>JAAUXT010123498.1_pt1 | contig 16284 bp, 18 predicted proteins | sample 7278171 | NCBI WGS metagenome assembly JAAUXT01 (sample SAMN14350112, study PRJNA611818) | marine sediment metagenome | isolation source: surface marine sediment (1.8m) | place: French Polynesia: Moorea | collected 2018-08 | reverse complement strand
CCCCCCACCCCCCCCCCCCCCCCCCCCCCCCCCCCCCCCCCCTACAGGGAGAGTCCCGCCCCCGTCAGGGTCAGTACCTCCAGCGTCAGTGCCATCAGCTCCCTCGTAGGGTCAGTAGCTCCAGAGTCAGGGTCAGTAGCTCCAGAGACGGTGAGAGGCTCCACAGACAGGGGAACTCCAGCCCCCGGGGTCACTCGCGCAAGCCCGGAACGGGGTCAATAGCGCGCGCGGGGGGGGGGGGGGGCCCCGGGGGGGGGGGGGCCGCTGGGTTGCAGGAGGGGGCGCGGGGGCATGAGTACGGCGAAGATGTCGGCGCGAGTGGGGCGCAGGTTGAGTGTTGGGGCGTGTTGGCTGGCGACTACCAAGAAGCTGGAGGGTACAACGAACTGGGGATGAGAACACTGGCGGATGGTTGCCATGCAACGCGTGTTGACTGTGTACGAGGCTCCCTCATTTAATTGTTGGATTTATCATGTGCAGCGCTCACCGCGATTGGCTATCAATTGCTGTTTGTGGTCGACACAGACTACAGAAAACTGCACATGATAAATCCAAATATTTGATGAGGGAGCCTCGTAGGAGTGCGACACGTGACGAACACAGTCACCACAGTCACCATTTTCGTTTCCTGTTGCCTGGTAGTTCGGGGCTTCACCTTTGGGAATTGGTCTTTTCTGTTCCAGGCTGATCTCAGTTTTGGCGGGAAAACATGGCTTCCAGATCCAGTACCAACTCATCTTCTGTCTCTGGTGCCTGACCTTCAACGAGAAGCTGGCAGAACGCATGAACAAGTGAGTACCGGCGTCAGGTTGCGCGGAAAAGAGGCCACGGGCAGAGGTGTGCGTGTGTGTGTGTGTGCATGTGTAAGTGTGTTTGTATTGTTGCACTACGTGTTCTCACCCACGTGTCGTTTCTCCTTCGCACAGATACAACGTGATTCCCATCCTGGCGGACATACAGAGCGAGAGCGTCAAGGAGAAAGTTATCCGCATCATACTGGCCACGTTCAGAGTGAGTACAAATGCGTGTGTATTATCGCCCACGTTCAGAGTGACAACACGTGATCGTATCGCACTGGTCACATTCATTGTGATCATAGTCCAGTGAGAAATAGTGGGTCAGTGCTGAATGGTGTTTGCAAGGTTAGAGGGATGCTTCAGTGCTTGGTGCTTGTCACCCTCACGGAGACCGCGCGTCTTCAGCCCCAGTGTTCTTGTTTGTCCAGAACCTGCTGGAGAAGCCTGGTGAGCGGGAGGTGGTGCAGGATCACGCGCTCTCCATGGTGCAGTGCAAGGTGCTGAAGCAGCTGCAGCTACTCGAGGGTCGCAAGTTCGATGACCCTGACATCACCGACGACATCGAGTTCCTCAATGAGACGCTGCAGACCAGCGTGCAGGACCTCAGGTATTATCGCTCACGTCACCCAAATATCGCTCACGTCACACCTGGTGGTTTTCTACTGAAAATAGGCGCAGTTTGGCTTTTCGCTCTGTGGATCTGTTGCATTGCTGTCAAAAGGGCAGTGTTCGAGTGACCAACCAATCAGAGCGACCCAGATCGGCGAATCGAACACGACCTCGGGAGTTTTTCCGTTGCAGCTCGTTCGACGAGTACTCGACGGAGGTGAAGTCGGGTCGGCTCGAGTGGAGTCCGGTGCACAAGTCGGAGCGCTTCTGGCGCGAGAACTGCGCGAGACTCAACGAGAAGAACTACGAGCTCCTCAAGTGAGTTGCGCGCCTTTCGTCACCGCAGCTGCGCGTCTTGTCTGATCTGTTGATTGTCGCATCGCCCGGTGCGTTCGTTTCCGCGGTCGCGCGTCTTATCCAAGCGTGTTTCATCAACACTTCCCCCTCCCCGGCGCCGTGTGTGCTGTCATGTGGACCTCAGTCCCGTAGAGCAGAACGTGTGGTTTGTCGAAGAAACGCAAAATCAATGTTCACGTTGAAAGCGTCGTGGAGCGCTGTTCATCTGGCCACAGCACATGGGGCTTCTGGTCACCAATTGATTGTGCTTTGTTAACGGATGTGTGAAGCTTCGTCAAGTCCCACACAAGTGTGAGAAATCCAAAGAACGAACACTCGTGACCCCCTGAACCTGTGTGATTTTGTCACACTGCTTTTGCAGAATTTTGATAAAGTTGCTGGAGACGTCACGTGACCCTCTCATCCTGTCGGTCGCTGCGCATGACATCGGGGAATACGTGCGGCACTACCCGAGGGGCAAACAGTGAGTAGTGCTCTCTGTGTTTCTGGGGCCAAGATGAAACACAGCGCGTTGTTTCAATGTGCGTGCACCAAGCTTGTGCAAGAGTCACACCTTCGTACTCACAAATCTGGAAAATCTGGCATATTTTCGTTCGCGGCGCGTGTCAACACTGTCACGTGTTCTTGTTTGCAGCGTGATCGAGCAGCTGGGCGGGAAGCAGCTCGTCATGCAACATCTGTCCCATGAGGACCCGAACGTCCGCTACGAGGCGCTGCTCGCTGTGCAGAAGGTCATGGTGCACAACTGGTGAGTTGTCATGGCAACGCGAGTCGCGTTGTCAGGGACGCGACAACAATGCGAGCGTGAGCGTCTTCGCGCACCGCGACGTCAGCGATGTCATTGTTGTACGTGTGACGCTCGGTAGAGCCGTCACTAAATTTTCGCCCTTGCTGTCCCAAAATCTAGGAGAAAAATGGGATCAACGTGCTTTCTTTTTGTTTTGTGGCTTTGAGGAGAAGATTTTGTTGCTGGAGTGCAACCACTATGGTTTGTGCACACTGAGCAGGACTTTGTTTGGTCGTTTACTTTCAGTGATATGTTCACACCATTGGACTGGCATTCATAGTTAGGCCTGTTCCATGTTGGATGTGTCGTGCGTCGCTCCTTTGTGCAATTTTTGGCGGCTGCGTTGCAGGCGGCGGCCATTGAATTGCACAGGGACGCAGCGCCTGACTCATCTGGTGTGGGACTGGCCCAAAAGCAGCCTTTTGGTTCTGTTTGTTTCGTTTTGCGCTTTGCACCGTTGAAAATTTTGCCTTCCCGGAAAGACTCTTTGGAAAGTCGTTGAATTTGAAATTGGTTGGAAAATTCACAGCACGTTGGTTTGAGAGGGACTTGCCGTACGACAACACACATTTGACTTGAAGAACAAGATGGTGCGACAGTTTCACTGGTGTGGAAATGAGAAGGGAGAAAATATTCCATCACAGCTGTGAACATTGCAGAGCACAGCTCCAAGCGTCTGATGCGTGCGTGCAAACGGATATGCTCTTGTTGGACGATGGCCAATTGCGCGTTTTGCAACTTGAGTGGATTTCAGCCGCGCGTCTTCAACACTGTTCTTGTTTGTTTCACGCTGTGCCTCTGCGTGTTGCAGGGAGTACCTGGGGAAGCAGCTGGACGCCGACAGGACCATGAAGTCAGACAACGTCGCTGCCGCCAAAGCGTAACGCGACGTCTACGTGAGAGCGACGTCCACGTCAGACACGTCAATCGGAAACGCGTATCGCGCCAAGGCCTGTGCGCACTGGTCACACGGGCGTTATGTCTCTGTGCAAGTTGAAGGGTGCTGCGTCGCAAGCCACGCGCTCTGACTTGGACAGCGACGCACCTGGTGTGAATCAGGCCAATGTGGCGTCGGGGGGAGGCACCAAACAGGATCGTAAAAATCGTAACAAGTACAGTGATGTGATTATCTTTGGTGTGTTCAGGTAGCGCGCCAAAGAAGTGGGACAGAATATTGCGAATTTGCCCTTTCTTTGGGGTCTCTTGGTTTGGCGCACCGAAACGCTCGGAACGCATGCGCGCCAAATCGAACACGTGTTCGCGATTGGAATCACGTGTCTTCATGACAGTTCAGTTCGAGTCCCTGAAACTCGTTCACCATCTGCGGGTTTCACATCAGTCTCGCTTCTGCAGAAGTGTGCGGGAAGTGTTTCCGTCCACAAGGAACATCCGCTGCTGTTGCTGCTGCGAAACCATTGTGAAAACCACTGGGCAAAATCGAACAAGACCGAAGTTCTTTCGAAGTTTTGGGACACAAAGACATAAATGTGACTTTGAGAATGTTGATTGCATGATAGATGCAGAACAGCCATGTTCAGAAATCGTAGGGAGAACTGCTAGTCATTTTGCAATGTAGAATAATTCACAAGATTGAGCGTCAATGCGTCGGCTGCTGAGTGATTGGGTGTGTTCGATCTTGGTTGTCCCTGTTTGTCTTGACGCACGCGAGCTGCTTTCTACTGTCGTGGCTCGGTGGGTCAAATCGAACACGGCCTCAGTCGCGAAGTTGTGTTCGACTTTTATGACGCGATGTGTGTTCTTTGTGAAAAATGACATTCCGTAGGTTGGACGAAACAGCGTCGCGTTTCTTGATAGGAAACAGCATTGTAATGAAATTATTTCTTCTTCCGCCATGTTTCGTTGAATTTTGCGCCATTTCCGGGGGCAGCGTGCTTCAAGTTATGTGTGAATCTGGGTTCACACGGGTTGCGTCAAGCCCACTGGTTCGTACAGGGACGCAACGCGTGACGCACCCTGTGCCAACTCAGCCTCAAGAACGTACGCAACTGCCCTGTTCTTTTGAGTAGAGTCGTCTTGGACCGGCGCGCTGGCGGCAGTATACATGGAGAGAAATTATGTTGAGAAGATGTGAAATAAAAGCTGTTGCTGAATGAGAAAAGCAGGGTGTGTTTGTGTTTTCGGGGGTAGGGGGTTGGGGGGCGTGGTCATAGCGTCAACGATGGACGTCGCATTTGGACGTTTGGGGCGTTCGGGACGGGGCACTGGGTCCAACCCCCCCCCCCCTCTTGCGTCCAACTCGAACGGGCGGAAACGCCAGACTCGGAAGCTGCGGCAGTGGCCATCTTGAGTTCTCGCGAGGAATTGTGGGTGGGAAAATGCTGAACATTTGTGGCGGGGGAGGGGTGGCTGGGTCTTGTGACATGTTCCGTCAGCACCATTCTTTGCCAGGCGAAGCAGTCAACAATGGGAAGAAACTGACGAAAGCATTTTGTGTAAACCATTGTGTATAATTTCTAAACACTGGTAACAATTTTACAGTCAACGCGATTTCACTATATCGAGGAATTATACGCAGAGGAACACGAACAAACTGAAACACGTAAATACAGACGTCTAAAAGCGACGTTTGGACGGACTTAATCAGTGCAAGCATTCGACCTCACGGAGAATCGGGGACGGAACCAGGATGGAGGAAACCCAGTTTGGGCCCAATATCAAACAAACAATAAAGAGGTTTGCGTCAGACGACGCATTTTCGGCGGGGGTTGCAAGTTTTGTTGTTTTGGGCGGGGGTGAAGGATGGTGGGAGACTCCCCCTGAATCTGCCCCTGGGTGCGTCCCCTGGATCCGCCCCTGGATGCGTCCCCTGGATCCGCCCCTGGGTGCGTCCCCTGGATCCACCCCTGGGTGCGCCCCTGGATGCACCCTTGCATCTACCCCTGGAACATGGACGGATTTCGTCAGCCTGAAGGTTCAAACCGGTAAAAGCAACGCTCGCAGGCGATTTGATTTCTCGAACTTTCAAATCCCGAACGTTGCACGGAGAATTGCTGGTTTTGTGATGTGTTTTTGAAGTCGTTTTTCACACCTACAAACCTCAATTCTGCCTTGCCCCGTCCGCAGTTTGCCAATCGCAAACTGAATCGCGCACAATGAGTATCGGCCGAAGGAATGTGCAACAAGAATCACAGCTAAATACAAGAGACTAGGACAACGGCAGGCAATACACAGCTCAACATTCAACAATAATTCACAATATGTTAGCCAACAACATTCTCCAAACACAACACTGTAACATTTCTACATCTCAAGTCGAAATATTTGATTTAGCAACTGCATGAAAGTCGTAACAATCGTAGTCTTCTCAAGATCAATGTTTGCAAAAAATTGCTTGAACGATTATTGTTTGGTCTGCTCTGGAGGGAGCCAGTGGGAGTAAACAAGTCTTGTGAATGGGACAAAAAAACAACAACAACACGTGTTTGGCACTCCGAACCCTCCGCCCAATGAAACGCACGGGTTGCATGGATAGTCGACGTGTAAGTTCTTGTTGGTGCGATCCCGTGACACCATCAGAACAGGCATTTGCTCGCTGACGGCGTTTCTTGCTTGAAAATCTTTTCGCAATGACGTTGGTGGCGGCGTTGCTTGGTGGCGTTGTTGCGATGACGTCATTCTTTGCGTTGCGCCATGACGCCCTCTTCAGGACATATCCATCGTGCGCGTGAGCGTCATTCGCTGACTCAGCGTTTTCATGCTCTCTGCGAGACGGGAAAACTCCTCCCACTTCTGCGTCTGCAAACTCGACTCGAGTCCCTGCAAAATGACGATGTCAAAAAGAACTCTGAGGCCCATTGACGCACACAAGAACACGCGCACCACACACGCGCATCACATACACTCTCTCTCCCTCTCTCTCTCTGCTCACAGACGCACACAGCCACACACACACACACACACACACACACACACACACACGTGTGTACCCTCTGCTCACAGACGCACACAGCCACACACACGCGCACCACACACACACACACACACACACACACACACACACACACACACGTGAACACCCTCTGCTCACAGCCACACACGCGCACACAGTGAAAGACTCACCCAGCCCAGCCCTTGTAACACACATGTTCTGGTCACGGAACTGACCAACTATTCCAGTCACCGAACTGACGAACCTACCTTGAGCATCTCCAAGTCCTTCATCTTGGCCTCGAGGGTGTGGCGCTGCGCCTTGAGTCCCGACAGCTCGCGCTCCTTCTCAGTCAACTGAAATGCAGGCGTCTGTTGCAGCAAATGGACAAATCCACTGTCTATTGATGTTCAGGGCGCGAGTGCACAGGGCCGGTGGAATGAAATGGGGAGACGCCCCAAATGTTTGACATGGAGTGCCTCCTCACTTCAACTCACACATGAAAAAAATTGAAATGAGGCACCAGAGAAGATGGCCAAGGAGCCTGTCTCTCGACCTGGCTGACCTTGGGTAGAGGCTTGGGACCTTCATCCTGTGCCTCCTGATTTTGGGTGTCTGGCCATTTCGTTACACCGGGGTTCTGATCCAGGACAGAATCAAGAAAGTCACGATACTTTGTCAGAATCCATGTTGCCTCCCTGGGAGTCAGGGCCCGTCTGAAACGAATCCTGGATTCGTCACTGTTTGTGTCTGGTGACGTCATGGTGAGCGCTTGAGGATCTACTTGCTTGTTTTTGCAGGTCTGCCACGTGATCCACGAGCAGCAGTTTGTCGCGCCGCAATTGGCTGCATTCCGTCTCGCTCTTCTCGCGCAAAGTCTCGGCCTCGGCGAGACGACTCCTGTTGGTCGCCGAATTGAGCTCCAGGCCTTTGTTCGCGTGTTTCTGTTTGTCCAACTGAAAAGGGCAGAACACTGATCGCATCGTTTTACCAGTGTGAAACAAGTCATTGACGACGCAGTGGCGAGGTCGCAACCCTGGACGACGCTCGACTGGTGCAATGCGCAGCACACACAAAGTTGTTAGTTTTCTTACAACCAAGCCTCACGCGGGGCCACGACACGTGAAGCCCCGACTTCACTGTGCGCTGCATTTTCGCCCACAGACGCGTTGTGGGCTTTGACCCGTGATGTATCCAGGTGGAGCGGGTCCTCACCACGCCCCAGCCTCGCCTCCCCTTGGCCTCATCCCACCCCCAGCCCAATCTCACTCCCAGCCTCACCTCATCCCTGCCCTCACCTCACCCCTGGCCTCACCTCAGCCCTTGCCTCACTGCACACCCACCCTCACCCCAGCCCCCGGCCTCACCTCGCCCCAAATCTCACCTCGCCCCTGAGGGCCTGCACGGTCTCGCTCTCGCGCTTCAGCAGCTCCGTCGTCTGCTCGAGCTCGAAGCGACACTGCTTCTCCCGATCTTTGGCTGACACGAGCTCGGAGATGTTGAGCGAGCGCCGCGTGTCCCGGTTCTCCCGCAGGTCGCGCTCCTGAAACACGCCGCGATCCGGTCAATGGGCGCGTTCGATTTGCATGCCGTCGCGTTGTGTCCCTGTCGCAGCACCGACTGGCTACACACACAACAGGCACGAAACGTACGCTGCGCCCAAATGTCGTGTCCCACAAACAAGAATTGGCGCTCCACTGACCCAGTTCAGGTCTCCTGACAGGAGAGCAAACCTGAGGGGTCAGACACTGCAGCGTCCCAGACAAACAGCTCCCTTCAAAATGACGGGTCCTGCGCACCAGGAAGTGAGGCAGTACCTACAACGAGGCGTTCTTATGTTCAAATAGAATTGTCCTCAGGCACCAGCGTCAAAGTCGAACGGTGAGAGCCATTGGACCGGGAACCCCTGCACCCTGATGCATCTCTGGGTTGTTGACCCTACACCCAGGATCTTCCCCTAGGTCGGGAAGCTCCTACAACCTGGACCTGCCCCTGGGTCAGGCAGCCCTCATACCCTGGACCTTCCCCTTGGGTGGAGGAGCCCCTGCACCCTGACTCTGTCCCTGCACCCTGACTCTGTCCCTGCACCCTGACTCTGTCCCTGCACCCTGCCCCACGTGGACGACGCACCCTGTCGAGCTGCTTGGTGAGCTCGAGGACCTGCTGGGTCAGGGAGCCCCCACACCCTGGTTCTGTCCCTGCACCCTGCCCCATGAGGACGACGCACCCTGTTGAGCTGCTTGGTGAGCTCGAGGACCTGCTGGGTCAGGGAGCCCCCACACCCTGGTTCTGTCCCTGCACCCTGCCCCACGAGGACGACGCACCCTGTCAAGCTGCTTGGTGAGCTCGAGGACCTGCTGGGTCAGGAAGCCCCCACACCCTGGTTCTGTCCCTGCACCCTGCCCCCTGAGGCGACGCACCCTATCGAGCTGCTTGGTGAGCTCGAGGACCTGCTGGTTGAGCAGCGCGTTCTCCTTGACGAGGTGCGCCGAGTCCTCGGACAACTTGGAGCGCAGGAAGCGATCCTGGTCTGACGTCATCTCCGCCTCCTTCAGCTTCTGCCCGAGGGACTGAATCTCCTTCTGTGGGGCACAGAGACAGCAGGGCGATGAGGGAGCAGCAGTAGGGAGAAACGCAGGCACTTGAAAACGATGAGAAGGAAGGAGAGATTGAACTGGCTGACCCGTCGTTCACACTTCACACCAAGCGCACGACACGTTACGCAGCGCACGGTTGGGGTCAGGACCCATTCGTGATCGTCGTGGTGTGTGGTGCGTTAGTGAGCATTCAGTGTGAACACCCTAACACCAAACTACTTTGTAACATTGGTGTGCGTAATGCGCTGGCGCACGCAGCGTGAATGAGGGGCAACTCAACCAATGAAATCTCGCTGAGCGTTCGTTTTGCGCGCACAGAGCACCGTGACGCGTCAAAAGCGAACGACCCAGAGGGCGCTGCTGACCCTGAGGTCCTGCACGACGCTGTCCTGGACGCTGACGCCGCTGCTGTAGTATTTCTCCTGCGTCTCCCGGAGCTGCGTCTCTGAGCGCAGCAGCTCTGCTCGCTTCTCCTCCAGCGCCCCCTGCAGGACCTGCATCTGCTCCGACTTCTGCTCCACCTGCCGGGAAAAGAGTCCAGCTCACGCAAAAACCAATGTGGAACACCAATACACACACGCACACACACACACACACACACACACACACACGCAAAAACCAACGTGGAACCCCAATACACCAATACACAAGCACACACACTCACATACACACACACACACACACCCAAAAACGAATGTGGAACCCCAATACACACACACACACACACACACACACACACACACATACCAGACGGGGTCTCATCCAAGCAGACAAAGTTGAGCGCGCAAAATTGGGGACCAGAATGCCAAGGGTTTTTGGGGTTCGTTCCCCACGAACCACCCGTGGTTATGTGGTTCGCTATCAGACCCACTTGTTCGCGGAGCCCCTGCACCCTCTCACGGGTTGGGGAGTGCCACACCCTGGATCCGCCCCGAGTCCCACAAACCTGACTCTGCATCCTCTGTATGCTGCTCTGCGCGGCTCTCAGGTCGGCGGTGCTGCGGTCCAGCTCTGTGCGTGCCTGGAGCAGCTGCGCGTCTCTGCGCGCAGACTCGCGCGCATGCGCGTCGGCCTCCTTCTTCAGCTCGATCACCTCGTCCAGCAGAAGGCGCTTCTCGCGCGCGTGCGCATCTGGGTGACATAACAAGTTTGAATTGAAGATTCCAGTGACTTCGTTGTCTGGTGACACAGAGACTGAGGACTGAGAGAGATACCGAAAAGACAAGGCCAAGAGAAGGAGGGCACAAGTGTGTGTGTGTGTGTGTGTGTGTGTGTGTGTGTGTTTTGTGTGTTTGTGGTGCAAGATTTGTTTCAGTATGTGTGTGTGTGTGTGTGTTGTATGTTTGTGGTGCAAGGTTTGTTTCAGTGTGTGTGTGTGTGTGTGTGTGTGTGTGTGTGTGTGTGTGTGTGTGTGTGTGTAAGACTGACGTCCCACGTACCTTCCTCTGCCTTGAGCCTGTTGCTGAGCCTCTCCTTCTCCGCGTTGGCGAGTTCGAGGCTCGATTCACGCCGACTCACCTCCACGTGCATGTTGTCCACCTCCGACTGCATCGTCTGCGAAGCATTCAATCAAATCAATGGCCATGTTCGACAAATACTCGTGACTCATTGCGGCTGTTTGACACGACAGCGTTTTTGGTAGATAGAAAGAGGACGCCCAGGATGACAGCATTTTCGTGGGCTGTCAAAGCATTTCCGCCGCACAAGACATTGAATGCACCCGATCGCCAAATCGAACGCGATAACGTCGGCGCATGCGCACCCTCAGTTTGAGGAGCATGCGCTCCGCCTCGGCCGTCACCGTCGGGTGCACTTCCGTCGCCTTCTTCGCCTGTTCGCGTCTGCGCCGAGGTCAAGGTCAATTCGTCTCGCTTCCAAATTTGACAACGCTGACTGATTTTGCAACATTGACAAATGTACTGGTGGTTGAATCTGCTCGTGATTGTAGCGCCAAGACGGAAATCTCGTTGGCGTCCAATCACAGGCGCCACGAATCAAGCTGCACACGAGTGTTTCTCTGATTGGACAAGGATACAGGAAGTTGGCCTCGAGCTCCAGGAGGTAGACTTGTTGCTGCAGATTTTTTATGTACTCCGCTTCAATGCTCTTCAAGTCTCCTCCGTCCCCACCCGTCTTGTGTCTGCAGACCAACAGATTCGTTTCTTCGCAAAACTTGACGTGTGCCAAGACCACGCGGGTTGTCTTTTGACGCGTTTGTCACCCCCTCCCCCAAGAAAACTTGAGACCAAGTCTGGTTCAAATTACGCCAGCTCCACCGTGTCTGGTTCTCAAAGGTTGTGTCAGAAGATTTCAAGAACAGAGAGTTTTGGTTTGCGCCCCGTTACGCCCCGCCATCGTGTGGCGAAGTCTTGTGGCGAAGGGTTCCAAAAACTCCATGGTGCGAAGAACTTACGCAGCTGTGTTGCCGAAAGTCGTGCTCAGGCTGGCGGCTGACTTCTTGAGGTTGGAGAAACTGTTGCTTCGTCTCAGAGTCGCGCCTCCGGGGCCGAAGCCGCTGTCCGTGCTTGGACCTGAGATTTGCAGGAAAAGTGACGCTAAGTTCTGTAGAAAACGTGCCAGTCTCTCGGCCAGATTCAGGGCAGACCACCACGTCTGACCCTCCCCAAGAAATTTGAATAAACCTCGACCCACTGTGCCATGAGACGCCAAATTTATTGTTGTCTTCCCTGTTGAAGGCATGCTGCTGCTGCCCTTCGGTATTCGCCCCTGAAACTGATCCTGGGACATGCCCCCCCCCCACCCCGCCCTGTGACCCGGACGCACCTGGACTGGCGGCCCTGCGACGCAGCGTGTCCTTCCAGCTCAGCACCTGTGACGTCTGCGTCCCGAGCGGCTCGCTGATGTCGCGTCGCGTTGTGCTCAGCGTCGGCTCTGCGGGAGGAGAATGGGCGCGTTCGATTTTGCGTGGCGAACACACCAGATGCGTTCACCCAGGAGCTGATGTGCTGAATAGTCCCAGCCTCTCATTCCAGTTTTTGCGGAACTTGTTTGTGTGTATTGGACACGCATTTCAACTGGAACGTGCAAAAGTCGAACATGCCCAATCCAGCTGTGTGATTTCTCTCAGCTCAAAAGGCATCACAACTTTTGTGACAAGACTGTTGAGACTTGTGGAGACTGTCTCTAGGCCTCAAACAGCTGTACGAATTTCGATGGATTGCAGTTTGAATGAAAAATTTGTTTTGATTCAGTGTTTTCAAGGGCAAGCCGCAACACATCCAAAACCGAAACCAATTGCACGGTCAGTTTTCCAGTGTTTTAGGTTTCACACCCGCCAGTTAGTTGACTTCACAAACCTCCGACAGATTTCTTTGACGATCGCACACCGTTCTGTTTGGCAAATGTGGATGAAATCCGAGACATATTGGCAAATTTTAACAAAAACAGGTTCCAAAAGGCGTCCCAGGCAACAGTTTGCGCGCACTTGTCCAACTGCGGAATTCTGTGCTGCGTAATTTATTGCGCGTCCGCGTCGGAGCGCAAAACTTCTGTTCGCTTCTCGAGCGCACGCAGAAAATCGTCAATTCGCGTCGAAGAAATTGTCTGTTTATTCACACACACACACAAATATTTGCAAAAGTGTTCACGCTCTTTCAGGAAGGGGGTGGGGAATTTTTCCAATGGTGTCGTTTTCACTTTCTGGTCCCACGACACAAGACCTGTACTCGTGCAAATAGACCTGCAGACTGTGTCCCCCTGTACATAAGGACCCTCAAAGCTCAGAATGTGACAGTTCCAACCGACTTCAAGCCAGCAGCTGTGTGCAATTTTTTCTTTCATCCAGACGTTGGGATGGGTACAGAGAATTCATCCTCATCCAAAGCATTCCCCCCTCCCCCGAAATCTCAATTTGAACATTGCGCCACCGGCCTGAATAAAACTCCAAAGGACAAGTAAAAGTTCCAAACCTGGGATCAACACCTCGTTCCACGGGGAACACATTCCCTGACAGAATTCAGAATTGCGCCCCAGCAGTTGCGACAAAAGGTTTACACCCACAGTTTCGTCAAGACTTCTTGCTATACGCCTTCAAGTATTTTCCACCGTCGTACAAACCCTTGATCTTGTTGTACATGAAGCAGAAAAAGAAGAGGAGATTGTCATACTCCCCCACATACTCCGAACGAAGGAACAGTTTGTGGAATTCCACCACGAAATAGTAGATGGCTTCGATGGTGGCGAGGTACGTGTCGGGCTTCTCGTGCTGGTGCCGCCAGAACTTGGTCTTCTGAGTCTTGATCTCGACACGCTGCAAGCCTGCGGAGGAGAAAATGGGCGTGTTCGATTTTTCATGCAAAACAAGCCGCGGTACATTCATCTTGTTCTTGTTTTTCGGCATCTAACCACCCGTGCAGTCCGCGATGGTACATTTGTTCGCTCATCAAAGACCCTCGCAATGTCCACACCTCCTCACACATCCCGCTTGAACAACACACACCACTCATTTTCACTCCCAGAGTCCCTCTGTATCTCTCTCTCTGTCTGTCTGTCTGTCTGTCTGTCTGTCTGTCTGTCTGTCTGTCTGTCTGTCTCTCTCTCCGCTTCCGTTCCTCTCTATTCTCCTTTCCTTCGTCCATTTTTCTCTTTTCTTGTTTTTTGATGACTGCGACTGCGCCGTGGGGCGGGTGGCTCCGCCGGCAGTTGTTCTCACGAGCGCACAATCGCCTCGCAACCGAACGCAGATCTTGTCAACAAACTGTCCTGACGCACACACCCACCAAACACTCTCTTCACTCAGACCCACCTTTCAGTCTCTCGTCGATGCAGATTCTGTGCGTCTGGCTCCACGTGCTATCGATGAACACGACCCTGTCGAACGGAAGTGTGAGGCGCGAAGCGGCTTCCGGTTCCGGTGTGTCGGGATTCGCTGCTCCTTCCGGTGTGTCGGGTTTCTTCGCTCCCTCCTCGATCAGCAGCTTCTTCCGCGCTGGACCTACAAACAGTACATGGAGTTGAGACCGGGAAACAAGATTCTCGTCGTGTTGAAGACGCGCGACCTCCTGTCTGTGAGAGGAATTTTACGTGGCGGCAGGTGCCTATGAATTTCATGTCTTCACGCGTTGTATCGCACCTTCAGAATCAGTTTGCTCCCGCAGGTCAGTCGGGCCTGGTTCCTCATCGTTCGCACCGTCTTCTTGCCTGGTCCCCTGTTCTTTCGCGCCTTTCTCAGACACATCCCTATCATCGTCCGCAGCTCGTGACTCGCTGCTCACAGTGTCACTGCCGTCTCTTGGCGCCACGAGAGCTTGACACGATTTTTCAGAGTCGTAGTCAGACTCTTTTTTGGTCTTTGCACTGTCCGCACTGAGTTCTGCGTTTGTCGGTTCCACTTCCGGTTGCCTCGTTGTCGTGGGGATCGATGGAGTTGGTGACGCGGTGGCGCTGGCCTGCCGAGCGAGTTCTTCTAGCGAAACAGAACCGGCCCCAGGAAACACCAGCACAACCTGCCACACCGAGACGTGCAAAATTTCAGTGATAGGGAACAGAAAATAATTTCAGATTGAACTCCAGACCGCAGCGCAAGGAAAGAATCTGAATGTGGAACGCGGCTCGGGTCTGCAAAACCACAAGATATTTTTTCACAGAGGATTTGCGCGTTGCTGAATGTCGCACCTTCTCGTGTGGACTGAATTCGGGTATTGTCGGGTACGTGTAGATCGTGACGTCATCAGGCGCCAACACGCCGGCGTGCGCTGACGTGCTCTTCCCGTCGCATTCACTCGGATGTTTGATGATGTCGAGTTTCAGCGGTAACTGAAACAGAAAACCAAACACTGAAAATTCGAAGCAAAATCTTATTCTGTACTCTACCCAACATCGCGAAACAAATCTCCTTCCACCCATTCGTCACCTTGACCCTGGGAATCTTGTCCACGAGCGCAGCGATGGGCACGTTGCACGTGTAGCAGTACCACTTGCGGGACTTGTTGCAGCGCGGGCACGCCGAGCGCCCCGGGATCTCGTCCAGCCAGCCGGACTCCGACACCTTCAGGTCCGGAAACGGGTTTTCCTCCATCGCAACCTGAAAGCTCGGGACAATTTCAATCTCTTCAAAATACTTCATCCCAAATCGTGCCCGACAATTTATGTGGCAAAACTGCTTGTCTGTTCCTTCCAAGCGCTCATGACAAAACAACTTCAGCGCATGAAACTCATGCTGCGTGGGCGATAATTAAGAATCTAAGCGTTCGCCAATAGTTGTGCAATTTTGCCAACAAATAAGCACAAAATTCTTGCTCCCTTCACCAAGAGTGACATATTCAACTTGTTTGACGGTGTTTTACCTCGGAAATGTGCTAAAATATCCCCGAAATCACTAACGACAAGTTATGCTCAAGAATCCTCTTGATGTGTGCTGCCACCTACAATCATCCGTGAATCACAACGCGCTCACGCCATGGGTATATTCCGCGTGTATGTGTGGCTCAAACACGCCGGAGCAACTCGTCGCCGCGAAATAGAACGCGACTTTGCCAAACATTCATATGCGCGTTCGATCTCTCTCCAACGGCAAAATTGATTGTTCCCACTGCAGTTTCAACGATCTCGTTTCAAACAGATCATTGCGAGCGAATATCACAACTGAGAATTTCTTTCAAGTTTTTTTCTCTGTTTATTTTGTAAACTTGTTACAAAACGTGCGATGGCATGATGGTATGTTCCGAGTTTCAGCGCAATTATCGAACTTGTCGCCTCGCGAGTTTCGTCACCCTGAAGATCTGGAATGCTTTAGTCGAACAGACCTGAAATCAGAAGACGGCAAATCACGAAATGTTCGGAAGTCAACGCAAAACCGAAGCGAAATGTCCGCGGCATTGCGCCAAAGTTCATTCATGCGTTGCGTTTTGTGCTTGAAAGAAGTTGCCAGGTCTCTGGGTTGCGGCCCAATCTCTCGTGTTGAGTAACATCAGCAAAGCTGTTGCTCAACCAACCAAAGATGTTGCGCAACGCGGAAGGCTCAGTGTCGTTCACTCAGCGTTGTGGGTTGCGGAACCCTTTCTCATCAGCACACCGAACGGTGTTCGAAGCGAGCTGGGTTAGATACCATCACGGTGAACGGTCGCACTTGGTTCTGAGATAAATCTTTCCCCGAATCGGGGGGGGGGGGGGTTCGCCCCAGAAGAACACACCCAAACCCAAAACAAGGTCCCACTCCACTTCATACTCTACTTTCTGCTTCTCTACCATATTCTCTTCTTCAGGCAGGACAAGGGAACAAATCAAAAT
>JAAUXT010021829.1_pt1 | contig 16285 bp, 15 predicted proteins | sample 7278171 | NCBI WGS metagenome assembly JAAUXT01 (sample SAMN14350112, study PRJNA611818) | marine sediment metagenome | isolation source: surface marine sediment (1.8m) | place: French Polynesia: Moorea | collected 2018-08 | reverse complement strand
CGCAGGATGTGACGCAGGACATGAAGGACATGATGCAGGATGTGATGCAGGACGTGATGCAGGACGTGATGCAGGACATGAAGGACGTGATGCAGGACGTGACGCTGGACGTGAAGGACGTGATGCAGGACGTGACGCTGGACGTGATGCAGGACGTGATGCAGGACGTGACGCTGGACGTGACGCTGGACGTGACGCTGGACTTGTTTTGATCTGAACTGTGACCCAACAGTCCTTAGAATCCATTTTGCCCGAAAAATCCGATTTGTCCTTTTGCTGCATCAATTCCTGGGAATTTCAATTGATTTTCATCAATAATGTCCATTGAACACCAAGGTGACAAGGCGAGAACCCAATCAGATAAAAAAAGCCTTTTGTTTCTTCTGAATAATTTTGACTTTTGAAAATTTCTTGGAATGTTGGCTTTGTGTTTGGATTTGTGTGAGTATGTGTCAGTTTGCAGAAAGGCTTTTCAAGTGGTGTCGAGTGATTCGGCGACTTCTTTATCTCGACACCCATCTGCCAAATTGTTAATACGATAAAATTCCTCAGCATATTACTCTCAGTCGGTTTCACCGCTTTTACTGCTGGTTCAGGAGGTTTATCTGTTTCCCATGTGTGGATTAATGAACATGGTATTGAGAAGGCTGAGGACGCATTGTAGATCTGGACTGATAGAATTCAGGGATGAGTGTCAACATGAGAGTTCGGGGGCTCAGTTCGAGGCCTCCAGGGGGGGGAGGATTCAAGATTCGGTCGAGAGAGAGGGAACAACCAACTTCAACCAACTTTAACTTTAAAGGGGCGGCCACACAGGGTTTTGACGCGCGTCAAAATTGACGCACGTCACAAATATCTGTTGAGTTGTTCTGAAAAATAAACGCTTCAAAAACGCTTGCTGTGTGGCCACCCTGATTAAAAATAGTGGGAGATATTTTTGACGAGTGTCAAAATTGACGCACGTCAAAAATAAACGCGCCTGTGTGGCCGCCCCTTGAGCGAATCTGGGATTTGGTCAAGAGGGGGGGGGGGGGTGCGATCCCCTTTTGGGGGTCCACTTCAACTTTGAAACGTGCAACAAGTTTAAAACTGAACAAATTATGTGCCTGTGGTGCAAATGTACAAACAGACATTTTGTGTACTGGAGGAGGGGGAGGGGTGGCAGATGGGGCTCGGGCCCTTGTGTTCTCCGGTGGATCCACCTCTGACTATTGTTTGTCCCAGGAAGAAACCAAACCGAGCGGCGTTTCCTTTGAACTCTCCAACCCGCACCGAAGCAAAGCTTCATCACCCACACTCGAGTGTTTCTCAAACTCAGCCCTGCGTGACTTTTATCTATTTTCCTTTCCTATCAAGAGCCCGGGTTCTTTACCTTGTAATTAAGACGCACCGCTCTCAAATTTAAAGCCTGAACGTGGACACATCTCAACCCTTATGTCGCACTTTCAGAGATACTGAAACGGGTACACAATCGCACATGTGCGTTTAATTTGTGTCATCTGCAATACCAATACATGTGAAAAGCGCGTCTCCCCGCCCAATGATTGATGCTCATTTGCTAGTTTTAGAAATCGTCCTTCACAAAGGGGAAAAAGATTATTATCTGAAAAGGCAGCAGAAACCCGATACACAAATGTGTTGCTAATGACTACGTACTCACAACATCACAGATGTTGAAGTTTTCGTGAAGATTCCTTTGAATTTGACCACATCGTACATCTTCTTGAGGGAGCCTTGCCTCGCCCTACCGTTATCTGTTTGCACTTGGCGGCCTCTCTTTCAGACCCCTCGTGCTGCGTTCTTTGCCCTGGGTTTGAGGGAGGAAAGTTTGCTTGATCATTGCGGGTGACTTTAATACAAGAATAGTTCTCGGACACACACAGTACTCACGCGCTTGCACTCTCAATGAAATAAACGCTGAGCAAAAGAAATTTTTGTGTGCCATAAAGGCGCAATGAATGCAGGCGATTTTCTTGGTCTCTGTCTCTCTTGGTCAACATCAACTAAGACGAAAAGACAATGCGCCAAAACCAACCTGTGTGCAGGAAACTTGATTTGCTAGACATCCACCTCAAAAGCGACATTGATAAAGACGTTATGGAGAAACAACACAAATTCTTTTTGGCAGACAAACACTCAATTAGCCATACGTGAAGCAGCCCTGCCAATAGACTCGTGGTCTTCGCCCGATCATCCCAATGTTTATCAGATTGAAACAAGGTGACAATTTTCGCGTTCCTCTTCCCATTCTCCGGCGCTTTAGCCTTTTCCCGCCGAACTGACCGCATCCTGGAGGGCTCGTCTCCCTGTGTGTGCAGGGGTGGTCTCAGAAAGTGGCATCACTCAAGGGACACAGACCCCAGAATTCGACAATTTTTCTGGGAGAGTGTTCTTGCACAAATGGTTCTCCTCACCACACGCTTTTGGGAAGGCAGAGGGTGCGTTTTCTTTCCCTTTTTGCACGGGGGGCGGGGGGTGCAACCTGCCCCTTGTTTCTCAGTCTTGCTCCAGAGTGAGGGCACCACTCCTCACGTCAGCCCCTGCGATCATCTTCATCGTGCGTGCGGGTGTGCGTGCGGATGTGCGTGCGGGTGTGCGTGCGGGTGTGCGTGCGGGTGTGCGTGCGGGTGTTCGGGGGTGGTCTGCGGAAACTCGGCGTGGGTCCGGGCGACCCCGGCGGGAACAGCGTCACTCCCCACGCCTCCCTCACGTAACCTTCAAAGCGCGAGTGTCTGTAATCAAGGCTCGAGACTGTGTGCACAGAGATGCGTGCCTCTTGATGCTGCTCGGACCAAATTGGGGCTAAATAGCCCTGAATGCGTATCAATTTCCGGCACCAATGGACGTTCGGAGGAGATGAAAGTACCAGCACCAGGGACTCTCGAATTGAAACATCTGTTGTCGGGCAGCTCTCCGCGTAAAGCACTCAATTTATCACCCTTTTTTACCTTCACAAAAATGGAAATGGTGTTGATTTAAATTCTAATGAATGGAAATTTTTGAAACTTTTTTCCCCTTGATTTGGTTTGTTTGATAGTATTTTCTTGAATTCTTCAAAAACCCTTTAATTTTGTCGAGGACTCCTCAGAGTGTTTGTAAAAGTTCATCAAAGTTTGTGTGAAGATCACACGGTTTGTCAATGGCCGCTGATGTGGGGGTTTTGAAAACATCCGACTCTACTTGTCGGAAACCGTAAATTGTTTTTCTTTGCCCATCTCAACCAAACTCTTTGAAGAATAAAAACTGTTGTTTTGAGAAGAAACTTTCATTGTGTAATTTGCTTCTACAGTTGAACTTGACTGAAAATTTCAGGTGTCAAGAAGAGAAAATATTCTGACCTGGAACTCCATTGCAAAAAATGAATTCTGTCCGTTTGCATTTTTCCGCGAATTTCCATTCAAACTTGAAATTGTAAATTTAATTTTTTCAAATTCTTGGGGCCACCTGCAGCCCGACATAGCTGGGAGAGACCTTTGCGCGGTTTCTGCGTGTTTTTCCCCTGAGCAGGTGGGGGCAGGTGCGGCAGGGGGAACAATGCTCTTCCCCCCCCTCCCCGTCTGTCCGCCGAGCTCGGCCGCAGCGCCGGCGACGCGAGACGCATCCGCGTTTTTTTCCCGAACAACTGTCGCGCACATTCCAGGAAGCGCCGCCGCGCAGCCGGTGGAAGATGAAAGGGGCGTCCTGTGTCCTGGAAGTTCCTGTTCCCCCCTCCTCACCCCCGGAAACATTTCTCGGATTCCACGCTGTGCGCTTTCGCGCCTTCTGGAACAAGAGCATTGTTGGAGAGTGGTCGCGATCCAGGGTGTGGTTTGGGAGGAGACATCCCCCCTCCAAAAAAAAAAGCAAGGAGATCGATCTACTTCAAAAATGCTGTGGACAGAACAAGTCAGTACCACCCGGCTCTTATCACTCCCTCTCTCTCTCTCTCTCTCTCTCTCTCTCTCTCTCTCTCTCTCTCTCTCTCACACACACACACACACACACACTGACTCACTCACACACGCTGAATGAACAAAAGCAAAAGGTGAATCGTGTGCGAAAAAGAGCAAAAGGCAAACAATCGCAACCAGTTGCACAAAGTGGGGAAAATTTTCTTCAGTTCTGATCAAGGGTGTGCCTCTGCAACCCTGCGCCCCTGGATTCTCCCCCACCAACAAAACTTCACGAGACCAATGATTAGAAGACGTGCAGGAAATGAGATTTCTACCTTTCGTGCCACAATGGAGGCGCCCCGAAGAACGAGGGGCCTCTGAAGTCCGGATATTCGCCGGATTTCAGAGCCAACAAGGCTTTTCCTTTGTCAGGAAAATCCAGGCTTTGCTTCAAAGTGGCTCGAAGAGGACCCCCGCTTCTTGGGCTCATAATCAAAGTGAACATTGCATAACGCACAAAGTAGGGTGTGGAGGAAGGAACCAAGGTGCGCATGCAGACCAGGAGGATCCAGGGAACACTCTCGGGTCCCGACCCCCCTCCCTGACACTGTCACACCGAACAAGTGCCCTTTTGGGCAAATTTGTTCATTTTTCAGAAGAGACAAACACAGGTTGGCCTGAACCAAATCCATGGAACCGTTCGAGCCCATCTTCAGGTGTATGTCACTGCATGCTGTTCACCCTTGACCAAAATGTGCAGGTCTGTGCACCTGATCCACGCAACTCTTTGTCACAGGTGCTCGTCCTTTGTCCAAACGCACAAGATTTCTGCATGCAACATCCTGGAGACTCTTGAAAAATACGCTCCTGTTACGTACAAGAGAACTTCGTGCAATTGTCCACAGATTCGTTGTTCACCAAACACACTGTCGAAGCCAATGAAAATGGAGCAGTTAATTCGAATTTGGCTCACCCAGTTGAAATTTCAGTTTCTATCTTTGTTCATTGTCTTCCAAACCGTTCTCCATTCTCTGTTCTCAACAGAATCCTCCCTGTCCCGTTGTGTGGTTCGGCCCAATTGAAAACTTCAAAGAGAAACGACCAACACGATTTTCAGATCTGCAAATCGCATAATTACAAAGCAAACCGGACTTTGTTGCACCAAATCTTTGTTTTGCGAACAACTCGAAAAACAACGGTGAATCTATTGTTATGTGGTCGTCGCCTATAATTCCATTCACAACATTCGTGGCATCAAAGACAGAAACGAACAAAGCATTTGGAATTGGAAACTAATCACCAATGGAGACTTTCTCTCATTTTTCTCTGTTTGGCGGAGCAAAATCACGAGTTCGCTCGAACCCACTCCGTGTCTGGAACATATGATTGAGACGTTGGATGATGTCATTACGACTTTTGAAAATGAACAACCTGCCATGAAAGTCAACATTGGCTGGACTTTCTCACAACCTTTGCGCGCAGACTTCAGGTGTAATGGGGCATCAGAGTGTGCTTACCAGTGAGTGAACCAGCCGTTCTGGAGGGAACCTGACGTGAGGTACATCACTCCATATGGTGTCCACGTATCGAGTGCGAGAAAAACCCTGTGAATCTGAAATTCTTTCCAAAAATGTTCAAAATCTGCTGGAAAATCTCACAGGCCTCAAGTAGAACAAGGCGTAAGGAGCTTTTCGCGACCGTATTATTCTGACATTTATCCACCCCGCAATCTTACAAAGCGGGGTTTTCTCCGGAAATCACGGAGGAATTAAAATCGTAATGACAGGTTCCCAATCCCGCCCGACTGAAGACGCAGGAATGTTTCACATACCCAGAGCCTAATTTTAATCGTCGCTCTTCTATGGGAAGGTCAATCTGAGCCTCGAGTTTTGTCGTACGAATTAGGCAGGTGCGCGGAGGTGATTGCGGCTCTGATTTCTCAGCCGAAAACCTGGTTCGCGCTGCGTGCGTCTTAGGGCGCGGAACTGTCCAAGTCCGTGGCCAAGCGACGCAGCGACGCAGCGACGCAGCGTGCGTCACGTGGGAGGAACGTGGACGTGGAATGCAAACGTGGAAGGCGGATCGTCACCGTATTCACCCGCGTATAAGACGCACCTTTTTCTCTCAAAATTGAGTGCCAAAAGTTGGGGTGGATCTTATTCATGGGTGTGAGATTTCTCTTATTTTTGATACAACCAGAAAATCAAGGCAAAAGTTGGGGTGCGTCTTGTGCTTGGGTGCGACTTATACACGGGTGAATACGGTATGTTCTACGTTTGACGTCAATTTTCGGTTCTCTGGCTACACATGCACAGAAATCAGCTTTCCCACAACTGAAGTGAACCTGAATAACTTCGAGCAAAGCTGCGTCCTACGCCATGGAGAATTTTACACAACCAGCCTGTTGGCTCAATTTGTGGCAGACCCCACGACGCACGTGGTGTGAACCTGACGTCAGCGGAAGACCAAGGTCATGATCTGTGGGGATCTCACCCTGGGAATCACACGCATCGTCACACACACACCCGCTCCAACTTTGGGAATTTTCTCTGTTTTCTGCAAATTCGGCTGTTTTTGAAATTCTTTGTGGGATTTTGAATTTTGTGCGGGAAATGCAACAGAAAATTGACGCCTTTCTGCCGTGAGAATCTTTGTTGTACACAAGGTCTGTAGCGTTTCAGAATTTTGAATTCGTACAACAACCAACCCACTGCTGGCCACGGTATTTTTCCTGATTCAAGAACACATGTTTACAAGAACGACAGAACGACAATCAAAGTGAAGGTCTGTTTCAAACTGGATCGAAGGAGCACGCCAGGTTGACGGTGCTTCGACGCCAGCTTGACTTTTGCCAGTCAGGTGCTCCCGCCATGGGATTGCGTCAATTTTCTTCTGTGGGCGTTGCCTCGCTGGTGACTAATCCAGAACAGGTTCAGGATTCTCAGAGCGTACGAAGCAACATTCCCTGCAATCAAACACATTTCTGACAAATTCTTGCAGGGCCCTAATTTTTCAGGGGCGAATCTGGCAGTCTGGTGCATGTTTTTGTTTAGTTTTTTCAAATCCCCTGGTGAGTATTGGGTGTTTCGCGGAATAGACTGGAAAGACATTCCAGAAATGAAACGTACTCGTCCAAAAACATTCCATCTTCGCGTGCACCACGCCAACCCAAGTACAAAAGCGCCTTTGTTGTTTGACTTCTTAAAATGCCGAGAATTTAAAGGCCAGGTGCCTTCCAGGACTTCCAGGCATCCGATACTCCCCATCTGTCCCTGTAAGTATGCAAAGTACTTGCCGCCGCCGTGGTGCGCACGCACGCCTCCGCGCGTCAATCGAACTTCGGGGAAGGTATGCCGGGAATTCTGGGCATACCCATTTGGCGTGGGGTGCGGGACAATGGGAACCCAGGGCTCCGTGAAATGGGTACGGCATCCGTGACCCACGACTTCCATACCTCACATCTGCCGTGTGTGTGTATACCCGGGTATGGTATTGTCAACTGATAACTCATCCCTGATATTTTCCCCGTGGGAGTGGGGTATGCCAGGCATGCGCGTACACCCCAGCGGTATGTTCCCTTCTCGGGTATGGAGGCGGCGCTATCATTAAAGCGCTGTTTGGTAAATGGAGCTGAGCAGTTGATGCCCTACTGGACCAGGTGAGGGTGGATCCAGACTCAAGTCAAGAGGGCGACGACCAAAGCGGCGGGGGGGGGCGGGGGAAATTTCAACTGTGAACAATCAACGTTGCCAAAAACAATTCTCTGTTCTCAAGGTGTCAGGCCTCTGAACCCCCTTGTTTGGGGGTTAACCAAGGGACGTCTCTATCTTCTGTTGCTGGGGGTGTTTTTAGGGGCCTTGACCCCCAAGATCCTCCCCTGAGCCAGGGCACTCCACACTTTGCTCGTGTGTGTTGGGGTCCTCGGCCCTCCGCGTCCCTCTCACTCACCCCGAGCCTCATTAATATGCATGACTGCGCGCGACCCCTCCGCGGCGTGGCGTAGCGCGCATGCCTCGGAACCAGCCCCCTGTGGAGACCCAGTCTTTAAAAGGCCACGCCGCAGCCACCGCTCACTCAGAACTGCTCCGTCAGCCACCAGAGACACAACTCTACGTACAGAGATTCTACTGTTGCTGCTGCACACACTTCGTGCTATATTTGGACTTTATCGTCTGTGAAGCTCTGCAAACCAACACACATCAGGTACGCAAGGTTTTTACCAGTGAACGTCTGAAAGTGAAAGAGTGGGGAATGCAATGCAAGTTCACAGAGCGAGTAAAAGTGAAAGTCTTTCCCGTGGACCCTGTTGTGACGGTTTTGTGTCAAGCACACGCACTCGAAGTGGGTGTCACGAGTGTTATTCTTTGCACAGAAATGCAGTTGAGGAGTACATACAAGATGTCAAACAAAGTTCTTGTTTTGAATAGTGCACCTGCACCAAAAACATCTGAGAGCTCAAATGTTATCGAGGAAGGAAGAATCGCAGTCGTGCAGGTGTGATGCAAAAATCTTGAAAGAATGTGACATTGTGCGCATTTGGCATTGTATATCTGTCACTACCCCACGAAATTGCTTTCCTTATTTATTATCAATCATGTTCCTGGCTTCATGAACCAACATTCCTTCCTCTACTGATAAAAGGGAGACACAATTGAAGCATCGTAAAAATGCCAAGAAGTTACAATGTGTCCTTATCTCTTTTTACGGTTGGAATTCGCTGGTGTTTGTGCGGTGTAACCAACTTGGCCCCGCAATGGCAGTGAGCGGGGTTCCAGGGAGCGTGGGAAACTCTGACATATGTAGCATGTCTGGGTCTGAATGAAATTGCGATGACAAAGGGGGTTGGGTAGGGACACCTGTCACTGAGGGCTCTTCACATACGGTGCTTCAGTCTGCTCGCTCGATGCGTTGTGTTCCTGCACAAGTCACTGGGTTGTTGCTTGGCCTGTGTCGCGACGCAACCCTTGACGCATTTGGTGTGACGCATTCAGTGTGAAGCAGAACCTGAAAGCCACTGTGTCCTTACGTTGTCGCTTGACTTACGTTGCATGCGACGCACCAAACGCGTAACGCACCCAGTGTGAAGCAGCACCCCCCCCCCCCCGAAAACCCCCCATTGCATTGTCAGCACAATCGGATCCTTCTCACCGCACAGTTCACCCCCTTCAATAGACGTGTCAAGAAAACCTGGCTCTGTCCCATGCGTGCGGTTTGCCCAGGAATGTCGGATGAGACAGAGATTTGATAATCATCTTGAAAAAGAAGAGTCACCCAATAAACATTCACTCAGACGCACTTTTTACCAGCAGAAAGAAAAATTGCACGCATCACAAAAGAAGTTTCACTGACAATTTATCTTTTTCGTCTTTTTTGGATAAAAATCAGAACATTTTTGACTCCATCTCCTGAACAGATGACGCCATTTTGCGGTCGCATGCAGCAGAACCGACGCATATGTATGAAAGTAATTGTTCATAATTTGACAAAATTGCACATTTTGGAGTTGTTGTTCCGTGCGTCACACACACACACGACTCAAAAACTCATGTCTCTCCTTTTTGACACAAGTGGAGAGAGAAAACGAGGAAATTGACATCCAACTCGAGTGTCGCATCTGTCCCTCCATCCGCCATGGGACTCCACGCATATGTTGCCATCGACTTCCCCATTGTCAATAATTGTGGGAAACTCAAACGGATTGACTAACTTTGTGTGTCGTATCAATCGTTTCCTCGGATTGTTGTGGCATTCGACTGATAGCAGGATGTGTCACTGAGACCTTATCAGTCTGGTGTTTACTTTTCCCAGGCCTGGTTACTCGCATACTTGGCCCTCTCTTCCTCCTCCTTCTCGTCCCCAAACACCTGCTCCTAGCCGCCTTCCCATTTAAAAAGGCGAACCACACGGGGCAAACACAGCACTTTGAATCAGGACTCCACTCCACACACACCAACTCAGACCAGGATCGCCCTTTGTGCACTTACAGAATGATCACCATGACAAAAGGACGTTGCGCTACCCCGACGAAGCGCCTGTCTCCATGCCAACAGGCCTCCAGGAGGGTGCGCAGGAACTACCTGAAGCAGATTCGGAACCGCGAGTACCAGCGGCTCCGCGCCATCGTCCCCGCCATCGCCAACAAGAAGAAGGTTTCCAAGGTAACCAACTTACCATTGCCACTTTTTTGCACTTTTAAACCTGTAGTTTGTGTCTGAGATATTTTGCCAAAGGTAAAAGGCGCGTGCCTTAGGTTGTGTTTCAAGGGGAAAAACCAGGGGCTCAGAACCTAAAATTACAACATAGAAACGGTATTCATCATTCTCCATGGAGACAATTGTCTTCACTGTTGCCATGTTTCCGTTTGCAGATAACCGTTATCGAGGAGGCTGTGCGTTACATAGACGAACTCCACATGGCGCTCATGTCCAAACTGCTCGCTAAAGGTAGGCATGTCTGTTCTGTGCCAAAACTGCTGATCTTGAGAACACTATACGCACACAATCCCGACACACATTATGGAAATTTATTCTGAAGGATTCACCTCTGCGGTGGTGACATTGGGGCCTTGTGTGAGGGAACTCATTATGTACAAAATAGCGCTGGTAGAGATCCAGTAGATAAAGGTGCGACTGTGGTTCACCTCACAACAGAATCTATGCGACGCGTTGCGAGGGCGATAAAAGGAAGATTTGTTGAACTTTGCTGATGAATTGATAGTGACAGGGATCCACGGGTGACGGGGACCAGTGAAGGACTCATGCACCCGGTCCTTTTTTCACGGCTATCAATGCAATGGCATCACATGGCCCCGCGGGGCCCAGTCGAAAGATCCCCAAGATTGGCCAGGCCCAAATATAACGTTAGTCCGCAAGTGAAACCACAGGTTTCTTGGCCCTCGAGGTCCTGCTCTGGGTTGCAACAGGGCACAGGCCGTGCAGGGTACACACTCACGGCACATACCAACCTTCCACTTGGGTATGCGGGTACACAATAGAAGGGAAGTAAGCGGACGTGGGAAAGTTAGTCGATTCTCCTTTCGGACCATCTGTCGCTTAAGCGCAGCCCTCTCACAGAGTCCACGTGCAAACAGAGCCCGATTGTGCGGCCGGGACACGCTCTGGTGAACCCACAGAAACCAGACATACCCCATACCCCGCATACCATACCCAGGCGAAGGAGAAGACATTGTGCATGGAAGTTTTTTGTTGTGTGTGTGTGTGTGTGTGTGCAAGGCTCAAGCCACACCAGCTGTGGACCACGGGGACAGAGCCCCTCACACAAGACCTCGACACCTGTCGAGTTTGCAGGGTCCTTTCTTTCGTGAACTGTGGCCAATTTCACAACCCTGACCCGAATGACCCCGACCCTTGGTGATCAGGGGAGAGATGATAACCTTTGGCAATACCATCCCCGTGTGAAGCCTACTACATACCTGCCTGGAAAGGAGAAGATTCTGCAGCCAAGCGTGACTGGTTCAAATTGCCCATCCTCCCTGGAAATGAATGGGGAGGCCTGTTGAACTTTGTGCAGATGAAAGGGACCGAAGCGAAGATAGTGGAGTTCGGGTTCCCTGAGTGCGACGTGTCTTGACCATCTGCAAGTGCTTTATGCCCCGAAGGTCAAATTACCTTTAAAGTTCGTGGACAGAAGGCACTTAGCTTTTGGCGCAATACTTCTGTGAGGCGACCCTCTTTAAATGGACATCAAAGCTCCTAGAATTCGATGGGAAAGTCAATAAATACTTTGGGGATATCTTGGGTGTATTCAGCATTGCTAAGCAACGTACTTCAGAGTGTTTGAAGTACAAATATCTTTGCTCTTAGGAAGGGAATATTTAATGGTTTGACTTAATGAGCGTCCTGTGGTACTTTTGTCACACTTTCCCATGGAGTCCTGTTCAAGAAGACAAGAAGCCCTCAGGGCAATTTAATTCATGTCAAGTCTGAAGAAAAACCAAAATTAAAGTCCAGGTTTTATGTTACCATTAGCGATGTGTTCCATTGGGTGGAACCATTAAAGCATCCTCAATTCACTCACTCAAGGCGTTTCTCTATTTGTCTCATTGTAGGTTTGAACATGACTGAGGTTCAGATGACCCTCGCCCACCAGCTCGGACAGAGGATGGCCGCCGCCCACGCCTGCCAACCCCTCTCGCCCATCTGTCAGAAATCCAGCAAAGTCCCGACGCTGACGCGTCCACCGCAGCCCAAGAGCTTCCGCTCCTGAGTACACGGACTCCCCTGTCGCGGCGACATATGGCGTGACGCGGGATAACAACCTGTGATTCCTCTTCGGGACAGTTCGGACGAAACCGGAACCGGATGTCTGGAGCACGTGGTCAGTCAGCGCCACGTGGACTGTATCGGGAAGATGGAAGTACGTGGAAGTACGCATGCGTGAGCGAGCCGAGCGAGTACCTGACCGAGTACTCAAGTCATGAGGCGAACAGAGTACTTACTTACAAGTGGAGGACACTGTACAGTACACACGTCGCTTTTGAGCTCAGTGGGTGTTGGGTCCGTGCACGAATGACCCACTTTACAAAATGTTCTCTTTCGGGATTCAGGAGAATAACACGTTGCCGGTGGCAACCCAGCATGAAACGTTGCAACCATGTTGTTAAAGTGCCAAAATAGACAACAATTCAAACCACTACTACTCGTACATTTCTTGAATTCGAGTGACAGATTGAAACTTGAGCGCAACTGTTTCTGGGGACTCCGCGGGTGGGCAAGTATTGTGCGCATCTGTGTGTACATAGAAATACCTATACTGTTTCAAATGGTGCAATTCTGTGCAGGGCCGGAACCAGGATGTGGGTAAAGAAGGGTCCGATCTCCTTGGGGGCCGACTTCAACTTTGGAAAATGTCGCAAAATGTTGGGGGAAATTTTTCTCTTGGGATCCAGGGGTTGTACTCCGTGTTGCTCAAGATGCATGCCCAGCTTGTCAAGGTCCTCATTGCCTCCCTGTTTGTCAGTACAGTATCATCCCCATGCGGGTCCCCTCCCCTGAATCCGTCCCTGCATGTATGTGGGAGACCGTGTAAGGTGTCTCCCATTGTGTGTAAATACATTGTGTCATTCTGTAGGATTTACCGTATCCAGGGCATCAAATGTCGGTGTTGAGCCCGCCCCCTGCTGGCCAGGGTGCGGGATCCATTGTACAGGAGCGGTCATGTGACCAGTGAACTAGATGTATGCCCCATGGCATTAACTTTTTGACGATGAACTTCGCAAATAAAAAACACACAAAGAATGCACAGATGTTTTCATTGCTGTGTTGGGGTCGGAAGGTTTGTTGGTGTGTGTGGAGAAGTTAGATCGCAGAACCTGGAGCAGATTGCGACTTTGCGTGAAAATCAGAAAAGAAAACTTTGGCTTTCTGTGTTGCTCTTTGAACTCCATAACATCTGTGGCAGGACATTTTCCATTGAAAATGCAAAAGATCCAAAACTCACCATTATGCTGTCTTCCACAGCAAAATTGACCGCAGACACGCACATGCTGTCAGAGAGACAACAAACAAAGTTCCAGAAGCCAAAGGCATGTGCGAGAAAGCTCCCAGGTATACAATAAAAAAAAAAAGATCCAAAACGTACACTCTTGTGCTATGCACTTCACCAAGAAATTTGACGTACGCACGAAAAAGTTCATGTCTGAGACCATTTCCAGGAGAAGTCATTTATGCAAGGAAATATCCATTGAGCAAGGGAAGCCTACCAGTGTGTGTGTGTGTCAGTGTGTGTGTGTGTGTGTGTTCTGCCAAGGGGGGAAACATTGGGCATTTCTCATGACAGTGTGTGCTTTTGCCAGACAATTTCCAGGAGCCACAGGCACCAGCGAGGAAACTACGCAGTCACCGAGAGAGCTCACGAAAGCAAGTCGTGCACAACGGTCAACATCTCCATCTGACACGAAAGGATCACGGGGACAATTTGCCCGAAGACGCTGTGTTGAGGTCAGAAGGTTTGTGGAAGTTAGATCCAAGAACCTTGTGCGTGATGTGTCTTTGCACGAAAAGCCAAAAATACTTCAGATTTCTGTTTTGCCTTTTTGAACTCCAGAACATCTGTTGCAAGACACTTGCCATTGATTGAGGAAAGATCCAAAACTGTTGTGTAAACATATACCACGAGGTTTTTGCGCGCAGACACGCACAGGTTGGGTGCGTGAAGCAACAAATATGGTTCCAGAGGCCAGAGAAAGCTTCCATTGAATGAGGAAAGACCCAAAACTGACCATTGCGCTGAGCTACGAAGACTTTGGACAGAGGCGCACACAGTGTCAGAGAAGCCAGAACCGTAAGGTGAAAAACCTTCGCAGTGCCCATCAGTGGAAATCGTGCACAGTGGTCAACATCTCCCTGCACCTTGCATGGAAAGATTTGAAACGTAACGCAGACCTCAAGACGTTGAACGCATTTAAATTGCCCCCCCAAAACACTTTCAATATTTGAACAAATGTCGCCTGGTAAAGCACTGGAATCCTGAACAGGGACATATGGTGAGTGTCAAGCTTGGGCAACAGCACGTGAATGCACTAATATTTTCCCTTGTACTTATCTCACCAGGCAATCGACGAGGGGTCCATTGAGACAGATGACTTTTTGCAAATCTGATATAGGACTTAGTCTTCGATCAAGTTGTAATTGCACGCTGCCACCTCCATCGCACATGGCTGTTATTTTCAGAGCCTTGAAAAAGACAGCGGGGATGGGCCCAGCAGCTATCACTGCTGAAAAAGTGCTCAAATCTCCAGGGCAAATTCACAGTACCATCAGCTGCTGCTGTTCAGTGAGGACTCCCAAATCCAACATATTGAGCCTGAGGTTCGGACATATGGTCCTTCAATGCGTGTTGCAACTGACCATAACATTCCCGCTTCCTTCGTTTTGAATCTCTGATGCCCCTCGGGGGGGGGGGTGCGGGGTTCAGTTGACTTCACAATGAGCCCTGTTCGCAAGATTACCGCGCTCTCCATACCCAATGCAACATCTGACAAAAGAAAAGCATTGTTACCCGATGCTGCGTCACAGGTGTTTGACAGGGGAGCCCCATCCGGTTACTGAGGGGAGCCCCTTTCTAGTAGGAAATGATTGGGCCCAGTATTCAACCATTTACTCCCTTGTTAAAACACTTGGTATTGTTCGGGGGTGAATAGGGGGAATCAGTGAGAAAATGGGGCTCGGAGGGGGGGGGGCGCCACTCCTGGGTGGGTGGGCCTTACGCAAGTCGCAGAAATGTTTTTGTGCTCAAGTGGCACTTCTGGAGGGAGATGGAGTGTGAACGCGAGTAAAAGCTCAAGACGAGGCAGAAGATGGGGAAAATGAGTTAATTAAGAATTCTTTTTGTGTCCCATGTGTCACCTGCCGCAAGGAAGAGTAGGGGCTATTTTTGCAGTTTTTGAGGCCAGGTTCTCACGGGGTGCGTCACGCGTTGTCAACAGGCGCTGCGTCCAAAGCGACGACTTGCGCAGGGTCACAGCGAACGACGCGTCCGGTGTGAACCCGGCCTCACGAAAGAACGCGAAGGAGAGGGAAATATTTTGATGGCTGCATCCGCGCATTGAAGTCGCCCTCAATGATCGCACCGCGAACTGACCACTCTCGCCTCCGTCAGCCGTACATGTGTGTGTGTGTTCTGACATACTTCTGGTCAGCGTGCGGCGACTCTCCGACTTGTTAAGATTCCTGGGGAGTGATCTCACGAGACGAGGTGGAGAGAATACCACGGAATCCGGGTCTTAATCACGTTGAGGGAAACGCGCGAGTTGCGTGGAGCCTGACGTCATCAAAATCATCCCCATATTTCTGCGTGTTTTTTGTCCACATGCAACCAGGACAATGGCACAAGTACTGTACTCGTACGTGCATCTCTCTGTCTGCAGGAAAATCTGCAAACATTCGAGAAAAAGACAAAACTGACTCTGTGAACACGCCAAATGTTTCTATGCAGGTTCTGACTCCATTTTGACTTCCCTCTATTTTTGCACTGCAGAAGACTTGTGCAAAAGTTACAGAGACCCCAGACGGGCCTTTCCGAACGCTGAACAAAACACGTCCCTTCTGCAAGTTTTGCGACAGGTGTGAAGTCACAAATGTGTCTGTTTGGGAAATTTTGCGGCCGCAGTAGCCCCGAATCACCTGCTGCTGCAGCCGCAGAAGTGACACCCATCTGTGCCCTGCAGAAGTTGACAGCACCAGCAGTGGCAGAAGGAGCAGACGGGGCGTCACCCCTTCATTCTCAGGACTCTCTCCTGCAGACCTGTCAGCCCTTCTGCCGCTCTCCCTGCAGCATTAGCAGGAGGACCTGCAGTCCTCACCCCCGAAGCGCTGACAACTTTTCACAGTCCATTGAAGCAGGTGGGGGGGGGGGGGGGGGGGGGGGGGGGGGGGGGGGGGGGGGGGGGGGGG
>JAAUXT010130164.1_pt1 | contig 16286 bp, 21 predicted proteins | sample 7278171 | NCBI WGS metagenome assembly JAAUXT01 (sample SAMN14350112, study PRJNA611818) | marine sediment metagenome | isolation source: surface marine sediment (1.8m) | place: French Polynesia: Moorea | collected 2018-08 | reverse complement strand
TTTCTGCCCGAAGTTGTCTCCCACCTCTGGCCACGGTTGAGTTAACTTGGGGGGGGGGGGTATCAACTCAACCATTGCAAACTTCACCAAAATCATTTTCAGGCCACAATTTGAAATTTTTTCCAAATTTGGCCATTTGTGGGGGGGGGGGGTTAACTCAACCGTGGCCCAAAAATGAAAGGTGCTAGAAATGGCCAAAAAATCATCCTGGTGAATTTTTGTGACAGTTGATTTCCCCTCCCCCCCCCTGGTTTCCAACTCAAACCAACAGTGACCACCTACATACAGACTGATGGTGACTACAATAAGTGCGCGTCCCATCGGCAGAGCCGGACCGCACACTTGAAAAGTGACGCGGCTGGCCAAACTGCGCGAGAGCAGCCGTTCAATGAAATCTTGGAGAATTTCAGGACGCCCTCTTCCTTTCATAGGCCTGGTTGCCGTTGCCTTCCCCTACCAGACCCCCCTCCCCCCTGCCAGAGGCTGGACCCCCCCCTGCCAATGGCAGACCCCCCCTGCCAGAGGCAGACCCCCCTCCCTGTCGACAGCATGCAGCATGACTGGTGGAAGACAAGGAAGAATTGATGAACAAGGAAGAATTGACGACATTACCGACGCTGCAAGGGACTTCGCACTGTGCCTTGAGCACTGCTTCTTGTTCAAACTTACAGCGATCTCTGTCAGTGAGCATTTCACCCAATCGTTATATTTGGTGACGTTTGTAACCAGTCTCCCTTCGACGGGGGTTGGACAGACCTACGTGCTGTGATATACCGAAAAAAACCCACACAGCCTTGACGTTTAGATATTTATTCACGCTTGGTACCGCAGCCTGCATTCGAGTCCCCCGCCCACCGACTGGTTCAAAATTCCACACACAGGATGTGGGTGTCACCGAAGTTTTGTGCTCGCAGTACAACAGCCGCGCGTCTCAACACTATCAACTTGTTCCACGGACTCACTACGTCCGCCAAAAGTTTGTGATAACCGCTTCGTTCAACCTTGTTGCACTCCTCCTCGGCCAGCAAAAACGTTCTCAAACGTTGGTCATTTGCCATTCAACATTTCAAAACTGTCCTTTCACAACTGTAAATTCTGCCTTCGTGAATTCAACATTTCTTGCCATCACTTTATCAGTGGAAGAACGCATGGACAAATGTCACAAGCAATGTTGGTTTTGTACTTGAATAAAATTCCACCACACACACAAAAGAATTTTTGTCAGGGTGTTTTCTGCTCGCGTTGAATAGATCATCTCTTGAAACGTTTGCATCGTCAATTGTCAACTGAGAAATACGCACACGGCGTGTCTCTAGACACAGCAGGAATTCAATAAAATTTGGAAAGCCATCCAACAATAAAATCAACAGCGATATTCCAGTTCAGAGGTGTAAGGAATTCAATTGGGGCATCAATCATGCAGTGCGTGATTTGCCTCCGTGCACCTACGTAGGGATTGGAGTGAACAAGGAACCGACACGCAATCAAGTTCAACAATCACTTCGCTTGAGTTTTGGTTCTTCTTGGAAGTAAAGTCACTCAGTGCTTCAAACCCACCCAACACAGGTCGAGTCGTCTGGAGCCAAAGCGCCCACAGGCCGTTCATTCGTCTTGCGCGGTCCAACCTGTGTTCTCAGACCTGTCTCACAGAGTAGCAGTCCGTACATCGGCGCTGCACATAACTTTCATAAATAGTTTTGGTGTGACGCACGTTGATTGATGTTTTCTAAGTCTCTGGATCACTTCTGCTACCGCATGGTTTCTCCGCCCTGCCCGCGCTGGCCTCGCAGCACGCGCAACTGCTTCTTTAGGTTTATGTGCAACGGAGTCAGGCTCTCCTGCAAATCAATCAACATGAACAAACGATTCAGAACTGCAAAAGCGTTCGTTGAACAAATGGTGACAGAAGCAAAGAAGGACCGTGAACCAGGAAACAGTGAAACGTCAGAAAACTTGCGATGGACTCCCGCCTTTCAGTCGAGTCTCTGCTTGCTTGGCAAGCGTTTCTAGCGAACAGAGCGACTTCTCCACAGCGACCAACAGCAAGAGGCGCGTACCATCTCGTTCATGAGCTGCTGGTACTCTTCGCGCTCGTTGCTCTCCTCCGTGTCCTCCTCCTCCAACAGCCGCTGCAGCTCCTTCCTGAAACCACAAAAGAATCACGTCAGAAACCGCGACATCCACACCACTGAGGGATCTCTCTGTTCAATCGAGAAGAGTGTGCGCTCACTGTCTTTTTGTCAGGTGAAAGATTTCGGCCTGCATTCTTTGGTAGTCTCGAGCCAACTGCAACAGAAGACAAAAACAATGCATCCTGCTCAGCAAACGGCAAAGTTTCTGGTTGCACTCAAGACCAAACGAGTGGCATCATGCGCTCTTGTGCACAGGCTACCGCTGCTGGTTGGGCACCGAGAAAACATCACACCACGGAAGGCACTGTCTGCTGACCTGCATGTGTTCCTTGAAGATACGCATCGACTCTGAGGACGTGAGGCACGGCGTGATGGGCTGCAGGTGCTGGTCCATGGCTTGGAAGGCCATGTCCTCCGCCGGGTCCGTCATCAGCGCCCGCGACTCGTCCGACACTGCAACCAGGACGAGCCGTCAACAACACACGCGATTTGGTTTGGGAAATGAATCCAAAATCAAGTCTTTCTCTACCGCTACAAGTTACGCACATGCGGATTCGTGTGATCACAGCATTGTACCTGGTTGGAGAACGCCGAGTGGAAACCCCGGTGTCCATGACATGCTGCGGGCGGGCGCTCCCATCGCCTCCGCCTCCGTTCCGTCCCCTCCGCCGACTTGCGCCAGGCTCGCTGCAACCAACCAGCAACAGACCTGACAACGTGCTTTCGCCACGCGTCAGTGCTTGGAACAAATGGGTGACAAGTGTCTGTACTCTGATCAAGAGGCTCATTTTTCTTTGCGAACTGTTGGACAATGACATCAAAAAACAATGTGGCAACCACTGTCGCTCTCCACTGACCTGGTGCGGTGACTATGTGCTGCATTGTCGCGTGGTGAGGGACGGAAGAGTCGACCGGAGCGGGTGCGGCCACAAGATCCGCAGGATTGAACGGGGTGTTGCCGTACGAGTTGTTGCGTCGGTGACCACGACCTGAAACAAACCAGCTGTGTGTTGAACTTAAAACGAGAGCAATGCCGACGTTTTCGCAGGAAAATAGCCGTTTTCAAGATGAAATGCGAGTATACAACGATGTTATCGTTCTGCTGAAGCAACCATCCAGAAGGTGAAGAATGGAGAACGAGTCAACGAGTCAACCCAGACACGCGAGAAGAACATGTTTCTCATCAAACAGCAGTGACAACACAACAACAACATGTAATCGAACAATCTGTACATTGGGTGTTGTTGACACAAGTCACTGACGGTGGCCACAGACGCATCAGTGAGAACTGACCCAACAAGAGCAACCAGGAAAACGAAAGGCAAAACGAACGACTTTCACATCAAGGTTAGCCTGAGTGTCCTCGCTGACAGCTGCAAAACTGACGTGCTTCTGGTCAAACTGAAAGGATAGAAGATTTCTTTCAAGCGGCACAATCGCCCAGAGGTTCTGAAGCCCCACTTAGTTTTGCAGTTGACAGTGGAGACCAGAACCCAGACGTGGGCACACCTATGGTCACGGTGATGACGTGAATCAAAGAGGCCAGTTCCAACAAAATAACGTTTGTCAGTAAAAACACGTGCTGCGGGTGGCCATCTTGATTTTCTCCCAAGGTATTGCGGAAAACAAAGGTGGTGTCGGAGGGGGGGGGGGGGGTCGTCTCAGATTGGTTTGGAGCTCAATTTTGTCTGTCCTTGAGGCGAAATACAAGCCACCGACGCGTGGAAAAACAAACACAACACAAATGTTTCCTCAACAAGAACTGAACAAACACTGGTCTTCCGTGGCACTGCGGAACTCACCTGGCTGGGGCTGGGGTTGGGGCGAGTGGCTGGCTGGTGAGTTGGACTCGGCTGCTGCACCGCCACCCCACACATACGGTGTGCTGTACGAGCGGGCCCGTGACACACTTATCACTGAACGCAAACGTTTTACAGACCTGTATTAGTAAACTATCACCCATTTGCATCAGTACAACTATTGAGAAAAAGCTGGTTGTTAGAAGAACATTTCTTTCCGTTTTGTACCACCGTGCGCCAAACGGTATTTTTCCCGTGAACTCGACAAGTCGATAAATTCCATTCCCAACAACGACAAGCAATTCTCTGATTGCTTGGCGTTCAGAGCTCGGTCCACAAAGTGCAGCAGGTTCTTTTCTGCTGTAATTATCTTGATTCTTTCTTCCTGCACGACTTTGCACAGACAGAGTCCAGGGTCGCCTGCCAGTGAAACAAGCAACAACCAAAGTGCAGAAAACAATCCAGTAATATCTCCCAACAGTAGCCATGTCAGTAGTCTGTCCAACATGCTGTTCGGCAATGAATATTCAAGAAGAAAAGACTCAACGCAATCAAACACCAGTGAAGGCAGAATGAAATCAACTGCAGAACAAAAGCAAATGCAAGTTTCCCCAACAAACACAGCTTCAGAGGTCGTGGGACATCATCAAAACGTCCACAAGGGAAAGAATCCAAATTTGTCCTCCCAAAAGATTGCGCACACGCAGAACACTCTTTTACACAAAGGTCCCCAATCATACAAGTCTTGTCTGGGTTTGTCAAAGAAACATAAAAGTGAGCGAGAAGTGCATCAAGATAGCAAGTCTCACCTGGGGCATGATGCTGAACAACGTTCCCTTGGTTACCAAAGAACACAAACGGGTTCCCATGGGAACCTGCACGTCGATGTCCAAATACTGAGCATGCAGAGAAAACAAACAGAATCACGAAACTTCAACGTCACAAAGTGAGTAAAGTGCAGTCAACACACTCGCAGGTTACGGGTATCGGGATTGGACAGAACTGGATTGAAATCATTTTCAGAATTTTGTTTCGAGGTCAGGTTTTGAACGTTCAGTTTTCAACGGGATCTGAAACGTGTCTGCCCACCCTCTTCATCTGACGGACAATCTGTTGAAACAAATCATCTGGAAGTTAAATCACTGACTGGGCTTCTTGACTAGTCTACCAAAAGCCACACAGGCCGTTAAATCATTCAAACGGGCGCAAGTATTTTCAACTTCATTTCTTACAACTACAAGGACTTAAATTCCAAGGCTCATCAAACAACATTGACAAGGGCACTCAATGCTCTGGTCGAACCCAAGTCTCACTGTGCCTTGCCATGTATATCTATGAATCTACACAACTTCCTTGTCTGCCGCAAAGAAAAACTGACCTTTGTTCTGCGCGACTGGCTGGCCGGCAAACTTTGTCACGTCCTCGTCGAGTTTACTGAGGTCGGCGGAGCGTCGCTTCATGGCGGGGTCAATGGACGGTGTGCTCGAGCGCGACGACTTGTCCTGCTGCAGCAGGTTCTCGCGACTCGCCGCCAGCGACGGAGGCGCGCTCGTTCGCGTCCGAGTCTCCTCCTGCGGGGTGCAATGGAACAATCGCTCAACTTTCTGTCCAAGTTTTTCTGTCGAAATTTTTTGCAGTCTGTTTTGCGAGGAATCTTGCCAAGGTAATTGTACACGGGTGATTACAGCAGAGCGCGATGCAAGAAGCGACTGACCTGCACGACAACAGGTCTGGGTTTTGGAGTGGACGGTGTGAGAGGCACGATCTCGCCCTTCTGCTTCACCGTCACGTGTTGACTCGACATGTTCGTGGGAGGCGGTGTGTCGTACACTGAGCTCTGCTCTGCACCAGCAGGAAGCACCAGCGGAACATCAGCACCGGGGAAGAACTGCGGATGAATCAAAACGGAAAACAGAATGTTGTGTCCATAAAAGACTCACAATCTACACTTGAGCGAGTGTGAAAAAAAAGACCAACCTTGCTCAAACTGGACATGACGCGAATAACCTCGAAAATGTCAGGTCTCTCCACCGGGTTGGCAGACCAACATCTGAAATACAAACAAACCACTCGCTAGGTGGCTCATTTCGACCACTTTTCGGACCAAGGTCCAAGTCCAAGAAATTTGCACTGAAAAGCTTCATCCCTCCCCCACACACCACCACCACCACAGCCACAGTTCTTCGTGAAGGTGTCGAGAAGGTACCTTGTCATCAGCAGCTCCAGGGGTTTCGGAATCGTTTTGACGAGCGGCGGGCGAGTGCCGTTGTGAACCGCCCACATTATGCGGAACGCTGGCCCACCTTCAGTGAAGATATTTGAATCACCGTGAAATCTGACCAGATTTTTCGTGACTGCACAAAAACTGGCACAAGTAGTATTCTGGTTGCCTACCTATTTCATCAAATGGTTTTCTTCTCGTCACAACCTCCCACAGAATAATTCCAAAACTAAAGACGTCACACTTTTCACTGTAATTACTGCCTGTAGAGGAAATGTAAACGTCACAGACAAATAAATATCACAGACAAATTGAATGCTTGAAGTGACGATTGTGAAAGGTCAAGTGTTCGTTCAGCGCACGCGCTTCACACACCCTCAAAGACCTCCGGTGCCATCCATGCCGCGCTGCCCTTGTTGTTTGTCATGTAGGTGTGGGCATCACACGCGGTTCCAAAATCACATATCTTCAGCACTGTTCCTCCTTGCACCAGCAGCAAACTAGCAAATAAATAGTGGTTATTATTTTCCGGGTTACAAAAACCAGCACGGAGTGAGGGAGAATGTCAACACTACTCACTTTGGTGGTTTCAAGTCTCTGTGTATGAGGGGTTTTGGTTTCATCCCGTGCAAATACCCGACTCCACGAGCGCACTGCAAACACCAGCTGATCGCGTGTGCAGCGCTGTACTCGATATAGAGGTTTTCCCCGTGCAAAACTTGAAGAGAAAAACGTGGCAAACTTGTTGCATCGTGCCTGTAACTTCTTCACGAGTGGTTCTTATTTTAAAAACAGGATCCAGACATGTTTGTCCAATGATTTCACGAAAAGCAAAACAGAACCCGATTGACAATCGTAAGCGAAAAATGAACGTTCTCTCAAAGATGAGACATGAAGGTAAGTCTGTCAGACATACCATTGTACAAGGATCCACCCTCAGCGAACTCCATGACAAGGCACACCATCTACAACACAAGTACTCGTGCGATCATTGTTCTGGTGTGTAACGGACAGCCACATTGGGGACTTCATGCAACGACGTTTCACTGAACGCCCCCTCAACGCCAAAAAAAGCACCATTTCCATGGCACTGGCGAATCACGTAACACCATTCGAAAGTTCACGCAGCGTTCAGTGAAACGTTGTTGCATGAAGATCAAAACAATGAAACTTACCGGTGGTTGAGTGCAGGCGCCATACAGTTTGACAATGTTCGGGTGGTTGACTCTGGACAGCTGCTTCAGCTCGGTAATAAATGCCTTTTTCTCTGCCTCTGTTTCGATGCCCTTCACGGCGACATCGATGTTTCTCCATCTCGCTCGACGCACAACGCCGAACGCGCCTCTTCCCAGAATCTTCAAGAAAAATATTGTCACCAGCATTGAATGACAACCTTGTTCCACGTGGAGTTCAAGATCGTAACTCGTAGTCTACTTTGGTTTCTCAAAATCGAATCTAGAACGTCTTCAATTCTTGTCAAAACAATTCCAAACAATCGGTGAACAGGTCAGGCTGGGGTTTCCCCTTCAATTTCACATGTATGATCAAAGTGTATCGTCTTGCTCCCAAACGAAGAGCGTCCTTTGTCACATGTTGCATTTTAGAGCTTACGTTGTGTGTTCTGGGATAGGTCTACAACGTTCAAAACTGTTGACAACACCAAACTAAAGAGCAGCAAAAGTCCCTGGGAATTCTTCCTTGTTATTTGTGTACGTACCTCTGGATAAAAGTTTAGTTCTTCGAGGTTGATTTCCTCCACAAAAACCGGTTGTTTCTCCATCACCTTCAGTCGTAATAGTCCACAAACAAAGCACACATCACGGTGTGCAAACTGGAATCTACAGAAGTTTCATGTGACACTGTAAACTCATAATTCTGCCGCAAAAAGTCTTGGACACTGAAGATCTATTGACTGGTTCCCGTTCTTGAATTCTCCAAGTGATTCCGGAGATTCAGACATGGAAAGTGGAAATCCTTGAGACGGTTCACTATCTGTTGCAAAAGGATTCTCAATTTTCCCAATATTCCCAAATAGTTTTATCAGTTGAGTGTCGAGCCTGATCCACAAATAACAAAGCAATGTCAGAGCATGAAAACAAATCTATATCTACGGATGACTCTGCGGAAGGCCCCGAATCGCAGGTGCCATCTTGGAAAAACTTTGATAAACGCTCAGATATCTTTTATAGCTTAAATCTTATTATTCAGCGATGTTCAAAAAGCCGAAAAGGAATTTTCGAAGCAGAAGAGCCCAGGGAACTGACTCTGACAATGAAGAAGATGGAGAAGAGAAAATGCAGATCGCTGGCGAGACGTACATTGTTCATGAGACCGCTGCTGAGGACGAACCTGTCGTTGTCAAAAAGAAAAAGAAGAAAAAGGCAGAAGACGACAGCGAGAAGCCAATGAAAAAGTCCAGTTCTGTTCTCAGTTTCCAGGATGAGGGTAAGTTGTGAACGTCTTGGGCCTTTCTGGAGTTTAGTTTGAGCTTTGGAACTTGCAGAGGGTGTCTCAAACCAGAGGTGTGGAGGGACCCCGTTGGGGCTGTCTCCGGTCACAGGTTGGAGGTCCCCATGAATTGAACGTGTTCAAAATGTGGTCGAGAAACCTTCAGGCCCTTGATGGAAAGTTGGAGAGACTCCCCCACTTCCGCCAAAAGGATTTAGACTGCTGCTTGAACGTTTGAGATGCAGCTTCTCATTTCCTGAACAAACGGGCCGTGCTGCTGATCCAGTGGGCATCTGCACTGCAAGTGTAGTCGACAGATACAGGAGGCTCGTATCTACGTTCGAGTACAGCTGTGACATTCATGACCCGCACACTCGTGCACAAATAGTCGCATTGTTGGCGTGTTGGAAACCTGGCTGACGTTGCTGTTACGTTGCTGCTTTTGCAGTTTCTACCGAAGACGCGGATGAAGTTTTCAAAATAAAACGGTCCAGTCGCAGCAAGCGAGTCGCCAAGGAATTGAAAAAGCAGTCGCAGCAGGAGAGAGAACATGAAAAAGAATTGAAGGCGAAGAAAAAGGAACTGGTAAGATAAAACGAACGGCTCAGAAGTGTGCAACGTAGATCTACAGTACTTTGTTTGCTATTTTTGCAGAGGATGAGCTGTGCTGCTTGATTGTTTCACTTCTAAACAAGCGCCAAATCTTTGCAGCAACGGCAGAAGTTACAACAGAGTATAACGAGCAATGGTTCAGCCGAAGGTGGTGGAGGGGATGTTGGCAATGGAGCTGGGGATGACATGGACTTGGGCAGCGATTTTGATCCGGATGAAGATCTCGTCAAAATGGACAGTGACGGAGACGAGGTGGATGAGGACGCAGAACGGAAACGTGCTCTACAGAACATTCTTGAAAGTAAGTGTGGACTTCAGGACGAAGATATGGCTTCGTTCTTTGTGAAGTGAACGGTTGATGACATTCTGAACTTGGTTCTTTCCAACGCAACAGGTGGAGTTATTCCTGACGCCAAAATGATACACGAGGCCAGGAAGAGACGGCAGCTGGCTCGAGAGCTTGGCGATTTCATTCCAGTGGACGACACGGTGAAAGTCGACAAGAATGCGTCAAGACTTGTGAGGTATGCACGAAGGAACTGACGTGTTCAGATGAAGAAAACTGCCCACACCGAGAAATGCCCTTGGTGTGTGTGTCCTCTTGCTCCTGTGGTTTACTGAAGGACGTTCAATATTTCTGTCCAACAGGGAGGATGACAATGACAAGTCAGACAGCGACGACGAGCCTGTTGCCTTTTCACTGAATCACCGGGAGAAAGAACTTCGAAACATGCAAAACACAATACTTGCTGCACAAGAAGGTAAATTGTCATCCGAGATGTGTGACAGTTTTGCCCAACGCTTCAAATGTTGGGACACGCACCGGCAGTTTCCTTGTGCACTGCTTCTTGTTTCTCTTTTCGATTTGTAGAAAGCGACAACGACCAAGAAAAGGAATGGGAAGAACAGCAAATCCGGAAAGGCACAAGTATTCCACAGGTCAGCCCTGTGACCTGCAACAGTGAAAGCTAGAATTTTCTTTTGGTGCTTTCTGAGAAGCATGACCGACATTTCGCCCACATTTCGGAACAGGTTCAAGATCAGCAACCAGATTACTACGAGGGTTATGACCAGTACGCGTATGGGACACAAACGCACTCAATCTTCAATCCGACGGGACCGCAGTTGAACGCTGAAGCGTATCTCGGCGCGACCCCACCGGCTGCGGGACCGGCGCTCGCACCGACTGACCTGGGCAAACGTCAAGGTCTGCAGCCAACTGGGGAGCTGCCTCAGGTCACCATAGATCAGGTCAAAAAGCGGCTCAAGGACAGGTAAGTCCACTGTGATTTTCAACTTTCTGTCGCGACTGTGAATAAAGTATGCACGATTTGTCGTGCAAATGAAGACAAGAGTCGGAAAGTCGCGGAAATTAATATTAGAGGCAGCAGAGTCAGTTGGGGCCTGCACGTTTGCGACAATGAGATATTCACCGATTCAACGTTTCCACAGTGAAGTAAGTGTTTCATCAATTTCAGAAGACATTTCATTCTGGTTGGATGCATCGCGACTGTGATAAATTTGTGTGCTTTCAGACTGGACTCGATGGTCAGTGTCCACAGAGCCCACATTCACGAACGCGACGACATGTCTTCTCGCCACGAGATGAGTGAAACCAACATCGAGAAGTTTTCAGGGTCTAAAGGCCCACTGGAAGAACGATACAAGTTCTTCCAAGAAATGAGGGGGTATGTCAGAGACTTGGTTGAATGTCTTAATGAGAAGGTGGGTCTCCAGTTAGCAATATATTTGCGTTCGTGCGGTTTCGACAAAGTTACAGCATTTCGTGTTGCTGTAAGTTTGTAATTTACCGCGAGATGTTGTCACGCAGAACTGCACAGGGGCCATGCTTGTAATTTTGTGGTCATCCTTTGCATGCAGTTGAGTTACTGTCGCAGGGGCCATGTGTTTGCTTCACGATTTTACTGTCGCTGAAAAATTGCAGTGAAATCTGAGAAGGCAAGATACTGGACCCAAATACACGTCTAAATTGCGTTCAACGTCTCATTCATTTCATCGTTGACAAAGTGGCATCTCGTAGCTGAGAGAAAACCTATTTTTGAATCTTAGAAAAGTCAAATTCTTGTGCAGTACCATGAAGACAAAAATATTTTGAAATCTAATGAGCTCAAAAAGTTTTCCATTTCGCGGCATTATTTTCGCCTTGTTTTCAGCAAATGTTGCTCGTTTTGTTGAAACCCAAGCGGGAGGACAGAAGCAAAACGATGGTGGTCACATCATGAAGGAGGCGCAATATCTTTATCAAAATTTCTGTCGAATCTTCGACACTCCGAGTCCTTGTTCTTTGTTTCGATGAAAATTTAAGGTGTTTCAAGTCGCTCAGTACATCACAAATCGACTGATTCGGGCTTGACTGGTCCCACCCACAAGAAACTATCTTTCTCTGTGGATTTGTGTATCGGCTTTTTTGAAAGAAGAAGAAAAAAAAATAGTCAAAAATTCCAGTCAGCCGAATTGGGATGTGCTGTCTGCCTGTTTCGGCCTTTGCGGTTTCAACAGGAACAGTTGACGACAGCAGAACTATCTTGCCAGAGCACAGAATGGTGTAACCTCTCTGGAGATGAACAGTGTGACCGCTTTCACGCCAAACCAAGTGTGCTCTTTGTGACGGGGTGGGACCTTGAGAAAACCCGAACACAACAAGAAACCAGAACCCAGAAGACGGCGGACGCTCAGATGATACCAGTTTTGGTTGCAGCTTGTGATTTTGTGTACTTGGTTGTTGTCAAAACAGTTTACATTTGCAGAAAGAAGCGAGCGTGACGACCACGCAGTGGAACGCAGTTATCTCATCCAATTTGTGTGAAGTCTCGGATTTATCTGAATGAATTGAGATCTGACATTTGATTTGGGGTTGTTTGCATGACATCCTTCTGAAAACGCCACACCAAAAATTGATGTGTGTCGATGGGGCGGTTGTTCACAATTTCTTCACGTGAATCCGAGAAAATGTTTCTCATTGCTGTTATCTCAGGGTTTGTCACCAAGGATTAACGATTCTTCTTTTTCTCTTCTGTTTGTGAAGGTACCACAGATAAATTACCTCGAGCGGAGAGTGCTGCAGATAGAAAAAAATCGTGCTGATTATATCATAAAGCGGCGGCAAGAAGACATCAAAGACCAGTCGGCTGACCTCATGTCAAGTGAGGAATTTCTGTCTTGGTTGACTGTTTTCTTGACAGAAGGGAACGATTTTGGAATCATCCTGATGTCAGGGTTTACAGTGCACTTTTTCTTCTGATGCAGGCAAGGCAGCCGGCTCTGCGAATCTGTCGGGTGTTGATTCACCGTCAGGTCAAGAACAAGACCACCACAAGCAACGTCGCATAGCTGAGAGGGAGGCGCGAAGGTAGACACTACCTGTCTCGTTCTGAACACTCCATCGAGGCCCGGCCACTCCTGGAGTCTTTCCACAACGCTTATCTTTTTTTTTTTTTTTTTGTCACTTGCCCGGCCCGTGGCTTTCTCGCGAGAGGGGGAAGAGGCTGAAAACTGCGGAACGCGATGATGAAAAGCAGTGGTTTCGTGTGAACAAACGTGTGTCATTGGTGCCAGGAACTACATCCAAAGTCCGCCTGTCTCAAATACAAGGGACGTTCAGACCCTGAGTTTGCAATGAAGTGACAACTTTTCCTGGACGTGTGTCGATTTTGACAGAGCGCGGAGGCGACGGAAGCGAGAAGCGCACAACGTGCGCGTGCACCATGAGGGAATGTCCACGGACGACGAAGAGAACAACTCTATCATTGCTAAGTACAATTTAGAGATAGGTATGTATGTGTTCATGTCACAATCTTGGGAGGGTCTTGCCAAGCCAAACTATCACTCCAAGTTTGTTGGGTTTTTTTTGGTGCGGCCACTTTGTTCTGATCACCTGAAACTTCGGACACAAGACGGGCGTGGTGAAAACAGGGGGCATTTATCAAAAGAATCAAGCAGGAATATCACACAATTTTCCAAAAAGGTGCCGGAAGCAGGAGTTTCGTGTCGCCACACTGCACGGGTCATTTATGGCGGGTTCTTTTCATTTGCAGAGACAATATCGAAGAGTTGCGACACGCTGTTTGAAGACGTGGTGGACGACTTCCACGACCTGCACCAAATCAAGTCGAGATTCGAAGAATGGCGCTCCGAGCATTCAGACTCGTACAACGAAGCCTACATCGGACTGTGTCTCCCCAAGCTCTTGGCACCATTTGTTAGATTGGGCCTCATAACATGGAATCCTCTGCAGGTAACCCAGACATAGCCGAATCTTGTGAGGTTGGGTGCGTTCCGTGGGAAAATTTCAGTCCTCGACAAACCCAACGTTGTGATCACAGGTGTCAAGAAGCGGAGATGTTGACTTTCTTGAGATTGTTGTGTCTGAACAAGATGCGTCTCGCGATGCAGGAGGACGCTGGGCGGGTGGAGGACACCAAGTGGTTCGAGACGCTCATGTTCTACGCTTTCCGCGGAGGCGGTGACGACACGACGGCCGGAGACCAGGATCTGAGGCTCGTGCCGACACTCGTCGAGAAGGTGGTCATCACCAGGCTCACCCGTACGTCAAGTTTAGCTTCTCTCAACCATCGCCACTTCACTAAATTTCTCTTGACACGCATTGTGTGCTGATCTGGGTTCTCGTTGCAGAATTGATTGAACAAGTGTGGGAGCCGCTCTCAGGAAAACAGACTCGTCGACTCGTGACTCTGATTCAAGGACTGATTTGCGATTACCCAACCATATCCGCGGACAGCAAACACGTGCAAGTGAGTCGAAAACGGTCCTGAAAGTTTATAATGTACAATGTACACGACGATACGGTGGCAAGTCTGCATGTGTAACCAAGCAGTTTGCCCCCCATGACTACGATTGTTGATTGTGATCATTCCTTGCAGACCTTGGTGCGAGCTGTTGTAACGCGACTGAAAAAGACTCTCGATGACGACGTGTTCATGCCGCTGTTCGGCAGAGAGTGAGTACACTTGACGTGAGCAAGGCCCGAAGACCAGAATTGTCACGTTGTCGGATCAGGAACAAACCGGTCTCACCCGAGCGACAAACCGGTTCCACCCGTCAAGCACTATTTTGCAAGGTTGTGTTTTCATTCCAGTCTTCTCGCAAACCGCGCGTCCGGACAGTATCAGTTCTTCCAAAGACAGTTCTGGACTTGCGTGAAGGTGAGGAAAGTTCAACGTTTGCACTTTTCCCCGTGTGGTTGTCTCACACCATTTGAAAAGAAAACTTGTGAGTGGCAAATTGTGGTGTTCGAACAGTCAATATTTGCGCGTTCCTTGCAGCTGCTGGGTAACATTCTGTGTTGGCACGGCATTTTGTCGGACCGGGCGTTGAGGGAACTCGCGTTCGACAGTCTGCTGAACAGATACATGATGCTGGCCTTGATAAACTCGCCTCCAGGCATGGAGACAGTACAGAAATGCAATGCAGTAAGTTCGCCACAATTGTCTTTTGCGTCTGCATGGTTCCTCGTCGATTTTCTTGTCCTTGCTGCCTCTCGTCTTTGAAAAGTGTCCTGTCCTTCTGCATCGTGTCTGAGGAAAACTCGTGTGTTTGGGACTCGACTGAACCACGCGGAAAACATTGAATTTTCAGATCTGCTCAGCATTTCCCTCTGCATGGTTCAGTGATCTGAAAGCCGAAAGCACGATTCCGCAGTTGGAGAACCTCTGCAAATACATGACCTCAATGGCAGACACCCTTGAGAAATCAAAGACGGAGCAAAACAGAAAGGAAATCAAGTGAGTACGCAGATGAATTCAGTTGACTCCACGAAATTCCTTCCTGCTCGGATGACAGTCTTTGAAAATGACGTTGTTTTCCAGTTGAGCTTCCGACAGTTTTGTGCATTTTGACTTGAGGTCGAAGTCAGCATTTGGTCCTTCGTCTTTGCAGAGAAACTGTGAAGCAGATAACTCGCCTCCTGGTGAACGTGCACGCACTCGACCACGCCGCGTCCCTGTTGAAGTCATGACGCCACCCTGACCCCGACGTCTGTGTGACAGCGAGCTTGGATGCTTGCCACCTGTGACCCAGACACAGAATCATGGGAAGACAACAAACTGTGCTTCAACTGTTGCTGACTCAGTGGTTCATCTAGTGGCTGCGGCACAAAGTGAAGCAATGTTCCTGCACTGTTGGTGCGCAGGTTTGTCGTGATTCAACACGACCTGGTGTTGCTCCTGTAGTGGACATCAACGTCACATCGCTTCAACTGTGAGTACAGCTGAATCTTTGTGCTTTTGTTCGAAATGGCAAAGTCCTGCTGTACACTTCTGTGAAGTGCGACCAGAACGATTGCAACACGATTCTGAGGGTGTTTGATCATGTTGCCTGAAACGTATCAGTTGAGGAGGATGTCCCGCGGTCTTCTGACACTATTACAGTGAGCGAGATGAATTGAGTACTGATGAACAATTCCACGAGGAATACATGTTCTGGATTCTTCCCTGAAAGAAAAACAAAACAGCTTGACCACACAGGATAGTGCAGCGCGCAGCACTGAAGACCAGATTTGCTTGTATCTCATTTCATCCCAGTGTGAGCGGCGAGTGAAATAAATTCTTCAGATATCAAATCCGCGTGGTTCCCTTTTATTTACTGGGAAAGCTGACCAATCTCTGATTCAGACAACGAAAAACATTTTCCACTGGTCAGGTTTTGTGGGTTGTGCGCTGCGAACAATCCAGTTATGAACAACCGTGGTGACATTTTGTGGTGACATTTCTTGGCAATTTGGCCCAGGCACAAATGTTTGGCCTGCAGCAACATTGAGAACTCTATTAGCCGCTCCCTGCCCACAGAAATTGTCTGCAGAATCCTTGGCTGGACATTGTGGAACCCTTGGATGGATATTGTCTCAGGTCCCCCCCCCCCTGCCCACAGAAAATTTTCAACTTGGACATTATCTGCGGAACCCTTGGATGGACAATGCGGTAGATCTACCCCTCCCCCCCACACACACGCTGAAAATTTTCAACTGGACATCACCTCTGAGATGAAGTGCTGTACTCCCGAAGTACCCGGCGCGTGGCTGGTTCTCCACTTGAAAAT
>JAAUXT010125970.1_pt1 | contig 16286 bp, 17 predicted proteins | sample 7278171 | NCBI WGS metagenome assembly JAAUXT01 (sample SAMN14350112, study PRJNA611818) | marine sediment metagenome | isolation source: surface marine sediment (1.8m) | place: French Polynesia: Moorea | collected 2018-08 | reverse complement strand
TTGGTCACTCTCACCTCCCTTGACCCACCCTCACCCACGACCCCACCCTCCCCCCCCTACCCACCCCAACCCCCACCCTATCTCGCCCTCACCCCTGTCCTCACCCTCACCCTGACCCACCCTCACCCCTTGCCCCACCCTCACCCTGGACCCCACCTCAGACCGCACCCTCAGTGGAGCTGGTTCTGGGCCTTGATCCCCCACAGATAATCCTCGGCTCTGATTGGCTCGTACTTCCCGGACCCGTCCAGGCACTCGATCACCGTGTCCTTGGTGCCCGTGTGCACGAACAGGATGAGGGAACGGCGCGTGCGGCGCTTCAGGTGTTCCTCCTGCGGTTCCCGCACCCTGTGACGCTGCAGTGAGATGAGAGAGCGGGAGTCAGGAGAGGGGACAGCAGAGGGCCCTGACCAATCCAACGCACACACGAACAAACACAAGCGCACACAACTTCATCTTGCACTGCTCCGCGGCTGTAGTGTTGGAGATGATGACGGGTCACACACACACGCACACACACGCACACACACGCACACACACACACACGCACACACATACACACACATACACACACTGAGGGATTTGCACACACACTGAGGGGTTCACACACACACACTGAGGGGTTTACACACACACACACACACACACACACACACACACACACACTGAGGGGGGTTTCTCACACACATGCACGCACACACACATACACACTGAGGGTTTGCGCACAAACACGCACGCACACACACACACACACACACACACACACAAGGCCACTGGCGCAACGTTCTTCCAAACACATTTCTTTGTGAGTGAGATAGGCCTCCTGGACATGACCGGCAATTCGCAAGTATTCGCAGCCACAGTACGACGCACCATCACCACTCATCGCCAAGCAACGACGCGTATTGGTCGTGAGATACTCACAGTGAATATGACGTCACCGCTCATGCGTTGTAGAAGGTCGGCCACGTTCACTGTGACGAGTACTCACAGTGAGTACGACACTCATCACAGGTTCTCATCAGATACTCATCAGATACTCGTCACATACTCACGGTGGATATGAGGACGTCACTACTCATGCGCTGCAGCATGTCCGCTACGTTCACCATGATGGTCCCCACCGGAGGGCGCGTCGTGATCCACGTCCCGTCACGACGTCGAACCTGCGTCAAAAATAGCGACCTTCAGCTGTCGACGTAGAGGGAGCGGGACGCTGGCTGTCCCCACCTACACACACACCAGGCACGTTTGGCTTGTTTGACGTTTTGAGCCATGTTCCGGGGTGAACCTGTTGGCAAACAAACGCCACAAGCTGTCCTGGAAGTGTGAAATGGGTTGGCTAGCCCTGGCTCTGAGCCTACCCACGCCCCCCCCACCCAAACACACCCCCTTGCCATGCCCCTCCCCAATGGTGCGGGGCCTTTGATTTTTTGATCTCAATTCTGGATGCGACAGGAGTCTGGATGCCACCTAGGCACTTTTAGCTGGTGAGACCAAGTCCAGGTCACGTCCGCACCGCAATGCCTGTGCACCTGACCCTGACCTGGCACAAGATGACGGGAAATGGAGAAACTCCCATTGGGTCCAAAATCACATCCATGTGCCATGCAAAGATTTTGGTGAGTGCTCTTTTCACGATCTGTGCTCACACTGCAACTGCCATGTCACTACTTGAAGTCTGCTCAAGCTGTATCCATGAATGCACCATGGATGTTGTGCTGGGTATGGGATGTCATCCTTGATATTTGTGAATACAGGAAGTTGTCCATTTGTGCCTCCTCTTAGGTACAAATTTGCATCAAGAAATCCCATTTGTGCATCATTCCACAGTGTGCAAGAGGAAGATGAAGAACTTTGAGAAACACAAGACACTTTTGCTTCTTGTACTTCTGGTTACAACCAGTTCTCAGCCAGCAACATTCAGTCAGAGGTGGTGAGCTCACTCAATCAATCAATCAAACTCAATTTCAAGAAAGGAGAATTTCTGGATGCGGTTGAAAGATAATGCACTTGCCCAGAGATATTTCACAGATATTTGCAAATGGCTGATGCTTCAAATGTCACATTTATTGATTGCATGTCCATGAAACCATGGATGTGGGTGGACACTGTTGCAGAATGTGCTTGTGGATGGCTTTGTGGAGATGCATACCATTTTTGCTGCCACCAGTAAATGGGTTCTGGGTGCTAGTTTGGTTGCCTGGCACACCCCTGGGAACCTTTGCAAAAGGTCTTGTGGCACCAGTTTTCCTAGCGCCTGATTCACTGCCCTGGGGGTGTTTCGTGCAAAAAATCTTAAGTTTGGACTTTCCTAAATCCCAGACTCGGGACAAAAAGTTGGGACAAAATCAGATTTTAGGAAAGTTCCTGGTTCTAGGTGGGGAAAATATAGGCCCATGGGCCTCCCGCTGATTTTAACTGATTCCGCTTGCTCTTCCAGTTACTTTTTCTTTCCATTATTAAAATGTGTCACCAGGTATAATGTGCAAAAATATTTGGTGAGGTAGAGAAACTTTCTGTGGGTTGGGTTTGGAATTAGTGGCAAATGATGTGCAATGTTTCAAAATTTAGTGATGAATCAGAAAACATTCCAAATTGGTGCAAAAAGGTCACATTGAAAATCACACATTTTTGTGACCCCCAACCCTGGCTTACATGCACAATACAAAAACAAATTGAAACCATGTATATTACTTGCTACCAATTGCAAATATAACCCAGCAATATTTTGTCAACCTCATTGAATATTTTGCATGTTTTGATGCAAAAACCCTAAAATTTTCATTTTAAATTTCAGCCTCCTAAAAACCACTGAAAAATTCACTGTAACAGCACCAGACCCACTTGACCTGAAAGCCCCTCAAATATCATGAAAATTATGTATGAGCACCTTTGATCAAATGTTGCTCACATTCAAGATATAGCCTAAAATAGAACCCTTGTCCAAAATTTTAAAATTTCCAAATTTGAACTTTTTGCACTGAAAATTGAAAAATGTTCCATTTTGTTCTTTTGAGACCTCATGCAATATTTAGGACTTGAATACAACGAATTGACCATTGAGCCCAGAATTTGTGCCAAAATCCTGACCACCAGAGTGTGCACCAGATTTTGCAATCAGATGCCTGCAGGTGATTTGAACAGCAAAATACCGCATGTTCAAAATTTTGAACAAGCCATATGTATTTTGCCTTTCAAATCACCTAAAAACACCCTTTCCAGTGAAACAGCTCCTGCAATTCAGGAAAAGTCTGACCAAGGAATCTTTCGAGAAACACCCCCCTGGGTTGTGTGATAGAGAAATGTGTGACAGATCTGGAGGTCAGTTTTGGAGCCAGTCTCCACACCAGCAAGGGGGGTTCTGGGAAAACATGCCTTCAGCTCTAAATGGACTTCATGAATCCAGGCAGTTGTGCAAGTGTGCAAAGTTCTACCTGTGTCACTGCTTCTGACTATTGTTGGCCTGATGCAAAAAAAACAAAACAAATGCATGCCTGCTTGTCTGCATGTTTTGCTGTCATATGATGCGGATAACATCAAAACAAAACCTTTCGTTTACATTTCATCATTCCGCTGTCATTGTTCCTGCCTGAAACTCTTTTTAGTGACTTTGGTATCAATTCGCTTCACAACAGCAAAACCTTTGGTTGATATTGTCTGCAACTTTTCTGTATTGATTCATGTCGTCTGACTGCAAAAAGAATTAAAATGTTTTCAATGTGTGAAGTCCCTGCCATCAACTCTTTCACCAAAGTGAATTTACTGACAGGGCAGCCAGTTGCAAACTTGTTGAGGCAGTTCCTTTGTTGAAGTATATATCCTGAGAAACTGCCTTTCACCACCACAGGAAAAAGACCAGGTCATATCATCCAGGCTCAGGCCATTGCATCCTCTGCCAGTCCTGACACTAATGACTGCTGCATCATGTCCAACATTCAGCCACTGAACAAAATTTGGAAGCTTTTGATGAAAAATGCTGGAAATGATCACAATATTTTTTGAAGTCAAAAATACACACATAGTGCCAGGAATTTGTGTTTTCCTTTTGTTTTCCATTTGATACGGGGCAGACAGCAAAAGACTCACAAGGCATTTTGGAAAACTTTCAGAAAGAATTTCTGTGCAAGGCCTGAGGACAGTGAGAACAATATTTTTTTCACAGTTGTTGCAAAAGTCTACAATGAGAAGGATAAGTGTACTTTTAATTGTTTTCTCAATGCAATGCTTGATAAGAAAGGCAAATGCTCCAGTTATACCTGCACGTGGTTCTTTTCAAGGTGCCCCAAAGGCATGGAAGAAATACGTTGAGGCGTTTATTGCCAATGATATCAATCGACAACAAATGAAAGGGAAAGTGGAGAAATGTATTCCCAACTGTTTGATTGAATGGAGTCCAAAAAAATTCCTTCACCATCTTGAAAGCATTTCAAGTATGTACAGAAGAATGTCTGCCCACAGAAACACTGAATCAGTGTCCAATTATGTTGAAAGCCTCTGTCTCTGCAAAGGATGCAGAAAGCTGGGCTGCCTGAGGAACAAAGTCTTTCAAATTCAAGAAACTGTGGGTCAGTTTATTGTCCAGGAGATCCTCCAAATGCTTCCCCCAGTGGGATTTTTCCAAAACACCAGCAAAATTTTGGCAGAAAGAGCGCAAAATAAGAGGTGGATTCTATCAGCACCAAATAAGTGGAACATGGAAAACTTTTTCAAAGATTTTCCAAGCAGAAACCAGAAGATCTTCAAGTTTTATTGGACATTTCTTTTGTGGAAGGAGCTATCTGTAAAGATTATTTTCTCATTGATAAATGTAAGGATCTCATTTCAAGGAGTGTGTTCTGACTTCCACCATTTCCTTGTTTTGAGCTTCAAAAGACACTCTTCACAGTCAGACAAATTTATGTTTTGTGGGCTTGTGGCCCCATTCACTTTGTATCCCCCACATCAAAACATCCAGTTGTCCTTTGTTTGCAATCAGCCATATGATTTTTCCAAGGATGACAATCTTAATGTGTGCTGGACTCTTCATGAGATAAATGCTTCTTTCAGTGTCATAGATTCGGATTTGATCACCAGCAAGCCAGTGCATCAAAAAGCAGGAATAATGCTCCAGAGAGAGAGGCTTGTGTTCCCGGACAAAACTTCCAAGGCAATGTACAGTGTGACAATGAGTAAGAAGAACCTGATTGTGTTCAAGCTTCATTCAACTCCAAAATGTTTCTGCATAATTTTTGATGGTCCCAGCAGCACACTTCCAGTTCAACATTTGCATGTTTCACATGAACATAAAACAAAAACATTCCAAGCTTTCATGTCTGTTCTTTGCAGCAAAAATGAGCTACTCTTTCCAAATCAGTCACACCTGCTCTCTCAGGTACATTTTAAAAAAGAAGGTTGGCAACAAAAGCAGTACACTGGTGTTGCACCCACCGTGCTCTGAAACTGATGTGGGAACACTTGCTCTTCATCTGTCACCTCCACACAATTCTACAGTGAATGTAACACTGAACAAATTACACTTCACTGGGCCCTCTGCACCTGGGTGTGCATTTGGCGGTACAGCTTTAATAGAACAGAACAAAACAGAAGTTTTGTCTATCTGTGAGCCTTTCAATGGCAGGCAAGGGTTAGCCCAGAATATCCTGTCATCTGTTGAGAATTTGTACCTGATTATATATTGGTACAAGTCACTGGGAGTCATTGCTGCACATTTACTTGTACAAACAACAAAATGCCAGGCTGTACATTTGGATCCCTGTGCTGTTTCTTACTTTTGCTACAATCATGACAAATCATCTGTTTTATGTGATAGATATTTGAGCAAGGTGAGTTCGGACATTGCAAGTTTCAAGCAGACATCTGCCAGGACAAGTCTGCTGGAGCTTGTGTCTATGTCCAGGCAAAGAAAAGTCTTGTCTGTCACACACACCATGCATGCCTCGACTTGCATGACCATTCAACTCAGATCAAGTGGTTTGAGGTGGCTTGACATGAAGACAGATTGCTTCTTCACCTTGAAAAGCACAATATGTTTTGTTCAAAATGTTGATGTTGAGTACCACATAAGAGTGCACATTCCTGACACCAACCATGAAACAGGTTATGTTTTCAACTACAATGATGTGTCTCAATCAAACATGGATGCATTGATGTCCAGAGGCACAAACACTCAATCTGTCACCAGAACAAGAACAACCAAGTTCAAAACTCTGCTCAAACTTCAGCTTGGAGCTCCTCCCCATTATTCAACTGCGTGGACTGAGATAAAGATAGAGATCACTGGAAAATCACACACTGGGACAGTTTTACCTGTTGACACTGTCATCGTTCCTTTTGTTCCCGAACAAGATGCAAAACCTGGTGGTGGTATTTTTGACAAATTACCTCGAGCTTTGTTTTTTGTCTCTACAAATTTTACGGGAGATATGAGACCCTTTGGCAAATATACAATTGCGATTATTAGCCCAGTGGATGTTTCAAAGCCTGATTTATTTATCAAAGTACCAATCAGACTTTTGTGCTTTGCATCAGCGTTTAATGAAGTTCATGATGTTTCTTTGGCTGATACTTTTGCCCACATTGACCTTTATCCAAGTAGTCACAGCACATATATGTATCTGAGGCCAGTTGTGTCAAACAACCTCAGTGGTTCACTCAAATGTCCCTCAGAATTTGCATCCTATTTTGTGTGCCAGATGTCCCCTGGTGCAGATGTTTACTTCAAAGTAAAGGCACCAAGATTGTACATCAAATGGATATCCAAAAGAAAGCACACTTGGCAAGTGGCATCTGAAACCTGTCAGAAACTGGGTGGCCATCTACCATTACTCTATGATGCAACAGAATCAGAGGAAATACTGCAAATACTGAAAGGAACATCCAACATTCATATGGTTATCATCTACATTGGGCTGACACATGCACACAAGGTTGGTTCACAAGACAACACAGCTCAGTCTTAGCTTGGGATGCTGTTCAACAATGACAACAGCAATGCTCTTGTTTTGAAAATTTAATGTGTTTTATGTCCCTTGTTGTGTCAAAACTAACAAAGAATCAAAGTGAAAAATTGTGAATTTTTAGAGCCAAAGACTATGTGCCAGATTTGTGATTTTTGGACACAACTGTTTGTTTTGTTGTACACTTTAGCAGTCAACAACATTTGGTCAGGGGTGTTTGGTGATCATGATTATTAGAATGGTGACCAGGTGAGGAGGGTTTTGGTTGTTGATATTTTGTCTCTGTTTATTAATTTGATTATTTATTTTTGTTTTTGAAAGTGTGAGTTGGATTTTTTTGCATATGTGGATAAATTTTCTGCACACAATATGTTGTCCACGAAAACAGCGGAAGTCAGAGAAAACCTACATTTGCATCAGAAGCACCAAACACCCGTTCAAACCACTTTGTGGTATATGGACCTATTCATTGTAGACTTTGAATCTGTCAAAGAGCAGGATGAATGTCAGAAGACATTCAGAGTTTTGTAATCGGAATCCAAGATTCAGCTTGAGAGAAGAGAGTGACAGGCACACATAATTGTCACTGTGTTCACCATTATCCCATAATTTCCCTGCATTTGTTTATTGTTCATCTCTTTGAATTTCAACAGATTTTATCATGGGAAGATGGTTCAATGATGACATTTCAACAATTTACAAGCAAATCCTTTTCAAAGAATCCCTACTACACTTGGTCACCTTGCAAACTTTCAGAGCTACAGAAAAAATTTTCAACTGATAATTTTCACCCACATTTCTCCACAGAGACAAACTGCACTGCAATGTTGTTGTTCAACCTGGCAGCTCCAGAATGGATAAATATAATGTGTTCTGACAGTCTTTTGTCTGAACAATTTTGCCAGATAGAAAACACCACTGGCAAAAAGATTGAAGATTGGAATCAAAACACTTCATGCAGTTGTTTGGCAACTCAACAAAAACATCACAGGAAATGTTTGTCAATACGCTGGCAAAGTATAGTTGAGGTTAATTTGAGTTCTAACAATCTGAGGCGATATCTTCCTCTGAGTGTGAATCAGTTGAACTTTATCACAAACAGCTTCAAGTTGTTACCAATCTACTCAGAGTGGATGGGCAGCAAATTTGTATTTCTATTTGATCATTTTCGTGGTGATTATAAAATGGAGCATTTAAATATGTCAAACATTTCAATGGGATATGTGGTGTATTCCACATTTCCAGCAAATCACAAAATTGGATCTCATATTTTTGCCTGTGTTGATGGTGTACTGATATCAGCAACTTCTGTTTGGGATGGAGATGCAAATTGCATGGATGCTTCCGATGAAAGTTTTTGTAGTTATGATCACAGTCTTGCCAACAGCAAGACAAAGGATAAAATATTGCAAAGCCACAGCAACTTCTTGAGCATCAATGAAATGAATTTTATCAACATGACTGTGTGTATTCTGCTTTTGAAACTGTCACACACTTATTCCCCTGAAAGGCAAGTACAAAATATTCAGAATATCTCACAGAATGACAGAAATAACCCAGTGTATGATGATCTGTTTAGAGACTGTGAAAATGAGTGTGAAGATGAACCTCTCATGCAATCTCTGTTGTTAAACAATACTCCACACATGTGCAGGAATCCAGAGCAAATTCCATGTAGGACGGGACATCCAAAGTGTTATGACATTCACAAGTTATGCTCATACAAGGTCAACAATTTGGGCTTTCTTACCCCTTGCAGAAACGGAGGGCATTTGCAGAATTGTTCTGTGTTTGAGTGCAATGCCATGTATAAATGTCCACATTATTACTGTATTCCATGGGAATATGTCTGTGACAGCAAATGGGACTGCCCAAGAGGATTGGATGAGCAGTCTGTTTGTGGAACAGAACATTGCACTTCGATGTTCAAATGTGTCGGGGAAAACCACATCTGCCTGCACTTGGCATCAGTCTGCAATGATGAACTGAATTGTCCACTGGGAGATGATGAGCAGTTGTGCCAAATGAGCCACGTTGCTTGTCCACCACAGTGCACATGCATGATGTTTACACTTGTGTGTGCCAAGAACAACTTTGCATATCTCCGGACATTCAACTTGAAATCATTCCACAGAATTGTTGTTCACAACTGCACTTTGTCCAACATACATGTTATTGAGATGGATCAAGCAACATTGTGCATTTTAGCTAATTTGAATGTTGCACTGATATCATGTGGTTTGGTGTCTGGAGTAAGCTTGATCATTTTGAAGCTATGAATTCCTTCCCAATTGTTAGTGAACATTGTTTCAAACACAGCTCAAACTTGATGAACTTGCACCTCATCAGCAACAACGTAACATTATTAGAATCACATGCATTTGCCAATTTGGACAAATTGAAATTTCTTAATTTGTCAGACAATTATCTTCTTTACTTGCCTGACAACATGTTGAGCAGTAATACTTCTTTGAAAACACTGTCACTGTTAAACAACACATTGGACAACAATGACGTCAATGTTTTTTATCAGTTTTCAGTGGGATACATAGAAACAGATGATTTTCGAATCTGCTGTCTCGCTTCTGAAAGGACAACTTGCAATGTGTCTAAGCCTTGGTACAGTTCTTGTCATAAGTTGATACCTTCCAGTACCATTCAAGTGTACTTCATCAAAAATTCAGTGATTATTTTCTTGTTAGCTGTGGTGTCTGGTATTTTGATCATAATTCAGCCCAGACAGACCGCAGCAAAAATTTTCCCATTCTGTGTGAATGTGGTTGAGATTGTTCACACATTTTATCTTGGTATTGTATGGATTTCAGATCTCCAGTACAAAGACAAGTTTGTGATGGAAGAACAAACTTGGAGATCTAGTTTTGCTTGTCACAGTGCATCGACCATTTTTCTATTTTTTACCACTGCAGATCCTGTTGTTCTGCTTGTGTTATCTCTTTCTCGATTAATGGTTGTTTGGAACCCTTTTGATTCAAAATTTAAAAACACTGAGTTTGTTTCAAGAGCAGCTGTGTTTGTTCTTGTTCCATCCTTGTTGGGTGCCTGTCTGGTTGGATTTATTTTGTTCTTTGTGCAAAATATGCTTTCAACCAGCATTTGTGTGCATGTTGTGGATCCAACAAAAAGTGCAATCAGTGCAACAATTCTGACTGCCTCAGTCACAGCACTACATATTGCTGCCACTGCAGCCATTGCTACAGTCCATTGTCTTTTGGTTCACAAGGTCAACAAATCCAAAATTTCAAAGTCTGTCTCCAAATCATCCACTTCTCTTGTGGTTCAACTTGTTGTGGTCACCTCAACCCAAATTGTGTGTTGGATCCCTGCAAACATCCTTTATCTCATCTGTCTCATTGTACCACAATATCCTCCTGAGCTGGTCATCTGGACCACTGTTCTACTTGTTCCTATCAATTCAATTGTAAATCCAATTGTTTTTATTTTCACTTCTATCAGAGCCATCAGAGAAAAATAGGAACAGAACAAAAGAATTTTGTTGTCCAAGGAGGGAAGAACTGTGGACCTGCACCTGCTGCACTGACCAGCAGAAAAAACACTCAAAATGATTAAATATTCTGCACACCAGAATCTTTGGTGATACCATGAATGACATGGGTGTCAAAAAAATAACTGATCTCAAATGAAAATAATGTAATGTAACCTTGTTCACTTCATTTGAGTATTATAAATGAATGAATAAACTTAAGGAAAATGACAAAGCAAAATAATTGACACGTGAACAATTATTTATTCCGTTGATGATAATTGACCTCTTCAAAAATCCTTTTTGAAAATGTATATCAAAACAAAATTTGCCACCTCAAGTTTTTGCTGCAATGCATGCATGTGTGTGAGGGACATGTGGCAAAAGCAAACACAAGAATTTTGCAACAATTGTAAAAATACATCGGTGAAAACACAAACAACCAGCAACAACAAATTTAAATACTACATTTTGAAGTTGGCATTTGAGCAAGAAAAACTGTAAAATTGGGCGAAAAGGGGTGTGTTCCATTTATGTAACCGACTTCGCCCCCTGGATGGGACGCAGGGTGAAACGGCAAGTCAGCCACTTTGGCCAACTCATCCATGATGACAATGCGTTGAGGAAACATGCAGAGTGTTCCACACTCATACAAACTCAATACTTGTTCCACACATGTGACTTTGGCCCAAGGTTCGAGACAGTGTGACATTACCCATTGCGACTGAAGGCAAGACAGGTGAATGGAATGCACGTTGACTTTCCTGGAGTCAGGCTGAACTCTTCTACGCCTGAGTTGGGTTGTTTTAGCTGTTAGGTTTCCCTCTAAAGCCGGGGTCAGTACTCACCTCCAGCCCCCCGTACTTGTCCTGGGTCAGTACTCACCTCCAGCCCCCCGTATTTGTCCTGGGTCAGTACTCACCTCAAGTACTCATCCTGGGTCAGTACTCACCTCCAGTACTCATCCTGGTTCAGTGCTCACCTCCAGTACTCATCCTGGTTCAGTACTCACCTCAAGTACTCATCCTGGTTCAGTGCTCACCTCCAGTACTCGTCCTGGGCCAGTACTCACCTCCAGTACTCGTCCTGGGTCAGTACTCACCTCCAGCCCCCCATACTCATCCAAGGTCAGTACTCACCTCCAGCCCCCCGTACTCATCCTGGATGAGGAGAGTGAAGAAGCCCCAGTCGGTGTGTTCTCCGCACCGCATCTGACCCTTCTGTAGGCCTCCTGTACCGAGATAGGAGAGAATAGGCGGGGTTTACACGTGCGCGACATACGCACGAAAGCGTCAGATAGGTCGCGTACACAACGCAGGACCTGAACTCAATGAAGCTCTGTGTCTGCGTTGTTGGTGCGTTTGTGGAGTGTTGGTGTGAGGGAGGAGTGAGTGAGTGGGTGTGTGTGTGAGTGAGTGAGTGAGTGAGTGAGTGAGTGAGTGAGTGAGCGAGTGAGTGAGTGAGTGAGTGAGTGAGTGACTGACTGACTGACTGACTAACTGACTGACTGACTGACTGAGGCAAGGCAATGAAAGGCAAGGCAGGGGCAGTGCCAGGTGAGTTGACGCCACATAAGGTGAGGTGGGGTTGGGCAAGGCAAGGTGGGGCAGGGCAGGGTGGGTGGGTGGGTGAGCAGGGCTGGGTGGGAGCAGGGCAGGGTGGGTGGGTGGGGTTGGGCCAGGGTGGGCCAGGACAGGGTGGCGTAGGGCAGGCTGGGTGGGTAGGGTGGGGCAAGGCAGGGCAGGGTGGGTGGGGTGTGGCAGGGTCGGACAAGGCAGGGCAGGGCAGGGCAGGGTGGGTGGGTGTTGTGGGTCCAGGCAAGGTGGGCAGGGCAGGCTTTGCAGGGCAGGCTTGCAGGGTGGGGTATGGTGGGGCGAGGTAAGGTGGGGCAGGCTGGGGCAGGGTGGGGCGTGGCAGCGAAGCGAAGGGAATCATAGCGAAGCCATTCGAAGTGGTGCGCAGTGCGTCCCCACCTGGCGGGATGGGCGGGTAGCGGGCGAACCGGTACTGCGTCTGATTGTCCGGTCCGAGCAGTTTGAGCCCCCGCGTGAAGTACTCCCGGTCCTGAAAGACAGTGTGGGTGTGTGGGAGAAAGGTATGCGTGCCGCTGGGTTCTTGCGATGCCCCAGTGGTCCTTGGTTTCACCTCAGAAACGATCACAGCTGGGAGGCCCCCTGGATTTGCATTGAGTCTTTATTCTCAGGACCCACTGCAGAACCCCAACCGTTGGGTCCGGTGGATGGTCTGGTCCTGCATGGGTCCTCCAGGTTCACCCTCCACCAGGATCACAGAGGAAAACCCCGTTGGGTCCACAGGAAGGTCTGCCCCAATGTTGGGTCTGGTCATTGGTCCAGTGGAGGGTCTGCCTCTTCGCGTGGTCACTGGAGGGTTCTACCCCTCCCTGGCTCCACCCCACCCTGATTCTACCGCACCATGGCTCTACCCAGGTCCACCCCTCCCCACCCCCCTCTCTTTGATTCCACCCCATCCCCTGACCGCCCCACCCCGTCTCCAAATCCACCCTGTCTCCTCTGGTCCGTCAGAGCTTTTCTATCCTTCCCAGCTCTACCCTCTCCTGGGTCCGATCGACCCCTCCCTGGGTCTGCTCCCCCAGGTCCACGAGTCTGCCCCCCCGGTCCGCCCCACCCCGAGTCCGTCTTATCTGTGCCAGTCTGTTGAAGTTTTCCAATCCTTCCCAGCTCTACCCTCTCCTGGGTCCGCCCCACCCTCTTCCCGGGTCTGCACCCCGGGGTCCACCCCCACCCCACCTCGTGTCCACCCCACCCTGGGCACATCCCATCTGTACCAATCCTCCACCACCCCCTGGGTCCGACCCACCCCTCTCCGGATACGCCCCACCCCACCATGGGTCAGCACCCCCAGGTTCTCTCCTCCCCTCCTCGGCGCTGCCCCACCCTCTTTCCGGACACCCTCCCCTCCCGATGTCCACCCCACCCCCGCATCCTCCCCTCCCCTCCCTGCCGTGACCCCTCCCTTCCCTGCGGTGACCCCTCCCTTCCCTATGGTGACCCCTCCCTTCCCCGCGGTGACCCCTCCCCTCCCCCCGGCGACCCCTCGCTGTCCCCCGGCGCACCCCGCACCTTGAGCCCGAGCGCCATCGCGACGAGGCGCAGCAGGAACAGGGCGAGGCGACTCATCTCCTCCAGCAGCGCAGTCGACGTCGCCGTCAGGTCCGGAACCTCCGTCGGCTGCGGAAACAAGACCCATTGTGAGACGCAAGAAGGCACCGAACTTCCCCAGGCACCTTGAAAGGGTTGGGAAATATCGCCCATCGTCACGTGTGGCCTGGGGCTGGGGCAGCATGTATGTGTGTGTGTGCGTGTGTGTGTGTATCTGTGTGTGTGTGTTGGGGGGAACGAGTGAGTGAGTGGGTGGGTGGGTGAGTTTGGGTGTGTGAGTTTTGGGTGGTTGGGGTTTGGAGGTTTGGGTGGGTGGGTGTGTTGGGTGGGGTGGGTTGGTTTGTTTTGTGGTCAGCAGGTGGGCAGGTAGGTGGGTGGGCGGGTGGGTTTGGGTGTTGGGTGGGTGGGTTTTTTGTCTGTTTGTTGGTGGGTGGGTGGGTTCTGCGTGCTTTAGTGGGTGTGTAGTTGAGTATTGGGCCGGTGGCTGAGTGACTGAGTGGCGTGAGGTGAGTACAAGGTTTAGTCGGATACGAAATCCGGATCTTCCATTCAGAGCAGACTGACTTCAGCCTGTGACTGACCATGTTGTTCGGGTTGATGTCGAGCGCCTCCCTGAAGTCTCCGGGCCGACCCTTCCCCTCAGGACTCTCCTCATCGTACAACCTGCAGAGACAGAGTGCATCCTGCAGGGTGAGTGCATCCTGCAGGGAGGGTGCATCCTGCAGGGAGAGTGCATCGCGAAGTGCGAGGGTGCAGACGCACAGATACACACACACACACACACACACACGTACATACACACAAACACACACACACACACACACACACACGCAGAGACACAAACACACAAACAGACACAGACACACACACAAACACACACACAAACACACACATACACACACAGACACGCACACACAGACACACACACACACACACACACACACACACACAGAGCAGGTTGGGTGGATGGACAGACGAACGAACGGACGGATCGACAGACTAAGGAAATGACAAACACATGGAGCAAAGAAGATTGAAAGTAAAGTGCACAGGAAGGAGGGAGAGGGCAAAAAGGGATGGGTCTCTTTCTGCAGAGGGATTCTGCCTCAGCAACCTGCAACACGCACAGAGCACGAGATTCAGACACTGCGCGCATGCGCGATTTGATGACTGTACGCTCACGTGAAAAACGTTCAACGAGCTTTCAAAACAAACAAACACCACACACTCAGCTGTGTCAACTTTCTCCACATTAGGACACTTGAGATAACACAAGTGGCACACGCTAAGAAAGGAGTCTTTTTGAGATAACATCAAACAGGTCAAGAAAATCAGGTAACTGGACGAGTATTGTTTGCGAAAACTATTTTTCGGGTTGCTCACGTATCAAATTGGGTTCATATTGCCTGACAGTTGAGTCCCAGACATCGGTGGTTCTGAAAGCTGAAGATGTCTGAACACAATATGTGTCGTTGTATGGATTTGGAGAACTGGCGAACCAGCCGAGTGGGGTGTTTGCTTCTGATTCAGCAGGTAGAAATTCAAGGCCCGTTGGTTTATTTTGAGACTGGGAACTGACTTTGTCTCTGTGGCCTGCATGGCAGCACGCACACGCCTTGTTATGTACTCGCCCCCACCCATACGCACGCCAGTGACTCAAGTGCAGTCGCCCAACACAAATTCACACACCCACGCCTTCGCTTGGAGTCGGCCCACACCCACACTTATACCCACACCTTGATTTTGGCTCAACCTCCGCCCATACTCACGCCCACCCACGCCTTCACACAGAGTTGAATCACACACACACAGCCACACAGCCCACACACTCACTCCCACTCCTGAAGTGCAGTCGCCCCCACCCAATCATACCGACGCCCACAACTTAAGTGCGGTCCGCCCAACACCCAACACCCACGCCTGGACATAGAGTCGACTTCCACCCATATAGGGTTTTCACACAGATGACGCCGCGTCAAAATTTTGACGCGACAGCAAAAATGGACTGGACCATTTGTTGTTGTTGTTGTTGTTGTTGTTGTTGTTGTTGTTGTTGCTCTCCATTGGGCGTCATGTTAAATTTGATGCCCGGGCATTCAATTTTTGACACGCGCGTCAAAAATTGTCACGCCGCCCAGCCTGTGTGAAAACCCCAATGCTCACGCCCACGCCTTCGCACATGGTTGCACCACACCCTCACAGTCGCACACACACACACACACACACACACACACACACTCACGCCCACACTCACGCCCACTCTTGAAGTGCAGTCGCCCACTTCCCGATGTCTCTTGACCTCGGGTCGCCCAGCGCCCGTACTGAACGCGCGGACGGGTGGGAGAGACTCACGTTTGCGCGCCGATCGGAGACCAGCCCCACTCGTGCTTCTGACTGTCCTGAAACAGACCACAGGGTGTGTGTGTGTGCGTGTGTGTGTGTGTGTGTGCGTGTGTGTGTGTGCGTGTGTGTGTGCGTGTGTGTGTGCGTGTGTGTGTGTGTGTGCGTGTGTGTGCGTGTGTGTGCGTGTGTGCGTGTGTGCGTGTGTGTGCGTGTGTGCGTGTGTGTAAATGCGTGTGAGCTGAAGATCGTGCCCATTGCGGCGATGCCGCCTGGGTAGTGAATTCTTTGTGTAGAAGTTAGTGTGGGTGCATGTGTGCGTGTGTGCGTGTGTGTGTGTGCGTG
>JAAUXT010045544.1_pt1 | contig 16286 bp, 19 predicted proteins | sample 7278171 | NCBI WGS metagenome assembly JAAUXT01 (sample SAMN14350112, study PRJNA611818) | marine sediment metagenome | isolation source: surface marine sediment (1.8m) | place: French Polynesia: Moorea | collected 2018-08 | reverse complement strand
CTGTGTAAAAAGTTGCTGAAGAGCAACAAATTGTTTACACTGAAATTCACTCCGGAAAGTTTCTTTTGGAGGTCCCCCCGTATCATTTTTCAGCCTGGTAAAAGGCAACAAACAACAGTTTAGATGCCACGACTGAAAGCTGAACAGCCAATCGGTCTTCGCAACCGGTGGAAGTACTGCAATCAACAGGCCTTCGTGCTAATGGAACCCTCCTCCCCGCCTCCCACCACCACCACGATATCAGTTTGTCGGAGGCAATTGTGTTAGAAAAGAGAAAATCCAGAACGAACTTGCGTCCTCCGATTCGCAGTTTGCCAACGACCCCCGAACTGTCCGAGGCCTTCCATTTTTCAGATAGATACTTCGGCACCTGAAATGGGAACATCGGGGTTGTGGATTACAGTGAGAAGCACACGAGTACAAACGAAAACTGCTGGGATTGCCGTATTTTCGTCTGTGGACGCTTCTTCCAGATTCTGGTCTGCGCACGATGTCGCGGTATCACAAGCACTCTCTTCGGTATCTTAGATGAGACTGTCTCTGAAGGCGGGAATCTCTCTAAATTTTTATTGCATGCCATCTGGTGGTGGTTGTGACAATTTATGGTCAGGTGATGTCACATCACACTCCTCTCCCACCAAGGGGCACTGGCCTCAGTGGCTATTTTGATATTTCTGTACTTTTTCACAAGGAAAAGCCAGTTTTAGCTAATTTCTACTGAATTCTACTGATTTGGCTGGATTTGGCTGGCCTCCCTCCCCCACCAGGGGGGTGGGAACCAGGGAGTGATCATCAGGTGAAAAAGAAAATGGATACAATTGACAGAGACATTTCAAGTTTCTTGAAACAGAATATGATCTGCAAACTGATCTCAGAGGCAGAACACACTGGTTTGACACCAACACACCTGGAAGTGGTTTGACTTGTTGTCAGCCTTTTTAATTTGGGGCCAAGGCCCCATTCAGCCTTTGAGACCCTCATGCAGATGCTCTCAGCAATGATTAAGGTGAGTCTTCCATCATGGTTCTCCTGCCCCCTGTGGTGTGACTGGAGCTGAGATCTGGGCAAAACCACCAAGTGCTAACCTTAATGAGTGGGGTCGGGGCAGTCCTGTGCCAGATGACAGATGATTGACTTGAAAAATTGGTTCTCAACAGGGGCTTGCCCATGAAAATGACTGATTGTAGCAGCACTCATTGATCAGTCGATGGGAGTCAGAGATGACAAGACTCATGCAGAATGAACCTCAGAATGGACTATGGACTGTTTTACACAAGACCACACTTCAGTTTTGACCAGATCCATCTTGGAAAGGGTTTTTCCAGTCATGTGACACCACTCTGGTTCCCAAGGTTCTCCCCAGGGGGGGGATCAGCCAACTCAGTCAGACTTCATAGAAACCAGCCTTAAATGGCAAATCTCTGTACATAGATGATTCTTATGAAATTATATTTGAATGTTAAAATTGGTCATCGAGGCCAGCACCCCCTAGTGGGGGAGGAGTATGGTGTAACACAACTGACCTGATTTGTCAGAACCACCACTAGATGGTATGAAAATAAATAGGGAGATTCCCGCCTCGGTAGACAGTCTCTTCTGAGAAACATAACTGATCGTTTGTGATATCACCACACCCAACCCTGGTCGCACCACACGAATGAACAGAGCTCCAGTATGCACAAAAACATTTGTCCGAAAAGGACTTGTCCATCCGTCACTGTCCTTTCCACACACACACAACACACATATTTGTAGAGTCAATCACCATAGATCAGGTGCTCGCACGTCGCTTGATCACAAAACGATTCGTATCTTGATGCAAGCACTTTTGACAAACCTTCACAAGCCAGACACCCCTGGCTGCAGCGCCCAAATCTGCAGTCCTCGCTTCGTGAGCCTTGTCCAACAGTGACATGTTCCACACAGAGTGAAGATCCAACGTCTGGTGCAATATGCACTCCGAAATCGTCACTGAATACACGAAAATTAAAAATACGACTTCTCTGTTCCTCAATCTGAGCGATAATCAAGGATGTTTGTGTGCGCATGCGCTGAAACATCGCGGGAAGCTGAGCTGTCAAATATCAAAACAGAGGTTTGTCGAAGTTTCATGACTCTATTTGCAGTTTTTGCTGAGCAGCTTTGCATACCTTTCTGATATACCCATCATTGTGCAACATTGTACGATTTTATCGGGTTTCTAGATATCATTATTTTCGTGGTTTATTGTGTGTTCTTATATTATCGCTCAGCCGTTCGGCAGACAGGTTGACGGCTGAAGTGTGAACGATTGTGTCAGCCGCTCTCCAAGATCAATTTCGGTTGTTTCCATTTTGTGCTGGTTCTGTAGTGTGATTGCTGGGTTGTATGTTTGATTGCAGATAACATGCACGCGTTTTTGAAGGGTGGCACATTGAAGGATGCCAAAAAGGACAAAGCTGAGAAAGGAGAAACGTCCGGAACCAAGAAAGGGAAAATCAGACACATACCATGGGTTGAGAAATAGTGAGTTGACAGTGACAGTTCTCTTTTATTCATTGGTCTCAAAGTTTAGGTGGTATCTTCTTCAAGATTGTGACATTTTGATATTTTACATACGAAAATTACTGGTTGATGCGAAATTCTGCTTGTCAGTCGACCGAGAACAGTGGACGAAGTGGCTTATCAAGACGAGGTTGTCGCTGTGCTGAAGAAGTCCGTCCAAGGCATGGATGTGAGTGTGCACTTCCCTTTTACGCAAACTTGAATATTGCCATCAGTGAAACGTTTGTGCACCGTAATATCCTTTGCGACGCTGAGCAATTCAAGAGGCTCACGGAAATACTTTCAGCTTCCAAATCTCTTGTTCTACGGGCCTCCTGGAACTGGCAAAACTTCAACGATTCTCGCAGCATCTCGAGAATTGTTTGGGTGAGCACCAGATGACTCGTTCTCACTTACGAGTACTTGGTGATCAGTTGTTTGAATGGCATTTTCTTGATTTGGTCGTCCTCGGTGAATGTTTTTGTGTTCACATTTTTCACAGACCAGAGATGTACAAACAACGTGTGCTGGAGCTGAATGCATCTGACGAACGAGGTATCAACGTAGTTCGCGAGAAAGTGAAAAATTTCGCACAGCTCACCGCCAGCGGAACAAGACCTGAGTAAGTGGCCTTTCGATTCTGAAGGGAACAATGGGTGTCGAAGAAAACGACACCTCCGGTAAGAGGGAAGGAGGCAACATGTTTGAAGTTGTTACCAACAGTTTCGGATGTTGCAAAGTTTTCTGGCAATCCAGAAGTAAACCGCTTTGCTTTTCAGTGGGAAGGCGTGTCCCCCGTTCAAGATCGTTATTCTGGACGAGGCTGATTCCATGACAAGTGCCGCTCAGGTGAGTTTTTGTTGTCCAAGTGCAGAGGCTTCGCAGACAAGGGGATTCCCAGCCCAACATCTAACTTGAAGAAAGTCCTGCCAACAAAAGATCGTTTCAGAACTGTGAACAGAAAACGATCATTCACGTCCTTCCATTTGTTTCATAGTTCTGTGCGTTACAGTGTTTTGCACTCTCCAGGCTGCATTGAGGAGAACGATGGAGAAGGAATCGAAAACGACGCGTTTCTGTTTGATCTGCAACTACGTGAGTCGTATCATCGAGCCGATCACGTCTCGCTGCGCCAAGTTCCGCTTCAAGGCCCTGGCCCACGACGTTCTCCAGGACAGATTGAGAGCCATCTGCGAGAAGGAAAACGTCAAGTTTGAGGACGGGGTGAGTCGGTGCGCACAGTTGATGAATGACAAGCAAAGACGCTGTGACGAGAAAACATTTGACTGAACAGACAACAGAACACGTGAGGAAAGAACAAGCTGGTCAGGGCGCATGCCGTTCAGTGGCGGCTTGAGGGCGGTGAATTGAGGACGACTGAAAACAGATTTTATGGTGGAATTCGACTCCATCCCCCGAAAAATATCCTTGAGTTGCAATGTTGATTGAAACTGTCAGAACTTTCCAGGCGATTGACGCGTTGCTGTATGTATCGGAGGGAGACATGAGGAAGGCCATCACGTATCTACAGAGCGTCGCGCGACTCAAGGGCGAAGAAACACTCACAAAGGCCGACGTCTATGAGATTGCAGGGGTACGACCGATGCATTTATCATTGGTCTTTTGTTGCATGGAAATTGAACATCGAAAATAGGACGAATATATATGTGAAACGAACCAAGCGGAAAAATTCATTCGCATCTGTGACGTTTCTTGTGTGCGACAGGTGATTGAAGATGACACGATCGACAAGTTGGTGCAGATATGTCACACTGATTCGTACGAGAAGCTGGAAGCTGCGGTGAAAGTAAGTACCATTTCAGTAACCGCGTGTCTGCTCGGGTCATCTGAAACGGCTGTGCCACATAAAATGTGTCAGTTTCAATCGCGCAATCTCACATCAGTGAACGAGCGAAATTTGCTGAATGAGGAGAATTTTGAACAAACACACCTTGAGGAGGGGTGAAATGACTGTGAAACGGGGGCAAGGCTCACAAAATATTGCACCATCCAACTTCTCTCTGGGGATGGCGGGGAGCCCCACGCACATCCCATGGAAGCGCGTCGAAAAATGGTGACGGTGACTCTTTTGACTCAGTACAAGTTGTTGTCAGGACTTCATGTACGAGGGTCACTCCGCGTCCCAGCTGCTCAACCAGATGCACGACCGATTGATCCTGGACGAGTCCCTGTCCGACAAGCAGAAGGCCGTCGTCTTCGAGCGATTTGCCGTAAGTCCTGTCATGCTCGTCGACAGTGTGCAGAATCCAAAATTCTGTGATCTGATTCGGTCGTTTTTTCGCAGCAAAGCTCCCATTTCTTCAGCATTGTCGAGATATCGACCGCAAATGACTTCTCAATCGATGTATTTGCAGATTGTGGACCAAAGGCTGATGGACGGAGCGGACGAATTCTTGCAGATCATGGACTTGTGCACTGTTCTTATGGCGCAGATCTGTCACAGACAATAGCGCCCAGGAGGCGGCTCCACGCCAATGCAATTTCCGGACGTGGAACACTGTTGGCGACAAAAGTGGGTGAATCTGTCTCGTTTGGTGAAGCTCAAACATGTAGAATCTTCGTCTTTTCCGCATGTTGGTTGGGCGAAAGGAGACATTCCTTGAGCCGTACCGCGGAACTCCGAACATGTTTGACAGTGTTCTGAATGTGAGAAAATACAAAGGATTGAAAGGAATGAGGAAATGTAAATTGTCTTCGCACTTTGATTGGGCGCAGGAATCGGCCGAAGGCCCTGCATTCTGTACTTTCTCAAACATGCAGCACAGCATGAAACGAGACAATCCAGAAAACATTCGCAAAGCCTTTATTGACAAAATATACAGACGCAACATCGAAAAGACTGTCGTCACGTTCGAACAGAAATGAAACTGGCATTGCGTGTAGACCAGCTACTCTCCGACTGAAACAAACCTGTCTGTCCAGGACCGATAAATCCCAAACGTGATCATTCAAACAAAAAACAAAACTGTCACTGAGTGTTCTCTGAAAATTTCCAACTGGCAACATTGATCAAGTCTCCCAATAAATACAAAAGACAGTACAAATGACAATGAAAAACCTTCAACAAACTTGTGTCACCTGAGGTGAGCACTATTTACACAAATATTCTGTCGTATCGCGCATCACAAGGCATGGTTCGTGTAGGAGGCAAAAGTTTCGCCTGAAACTGCTCTTGGGGCCCTTCCCTGACGAGGACAAATCGACAACATGCCCCTTCAAATCAGTTTGAACCTTGACTGATGTTCTCGGAAACTATTTTGTTGCAACCGGACGCGCCATTTTCTTGTCTACTTTCGTGCCAGTTTTCGCGTGGACTTTGAACCTGAACAAGCAACTTGTCTGTAAACCTTTCTCAAAAGCAAGACCTCTGTCTCGCGTGCAGCAGAAACAGGAGAGCCTCGAACAGTACGCAAACTGAGGGGAGGGGATGGATGGGTCCAAAAACGTTTTTTGTACAGTCACACCAATAAATAGATGTTCGTTGAAAATGATCAGCTTTTATCCCTGCAGAGCATAACAGTTCACAAGTTTTATGAAACGTTAACGAATGAAGAAGATTCTCGAATGCAACAAATTCAGAGCGAATACCCGTTTGAGCGTGCTGTCAGTTTCGGCAACACATTTTGTTCAACTTGGCCATCAAACTTAAGTAAACAGTTGAATTCGGTCTGAAAAGATGTCTTCTGAAATTTTGCACTGAAATGCAGTTAACGGCAGTCAGAAATTCATTTGGAAATGGGAAAAGTACTGGACACGAAATTTGTGATGAAATTGAAATTCTGTTTCATTGGAATGTTAGTTCAACCGACATTAGATTTGACGAAACTTTGTGAAGACACACAAGAGTACACACAGGCCGTGCAAACAACAGCGCTTTCGTTGTGTTCCTTCGTGTGCAGCAGTTTTCAGGGCGAAACGCATTCGGGTCCAGAAAAGCACACGGCAGAAAACTCAATGCACCCAAGGAAAGAACAGGTTTGTTCACAGCATGTATTTTGGCACCGACAGCGCGCTTGTGGAAACCACCACAATGCAGAAGACCCCCAAGTAGCACTTCTGCCCTCGGGAATCTGTTTTTGTCAAGCAAATCGAATGACAATCTTTTTTGCACTGATGAGTAAGGGAAAAACACACAGAGCTGTTGTGATACAAAGTCATGGGTTTGACATTTTTTGAGGCACACAGCGTGCTGAGTCAGAAATATCTCGCGACGAGTTCAAAGGCCAGACACATTTGAGACATTTTCGGGAAACAAGGGCATTCGGTTCAAATACTACGCCACCTCATCGCGTCGTCGCTTCTTTTTCTTGACCGCTTTCTTTGGCAGTTTTTCCTCTTTCTTGCCCTTCTTCTTCCTGCCGTTGGCTGCACCTCCGTCTCCTTGACTGGTTCCCGCTTCTGGTTCCTGCGGTGCCTGCGCAGCCGCCTCCTCCGCGACACTCGCGCCATCGCTCAGAACACCCCGCAACTCTTCCCTGAAAATTGCAATCAGGTTTCTCCGTTTGGCGTCGTGTACGTGATTTTCTTCGAAGGTATGTTGTTTCAGCAACCAACGACTGATATTCTTGATGTGTTTTGCAAATCCAGCCAACGACGACATCTTACCCGTAATGTTCGTCGACGAACCTGACGTCAGAACCTGGCCCGATCGGGTCCTCATCCTCGAGCACGATGGGGCGGTCTTCCTCCCGGACGTCCCCGTGCACGACAGCGCCACGCGCCACGCTCGCCTCCTCCCCCTCCCCCACTGCGTAGGCACTGTTTATACTGCCGCCTCTGAGGAGCAAGAGTCCGTTTGACATCAGCTCGTACGCAATCAAAAAAAATTTCCTTCAGAAAAGCGAATTGGTTGTCAAAGAACTGAATTTTTCTGAAGCACAGTCGCGCCACTGCTCTGATGACATGTCAGTCGATGAAGCTGGAATTTTTACCTCGGAAGTTCATTCGAGACTTCCAGCGTCGCAGTAGCACCGTATGACCGACCACCGTTCCTTGGCGATCGAGACAGCGTTGGCGCGTGGATCTAAACAACAAACGACGCAATGTACCGCTTTTTCAACACGGAAAACAAACGCAGCCGTGTGGCAGTGGTTTAGATCCAAAGGACAAAACTGCTGACTGCTGCAAGATATTCACCTCGACCGGGGACTCGTGCAGGAGTGAGTAGCCTCGGCGAGGTGCCCTGGCGCCTGCCTCTCCGTCCGACCCCGAGTCCGAGTTACTCGACTCGATGCGCTGCAGCTGCTCCCGGACAGTCTCCGGCAAACCTGCAGACAACTCTACACGTGAAAACACCACGAAACATGAGATGGGCTTTCGCTGTGGTTGCGCGAAACTCTTGTGGGCTGCGACTCGGCACGTATCTCACCCGAATCAGTGAAGGTGTTTCCGCCCCGGGAGGTTCCTGGAGCGGGTCCTGCGCCCCCGCCGCTAGCTCCGAGCAGCGGAGTGTTCTCCCCGGCGGGGTCGCGCTCCCCCGACCCGTCGTCCTCGTCGCTCTCCGAGTCGGAGCTCGCCCGGTCTCCGTCGCCCAAAGCGATCTTGCGCTTACACACGGGGCAGTTGCGCTTGTTCTTCGTCAGCCACGGATCAATGCATTTCATGTGATACGCTGCAAAATGATGCACCAATACTTTCAAATCAAAGGGAAGACAGGAAAACCTTTGAAATAGGTAGGGATTTTCAAAACCATACACGAAGATCAGAACGCAAGATATTGTCTTCGTTTGTTCCACCCAAACGGCCCGCCACTTTGGAACACAACTGTAATTCTCATTCAGGTGAATTCTCTATGACAAGCTTTCCACCAAAAAAAATGTCCCCTCGAAGTGAGAGAACACAGACGGCATCGGGCAGCACGTACCGTGCGCGCACGGCAGGATGCGCAGCTTGTCTCCCTCTTCATACTCGTCCAGGCAGATGGCGCACATGTCGTACGGGTCGCCCTTACGGAACTTCTTGACCGGGATGCGTTTGAGGTGCTCCTTGCTGAGGCGCGAGCGGCGTCGCTTCCGCACGTCGCGGATCCACTTGGCTAGCTGCGGCAACAACCAACACAAACGTTTGTCAGACGTTTTGTCAACCGAAACATCTGGAGAATTACGAACGGAATGGTCGATGCACCAAACAGGTTCAACATGTCCGTGTCTTCTGGCTTGACGCTTCTCGAACGTGACCACGCCAACTCATCTGCATGAAAGGTAAGAGAGTTCACAACCAGATCGACTCACCATGAAGACGAGCATCAGCACGAAGCACACGCCGACGACGATGCAGAACGGCAGCAAATAGAGGTTCAAATCGTACGTCGCCATGTCGTCGATTATTATCGAAAAGCTGCGCGAAAAAAATGGAGCCGTCAACAAGAACGCTGCGCCTGGACAACTCGCGGTTCAGCCACGCCAACTTGGCCGACAGTACATTTGCAGATTTTGCGATGTTGACTTCCAATGTGGTCTCACCGGGCAACGGGGGGGGAGGGGGGGCGTACAAGTAACCACCAGAGCTCAAGGAGTGTTTGTGACCCCATGATTTCTTGCTTCGTCACCGAATACCCCGACACCCGTGGACACGGAAGACGCCAGTCTCGACATCAACAAAGCTTTACTCAGCACCAGAGCCACTTACTCTCTCTTGAGATTGCACGTCACTTTGAGATACTCCGCGTTATCTCTTCCAATGAAGGCTGAAGGGATCTTCACTTTGTAGCCGTCTGAAGGGAAACGGATATTCTTATGAACACAACTCCTTTTCTTTCGCTTGAATTGCCCGTTCTCAACAGGGACCGCACGCAATTTCAATTCCAGTGAACAGCACCGCGCATCGTTGGAAAGTGTTGCAACCCAAACGATAGACACCATGACAGGTGAAAGAAATTCCATTGCACGTTACTCACACTGGATTAGCAGCCGTGTGTGGCACGCGCGTCAAAAACACCTCACGCGAAACGTGTTCAGATCAAAGGGATAAACGGATGAAGCACTCACACTTCCCACTCCCCATCGACACCAGGTCGTCGGACTCGGTGTTGAAAATAATGGCCGCCACGTAAGACGCATTTTGAGCGACCAGCACCTGCAACAGCACAGGGTAACACCAACATTACACGCGGTTCCAAGCCACACGCCAACTTCACACAGGTTTTCAGGTTTTTTGTCGGTCTCTGCACATAGTTCTAATTGACTGCTCCCACTCCACTTGAAATGAGGCCGACAGGTTCAACGAAGGAACATTTGTAAAAAGTACAGCACCTCTCAAACAAGAGCCAAGAGATAACACAAATCTCTGGCACAACAATGCCAGTTTGTTTTTGTTCAAACAACCATATCCTGATGCCCAATTAGTGATCTCCTGTTACCTTGACGTCGAAGTCACAGCCGTATCGGTGAATGAGCACTATCCACCCGTCGGAGGTGTTGCCGCCGGGTGTTGATGTCGTAGGCGGAGGCGGAGGCGGCAGCGACACACACCCATCGTTCTCACCAGCGTGATAAACGTGGCCCTGAAGACAGTCAACAAACGTCAAGAAGTGCACTTGTAATCCGAAACATTCAGGTAAAATTTCGATTTTTGTGAAGTTGACTACTCTGAGAAAACAAAGTTTACGGTCTTTCAGAACGGGACAACGTCGGCTTTGAAAGAGCTTCAATGAAAAGGGATGATTTGTTCCAAGCTGTTGCGGAACAGGCAGGCGCGTCCTGTGTCTTTACACTACGGAAAACACCGTGTGACATGTATCTTCACCACCCACAACAACAGATTCAGAAACAGCATGCAAGGCCTTGGAACAGCTACATTTCTTGTGTGTGTGTGTGTGTGTGTGTGTGTGTGTGTGTGTGTGTGTGTGTGTGTGTGTGTGTGTGTGTGTGTGCGCATTTTTTCGAGGATGGTTCGACCTCATCCCACCCTCTGGGGCAGGGTTTCAGCTCTGTGTGCACCGGTGCCAGACACCCAAAATCAGGAGGCATGGGCGAGCCAAGGTCAGGCAGGTCTACTAGTAGGCTCCTTGGCCCTCTTGCCTGGTGCCTCCTTGTTTCAATTTTCATCTAACATGGCCAGATACTTATCAAGGCTCTGAGTGCCCTGTACCAACTCATATCACATGTGAGTTGAAATGAGGAGGCACCCGGTGTGAAAAATTTGGGGTGTTTCCCCATTTCATTCCACCGGGATCCGCACGCAAATGTGGTGGTTGAGTTCGGAGGTGGCTGCAGACAAGTGGCTGATGTCACTCGCCATTTCCAGCAAATGTTTTCATTTTTGTCAGTGTCCTGAGTGCGCAAATGGATTTTGGATTTTGAGCAAACCATGCCCCAAATGTCACTGTCTTGAGTAACCTACCCACACTCTTGCTTTCCTCAGATCGGGTCCAAACTCGGCAGGGGCATCGAGTACGGTGCGAATTTCTGTTTCGTTGTTGTTCATCTACGCACAAGAACAAGGGAGGGAACTGACATGCTTTGCACAAACAATAAAGCGAACAAAAGTGAGCAACAGTCAACCTTCTGGATGGACACTCACTCTCTTCACTTCACCAGGGTTATTTTCCCTTCTTGGCTCGTAGTTGATGTTAAATGACCTTTTCGAGGCCGAAAATCTGCTGTTCCTGGACGTTTTGTTTGGAAACGACAGCCACATTCGTGAGTGAGAGCGAGCTTTTTGTGAGTGTCTCAAGAGACGAAGGTTGACTGTGCACGACTACAGCGACTTTCTCTGAAAAAAAAAAACATAGAAGAAACACAAAAAGCACGAACAAATAGGAATCATGCAGGCCGAGAAGGTTGAGGATTGCATCCGCAACACAAATGCGACGGCAAATATCTTCCACGAGTGAAAATGAAACGTCCTTTGGCGTCCCTCAAAGGCATCGTTTCTTTCACTCGTCCTTCCCAACTCATCCATCCCTAAACACCTATAGGCAAGCAAGAAAGCTTTGAAGAAAAAGCACAGAATCCGTTCGTGCGGGGTGTGGCGCGTGGGCTCGTGCACCTACCCACACTCCACTGGAAGGAATTGAAGGACCGAATTTGGCCTGCAGATCAGGCAACTCCTGTATTGTGATGTTCCATTTGTCCATCTACAAAAGGGGTGTGCATCAGGATCTGAAATATAATTCTCTACGTCTCCCCAAGGCACCGCAATAAATGAGTGTTTCTCTGGTTGTGATGTACGTGTGTGACGATCCAAATCGCCAGAAAAACCAAAATTGGGCAACATGTGTACCAATGACGTCATTGTCACAACAACATCCTTTTGTCGCTGAAAACAGGGATCCTTTGTACTGCGAGTCATTAGTGGCACCCATTTTTCCAGCTTCGGATGCAGCTGCTCAGAATAGATGCGCTGCACCTGTGAAAAACGTCTCGCCTGAACGACGGGCGTGGCAGAGATTAGTGTGACGACCCGGCTGCTCACAATCCTCAACAGGTAGATCTGAGCAGATTACTGCTTTCTAAATCTGTCACAGCATCAAACGAACAAAGCTTCCCACGATGTGCCAAGAGGCATCCTCTCTCGCCTTTGGTACTCAGCGTTCACGCCGAAAACGCTGTTGGCAAAAACAAGAGTCAAAGCTTGATGGCTACCACTGAAAAGCGCGCGGCTAAAAGCAGCCAATTGGGCTGACAAGAAATTTCCAGATTTTGGCCTGACATTTTGTTCAAGCCAATTCAACTGCGTAACTTCATCGAAGAAGAGAAGGGGAAAAGTCACCCCAAAATATTTTGCTGCAAAAAATAATCAGCATAAAATTCTGACCAAACAAAATTCTGGACGACTTTCCCTCACCTCTCTGAAACGGCACCCCAGACAAACACACGGACAGTGATTGCACTCAGCGCGCAGAAGAGATGCCCAGCGGCAAACAACGCGCTTGAAAATCTTGATGCCCCCCTCCGCACCTGAGATGAACTCTTGCACACACACACCTTAACATGAAATATCACAGTGACTTGCAACAAGCGCGCTCAAGCCAGTCACGCGCTTGAAAATAGTTCAAATTTTAATTGACAATTTGCCTTGCTTGTTGAAAGAAGCAAAACAAATTCACCCAGTCGTTCGTTCTTGACAGTTCTTCAACAATTCGGACACATGTTCTTCAACAATTCGGACACATGATTTTATGTCCTTTGGAGAAAACAAAGAAAGCGGCCAAAGCACGTGTGTTGGACTTGTCGCTGACATCTGCGATGAATGTCAGGCAAATCGAACAGCTGAAACGTTGCAAGGTATGAAAGAAAATGTTTTTCGCTGTGGTGTTCTGTTTGACATTTGTGCCCTTCTCTCTGCTCACGTACGAGTACTTCATTCTCTGTCTGACACACTGGCGAGACAAGCTGGCTGAACAACACCGTCGTCAAAACGCTAAATTGAGTTCTGTTCGGCTGCATCTGAACGTAGGACTCACCACGATGATGTTGGCGTCCACGAGACTGACGTGGAAAAGCGCCATCAGATTCACGACGGCGAAGACGTAAAGCGCCGTGATGTGGCTGGGAATCCTCATCTCTGGCGCCATGTTGGTAACTGACACCTGCAAGCCAGAAACGCTTTGAAGGACTTCCACGAGCTCCGATGAGTGGGTTGAGATTAGGGAGTGCAGAGTTTCAGTTGTCATGTTTAAAGTTTGACGAAACCCTTGCTTTGAAGTTGTGTGCAGAGCCATAAACTCCAGACAAAGGATGTGCCACTCAATGTGAGTCGGTGCTGAGAGCTCGAGTCTGACTGAACTTTAACAGTGTCATGTACTCACTTGACCAGCGCCACACACGAACATGCGGAGAAAAGGGCTTTGTGAACTCGTGAAAGTCTGATAACATTCACTTGCACGTTCAGCAAGAAACATGAGGTGTCACTCAAACACGACACCAGACTTGTAAGCTGACCCTGGTCAAGGAAATGATGACATCCGTCAGGTATTTTGCCAGCATCGAGCCTCAACTGGTGAATCTTACTTCAACACCGACTCTTTCGGTACAGATCTAGTTGTTCACTCGCAGGCCTCCACGCCAGATCTACTCAGTTACCACGCGCGGAACAGACTGATGGTAGGCAGACCCTTGGGAAACCGATCTGCCTCAAAACAGACAAATTTGGCCACTTTGGACGTAGACTATTTGGGGTTCGATCTGACAAACGACACGAGTAGATCTGATCTGGATAGATCTATTTTGAAACAGTTCTGTAGATCTGGACTCCAGTTGTTGTGACGCAGCCAAACGGAAAAGTCAGCTCAGATTAGAGACCAAGAAACCAACAGAAGGACAATTCTGTCTAAAAACTGGATCTATCACAATGCCTTTAAAACAGGGTCATGACAGTGAATCAACTCATTCAGCTTCGAGAAACTCGATGAAATCGAACGAGGATCTCAGGAATTTGGAACATCGAAGCGCGAAGTCCAGTATTTTTGTGTTCTACAAACCCAACTGGAACAAATTCCACATTGAGTCTGTGCTCCCTTGCATACGACAACAATAATTACCAAGTGTCAGCTGCGCAGATGAACCATACTGTCCAAAGTCAGGTTCTTTCTTCCAAAACTCACATCTTGTGACTTTTGGCCAAAATGGCGACAACCTGTTGAGGTCATGTGATCACAACAAACGTGAGTCGCGACTGAAGGTGTCGCCGCCGTCAAGGAGTGAATCTGTTGGCGGGAAACCAAAACCCGCGACTCCGTTCCCGAATTGTGCGATCAGCCTGCTCCGTGAAAAAGTTCCCATCCAAAGCTGTTCAATGTCACATTTGTTCTTCCTTTGCTTTGGCGAGCTTTGTTCACACCTTTCTTGCTGCATTGGTGAAATATTTTCCTTCAGTTCCAATTGGTATTCACACGAATGTTGTTCCTGTTGCATGACGACCCCCCCCCCCAAGTTTAAAGTCAGCAAAACACCAGAATAAAGAAACAAATCTGGGGGGAAAACGATAGGTTCCTTGTGGGTACAGATCTAGATTCCATCATCGAGCTTGTAACATGATGGGATCTTTTTGGCAAGACTTTTTTGACAGGTTCTTTCCGAACAAGTTTCGCTGTCGGTAGATTTTTGAGAGGTTTGGATGCAACACGTGGGGCTCCCTCCGGTCCCATTTCACGTGCCATCCAACATCCTGTGCCAGAATACGTGGCAGCAGAAATTTTCACATGGGACCTTACAACACCTTTTGGCAATTTGCACAAAAGGTAAACAAAGTTCACAGGCAAAGTTTTGCAAAAATGATAGAGGAGACATCAGATTCTCTCAAAAGTTTCATTTCTCTGTCTTTGGGTGAATTGTGAGAATGCCATGGAAAATGCTCCATGGCAAGTTGGGTAGCCACGTAAAAAGTGGCAATTTGGGACCGGACGTCGAACCGGGCGCACAGCTCACACGTGTTGCACCGAAAACTCTCTTTTGTCTTGCCTTCAGGCCTCCTTTGCCACAGGCAAGTTCTACAGGCAATGGTGTCCTTGCCCACAACTACTCTCATTGATGAGAAACTCGATGGTTGAGGGTCAATTCTGATGTATTCAAAATCACAAGAAAAACGACCACGCTGCAACACGTTGGAGAAATAACTCTTCCGAGGCATTTCGTTGTCCGTTGTGGATGTGAATCTATTTTTGTTCGCTTCAGACATGGCGACGACAACACAACTGTGTGTTTTTGTCAGTGATTTGTTGCTTTCAGGTTCTAACAGAAAGAAACAATTTTGCCACAAGAAAAGTTTCCAAAAATATTTTATTTTGTGTCTTTTCCATCGAAAATTTGTTTGCGTGTGTTTTGCGTGGCACGGTGGCTCGCACATGCCGTTCTTTTCTTCTGCACGAAACTCGTCTCAGAAGCTACCAGATTCCCGAGATGCTGTAGGCAGGATTCGGCTCGTCCTCTGGAAGAAGCAACTGCGTGCAGCTGTGGGCACAAACTGATTCAAAATATTTGCAGTTGCAATGACAAATTCACTTGATTTTTACCACTGTCAGTTTCCAGATTTATGATTTCAGTATTCGCTGCAAGGTCGTCCTCTTCTTCGTCTTCTTCAGGATCTTCCTCTTCTTCCTCTTCCTCCTCATATTCTTCGCCTTCATCTTCGTCGTATTCTTCATCGTTTTCGTATTCTTCTTCACCTTCGTCTTCTACGTTGTCGTCAAGTTCTAAGTCAACACCGGATGTTCCATCACCAAGAAAAACTCAAGTTGTTGAGTTTTGCTATTCACATGAAGCACAAATTAACGACAAGCTCTGTGCAACAAAATATCTACATTCTATGGACTGCGCAGCTTCAGCTTTACCCACCCACCTGAACCCAAGACAACTGAAATTGTACCTGCGAGTCAAAGTCCATGACTCCCCCTGAGAAACTGACCTGCATCGTCCAGCGTCTCGTCCCAGGCTTCGTCCATGTCCACGTCCCCATCCAGGTCGTCGCCTCCCAATGCGTCGTGCAGCAGTTCTCCCACCGAGCCCAGCACGCGACCCACGTTGTCCTGCAGCTCCTCTGTGCAGAACATCCTCAAATGCTGCTGCCCTTGTTTTCCCACTTGCATGAATGCCACACGTATGTATTCCCAACAAATTCTAGATCTAGCATGGCAAGCATTGCAGGCTCAGTGTTGCATGGCATGTTCACTAGTGAACTCCCGTGTGACGTGCTTGCTTGTGTTATATATATTTACCATGACCACCCCCTAAGTACTGCCATGGCCTTCCATAGCCACAGCAACAGCCACAGCCAATCATATCATTACCCTAGATGGAGCCACT
>JAAUXT010109084.1_pt1 | contig 16287 bp, 19 predicted proteins | sample 7278171 | NCBI WGS metagenome assembly JAAUXT01 (sample SAMN14350112, study PRJNA611818) | marine sediment metagenome | isolation source: surface marine sediment (1.8m) | place: French Polynesia: Moorea | collected 2018-08 | reverse complement strand
TCCATGGCAACCTCCCTAGCAACCAGATGCAAAACTCCTTAGCAACCAGATGCAAATGGCCAAATCTCAGGTTCTTTTCATGATAGAGATATAATATATGGCTCATATGACAGGTATTTGAAAGTAGTTTGCAGTTGAGTTTCAAAAGAATGTCCATGACAACCTCCCTAGCAACCAGATGCAAAACTCCCTAGCAACCAGATGTAAATGGCTAAATCTCAGGTTCTTTTTGTGATAGAGACATGATCTATGGCTCATATGAAAGGTATTTGAAAGAAGTTTGCAGTTGAGTTTCAAAAGAATGCCATGACAACCTCCCTAGCAACCAGATGCAAAACTCTCTAGTAACCAGATGCAAATAGCTAAATCTCAGGTTCTTTCTGTGATAGAGCCATGATCTATGGCTCATATGAAAGGTATTTGAAAGTAGTTTCCAGTCAAGTTTCAAAAAAATGTCAATGGCAACTTCCCTAGCAACCAGATGCAAAACTCCCTAGCAACTAGATGCAAATGGCTAAATCCTGAGGATCAAAGGGGGACATCGCACCCGCAGTTGCCTTAGCACTGCTTCTCTTATTACACTAAGCGTGTGGTAACACCCTTCGGGACCACACGCTTAAAAATCTTTCACTCCGACATGTTGCCGGTTGACAATTCTCTGCGTCAAACAGTTCCAAGAGAACTGGAGATTGAGAGTCGCATTACGCTCGAAAGATTCTCAGCAGCAGACGCAACATACGCGTTCATGCAAAACTGATTCCATCCTTCACAGTAAATGTGGGTCCACAAAAAGTAAAGTTCTTCTTTCCCCCCGCAACTTATCGGCACTTCATTTTTTTGAAAGACGATGACCGCCTCATCATATTTTGGATTCACTATCAGGTGATCAACAGAAGGATCTTTCGCAGGTTGATTCATAAATTGGCCAATGAACATTCTGGAGAATTTCAGAACCAGGAAGGAACTTCTAACTCGAACTTTAATTCTCCGACATGAAGGAAGAATTTTGGCGGCAGCCAGCAAGTCTGTCGACCGCATCAAGTCTGTCGACCGTCTTTGCGGCTGAAGACACAACTGAGACACAGAAAGCTACGACGAAGAGACGTGTGATGAGTCATGTCCTCTGTTCATGCAGAATTGCACAACACGAGACATTGAGATCATGAGGCAAGGAAACCAAACCTAAATCTTAACAAAAGTAATCGCACACAACTTCAGGATCTGACGTGTAGTGATTAAAAAGGTAACAAGAAACCCCCCTAAAGCTTGCCGTACGCGTGCCAAGCCACTGAACTATACTCACCCATGAACTAGTGACGTGACCGCAAAATAAACACAAACATATTAGCCATATTGCCTGCAGTACCAGCGTTTTTCTTTCTCAACTACGAGTGCAGAAATTAGCCTTAGAACATACAAATAGGAAGAAATATTACCAGAAAACTACACTACAAGATGCTACATCGTCAGGCGACTCCATCATGGTCCTGAAGGGTCACAAATGATAACAGAGCACAGGTGTCGATTATTTTTCTTCGTTTGAGAACAAGAACCAATTAGCGCCGCTGATCTGAGTCTTGGGCTTCAGCACCATTCTGTTCATCAGAAGTAACAAAACACAAAGCCAGCCCCTCCAGACAACCTTGGGCTGAAACAGCCGAGGCGCGAAGTACCCACCAACAAACCCACTGCACCACATCACACCCAACTCGGCGCTCGCGCAGCGCGGCTCACCTGTTCGATGTAGACGGGCTGAACGGTGTCGGGAGCGAAGTCGCCCCCGTGGGCTGCGGGCTGCACCGTCTTCTCATTGGGCGAGGCGGGGCCGGCGGACACGCCCCTCGCGCTGCCGGAGTGACTCACCGGGCTGCAACAAGCGCAACCTCACCATCAACATTCCCACCGTTTGAGATTCAAAACGAAGACTTTCCAGTTGACAAGTAGAACAAGTATTTGCTGGTACTGCAGCGGGTTGGCAAACACGTGTTGAGGGTTCAACGCTCAAAAACGAAGTGAAAAAGTTGAACAATGCAGAGGTGTTGGTTGTTGACTTGACAAAGCGAAAATACAGAAGTGACGGCAACACAAGTACACAAACGAAAAAAGAGTGACGGTACAAGGGAAAGAAATGGTCTGGAAAGGGGCCACACTCAAACGTTTTTGAGACAAACAGGGTAACGAGGCAACGCATGACTTGAACGACGCCGCACTTTCAGAGATGAGGACTCCAACTGAAAAACATGCAACACTCAAACGAAGTTTAAAACATAAGTCCCGCTCCAGGCAGCAGGCATAAAGTGAGCTATACAGTACCTCCTGCGGTGTGAAACAGAGCTATAGCAGTGGTAAGGCAGAGATTTGGGCGCCAGAGGCCAGGGCGCCGGGTGCACAGCGAGCAGGCCGGGCTGCGGCGGCCCGAGCCCCGCGGGGCAGCCGAGCACCGCCGAGGACCCCGCGGGCTGCGTCGTCCCCGGGTCGTACAGCAGCGGAGCGCCCAGAGGCTCGCGCTGCTTTACACACGTCTCATAGCGGCTGCAACGCAACACGATCAGTCAGTGAGAACGTTGGCTCGAAGCCAGAATCAAGAGGCATCAGGTCAATGTTCAAGTCCAACGTCTGGTAGGCACCCACAGCAGACATACAATGTCACATATTCAAGCCGTAGCTTCGTAATCCACCTGTAGTTATTTGGACATGCAAATCGCACAATCAATATCAGACAGAAAAGAACTTCCGAGAAAGAAAGAGAGAAAGAGAAAGAAAGGGAGGCAGTTCATCCAAAACTCTGAGAAACCCCACACAGTGAAACGTACCGTATCCACCCGTGGACAAGACGAACATTTGCAAAGAAATTTAGTATCTTGAAAGGGTGCATGTTTTCTTGGTTTGGACGTGAACACAAAGGGTCACTGGCACCAGACAATCGAGGAAATATTGGGGTGCAACTGAACCTTGGATACGACAAAACACAGGTGAACACCGTACATTTCCGTCTGCACGAGATCTTAGCCTGTCACCAAATCAGCTGGCCTTCATGATATCAGAACTGAGATGTGCACACGTTTCCAGCGCAGAAAGAAGAGACAAACAAAATCAATTCTGTAAAAGCAAAGAGGCTGAAGAAATTATTCTCCCAAATTGACAAACCGACTCCCATGCAGATGTCCTGCAAAGTTTCAGTACCTGTTAGCATAGGCTCTCGACGAGTATGTGTACATGGGGTGGATGGAAGTGCCCCAGTACGTTTCTTCCACGAAGCCTGGATACATTCTGTTGTGACAATCAACAAACTTCTGTGACTTCGAGCAAAAAGGCATTTGCTGCGGCGAAGCCAATCTTCGGAGTCATCGTGTTTTTTTCCTTGCAAATTCAAGAAATCTCTGCAAGACACACCCAGTGGTCAGCGTGTGACCGAGTCACCGGTCCCAGAACGTGTCTCACCTAGGTCCTTCAGACTGGTCCGGCCCCAGCCCCGAGTCGTCCCGCGTGTGCTTCACGACGAGTCCCCCGTCCTCCGTCTGCTCGCTCTCCACCTCAAATTGGACAGTTCTTTCGGGTCACACGGCTTCAATCACACAAGTGTACACCGCGTAAAATTCTGAGGACTAACAGCGTGCTCTTACCAGGCGAGAGTAGGGGATGTTATCAGAGGGTGGACCGTCAATCATCGTGCCAACGTAGAGCTGGTGCTGCTGAGAGTACTGACCGCTTGGGCCTAAACTCTCCTCGCGCTGACCCTGCACACAAACCAGTCACAACAACATGAGCCAAGATGAGGAGGTGAGTAAACACACAACGAAAACAAATAAAAGTTCAAGGCCAAACACAAGCAACAAACCCTTGTTTTGACGACGGGCGCAGACTGTGTTTGGTTCCTGTGGACGGAGGCAGGAGGCTGAACAGAAGCAGCTTCGTTTCTGAAACACAATTGCACCTGCTGACTGACCTTGAAACAACGTGTATCCGTCAAAACCTGCACTGTGCACCAAATTTTGTCATTTCCAACTGACGACCTGGTAAGAACTCAGTAAGTGTCACCAAGAACGTTGTGCAGGTGACAGGACCTCGGCACCCACCTGTAGCGCGTCGCGTACAGCGGGTGGTACGCGCCGGGACCCGGATGGGAGTTCGCGTACGCGGCGGGCGGCGGGATGGGCGCCGAGTAGGGCGGCGGCGGCTCCTCGTGCGGCAGCGCGTGCGACCGGTTCAACTCGCCGCCGCCGCCGCCGCCCTCACCACCACCACCACCAGACACGGCCCCCGCCGCCGAGTGCTCGTGAGACGCCGGCTTCTCAAACTCACTGTTCGAACAAACAAACACGCTGATCTCAGCCACAAACCTAATCCAGTGCAGTGAACAAATCACAAACTGATTGTGTAATGTTATTGTATTTTTTCATGCTTTTTCTTTGTGAAACTGAACTGTGTGCGTCTGTCTCGCGCACCAGCCTGAAACACTTGACAGACGTAACCCCAACATCATTGTGCAACAGCAGAGGGGATCAACAGCCAACTCACCCCAGACTTTTTCGTTTGGGTGACTTGTGCCGGTATCTGTGAGGTGACATTTTTCTTCTTGGAATTGGTATGGAAGTCCTGCAAGACGAAAATGATGAAGAAGGCATAATTTTTCTCTCTTTTTTTGCAGTTTGTTTCAAATTCAAGTCCTATAAACGGGAAATTGCTTCTTACTCGACTGCCATGTAGGGAATATCTCTGAGCTGGTCTTCAGTCATTCCTGGCTCCGGCTCCACGTATCTGCAACAAGAACAAGAGTCAAAAACGTCCTGGGCGAAAAAACGAATGACGAAAAGCAATGTACAAACACCCACCTGAAATGCTGCGCCAGTTCTTCCGGCGGCTTCTTGTTTCCGGGTGACTTGCTTCGACTGAAAATTCATTTGTGTGATTGAAGGAGAGTTCAGTGTTTTGATGGTTGGCCTTCGAAGCAAACTACGGCACTGTCGGTTAGATCTACGAGCACTTACGTTCTTCGCTTTCGTCTTTGCTGCGAGAGATGACTAGCTTCCGAGGCCGGGATGGACGAAAGCGAACCATTCGGCATAACCAGCTGTCCGTTGTATGGATCGTACACCCTGCAGACGAGAACCAACTGGCAATTGTTTTGGCAGCTGCAACGGCCACTTGTGAAACCAGAATTCGCCCTCAAATGCGCAAGACTGAAAATCGTTTGAGACAAATTGCGCAAAGTCCCTTGAAAATCGTTTGAGACAAACAGTCAAGTGAGACCCGCCCACACACCCGTCGTATCTGCCGCGTCCGTCCCTGACGCGTATCTGCACGCTCTTCCACTTCTCCTCGGTGTAGGTCAGGTTCTCCGCGGAGCGGCGCGAGTGTCGCTCCCGACGCCGCTGTCGGTAGCCCGCCTCAGACTCGCTCCCGCTCTCCGCCTCCCTGAAACACTCATTTCTCATGAGTGTGCGCAGTGAAGTGACGCACGCTGTGTGTCTTCTCACGAAGGTGAGGCAGAACACGTGCACGTTGTGACTGAGCCTACCTTCTGCGTCTGGCGTGCCTCAACGCTGCCACGTCGCTCTCATTGTCGGATTCTCCTCTTCTGTGCCTGCAACTCAACAACATTACAATTACACAACCTGTCACGGCAGAGCGCACGACGTAGATTTTCAGGGCTGTGCCTCACCGTCGTCTGCTGTAGCCGCTCTCGCTCTCGCTGCCTGAGTGCGCGCTGCGCTTGTGCGTCGGGAACAGCATCTTCTCGCTGCGCACGGACAGAGGCGACTCGCGTCCCGTCGTGTACAGCCCCCTGCAACCACCAGTGTGTCAGCTCGTTCCCGAAATCACACGGACAACTTGATTCAGACTGCCAAACACAAAGACTGTCACACAAAAATTCCAAAACTGATATTTTCCACAAGGCATCGGCCAAAGTGGATGCCACGACGATGCTTTACACCCACTGACGGGGCGTTGTGCCCGCCGTGACACTGACCCTTTCCTGTGGCGGCCGCTGCTCCAGGGCGCGGAGCGGGTGCTGCGCGGCGAGTCGCCCGCCTCGGACTCGTACTGCTTCCTGTCGCCCGACGGTCTGCAACACACGCGTGACGTGGGTACACTGCAGCACATTTGTGTGTTTGTGTGTGACCGTTCCTGGCTTCCACATGCACGGTTGTGGTCAGTGCAATACTTACGTTTTGACGGGCTCAGGGTTGATCACAGTTGTTACTTGGCCTTCGACGTGGCCGGTTGACAAGCTTCGTTGGTATACTACAACAAGAAAGTCAGTCGTCATTACCAAGACTCCAAGAACTATTATTGCCCCAATGTCGGTTTCACACTGAGACAAATCCGTGGCACAGTGCATTCACTGCGAACAGGTCTTGGTCCTTCCGGGGTGTGGGACTCACAGTGCGACTGGTTGTTGTTCGGCTGGTTCTCGCTGCCGGAGAGACGGCGCTGGTGCCGCCGACTGGCGGCGCGGATCACTTTGGGCTGCGGACGGTTGGACGCGTCGGCCAGAGCCTGGCGCTCCGTTCTACCACTGCAGTGAAAGACACGGGCTTCAACGCACGCCTTAAACATCAACCACAGCGACATCCTTCCCGTCCCTCCCTCCTTCGTGCGCGGATATGTGCCGACTCGTTCACTCACGAATTTCATTTTATTGTTGGTTGTGAGGTTCGAAATAGTGAGGGAAAAACAGTGGAAAACACACGAAGCCGAAACAACCAGTTATTCTCTGGTCACACCGTCCATTCAAGGAACACTCAAACCCCTGAGGTTTTGAACTCACAGCAACAATGAATGTAAAGAAGTGAAAATAAACAAACGCAAAACAATCCAAAAACACAACAAGCAAACGAAGGATACGATCAGGTACCCGACTCTATCCGTTTTGAAATTAGTATCTGCACCACACAAAACAAATGGTTCAACAGAAATGTGTACCAAATGGAAATCAGAAAGAGGACACCAAGCGGAGAACTTATCAAATGATAAAACAAGACCGCTGACGTGTTGAAGACCCGCGGTCGCTTTGAGCGTTGCAAGTGCAACACATCGAACCAAAATGGTCAATCTTCAGCGACTTGATCTTCCCCACGGTGGATTTAGATCTATTCTTTTGCACTTTTTCCTGCAGGGTGCGTCGACACAAGAAACAAAACAAAAAAAAAACCCTCAAGACGTGTCAGTGAAGACGTCTGAGAACGGGGTGGGGTGGGGGAATTGAAACACAAAGCTTCGTCAGTCTGGCTTCGTCCAGGGTGGTGTGTCGGTGGTATCATTGTGCGTACGCGACCGCAAAATGGCAGTTAGCTTGGGGTGGGTAGATTGTCTGCATTTCTCCTTTTATTTCAAACCAGATTTGGACATCATTCCAACCAGCGGGGATGGTGAGGTTATTCTCTGTGGGCACGTCACGGACACTGCACAGCAACAGCGCTTCGTACACCAGCGCTTTGATGTTTTCCGAATGTTCACCTTTGGAGGGGCGAGGCACAATACTTCTGGCATTTGTCATCTAGGGCCTTTGACACACACACACACACACACACACACACACACACACTGGTCCAACTTGGCCTGTTCTTTCCTCTGAGCCAGAGATTATATGGGGGAGCAGAACATTTCACAACATTCAAGCCACCTTTCACGCACAGCAACAAATTTCTCAATTTGACCACCCGATGTAATGAACGAACAAGCTTCATTGCTACCATCCTACAAGGCAGGCATGGTCAAACACACAACTCGCGACAGACATCGTGCTGAATTACCTGAGTCGAGGGAAAAGCAGCTCTCTGAAATTATTTGAACAATGAGCCCGGGATTTCGAAAACACTTGGTGTGGCTCACAACAAACACAACCTTGGTTTTCACAGCAATTTGCCCGCGTGATAATCAACCGTGCAAACACACCACCCAAAGGCTTCGCACAATGCAGACAAATGCAGTCAGAACAAAAAATAAGAACAATTGCAAGACAAGCATGCTCACCTGTATCTATGTTTCGAACCGAAATTGAAAAATTTGCCAACACTTCTGTGATGTGTGCTCGAGCCATGGCTTAACCTAGAAAGCAAAGTTTTCCACATTCTCAACTCACCGCAACAACTGACAACAAACAAAGTCTTGTCCAACAAAAAAAATGTTTTGATGCAATGCAAGCCAAGTTTCAACTGTCCGCCAAGCTGGAAAATTTTTCAAGGGTGAAATAACACTGACTTTACACAAGTCACAGCCTGTTGTTTCACTCACTGCGCCCAGCTTCGCGCACAATTTCGCATCATTCTTGTGGCATGAACTGCCCACCAATAAAAGGTAATGCGTGGCAAATCAGATGGACATCAGTTGGACAAGTGAGACTTCATTCAACGATCGTTCCAAGAAAAACAACGAAGAACCCTTCCGCATCTCTTGAAGAAACAATTTCGTGACAGGAAGTGATCGCGAAATGAAAGACTCGTCCGCTCGCACACACCCGTGACTGCACATCCCAGGAACACGCAGGCAATGCGCATGCTGTCGATCTCTGTTTGTCCCAGAGGCACAAAATGCGACAGATTGACAAAGAAGAGCCGGTGCCTTGAACAGTCCCGCACAAACATACCTGAAGAAAGCATGATGCTCGACACAACACTTCCACAGGTGTTTGCACGCCTGCTTGGTGGGACACTCGAAAGCGTACGTGTTCTCGTCGTTCTGAAACGATCACAGCCTGTTCAAACAAAACTGTTTTCAATTTCTGTTCAGATTCACCACAAAACTCATCAAAGAAGACCCTGCTGTTGATTCACTTACGTTCTTGTCCTTCACGCGAACCATGAAAACTTTGCCTTTGAAAGTGACTTTTATGATTCTGGGCCTACAAAGTTCAAACACACAAGGTACAAGCAAACAACATTCAAAGTGTAACCAGGAGGGACGTGATATTGTTCCACGTGAAAGTTCAACGTTGCAAGAACACGTTGCAAGAACAAGAGACCAAGAGTGAAGCACTTGTCTCAACACACATAGCGCGCTCACCAGAAGTAGTTGCCAACTTTGTTTTTGTTCCTGTAGACAACAACTCCAGTGGGTGTCAGTCCAACGAAATATTCCACCGAGCCTTCACCCTGCAAATGTCCAAAGAAGCATGTTCCCGTGATTCCCAATCAGAAACACAAAGCTCGCAGAAGAAGGTGGGTGGGTGGGTGGGGGGTCGTCAGGGTTTGCAGCAGAGGGTCCTTTTGAACCAAGTTGCAACAATTTTCTCTGGCAGGAGAGTCTGCAACAAGGGGGCATTTTGAAGCACGTGTAAAATTTTGGACTTGGAGAAGAAGGATCCCAGGTGGATGAAACCTTCGAGTGTTTCAGACTTTGGGGCACAAAAGTGAAACTGGCTCTGAAGTATCAGAACAATTTGTTGTGAATGGAAGTGTTTACACATCCTGACAAATTCTATTGTGGTGAATTCTTCTTGGTGTGTCGGTGTCCGATACACTCCAGACGGACTTGCAGATTCCGAACGGACTGCAGTGGTTTCTCTACTGCCTCAAGTGGCAGTTGGCGTGCACAAAAACAGCTGACGTCAAGCTTTTGAAGGAATCACGCCATTCAAGACACTCCCGCAACGATGACATGAGGATTGGACTTTACAGACAGGAGCACTGTTACCTGGACAGGATGAAGGTCCACTCCGTACATGTCCAGCCACTTGGCTTTGTCCAAGTATCTGAACTCGGCTGAAGAAGGCACCAAACCGCTGAAACAGAGCAAACAAGAGTTGATCCTTGCAGTGAAACGAGCAGCGAAAGTCGAAGTCGAACATTCTTGTTTTTGAACTTCTGAAAGAAATTGACACCACTCACGTCATTGTTCGATGGATGAACATGACTCGCTGTTCGAATTCTTCAGTTTGATTTGGCACGAAACGGAATTCTGATATGTAGCCTTGTGAATGACGCTTTGGATCGTAGTCGCCCAATTCCGCTGAAATGGATACAGATGCTGCGCTGAAGTGAGAGTGCCAACTGCACAGGCCAGTATCAACCCAACTCTCTCCGACAACTTTCATTGCATCTTGAATTCGAACAACAAAGCACTCAGCCTTACACTGCACAGCCAATGCAGCCAATTCAGATGATACGTCGAAAGGCAGAGGCAGCCGCCCCTGCAGCACATCTCGTTTCACCTGGAGGAAGACCTGGTACCTGCAAACACGACAGGCAGAACATCGTTTTCAATGGAAAGTGCAAATTCATGTTCATTTCTGCGCCCTCTGTGTACACACGTGTTCAAGTTGTACGCATGCTTCCGAATGAAGAACGCCACAAAAATAATGTTTCCATGTCTTCCGTACCTCGTAATTTCCTCGTGCAGTTTACACGGATCTGCTGAATAAAACTTGACTCCGAAATACAGCATGTGACTGGCACCATCTGCAACGAACAGAAACATTAGAGTTTCATGCAGGCTACTCACGGGCAATGACAACAAACAAAATTTTCTCTGAACCCAAAACAACCTGCACCTTTCATCCCCTCCCGAAATAAGGAAGTCTGAAAAGTTTCAGCCTCGCATCACCCCTGTGAGGATCGCGGACCAGTCTGAAACAACTTACATTTCAATTGTGAGCCTACGCTCTTCGCCGGGTCCAACCAATGCTGAAAGAACAATAAAGCAGAGCTTTGAACACAGGTGCGTCGTTGCCAAGAGCGTAATCTCCACGAGTGTAACCACCACCGGGTGATGATGTCGCGCTAAGAGTGATGGTCAGACAGTTTCAATGGCCACCGCTCCTGATTCCAACTCAGTGTCTGCACGGGGGCGGGGAGGAAGGACCCCTCCCAAGAAACAGTGAGTGATCATCACCCTTGACCACCACTGAGAATTTCTTGCTCGCTGTCACCCCTGATCACTACTTCAAATTTTTTTGTCGTGTTCTGTCAAACGTTTGGTAGAAGTCATACCCTACCCCCAGTGGCTGATCAGTATGGTGATCATCCCACCACCCAGAAGTGATTTGTGGTGATCACTTCCAATAACTGTTCACTCCTCCGTCCCAACCCACCAGCAGCTGCCCAGTAGGAATGAGCGGTGACCGTGACAAAAAATCTTGGTCACTGGATACTATTTCGCAGTGGGGATCGATTGCCCATCTCCGGGGGTGGGATCACCTGACTGGCTCTTCCACTTGTCGGGGAGGGCGCTTCTGTAACAATTTGATTTTTGAGGTGGCCACACAGAGGGGCTGTGGGAAACAAAAGCGAGGTGAACATTGTGACGCCGCTCGCAAGACAAGAGTACAAGACATACGAGAGAAGGAAACGAGCGGCTGTCCATCTCAACCAGCAAGAGAAACCCCAGGGTGCTCAGTTCAATCACAACTCATTTCGACAAATACATTTTCTTCGCCAACAAATAGCACCCCTGAGAATTGTGGTATTTATTCCATGACAGAATCGCAACAATACGCTCGTACACGAGGAAATTGGTTCAAACAGACCACGAGGCAATACTCGTACTTACAGGTTGATTTCCATGGTCGAGGTACCTCAGACCAAAGTAGTCGATTTCTATGAGGTTCAGATGGTCGAACACCTTCGTGAGCACCGTGAGAGCTTTGGCTGTGGACTGAAAGGAAAAGGAAACCTGAGCACGAGCCGAATACGAGGGGTCGGATTCGAAGCGCTTCCGAAGTTCCGTTCTGATTTGAACAATCTGAAGCAGGGACAATGGGAAGCAACGCCGATCTGTGCGGGTGCCCGATGCTTTGGAGTTCCCTCGTACGGAAACAAGGTTCGATCAAAACAAAAGGCATTCAAAATTTAATGTGTCCGTTTCTTCATCAGCGGTGCACATTATACATTCCACGAATTGTGAGCCGCAGGCAGTGTATCAGGTGTGTCTTTGGGCGAAACCCAAGCCACGGAATCTGTAAAGACTGCAAACAACAAAACTTCGCACTCCTCCAAAATTCATGCACGTGTGTGTAGCAAGATCAGTGGGAATTTGGCGTTGCAAGGCCGAAGAGTTGTATGCGAAGAAGTTCCTGACAAATTGACAGAAGTGGAATGCAGTTTTGTATCAGAGCACAACTCTTTCTGAACAGAGGCAAGTCTTTCTGAGCATAACTCAGCATGATTGCAGCCTGGCAGAGCTCAGGCATTTACTTTGAATAATTGAAAGGTTTCCAGTGACGCCTTTATCATTTGTCATCATGCAATTCGCTGCACTGCCATTCGAGACTGTTATTACCAAATTCAACATCGCGCAGGAAACTTATGCACATTTCCCCCTTCTTTCATTGTCACGCTGTGGTGGCAAATAAACCCATTTTCTTTTCCGTCCTTCTCGTTCGTAACTTGCGTTTACTTTGCCGTGTTGTGCATTTCCTCAAACCACGGAAAAAAAGATAACATCCTTTGCAAGCCAAATGAAAACTTCCCCAGTCAGGGCCCGTGTTGAATTCAGGCCATGTTCTGGTCATGTACTTTCAGCAAACAGACATTGTTCACGCCGCCAACGACATCCAGACCCGTTCGCACAGTTCGTCCCAAATGTGAATTTCAAAGTACAGTGGGCACCCCAACTCAAGACAACAGTCTGAAACAGGAATATCAAGTCCTCGCTTTGATTGCTGTTTGTTTCCTTTGGAACCAAATTCTCTATCGCACTGGAAGAGAAAGCACTTTGGAACCAAATTCTCTATCGCACTGGAAGAGAAAGCAGAGACTGATTCCAGCCACGAACTTCGAGCCAACAAACCGCCCACAACAGATTCTTTTGCTTTGGAAGACTGACAGAACTCTTCCTGCAAGAAGACGTCGTGCAATGCAATTCCCTGGTCTCACGACGAATGCGACAGGGCCTCAAATGCATGAAAATTGCCTTCACCGAGAGATTGAGAGCAAACGTCTGATAGAATGTGCATACGAGGGAAGTCCGCAAAGTCCGGTTCGTCGTCCGATATCTCCTGTTCCTTTTGACACATTGACTTCCAATTTTGGCAATGAAGACTTTGGACTGTTGCCCTCATCTGTACCATGTTGCCGATCTTTCCGATCACTGCCTGCCGATCTCCTGACCTCATTTCAGCCGCCACTCTGAATTTTACTGCGATCCAAAGTGCTGTTGTGTTGCTGCAATGAGTTTGGGTTTGTTTAATTGACTTTTAGACTTCTTTTATTGGTTTCCTGTTGGTTTTGGTTCACGGTCATGGCAGACAAGGAGGAGCAATGGACAGTGGTGAAGTTTCTCAGCAAGTCCGGCCACACCCCCATGGAATGTTGGAGACAGATGCGCACGGTCTATCAGGACAGAACCATCACCCCAAAGACTGTGAGAGTGTGGAGCAAGAAGTTTGCAAGTGGTGAAGATTCTGTCAAGGACAAAGCACGTTCTGGCTGACCACGTTCAGCCCGTACTCATGCCAACATCAACATGGTGCAACAGGTGATCCAGGCGGACAGGAGAGCTTCAATTTCAGACATTTGTGAGGACACTCATCTCAAGAGAACAACTGTTCACACCATTGTCAAAAAGGATCTTCAATTCTCCAAACTGGCTCCGAAATTCGTCCCGAGATTACTCACTGATGAACAGAGACGATTCCGGATGCGGATGTGTGAACTGAATTTGCAATCCTTGTGTGAAGATGACCAGTTCTTGGACAAAATTGTCACAGGGGATGAGAGTTGGGTAAGCATTTTTGAGGTTGAGCTGAAGAACAACGAGGGAGTGGCTGCCCAAAGGAACCAAAAACCATCCTCTAAAGGCCATCAAAAACAGATCAGTGAAGAAGGCGATGGTCACTGTGTTCTTTGACGTGAATGGTGTTGTGTTCTCCGAGTTTTTGCCACCTCGGGAGACAGTCAATGCAGATTATTACTGTGGAATACTCAGAAGACTCAAAGAAGACTTCAGGAGGAAGAGGCCTCACCTGTGGGAACTCACCCCTGATGGCGACAGGACGTTTTTCTTACACCAAGACAATGCCCCCCCACACACAGCTGCTGTGTCAATTGCTCTGATCGGGATGTCAAACATCAATCTGGTGCCACACCCACCTTACTCGCTGGATTTGGCACCGTGTGACTTTTTTTATTCCCTCATTTGAAGAACATGTCCAGGGGACACAGATTCAGAAATGTCCAGGACATGAAAACTGCTGTGAACAGGAATCTCAGGCACATTGACCCTCAGGATTATCGTGACGCTCTGATGTCTTTGCCTGCAAGGTGGATGAAATGCATTAAAGCAGAAGGCTCTTATTTTGAAGGACAACACCTCAAAATCGACCCCCTCACTGACCATGGACTGGAACTCGTGCAGGGTGACTCAGAAGATGAAGACTGAACAACCTTGAATGGAACTTCAGCGCGGACTGCCCATGGACATTCATTTCTGCATGGCCACTAGTTGTTCATTGGTCCTTTTGGACAAGTTTTTGCATGTTGGAGGGGTTCCTCTGGTTGTATTTTACTTGCAATAAAATTTTCAGCATTTTCGCACAACGGGCTACAGAGTTATCGGACGACGAACCGGACTTTGCGGACTTCCCTCGTATTTGCCGAATGAACAATTCGCTTTTCACACCTGATGCACGGGACAGATGTTCCCGAGCGACGCAAGAGACATTCCTCATTGTCCAGTTTTTGTTCAACTCGCAAAACTGAAACGTTTTGAATGTCTTACCAAAAGGGAACAAGGTTACAAATGTTCCACTTGGGACGACACACAATGGAAAAAAGAGTCAAATAAATAACGATAACTGCCACATTTCGCCGAACACAAAGCCGGGAGCATTGACCATCAACACGAACACAGGACATGATCACAGAACGCAGAGCAGATGTAACATAATGTGTCCGCCTCGCCAATTACAGTCGTTTGTCCATCTATTCGCGCATCAGCACTGTGTGCATGCTTCTGATCTTTTGTGCCTGGAATTTGCTAATGCGACATTTGAGGAAACTGATAAAGACCCCAAATGGGTATCAGTGGGTCTCTGCCGCACCATCAGCACTTGAACATCAGGATGCTCCAATGGATCCAGGTGAACTCGCCTCTGAAAACATCAACGCTTCTGCTGTAAACTTCTGCAAGTCTTGAAAATGTCTGTCTGAACGCATAATAATTCTTTCGAATTTTTGTCTGAGTTGAAAAACACGTTGAAAAAGAAACATCTCAACTTGTGCAGTACGGTATCAGCCACAGTATCGACCCACCCCACTACGACACGCAGCACGCCTCTGCATGTCCCCTTGCGGCACGGCGGCCGTCTGGCCGTCCAATCTCATGCAGAGATAAACATCTCCCCGGCACTTTGTTGGAAATTTTTGTCAGGTTGACACTGGCCTTGAGGGAAATAAATTTGCAAGGAATTGAACAAAAGTTTCCCAAATTTTTGGACGCAAAACTCTGTGTGTGTGTGTGTGTGTGTGTGTGTGTGTGTGTGTGTGTGTGTGTGTGTGTTGAAGAATTGAAGAAGCGAGCTTCCAGGCAACTGGCGCGAGTGACACAACCACAGTTTCCACAGCTCAACCGGGCTTCGGTTTGTCTTGGCATCTGTGGACGTTCCATTGGGGTAAACACCTGCTTGTCTTCAGTACATGTAAGCTTCCAGGTACCCTGACAGAAGTTTACTCCCAGATATACACAAAACTTTTCTCTGTAAATCACTCCCAGCCGCTGAACATACACAAGGTGGAACTGCGTGCCCATTTCTTTTCACAATTTAGAAACGGCATATTCTGGCGACTCAAATGTTCATTGGGTTCACCCGATGTTGGTTCTCTGTCAGTCAATGCTCAAATTTGTAATGGCAGGTGCGTGTACTCGTACATATTGACCGAAAGACTGTTTCTTGCATGCATGTGCAATGCACTCGTGGCAATTGGATCAAGCATAATATTGGAAGTACCTTCGGGGCAATCACGCTCACGCAAGGAGTTGACTTGAGCGTGCCCAAAAGCGTCTCTTTTTCAATGCACAACTTCGTTGCGAGTTTTATCAAACTGCACGAACTTCTGTTCACCTGGCTGCTGGAAAGCTGTGGCCGACAGATGCTCGTCTGTGATCATTTGCGCACGGCATTGACAATTGAAAAGTCACGATGGATCAATTTCTATCTCAAACGATTGCTCGTAGTAGATGCGAGAATGATGGAAGGGCCACGGACATCGCACTTCATTCAAACTGCTTCTGATAAAGTGCGTACCCCCCCCCCCTATCTCGGTCACCCCGGGGCGCGCGCGCGGCTCGGGGGCGCTGGGGGTGGGGGCGGGCGCCGGGGGGCGGGGGGGGGGGGTGGGGGGGGGGCTG
>JAAUXT010055236.1_pt1 | contig 16288 bp, 23 predicted proteins | sample 7278171 | NCBI WGS metagenome assembly JAAUXT01 (sample SAMN14350112, study PRJNA611818) | marine sediment metagenome | isolation source: surface marine sediment (1.8m) | place: French Polynesia: Moorea | collected 2018-08 | reverse complement strand
GTCCTGAACTCAATTGCACAACAGAATGACCAAGAAGTCATTGACATGTGGAAGAAAACACGACCCAAATTGCCAAACATGACGGAAAGGAGTTTTAGTATTACCCTCGTACCAGACGCGTACATTACGCGTACATTCCTGACTCTGACATTCAGATCTCGTTGAGAAATCGACAGCTGCGTTCCTGATCACGAATAGATTGAGCCCACGCGTCTTCGTCGTGGCCGCCACATGGATAACTTTACTGCATTGAAATTGCGATTGTGAAACGCGGTGTGTGTGTGTGTGTGTGTGTGTGTGTGTGTGTGTGTGTGTGTGTGTGTGTGACAGAGAGACAGAGTGGCAAAATATTGACAACTTGGAATCAACTGATGTCAAAGCAAAACAAACACCCTGCTCATGGCTGAACCACCACAACTCATCACAAGAACTCGTACAAAGAGTGTGGCCATACATGTACGGAAGTTTCTCTGTGTCGACAGTCAGCTGCTGTTCGACGAGCACACGGGGGTCGCGGAGCGGCTGCGCGCGGCGGTGCGGGGCGCGGGCAGCGTGCGACCGGGGCGCGACCTGGCCGTGCTCGTGGCGACGCAGTACGAGCGGGTGAGCACTGCCACGAACGTATTTATGGCGTTCACATAAACAGAGGGCGGGAATCGGAATCCCCACTCTTCCAGCAACGTTCAGTGCATCCCAGAGTCGTTCTTGCGGCCTTCGCTGTTCTTCCGTGGGTCGACGTCGGGCCGCGGTCGGAACTCGAGACTGCGTTCGGTTTGACCACCAGACACGGAGTTAGCAGTTCTTTGCAACAACTCTCCAGTCACAAAGCAGTGCCCTGTGTGCTTCCATCACTGAACAAATGGGTTCTCACCCAACACTCTTCTCGACATGAGATCTTGAAACGTGTTTGAGTGATTCTCAACCATTTTTGCAGTGTGTGAGAAACCTACGTAACTTCACTCATGAAACGCACTGCAAAGCTCAGTGTAAATGATCTTTCTGCGTCTGGTCCAAACACCATGTTTTCCATCTGTTCGCCCAACATCCATTTTGGATGTTACTGTGCTTCTGTGCCAGATTGTATTCTTTGACGTCTGATTTGTCATATCGACGTTTCGACGCTGAACTCGGCTTTCATGTCGATCGACATACAAGATGACCATGAAAAATTCAGCTGAGACTTCCGGCAGAACCCGTGACATCATGCGTGTCTCCAACGAACTTGCAATGAATTTTGGTTTCGAGCAATGTTTCTCAGCAGCTCTATCCGCTTCGCGCCAGTTTTTACCGTCCAAAATTGGGCACAAGACATCAAACTTGTTAATGCTCTCCTTTCTTCTTGATCAACAACTTTCAGTGCGTCTGTGGGCATCGCCGATCAACGTGTATGCCCCTCACTGAGTGTGACGAAGGAAAACGAGAGACTTCTCCCGTCAAGAAAGGGGAAAAGCTGACCACCGGTGAGGATTGTTTCAAACAAAAATGTGTTGTGTTGATGATATTTTCCGCTGAACCGTTCTGTTGCGTGCTGGTGGTGGTTGTTGCTAAAACTCACATGTTCTTCAGGAAAGAAATCCGAATGTGCACGACAGCAAAATGCAAATGGAGAGAGCTGCGGCATCAACAAGTCCGCGGTTCTTCCAGTGACCACTCCAGCCGTTCAGGACAACTTCGACAAAACCTCGTCAGGAGATGGGTCAATTTCAAGCCCGAAACCCTTCAAAAGAAGGAAGGAAACAGCACGGCCACCAAGTGGTCAACATAAAAATGTCCCGGACTCCATTGAACATTCACATTCACCCAAATTCCGCCATTCCTCCAAGCGATCAGGACTCGCAAACAGACTGGTTCGGAGAGCTGTTCGCAAGAAGCGCTCCGTGGTCTTGACGTGTAACCTGTGCACCACGCCGTTCAGCGCCGGCGCCCTGAAGGACCATCTCACCGAGCACTGCACTGTCAACGGACTGCAGGTCACGTGCAAACTGTGCGACAAGGTTCTCATGTGCGGCAACCGACTTCTCAGCTTCAACGCTCACCTGAGGTGTGTTGAAACAACGTCCGTGTTGAGTGGATGAGAGCTGCAACGCGCGCAACGAAATTCCGAATCCCATTGCGAAATTGCAATTTTTGTCTTGAATGAAAACACGCACTGTTTTCAAATCGAACAACCACGTGCATGTTGGTTCGCGTTCCACGTACGCGTCCGGCCAGCCGCGTTCGGACGCGCGGGTGGAACATGCCTATTCTTTCGCACGGTGCAGATTCTGTTTGTTTCACAGATTGCACGGCAACATGCACCATTTTCTGTGCTCGGTATGCGGCACTGGCTTCAAAAGCGAGGGCGCCTACAAGTACCACAAAGAAATGCACAAGGATAAGGTACCAGCACAACGGAGCACTGCATGAACACAGTGCGATACACATTTGAAACATTATTTTCAAGGCTTTAGTCGTTGCCCTTTGCCCGACCAAACCTGTGTTGTGATTTTGCCTGTTTCAGAGTCACGTGTGTGATATTTGCCACAAGAGTTTCAAGGCGCGCGGGTTGTTACGCAGTCACTTGATGACGCACAGCTCTGTGCGCGCGCACATGTGCGAGTACTGCGCCAGGGGGTTCCGGACCGCCACGCTGCTCGCCAAACACGTCATGATACACACAGGTCGGCAAAATCGCCATCGTTGCGCCTGCGTTTTATTGCTCCACTTTGGGCTGTTTCATGGGCTCAACAGGGCTTTGCTGACCAACGCTGACCGCGTCCGAAACTCAGTCCTTGCATGGTGACTGTTTTCACTCATAGATCTGACACGTGTTTGCAGGAGAGAAGCCGTTTCGCTGTGACGAGTGCGGCGCCGAGTTCCGCATGAGTTCGCACCTGCGGCGCCACCAGGACGTGCACGCCGGCCGCAAGCTGTTCGTCTGCAGCGTCTGTAACCACGCCGTCTACCAGCGCACCAACATGCGCGTGCACATGAAGGTGAGTGAGGCGCTGTGTTTCCACTGCACTGCATTGCTGCTCGAGGTGAATTGAATCCAGTTTCGTGCGTGGGTGGCCCAAATTGGGTGGTCGAGTCGGACAACGCCAATTCGGAAGCTCCATGATCGGAGACTCTGTGGTGCGTGAATCTGCCCTTGTCCATGCTGATTTCCTGATGCCTACTTGTGTGCCACTCTCGTTGCAGGTTCACACTGGAGTAAAATACAGTCCAATCTACGTGTGCAAGAAGTGCAAAATGGCTTTTTGCACCCAGGGCAAACTGGAACACCACGCGACGACTTGTAACCTGACGGAGTCTGCGTACGAGCAGCAGCAGCGGCTCGGACTGCAGGAGAAACCTCCGCCCCTCAGAGTGAAGAAACCCAGACAAACGAAGCAGACGAAACATTGCAATTCCTCGGTTGGTGCAACACCTTCCAAACGAAATTGTACCGTGCCTTCTGACCATTTCACGAGTACTTTTGGTGTTCGCGCATCTGCCAGTCTTCCCACAGCCTGCCCTGTTCAGTCGGCACCAGTGTTCAGTGAGCCATCTCCAACGCTTCGCGATTCAGGCCAACAAAACGCGATTCAAAGCGTCAACGGAGAATCGCCGAGTGCAGTGGGGCAGTTCACGCCACAATTTTCCTTAGAAATGCAGCAGGATCTGCGGGTCCCGCAGGATTTCGCACCACCGTCGCAATTCACACAGCAATTTCAGGCACATCAGTTGTATCAATTCTACACGCAGTGATCCTTGACCTGTTTGCAGTGACAAGCGCCTCGGCGAAACAAACGAGCAGGAATCGACCTTTAGTTTCTGACTTCCTGGAGAAAGGGGAGGAACTGACAGTGAGGGGTTCAAATAAAACACCAACGGAAGTTTTGACGTTGTTTTCGTTTATCAACAGAAAGCAATGTACAATGTCGCCCATGTTCAGCGTTGTCATGATTCCTTTCACACGTGCACGCGTCCGACTTCGCACGCGTCCGACTTCCCACGAAGCCGGCAGTTTGTACAATATTTGGCAAGCAGCCCCTCCTTGCTGAATTTCAAGAAACTTGACAGGAAATACAATGAGAACACCACGTACACGAGATCCTGTATCCAACATTTTGATACCTCACTGGAAACTGGCAGTGAAAAATATTCCCAACGAAATGCAAAGCCAAATTCTACGTGCTCTCTGGTGCTGCAGGTACAACAACAGAGTGGTGAGGCAACAAGAGTGGTGACGGTATCTCCACACAGCAAGTTTCATTGGCATTTCTTTCGTAATACTGTTTGCACAATAGGAATCATGCAGTCAAGCCCTAACTGAATGTGCCACAGTGTTTGCACTCACCAAAATTGACATTGAGACAGCAATACAATGAAAACTGAAAGGGGGTAAACAATTCAGACAGGAAAGGTTGATTTAGCCACAGACAAAACAACTGATCACAGATTAGCACCACGAGATGCTCCAAACACTCGGCCCCATCCACTCCTCGGTTTTCTGCAGCTCGTGTATCGCTTCCAGATATTATGCCATTTCCTCTTACTTGAGACATAACGCTACGGTATTGCTGTTTGGTTCTGTGCACTGAAAGTGCTGGAATGGTCCATATTGCAAGGCAAAATATGCGTCGGAATGACCACTGAGGAGTTGTACCGATCAAACTAAGGTGCAAGATATGAACGCACGCCTGCCGCACGCTTCTGTGATATTTTTTTTTCACTGAGACAGATCAAGGTTCAAGAATGTCAACCACACGGCAGGCCAACAGTTTTTGCGCAAGCGATAAGCTGCACATCAACCGCAACAAAATAATCGGATTCTGTCAGGAAAACCTTTTGCAGGAAAATACTGACACAAAGGTCACAGAAACCAAAAAAAATGAAACAAGGCAGCAAATCAGGTTGCTGCCCCCACCCGTTTTCACTGTGCTTCTCAATGTGCCTTGAATGCCACATGTAACAGGTATGTCGAACATCGGAATGTTGAAAGAAACAAATTTTCATTCCTGTTGGAAATTGGGTTTTGTTGACCCTGCGCATCGTACAATCAGGCGTTAAACTGCACAACAGGCGCTGATTTTCAGATCGACAAGCCCCAAAACTTGAACACAGACTGCATGCTCACACACGCACAATCAAATCGTCAACAACTCGGGCCAAAACACACGTCTTGCGTGGAATTCCGAAAGCTCAATAAATGGAAGCCGTCAAAACAACTGATGTGTCGAAAGAAACATTTCATTCAGAGTACGCCTCCCAAACAGAAAGCCTCTCAGGAATCAAAACTTACACAATGTCAGACATGCTTTTCCTTGAGATGAAACGAAGAAGAGGTGCAGAAAACTGCTACACACCAACCTGTACGTACGAGTACGTATATGCCGCAGCAAGAAGACTGCATCCGCCAGATCAAAACACAGCTGGCAACATGCCGAGCGCTCGTAATACTTTCACAAGTACGTAAGGCGCTCAGATGACGATAAAAGGAATTCGTTAGTCGCGTCCACTGACATCACACACAGTGACACGTGTACGTGGAATAAAGTGTTTGTCATGTGGCAAAAAAATACACAGTTGTATCCATCGTAAAATAAATACGTCCACTTCATCCAAGGAAACTATTTCTTGACGTCCTTCTTGTTTTCTTTGTCCTTTGTCTTGTCTTTTCGTTTTTTGGAGGAGGACGGTGCGAGGGGTTTGCTGGCAGCGGGGGAGGCGCCGGGCGCCGCCTGCAGCACGTCCTGCAGGGCGGAGGGCAGCGTCGTTCGTTGTTCGTCGAGGCGGTTCGACTGGATGCGCTGGATGAGCGAGAAGAAGTCTTCGTCGGGCACGGTCGGCGCGGAGCGTGTCGGCAGCGAGCTGCGCTGGTCCTCGATCCGCGACCCCTGCAACGTCACCGATCACAAGGTCAAAAACAAGGCACACTTTGTGTCCAGTCGCATCGACTGCAACAACGACAAACTGAAGTTGGGTTGGCGACCGTGAATCATTGATCGCGCACCTGGCATCTCATGAGCATCTCGAAGAAGCCGTCGTCGAGCGGAGTGGACTCCTCCGAACTGTTGGTCATGAGCTGATCGATCACTTCCTGGCTGTTATGCAGCCCGGGGAACTCCGGCATCGCGGCGCGCTGGTCGTTCATGCGCGAACCCTGGATCCCGGCCACCATGTCGAGGAACTCGTCCGTCTGCACCTTCTCTGTAACACGTGGCGACAAGTGAAACATCAGCTGCTGAACTCGTGCGCGCAAGCCACGCTTTATTCACCCTGTTTTTCATCTACAGTCGACAGAAGTTGCTTCACGACAAAAGAAAGGCGTGAAGTCTGATCTTGACACGACGGTGACCGCGCGTACCCATTTTGCGGGAGCGCGTGTCGCTGTCGCTCTGGCGCCGCGGCGGGTTCGGCCTCTGCGTCGGCGGAGTCGGACCGTCAGGCACACGGAACGAGCAGCGCTGGTCGTCGATGCGGCGACTCTGAAAGCGACTGAGCAGCTCGAAGAAACTGTCGTCGTCCATCATCTCATCCCGCTGCAAAACATGACTCGACTTGACCGTGGCGAACACAAAGCAGCTTCAGACGAACAACAATCACTTAGATCCCGTTATGAAATGAGGTCTCAAATCTTCTTGCCCGAGCAGAATAGTCGTCCTGATCAGTATCGGATCTGAAAAACAAGATCGCTGAGACAACAGGCTCACCTTGGATTTGCCCGATTTGCCGGCGGGCATGTCGCTGACCTTCTCCGTGGCGACGCTCGCCGCTTTCTCGAGGCGGTGAACCTTTGGCACTTTGGGTTTGGCCCCACCGTTCATCCTTGCTGCCTTCTCGGCCTCAGCCTGCGTCAGACACCAAACCAACCACGAATCAAAATCTGAGACCACAGCATTTCGCCAGCGGAAGACGAGGCTTACAATAGGAGATGCGACATGTGTCGGACACCAACTTTCGCTTTGTCGGGAGTGAGTTTCATCAAATCCAAGTTTTCCATGCTCTGTCTTCGACCTCGATTTGCTCGTCGGGCACCAGCATCCAATTTGTCCGAGTCGGCAGTGTTTTCAGTTTCTGCAGAATTCTTTGTCGTGATTCCCAAGAGTTTCTTGAGGTCCATCAGGTTCATTTGGGCAGTGACCTGCCCAGTTTCGTCGCCAATCTGAAACACAAAGCAATCGTGAAACACTTCATGTCAAGAATCCAAAACGTGAAAGCAGGTGACAAATCGCTCAGGAAACAAACCCGTACAACTTCTTTGAACGCGGCCTTGGGTGGAGGGAAGAAAACACAGGGTCCGTCGGCTCTTGTGAGATCTACCTCTTTTGAGATTTCCAGGTGGCGGGCGGCAAACTGCATCGCCTGCTCATGGTGGCCGAGAGAAGTGTGCGCGTTCCCGAGACTCCAGCACGCGCGCCCTTCACCCACTTTGTCCTCCAGGTCCTTGGCGATGTTGAGATGTCGCACATGGTACTCGATTGCAAGTTCAAAGTCTCTAAGCAGTGTGTACGTGTTGCCTAAGCTGTAACACGCTTGAGCTTCCAATGCTCTGTCCGAAAGCTCTTTAGCGATCTGAAGTGTTTTTCTGAAATGCAAAAACGATCATGTCACACCGTACGACCGAGAGATGCAAGAAATTCATTGACAAAACTGAAAACCACACAACCAGCATGCGGCAACCCAATGACCGCAGATTCGACGTGTGCATCTCTACCAAAGCTGTTCCTTTGCGGTTTGTCTACGAGCACATAAAAGAGAATCTGTTCAAAAAATCCATACTTGTATTGATCTGCTGCTACGTCGAATTCCCCTAAGAAGATGTGAGCATTTCCTAAATTACTGTAGGCTCTTCTTTCTGCAGATTTGTCTCCAAACTCCTTCGCAATGGACAACCGCTGAAAACAATGGAGAAATTGAGTGAGAAGACCACGAAAACAAGAGTTACTCGTACAACGACGTGATTGGCTGAGTCTCATCGTGTAAGTGTCTCCCCCCCCCCCCACTGTTCTTCAACGTCTGGCGCAACAACCGAACCAAGAAAAGAAACAATGTCTTCACTTTTACTTGAACACAACTCGGAGCAGTCTCCGCTCTGAGACCCTCTCGCTTGTCTCCCCATCAGTCGCAGCAAAATCAGCCAGAAGGGAGACAAGCTGGAGTCCCTGGACAGCAAAGGCACAGCATAAGAGCCTCACCTCTTCGTGGAAGGTGATGGCCTGGCCGAAGTTACCAAGCAGGTAGTGCGTGTTGCCGAGGTTGCCGCAGGCGCGGCCCTGCGCCGCGCGGTCGTCGAGCCTGCGCACCTGCTCGAGGTTCTGCCTGCAGAGAAGTGAAAACCCCAACATCATCACTGCAGCACGCAACACAACAAGCACAGAAACCCAAACAACAAACGCGCACTGGTTCAACGCGTCGTTATCCATCTCGATCGAGTCAATCCATCGTTTGACAAGAGAATCGGCGGCTTTGAAGCGATATCCGATGTCGGTCGGTGAGTCTGGGTTTGTTCGGCGCAGCAGAGGGCCGCGGTCCACTTACTCGTAGTAGGACGCCGCCTTGCTGAGGGAATCCTTCACTTCTGGAGGGAACTCGCCCGGGTCCTGCTGCGCACTGCGCCCGACGTGCTTCCCCTTGGCGTGATAAACGTTCCCGAGGTTGTACAAGGCCCGCGCCTCTCCGATCTGCAGCGAAAAGCACAATCAACTTCCTATTGACTTTTGCCTGCAAAAGATCTGAAGAACCGAACAAGGACACCTCGAAGGTTGTCATATGCAGAAGAGAGGATTGTAATTCGTCCAAATTGTTGTCCTCATATTCATGTGCAACGCCGCTGGAGTGTTTGTATCATTGTTTGTCGTCAGAGACACGCGACACCGATGTCTTGACGCTTTGAGAACTGACGAAGACCGGCGAAACATGCGTCTGAGTTCAAGATCTGCGTTCGGCTTGTTGAAACGGAGGCGACGAGTGAACTTGTCATCAGTGTGCAGGTCTGATATGACCATTTTCTGACAAATACGGATGTTCGATCCGACACCTAGATGAGCAACTAGTACGACATGAATTCGTACTCTCTTGTATCTGCTTGAACGTCAAGTCAGCAAGTGTTTGTTCGCTTGTGTGACCCAAAAATCGCCCGAGAAGCGAGACTGAAACATTCTCGTATCGCCACCAGCAGTCCGCGCACAGTCTGCACAACCAAGACACTTGAGAAACCAGGTTCCTTCGGAGAGCGGCTCCCCCCGCGACACGTAATGACAGATGCTACTCACCCCGAGGCAATGTAATCAACTGATTAAAGAATCAATGATGCAGTAAACCAATTAGTAGCATTGAGATGTTCATGCACTTTGCTACACATACTGAGAACCTGTGTTGACATTTCCTTGGACTCGTTTGAGAGCGCGAAAGAAAGCCTGCAGTTGTGCACAACCAGCAAGGTATTGGGTGTGGCGAACACACAATAGATTTTCCAGTCTTAAGTTTTGCAATGCAACTCCGAACTAGACTTTCAAGTAGATATATCAACCGCTTTCAGCGTATAGATCACCTGTGTGCAACGTCATCTCGTGTGAACTTTCCAAATGAAATGCAGCAATTCCAGAACTGGAAATTTCCAACTTCGAACTTTGTACGGCGCGGGGGGCGGGGTGGTAATCCGGAAACTGACAGTTCATCACCCACGTAACAAGATACAGGGGCAAACCAATATCAGCGCGGCTGATAACCAAGAGCGCCTCGTACTCTGTCGCGCAAGTCTGCTGCATAGATCTAACCTTCTGTTTTCCTGTCTGCACCGTTGCGTCTGGTTCAATTCAAGCACCATGCCGAACGGATTGCAAACACTTTCGAATGAATACAATTTTGCGTGGTACCAGAAGCCAGAATCAGGTCAGTTCCTCAAGCTCGCACCAACTGGCTTTCAAGCTATCAAACTTTGACAAAGCGCTCAGGCACAAGCTTCAAAATCCGTTCAGTGCCACCTGTTACCCACTGAACTTGACAGCGGTCCAGAGCACAGCGACAGAGTGGTGCGAGATCAGCCGACCCCGATGTTCAATCAGCCTTCGGTACAGTTCACAACTGTCACTAAATGTACGACCCACACCCACACGCACAGCCCACCATCCTCGTCTCCTAAAGGCAGTCGGAATCACGTGCATTTTCACGTCTTTTGGGGGAATGTCCTGCTGCACGATCCCAGGAGGGGGCGAGTGAGCAGAACGAACAGCGACATGTGTGCCGGTAGTAAACTCACTTTTGACACCTGACACGAAAGATGTGACGAGGCTCTCACCTGGTCGCCGAGTTCGCGCGAGATGTCGAGGTGTCGCTCGCAGCACGCGATCGCCTCGTCGAACTTGCCCAGCACCTTGAGCGTGTTGCCCAGGTTCCCGCTCGCCTTTGCTTCGCCCAACTTGTCGTGCAACGTCCTGAAGTGAGAAAAAAGTACCTCGCACGCATGAGACAAGTAAATATATCAGATCAAACATGGAAAACGTTTTCACTACAACACTGAAACATCACTGAGCGTCCCTGATTCTTCCGCTCATGTCTGTGCACGCGTCAGGTCTGTCGGTGTGAACGACCTTCACACTAAACGCCCAACCGGAAACACACTGAGTATCCAGAGCAGCTGAACAGTTGGATGCCATTAATGTCACAGTTGGAGTGAATATCTGCGCGTCATCTGGAAATCTCGTTCTCCCATCGCTCTCATAATCCCGAACGACGTCTGATGTGCTCGAGCCGAGGTCTCCGTCCGAACTGAGCAGATTCTCTTCGTGCACCCCGAATGTGGAAAAAGCCCCTGTGATCACAGTTAAAAGCTTTTGTGCCCCCCCCCCAAAGCAGTGAAATCGAAGCCACTCAGTTTATTGACAATGAACAGATTGAAAGACACCGATTGCTCGGTAAATGAGTTCCCCGAGTCTTTTCTGGACGTCAGCTGCTTGCAGAAATGTCAATCACTTTCCAGAAATAGATCTATGCACGACTCTTGCTGTCTTCTATTTTTTTTTTTCAAAACAAAACGAGGTTCCAAACAAAAAGATTCTCTCTCATAAAAATCGTTCGCACCACCGCTTTTCCAGCGATTTGCAATGGACCAGACGTCAATTGCTGTCCCTTTTCCTTGAGTGGAAAAATTGTTTTGACCTTTGCAGAGCTCACTCGACCATTCGACTTCGGATACACGCGCAGCAACTTTGGGTTGGTGTCTTTGGTAGACTTTTTTTCTCTCTGAGGATCCAACTCGTAAATTCAGTGCCTTCGTTCACCTATTTCCAAATGCAGTCAGCGTGCGAGTACGCGTACCCTGGCGATTACCCAAAGGAGTTTTATTCACTCGAACATTTGATTTTTGCTTGAGATTGTCAACAATGGTTTTCTCTTGGCAAGGACTCATTCACTTGTCACTCGTAAAATGTCAAGCTTTCATCAGTCGGAGTTGTTTGGCATGTCAGCGCGGAATTATGGTTGTTTGCGTTGTCGTGTTCGCAAGTGCGCGTCTGCAGCTCAGTTCAGAATGTGCCGCGACAACACGCCCACTGTTGCAGTGGGACATCACTGCAAGGTGATTTGTTGGCATTTGACATCCATTGATGGTCTCACGGCAACGGGCTTTGCCGTAGCTCGTTGGGGCTGCGTCTACACACAAACACACACACACACACATGAAGTTGTACTGCATGCAGCTGAGTGAAAAGCAGTGTCGCAGTGCTCTGTCTCCAAAGGTTATACAGCCTACGTTCAAATCACGGCAAATGGATCTGACAAAAGGCCTTTGAAACACGGAGACTGAGGCTCAGTAATGAAGCCTCTGGAAACTTCAAACAGAATGGGCTGTGATGGGAGGAGAGTGCGGCTTGGCTCCACCACGCACCTGACAAACCTTGCATGCGGAGGACAGCGAGCCCTCTTTTGACGAAATGACAACAATTTTGAATCGAGATGATTGCTTTGTACTGAAGGAAACATGCGGGCCGAGGGGCCAAGGCTACTTGTCCACAGAATTTCTGTTAGATGAGCCTGCAAAGACTGTTTTGTTTGCCAGACTTTTCCCCCTTGCACTCCTCTGAGTTCCCTTTTATCAAACACACAACACGCCAATGCCTTCGTTTCATATCCTTCCTTCCGTATACTTATCCCCTGAGCACCAATCAAAGCTCAACCACACCTTGATTTTCCACCTTCCATACAGCGCAGCAAACCATGCACTACTCAATCGATCTGCCTTCTGCACAACAGATACTTGCGAGGAAGTCTCTCTGATCATCGATTGCCACCTTCACGGCTCCTGCTTCAAAATTACACGCGCTGTAGTCCACAATTTCGCAACACTAGTGTCAAGATCCACCAGAGTCCTCGAAATAGAAGAAGGACAGTGTACTCCGTAGTGGCGGGTATTTGGTTTGCAGATTTGTCGAAAGCCATCTTCTGCCTGACAAACTGTTCGTCTCGACCAAAAATCCGAGCCACAAATGTTGAGTGCGTAGAAAACAAGAAATGATGACAGTGGACGCAAACCCTATGGCCACAAGTGCTCCTCAGCCGTATTGCCAGGCCAGCACTTTCTAGTTTGCACTCCAGGATTCTGACAATCTGGGGTGATGGGGTGTTCCAAGGCTCTTTGAGGCCTGACCCTGGCTATATGTCGCCCGAGTAAATTTTGTTTCAGGCTTCCTTCGTCCACACGAAAGCTGAACTTGGGGAAAAAAAACCTTCTGTCCGGTAGGGAGTGAAAAAAACGACACACGGAGTCCTGACCCTGGCTGAAACCCAAGACTTCTTAGGCTGGGGGTGGGGGGCTTTGAAGGCACCTGTGAGACCCCGGCTCTGAGTTCATCAGGGATGACTTGCAGAGTGGGGTGCATCCACTTTTCAAACCAACGCCACGACTCCGTCAAAATGTGGACCGAGCATTTACGTACTCGTACAATGCCATGAACACGCCGCATTGCAATAGGTTTACCTGGTTCGCGTCCAGGAAGACACTCACCTGGCCAAGTTCAAGTCGTGTTTGTGATACTCCAATGCCTTTCCGTACTCTTGCAGGTAGAAGTACGCGTTTCCCAGCTGGCTGTAAATGGCACTCAGGGTCTTCAAGTCGTCCGTTCCAACTTGTATTGCTGACTCAAAGAACTGGACCCCAGTTCTACAATCACCGGACTTGCACAGCCGCTCTCCTTCCAAAGCCAGATCCATACACGAGCCTTCCATTGCCTGTGCGAAACAAAACATCCGTTTCAACCAAGTTGTTTCTCGTTCGATACCTGCGGTGCAGATTGCGAGCTGGTCGGAAAAGTACAGCCCTCAGTTGACAACGCGGAGCAAGTTCAGAGACGAATCGACGCTCCCGAGGTGTGAACTGCTCTCGATAATTGCAATTGACAAGAAACTCAAGGTGAGTGTGACCTCTTCAGTGTGACACTCAAGGGTACGCAACTTCACACCTCTCGCAGAAAGTGACATCCTACGAAAATGGATGAGGCAGCAGTGGGAAAATCACGAGTCACAAAATACCGCTTCAAAATAGGGGTTCGCAGCGGCTCTCGGCAAATAAGTAACAATTCACAAAATCCAGAAAATAGTTCAGAAATCAATCCAAATAGTTCACAACAAAACAGATACAAATCCCTGGATTTTCCTGTGCTTTTACTTTGCACAATACTTTGCATGAGAGTTGCAAGTGAGGTCGAGGGTCGGCAACACATGTGGTTTCTGGGTGTAAACAAACTTTACGGCTTCCAGAATTGTCCAAAGTGATCAGAGCTTGGTTATACCACGACATGTGAATTTCTTCAAGCCCCTATGTTCCGATCGACGGTTAAAAAGTGACAATGTTGTGCTGAGGAAAAATTTTTGATGTCAGATATGGGCCTCCGATCAAATTTCTCTCCTGTCCCACAGGGTTGAACTTTTCAAAGTCCACACCAGAAGTCAAAATCTCACAAAAAAATTGAGGTCAGATCCGGGCCGTGTGTGTGTGTGTGTGTGGGGGGGGTCACAGACATTCCGGACAGACATAGAATAATCTACTGACAATGGTCGTCGTGTTTCGGTCTCATACGCAAAGTTGGGCCCCAATGAAGAGATCAACGAGCAATCCGCACCTTGTCAACAATTCAACAGAGCTGGCCCAGATACAGGGGCTACTCGTAAACCCATACGTGGCCCGCAAAGTGGCGTCTCCCCATACCCCCACACCCTGAACCCGTATGTGCACAGACACACAAGAATCTATTTTCTGGTGATTGCACAAAGCCGCGGCCAGGCTGACAGGCCGCGGGCTTAACGCCCCCCCCCCTTTGACTTCCAGCCCCGCCCATCCGTAGGTCTATCCTCCCTTGCGAACATTTCAAGAAATCTTCACATCTGGTAGATCTAGAGTCTACAAACACACCAGATCCAAGCCGAAATCTAACACCTGGTAGGCTCTGGACAGACGTAGACTCGAGTTACGCGACCATTGACTTGTTGCATCCACACCCATTCCAGACTTTGGTCCAGTGATAGCTGTCAGCCAAGATCCCGGGTCAACGGTACTGCCCGTATCCGTCCCATTCTTTGTGTGTCTGGTTGGACCCAGAGTCTGTCTTGATCTTCAACTCTATCTGTTTCGGTTGAGATCTGAGAGCCATTTTCTGCAACATGTTCCCTTTGGAGAGAAAATTTCCGGCGTTTGATCGCAGACGATGTCGAAATCTGCAACAGCTGACCAAACTTACCGTCGCCATTTATCCTCTACACACCTATTTTCACCAATCAGACAATCAGACAACTAACTAAACATCATTTTTCAGTTTCATGTTGGCGGTTTGGTGTGTCTGTTTCTGAACGAGGCCACTTGGATGAAACACTTCCGGTTGGTTTCAATTTTGGCGCCGCAGATGCCACACTGAAGACACAAAACTGATGCTGGAATGAGTTACAACGTGTAGAAAGTCTATAGAATTTCGAGTTGTTTCGTCGTTTGTTTGTTTTTCTTGATACAAACAAGTTTTTGTGAAGCTGCTTGATTGCAATGGCAGATAAAAGATACTCAGATTGGCGGATACAAGTTGCGTCCCACACAGAAACGTCTGAGTGTGAACGGTGGCCAGTTAGTCCTTGAATTTTGTCGCAATTAGGCGAAGTATAGCAACAGACAACATGCCTGTGTTAAGCACCAAAAGCGATATCTTTTTTGTAAGTACATTTTACACATTAATGAGTGATTTAAGGGGTGAAAATGTGCGGATCTCTATTATCGCTCTAACTGTTCGACGCCCTCCGAGGAAAGCATGTTTGACTTCATCGAAGTCAGTTTGTCTGAAAAAATTACATCTTTTAAAGTTTGATTCTGTGCTGAGTTCCACGCCATTCCCCAACTTCATGTTTCTGACATGTGTTAGCGCACCGCACAGAGTTCTGTCTCTGCCACATTCCGGGTGACAGGTTGAAGATCCAAAACACAGACCACGCCAGATCAATTCTTTCCACGGACTGGATGTACTTTTGCAGGAGGATGAAGATCTTCCTTACGAAGAAGATATTCTTCGAAATCCATATTCGGTGAAATCTTGGCTTCGTTACATCGATCACAAGAAAAAAGCCTCAAAGGAAGTCCTCAATCTCGTGTTTGAGAGAGCACTGAAAGAGCTGCCTGGCAGGTGAGCGGTTCATTTGACTTATTCTTCGGGTCATTATCCTGGCAAATTAATTCTAGCGAGATTGAAAGGATTGATGATTGTTTTTTCAGTTACAAGTTGTGGTACAATTATCTCAAACTTCGACGCACCCAAGTTCTCGGAAGATGTATCACAGACCCAGCTTATGAAAAGATCAACAACGCATTTGAAAGATCCATTGTGTTCATGCACAAGGTGAACAGCTTTTAATGTCTTTGGATTCCAGTTGAGACTGGCGCTCTCCCTCACACCGAGGAAATTTATTGCTCAATGTTTTCAGATGCCAAGAATCTGGCTGGACTATTGCCAGTTCCTGATGGATCAAGCCAAAATAACAAGAACCAGACGGACATTCGATAGAGCACTGAGAGCCTTGCCAATCACACAGCACCACAGGATCTGGCCTCTCTACTTGAAGTTTGCCAACTTGTATCCACTTCCAGAATCTGCTACCAGAATTTACAAAAGATACCTTCAGGTAAACTCCTTATGCCCGAAAGCACTATTTGGACTGGATGGCAGAAGCACTCCGGTTCACAGCAAATCACCAGACAGAAATTATGTAATAGCCAAGGCAAAACCTGTGCGATTTTTTAAGCGCGTGGTCCCGAAGGGTGTTACCACACGCTTAGTGTAATCACCATCAGTCT
>JAAUXT010028764.1_pt1 | contig 16288 bp, 17 predicted proteins | sample 7278171 | NCBI WGS metagenome assembly JAAUXT01 (sample SAMN14350112, study PRJNA611818) | marine sediment metagenome | isolation source: surface marine sediment (1.8m) | place: French Polynesia: Moorea | collected 2018-08 | reverse complement strand
CTCTCTCTCTCTCTCTCTCTCTCTCTCTCTCTCTCTCTCTCTCTCTCTCTCTCTCACTGTGTGTGTGTGTGTGTGTGTGTGTGTGTGTGTGTGTGTGTGTGTGTGTGTGAAAGCACTTTGGAAAATTTTTCGAGGTGAAAATCCAGGCAGACTGTTGCTGCCTGTTTTACACTGGTATTTGTATCCCGAACAGCCACTTTTGAATTATTGCAAGGCAGTCCTGAGTTTTTGGTCTGGGCTGACTGAAGTCTGGCTGACCGACCACACGTGCACCAAACAACCCTGCCCTCGGGGGCCACGACGTCCTCACTTCAAGCGTCTTACGCCTTGATCGATTCAGTGGCCGGAACTCAGCCGAATTTTGCTTTCTGAACTTCGGATGTGCAATCTCATTTCTGCAGCTACACGTGGCTGGATACTCAGAACACCGGTAGACGCGTAACGCTACGCAAACGCATGTTTGACGAGCAACAAGAACAGGCAGATCATGGAATGGTTTGTACATTTATTTACAATAAAACGTGCACATATTTGGCACCGATCGTTAGAAACGCAGAGGCAGAGAAAATCCTACTGACGACGACGCACGTCGAACTGCTGCGCCCCCACCCCCCCGCCGTCCAAAACTGGCACCGCCAGCTGCGACCGCGCATCGTGTCATTCTGACAACAGAGAGCGCCACTAATTTTGCTTTGGAAAACACAAAAGCTACACAACAAAAAAAAATGATCTGAACAAGACAGAAAAAACATTACGTGGATGGAAGGAATTCTTTACAATCACAAGGTGTGAGCACGGTCATGAGAGTCAACTCATGAAAGCTAAGCACTTGAAAACATTTTTTCTTTTGACCTTTCAGGCAAAATTTTATGACGCCAATGGAATCATCAGTGACAGTGCAAATCACGACACCACGGGTCAAAGCGACGCCGCTGTGGGAAACGGAATTCACCCTCAGGAACACTTTGGCCCATTGAAGTCCTGTGCTGATCGCGTGTACCTGGTACCTGTCAGAGATGACTCCTCTCCAACCACACAGAGAGGTACCGGTTTCAGACTGGATCTGGAAAACTTCAGAAAGACCGGTGGGTGTTCGTCTAATGCTGTCAGGTGGTAGAGACACTCCCACTTTCAGACATGATTCGGATCTCACAAGCACACAACACTTTATGGCACTGAAGGAATGAGTGAAGAAAATATAAAATTCTGCACTGGAAAACTATGGCTGCCATCTTGACTTCTTGAGGTTCAAACGCTTACGCTCAGCTCTGCTGCAACACTTAAATAGGTTCAGTCTGACCCCTCTCGTGTCACAAATGCTTTCCTGTAAACCGAACAAAGATCAATCACCTGTACAAGATGCAAGCGGAATGTAATGGCAACACCCAACTTCACTCATGGACTTGGGGAAAACAGTCGTTACGCACGCACGGCCTCCACAAATCACTTTTACCCTCCTTTGATTCGCAAATGGCACCAGAGTTGCAGGAAAGTCACAATCAACCTTGTCCATCGTTGGTAATTCCCCTCCCCAACCCCTACACGTATGCAGCACAGGTCCTGGCCGGACCCTCGTCAGTATACCCAAGACACGGGCACCCACTGCGGCTCGGTTGACAGTGTTTCAATGGCTTTGCGCATAGCGGTGTACGTGGCATCCATGTTGTCGTTGACGATGATGAGGTCGAAGAATTGTTTGTAGAGACGCTCGATGCGCTTCGATTCTTCCAGCGTCGATCGGAAGTCGCGCTCCTGAAGAATAAAGTCGTGTCAACGTTTGCCTGACAAAACGCCACGAATCTTCTTCATGTCACAATTGTCTCAGCGTCGCTTTGCGCTTCGTTTCAATTTGTCTCTCAAACAGAAACAACAAAACGCCCAACAGAAGAAAAAGATTCGCACACACTCACCGTTTTGACCCGGTTTGTCCGCCCCCGCTGCAGCGCCAGTTCGTGCATGTTCCGCAGAATCTCCACAGGCGGCGCCGCCACGAACACAACGAACGGCATGAACTCCGACGTCTTGATCGACTTCAATGCCTGTGTGAAAGGTAGACCTACAGCCACCAAGGCAACGTCAGCACAAACATTCAGTAGCGATGCGTCAAGGAACGCGATTTTGGGAGGACCGGATGATCCCAGCACCAACTCATACGGGACTGGTTCTGAATCACAGGGCCACAGTCACCCCACAGTGGGACCCGTCCACCACTCTTTTGAGTGAGTGGAAAGAAGTTGAACGTTGCTGGATTGAAGCGATGAACAGCAACTGAAGCTTGATCAAAGTTGCAGTTTTGGAGGTCAGAAGGTTGCGATCTGGTCTGCAAGGTCTGTGACGGCTGCCTCATCGTGGATGGAGACAAACTTTTCCACTGACCAGCGGCCACCCTTCATTCGAGCAAGCGCCGCGAAAATTTCCCTTGTTGCTTGGATGCCTCAGGATTGTGTCGAGTGGTCCGACGGGAAGGGGGGGGGGCAGGTCTCACCAAGTGTGAACAATACCGCAGACACCTGCGGCAATTTCCACATCAACGACTTGAGTGAAAACACAGAAGAGCAAATCACAAAGATGTGCGCGTGTCCGTGTGTCTGTGTGTGTGCTTTTACCTGTGGGTTGAGATCCAGGATGCAGATCCGACCGGATTTGATGGTACCCCGAATCGAGTCAAACTTGGTGCCGTAGTAGTTTCCGTCGAACTCGCCGTGCTCCAGGAATTTGTTCGAATCCACACCGTCTTCAAACTGAAACACGTACAAACATTGCGTCATCCCGAACACAAGCCCTGGCCGACGCAGACTCTACTTTGTGGAACCGACCCGGGGCCAGTTATGACGCCTTTTAGTTTGTTGTGTGATATCTACAGCGCAGTGCGGGTCGCACACCGCACATTCCCAGGTGCACAAAACGGACCAGTCACCGCACATGCAAAATGCGTCCGCACTGCTCTCTTTCCAATCTCCCAAATACCCATGCGTTCTCAATCTGAAGCAGATGAAGGGAAACCGTGCGAACTGCCAAACAAGCGTTGCACGAGAGTTGATGCTACTTCGCAGACGCCTTACCTCGTCGCGTGTGATGAACCAATAGCCGTCGCCGTCCACTTCGCCTTGTCTTATTGGTCGAGACGTGTCTGCAATACCGGAAAAGAGTGTTTTCAACGCGTAGAAATCTGACACAAATGCCAACAGTTCTGCGATCGAACCCCACTCCACTAACAGCCAATCAGACCAACCAGTGACTGACAAAACATTCCAAGACAGAAAAGGGGCTCACGTGGTGTGACGGCGGCGAAGCGCGCGGAGTCGGCCTTGATGAGGCGCTGCTTGAGCGTGCGCCGCCCGACGCCCTGCGCGCCAATTAGCACCAGAGTGCGCCGCTGGAACGGCGGCATACGCGCCACCTCCTGTGGAAAGAGACAGAAAAGCAAGTCACATACCCTCGTTCTCCATCGTTTTCGCAGAGGCATCTCTTTCGTCGGCTTGCGGTACACGGGTATGCAACTGTGTTGAGATTTAGTGTTCTTCCAATCCAAGTCTCGTTTTCTTACAGCACGCTCTTCCCTCAGCTGCCACAAACACAGCGACTCACCTCGTAGATCTGGAGGTCGTGTCTGTCCAGCTCAGAACTGGCTTTGCTCTGATACATCATTTTCCGCTTCTTCTTCGTCACGATGCCACAAAGAACTGCAACATGGAGTGGCATGAGAAACCCTTCACATCCAAGGAGAATCACACACACACACACACACACACACACACACACACACACACACACACACACACGCATTTGTGTCACAAATTCCTTTTTCGAGAAGGTGAGAGTAGTTCGGCAAGAACCGGATGTGCTTGTGGGTACTCACGAGACTTGTGGGTGTAGTCGTATTCGGGCCGCACGAACGCCTTCCTCTTCTCCTCGAGCGACTGCGACGGGATGAGACCCGACGGACCGTTCTCGTCCACCTTTTTCGCCTGAAGAACATAGCATGGTCACTGAATGTCGCACCTTACTCTACACACACGCAATCGGTGATGCAGAGCAAGATGAGACACCAATTAGGATACGCACTACTCACTACAATTCGTAGTGTAGTGGCTCGTCTCCACATGCACGTACACACACACACACACGCACACAAATCTCGCACCCAACATTTTCGTCCCTCAACCTGAACGTCCGCAGTTGGATCGCACTCACAGTGGATCAACCATGCTTCCTTGTGCCTCGGCCGAACCACCAGCGCACCTCACACCACAAACCACCGTGCATGCATTTATCCTGTCTCTTTCGCCTCACCTGCCACCAGTTGGCGTCGTCCATGTTGACGACTTGCAGGATATCTCCGTCTGTGAACGGGAGACCTGCGTCACGTGACGGGATCAGGTTGTCCTTCCGAGGGTCGTAGGTGAAATGAGCCTTCAGATACATCTGCAAAATAAGCACGGACAGTTTGTAGCAAACCTGACGATTCGACCTGGCGCACGCGACACTCTTGCTGAAAAAGATGTGGTCGCGTTTGAGCATTGTCCACCTGACGCCCTCACTGATACGTGCACCACGTACCTGGGAGAAGCTGTGCGGGTCGTGGTAACTCGGCAGCACCTTCAAGGTGACAGAGCCGCTAGTTTTCTTCATGATCTCCGTCAGCTGGTCAGGGTCCGTCACGTCCTGCCCGTTTATCTCCTTTATCACATCACCCACGTGCAGCAAGCCTGACGTCCATGAAAAACAAACAACGGACGTGGCGATAATGTTCAAGAAACGTCCGATCAAGCGACGAATGATTGAAAGATTTGACATGTTTTGTGTTGAGAAGACGGATGTGCACGACAGATTGGTGTTCCGTCTCAAAATAACTCCCGGTATCTAGGCCGAACGAACACATCGCTGAGCAGCTCACGACCAGGCTACCGGTGGACTACGCACGCACGACAAAAGTTCTGTTGGTAGACACTCAGGCTGGAAACAATTCTTTCGTGTCACTGCGCGTTACCTTGCGTGTCGACGCTACTGCCGCGCAGGATGCGAGAAATAGCGAGATCTCCAGTGCGTGTGCGCGTTACCGTGATGCCCTACAGCACGTGACAACACGTGACAAGTACATGACACGTGAATGGCAAACATGAGACACCAGTCATGAAGTGTAGTGAACAGACATGAAAGAAGCCCCGTGCGCGACAAAACACAGCAGAAACTCAGCAACAACAAACAAACAGGGTCAAACCTAGTGTCAGAGAATGAGAGGGTTAGTTTTGAAGACTGGTTGCAGCACCACCAAAAATTCCACACGCACAAAGCAGACCAGACCACGGGTGCAAAAGTCAACACGACAAACGAGCTGACAAAGAAAGACCAAAGGAGAAACGCAACAAGATTCCTCTGGCGACAGCTGTTGAGTACATCTTGAGTGAAAGCCGAACAAAAATTAATGTGAACAAAGGGAAAATGAAATGGAAAGGAAAGCACTCAAGGTTAAGTGTTCACTCTCGAGCAAAGCTGAGGTCAAACTGAGCTGACTTTCTTTCATTCATTCTGAAAATTCGTTGTTTGAGGTTAGTGAAGCAAAGGAAGTTTTGCTTGGAGCTGCTCAGTGTGACGTCGACTTCAGTCGTTCGACCGTGGCACAAAGTACAAGCTGAAGTTCCAAGTGGAAGTAACTCCGGGTTGCATGCTGGGGTCAAAGGTCACCTTGGCGCTCTATCATTGTGCCCGTGATGATTCTGGCAATGACGAGGTGCTCGCCTTCCCTCCGCACAGTGATGCCCTGAAACAGGTCGAGGTCACAATTCGGGAAAATTTGGTCGAAATTGTCTCTTCTGAAAGCGGTCTAGTGGGGCACGACAAAACAGTGACAATCGTCTGAACTCCCAACGCGTCCAACGTGGGTCGTAATCTTTGCTGCTACGGTATTTGCAGGATGGCCGAAACATCGGAATGGAGTTTCTGCTCTCATTGGAAGCTTTCGCAAGGTAACCCGGAGTCAGCTGCAAAACTGGATGTTGGATAACTCCCCTCATATCCTTTTAAATCTGCAAATTCTTCGACCCTTCGTTTGAACAAGCAAAACTACCCTTTTATCAATTACTTCCTTGCACCCCGCATGAGACATGACCACGTTGGCGTGTTTCGCCACAGACGCCTTACCAGCGGTTCATCGGGCGTTTTTCGGATTCCGACCATACGGATGGCGTCGGGAGGAGGGACGCTGAACACCTGGGGCGGTGGCGAAAACACCGGCGGCACAAAGTCGGGCACGTGCTCGTAGTTCTTGGACGCTACGTCATCATGAGCTTCCATCAACGCCTGAAACACAAGTTGAAAGTGCAAATGAGGAAAGCTTGGAGCAAAACAGCGCGACATGAAATGGTTTCAAAACAAGATGCATGCAAGATCAGCACCTTGAAGTGCGGGTTCGTGAGGATCTTGCGCAGTTCCTTGACGCGCGGGTTGCGCCCTCTGTACATGTCCACGTCATCCAGCACCTCCTTCAGCAGCTCCAGGTTGTCACATGACACCGGTTCCCCTGTCTCAGCTTCCAAAGTATCCTGCGCCTGCAACATGACGAACACATGCAATACGTCACACAGTGATGCGCCGTTGACGTTGAGACTGATCCACTGTAGAATCCACTGCACAAGTGTGAAGCTGCACACTCAGAGACGAGATTCGAAACAAGCTCACCTTGATCAGACTCTGCACGACGGTATTGTTGAGCAACTCCGACAAGAAAGCAACGTCCGCCTCGTGCGCACCGACCATCTGATCGAAGTCTGGAGACGACAGCTCATCGCACACCACATCGAACGCGGCTGCAAACACCCATTCATCGTGTGAAAATCAGGAAGGCTCCAGGTGATCACACAAAGAAGACACTGCAAAGATTGACTCCTGTGGCATCAATGGGCGAAACACACACACACACAAATGTTCAGCTCAAAGTGCACCTGTACCGACACACTGCTCGCTCGCAGACTTGTTCACGTGTCCCTCGTTGCTCCTGCCTGCGGCAGACAACCCACGAGCAACCTCCACGGCGAATGCCACCACACAAAGCACCCCCTCACACCAACGCACACACACAAATCGCACCTTGCCCTGAGCCATCATCGTTCTGCTGTGCCACCGGCATCCTTCCTGTCTTCTTCGTTCCTTCCGTCTTCTGCTTTTGCTGTGCTCACGTCTTGGAAAATGACAATACTCAAGGTGAGACTAGGCAGCGCAGACACGCGCGGAGCCAACAACATGGCCCTCACGTTCACGAAGATACCAATACGAGACAGACATTCACTTTCAGGGGGTTCGGAAGCTCTCTTTTTTTTGTGAGGATGGGCCACAGTTTTCTTTTCCCAGAGTGGTGGTGGTTTGGGGGGCGGGGGGCACCAACATCCAAACTTTCCACCCATGAGGGGAGTCTCACCGATACCTCACTTTCTGCCTTGGAGTGCAGTGATATCACAAACGCACTGGTTGGTATCTCAGGAGAGACTGTCCCCGAGGGCGGGAACCTCCGTATTTATTATGTACAGTGGTGACATCTGGTGAGCAGTGGTTCTAAATTTGCAGCTGGTGTGTCACACCACACTCCTCCCCCACCAGGGGGTGCTGGCCTCTACAGCCAATTTTAATTATTCTGAATAATTTTACAATAATTAATTATATACATTAGACAGGGAATGGATGCATAATATCACAATATCACTATTTTGCTGGTAATTACCCAGCATTCCTCCCCCTATGGGGTGATCACGTGACCCCTCAAGGTTTTCCTTTCTTCCCAATATGGCTGCCAATGTGCGTAGCATCTCAGTTCAAGAGCTGGATTTACTGTCTTTTCTCAGGCAGAATGTTGCCAGAAAACTTGAAATCGAAGCCTCAAGGCAAGTGTTGCCTGAAACCCACCCTCGTGTGTGTCAGGCTGTGGTTAGATATTTCAATTTGGGGCCAGCCCCCAACCAGAATTTTGATGGTCTGGTTTGGCGCATCGCGCACGACCAATAGGTAAGTTCTGTGGTTCTCAAGTCACTCCACAGAGGGCTCCCCACCTGCACACCTTCCGGAACTCCTCGGCGGACCGGCCCCCGCACAAAGCCATCACACAATCACTGACACACGACACCCGAAGTTGCAGCGATTCGTGTGGTCTGGCCACAACAAACAGATGTATATACGTAGATCTGGGTCCGTTTAATTTGACACGCCGTGTCTCGCAATGATCTTCCTGCACATCTTTTCGTCGAGGGCACTCCGGATTCTGAAGCAATGGGCGTGTGGTCATACTCATGTTTCGCCCAGCAAAAGACGCCTAAGCAATCAGATCTTTGCCCACCGGCAAGCATTAAGAAATGGTATTGAAACAAAACCATTTTTGACCACGGAAGTGACCTGTCACACCAATGGTCATAAATGTTCCCCAGATTCTGCAGGAAGAGGCCATGTTGAAAATTCCCAGGCATCACAACAACTTTTCAACTTCTTTTTCAAGGCCGAATACAAATTTCTTTTTCCATCTCTTCAAAAGAAAAACAGTCCAAACCCACTGCAAAGAGTTTTGATGTTCCGTGTGAGAATTTTAACTTTCTTATCCGAAAGAAATCCAGCAGAAACAGCAACAGAAGGCAAATTCACCTGTTTCTTTTCAAGAGAAATAACTAGGTCGTCTCGTCGACCAATCAGCGAACGTCTCTCTCTGCGCAGCAGCAGCTGCACGACAGATGGCAGCGCGCGCTGTCTGGTGTAGCGATTCCACACGATACGAGAACACAGACCCCCCCCCCCCCAAGTCTCCTTGAAAAGCTTGCTGTACCATCAACCACATTCTTGGTCCTCACTGGTCCTTCATCCAAGCCTGATTACTGGGTCCTGTGAGGACCTGTGAAAAGATTCTTGGTGGATATTACCATGCGGCCTCCCAGTTGTCAAATCGAAGCCAACCGGTAGTGCCGCAAGTTCGTGCAGACCAGGTTGTTCTATTTTGGCGCGTCAAAGCTGAAAAACCGCGCCCCGTACACCCCCACCCACCCAAACCCAAATCGTTGTAGTATTTCTTTGCAGGAATTTTTCTGCGAAATTTGGTTTCGGCTGTGTGTGATGTGCAAAGGTTCCTGTTCAAGTGAGATGATAGGCTGAACAAGGCAGAGGGTGGAAGCAGACATCGTCTCTTCATTTGGTGACAAGGGACGAGAATAAAGAATACAGAAAAGATTGTGATGTTAGTTTTATTTGCGATGTAGGGCTAACGTAAGACATAGAACGAACGAATGAAGAGAAGATCACTTCGCCCACCTTTCACACCCACTCCGATCCGTCCCTGTCAAAACAAATCAACCCACTGAACTGGACGAAAAGCGTGTTTGTCAAGGCAGGTTTCCTCACGACGACTTTTGAAAAATATGAAACCAACAAGAGGAACAAATTATGGCCGTCAATTCCAAACAAAACTTGCCCCACGCAACAAACACAAAGATGACAGTGCAGCATTATTTTCGGTCACTGCGCTGCCACATTTTGACTTGCAGTCGAACTGAACCGAACACTGCGCTGTTGTTGATGACGGGGGTTTTCAACACGATTCTGCTCACATCATGCACAACGTGCAACGTGGGACACCAATAGTTTTGCAGCCAACAATACGTGAAAATCCTATTCACCACGTTCAAGCTGCACAAGGCACGTTCCAAACGGGTTTCCACGTTTCACGCCCAGCATGAGTACATTTGACCGCACACGAAGTGTTCCGAATAGACGCCCGTTTCCGCAGTTTGGTACACCCGCCAGACGGGCGATTCATTTCTCCATGACGGAACAGGGCGATTCTGTTCCGCGCACTGGAGTGACAAACAATTTGACAAAAGGAAACCTCCGTTTAGAACAAGACGAACAAGATTCGTGGAGTTTCAAGTGAAGTCATCACGCTGTGCTCAGACCACTGGCAGACCCAGAAGGCTGCTCGCTTGTTGTGTGACCAGCAGAAGTTCGACATGACGCAGCGTGAGATCCCCATTCAAACTAATTTGACGCACTCCAAGATATGAAACAGTGAGTTGAAAGACCAAATGCCACTTTTCTGTATTTCTGTGGTCTCACGGCGAACCTAAACCTTTAACGTCACATTGAAAGCTGTACGATCTTCCACTTGTCATTTTGAACATCTTTGGTGACCTAGACTCTCCTCGCCACACAGGTGATGCCAAAACTCTTCAGAAGAAAGTTCTCACCACAATAACCCCAACCGTAAATGGCACATATTTTCTCCAAATCAGTCTCGAAAGTGTGTTCGACTGAAATTTTCGCAATTTTCTCGTTTACATCCTTGTTCATTTTCTCAAGTCACAAAGAAATGTGAACTCTGCCATTTACTATCACATAAAGCTCAAATTGTAATACTTTTCTGGTGGAGCTCGAGAAAAATCCCTCCCTGCACCCACCCCCTCCACAAAAGTGTCCCGCTCTCCACGCTCACGCCTGTGCACACCGCATGAACACTTGTGCGTTTCTTCATTCACACCAACAAGCTCTCCTCACTCCACATCGCAGAGAAACAAAAAGTACGTACAACATTGCCTTTGTAACTATCTCAAGTTTTAAAGCCCCACAAAGCAATATTTTTTTTTAGCATTTTGTATTCACATATGGAACAGTAGATCGTCTAGTTTCAATTTAAGAACAGCAAACTCTAAAATGTTCACAAAACGGCTGCGCCCTTTGGAAACACGTACCTGTACGCGCTGTGACACGTGCAACTCGCTTGCGCACTCAACACTGGATGCACGCTGCAGGTGCGATACAGAGCTAAATTAATGCGACGGTTCGTCATTGTCAAAACGCAATCCGTTCCAACACCCCACTTTCTGGAGGTTCCAGCGAACAGAAACGCAAGAAAAGAAAACAATCATTTCAAGCTTTCAACAATGGTCCAATGAACGTGCCTTGCCGTTTGAGTGGAAATATTCACTGAACACCCCGTCACATGCATGTGTTGGCAACATGCCGCAGTTGCAACAACAAAACCCAGTTTTAGCCAGACTTCCTTTTCCAGCTCCTTGCCATTTTCTTTTCTACAAATCACTTGTGTGTGTTGTTGTGCTCGTATTTTTTTGTGAATTTCTGTTGCAAGTCACTCAAACATCAAAGGACAAATTTGATGAACAAAACACAAACACCAAGAAAGATGCCGCAAACAAAAAATGTTGACGCCAGCACTGAAAGCGTTCTGTGTCGCGCGTGCAACGGAATTACTCACCGGAAGTGGCAAATCCGGAACGAATGCACCCAAGGCCGCTCACACCAAGAAACGAAACCGACACATCATTCCAACGTCGTGGTTGGGTCACCCGAACTTGACAGCAACGCACATCCAGCCCACAGCTTCACAACACTTTCAAGACAAGATCTCGTGTTCAAAACTGTTCCGTGGGAAGATAGAAGATACAGTCTTGTTCCTCGGAGTCTGGCAACATTGCCATCTGACTGGTCTCTCTTCGCCCAGAAGCTTCCCACCGCTGCGCGACAAGTGAATCCATCCCACCTTGCCACAAAGGAGTCAGGTGCTGTGGAACCGGGCAAAAGCTGCGAAGCTTTCGACGCATTCTACCAGTCTGACCATGCGAGCTGCCGTCACAGGCTCTGCGAAGACCAGAACTCTTCTTTCGATGCTCAGCCTCGACTCTGCGTGGTTTCCTTCTGTGGAACTTGGCCTGTCGAACATGCGGGTTGTCCTCAGTCCTTCCCTGCATCCCAATTCAGCAAACCACATGCAGCGACGCTGGAAATCTTGACTGGTTTTCATGACTTCTCCCACGACGTCACAACCACATCAGGGCAGCAGACAACAGCACTTCCGAGCACATCCAGTATCACACGAAATTACAGCTGAGTAGGGTTGGAGCAACGTCATCACAAACGCGTGAAACACCGGAAGCCGGCAGAGGGCACTTTGACGTCAGCAGAACGTGGTTGACACCAGTCCGGCCCCCAGGCGGTGCGGAGTGCTGCTTTCCGGGTGGCAGCTCGGGTGTGTTTGTGTGTGGCGTCGTGTGTGGAACATCGCTATGTAGCTGTGTCACTGTTGGATGAAGGTGCTCCGCCCCCTCCGTACGTGTTTTGGCTCCGCTCTAGATCCGCTATCTGTTGCTTCAAAAATAAAACCCTGCAACACAAGCAGAGAATTGACATGAGAAACTCTCCCAGCAAACAAGGGTCAACACAAACATCCGTACTTTTCAGCACGTCTATAAAACCGCCAGTCACAGAGTATGGGTGTTCTGTGGGTGGCCGCTGTCTCCACCTACCTTTGTTCCTGGAGTGTAGACTGTATCTCTGCAATACGCACAAGGGAGCGCGCACGCTTCAGGTCGACTGACACCTGCGTACAGTGCTGACTTCCCACCAGATGTCCCTCCTCAGCAAACGCGTTGGCCTGGATTGCAATTATTCAGTGTCCAAGCTGCAGTCGAAAAACTTCCCGGGATTTTCTGAATTGCAACGCACAAGGCTCGCAGGAACGAGCGAACCGAATGAGTTGGGTCATTTTGTCACGGCAACAGAAGCGCACCTGTTTCTCGACGTTGTCGGACGGCCAGCCCTGCACGTGATCTACCAGTCGTTCCCGATAGTAGTTGCGAAGAGACGGCGTTAGCGACGGAATCGACTGCTTGCGCGTCGCCGCCGCCAATGCGCTGGTCCCAGTCACAGCGGCGGCTGCACCGCCACCTCCCGGCCCGCCGCTACTCGGCCCTGCCCCGTGCATTCCACTCTCCTCATTCCGATGCGGGGAATTTCTGAAAATAACAAGGAAATCCTTCACTCACTGTCGGACAAGCCACCCGACAGTCGTCCAGCTGCACGCGGCACTTCGCTCTGCTGCCCCAAGCGAAATGCGAAAAACGGTGTGTCAAGTTGGAAATGTTCACCACACATTCAACCTTTCATCCGCCGGGAGGCAAAATCGGATTTATCATGACCAAAACACGTAACAACGCCAGGTTGCGCGTCTTTGTAAGTGTTTTCGTGCAAAAGGATTCAGCCTGAGATTCCACAACTGAACAAGCAACATAACAACCAATCACCAAAGCGCAAGTGCTTTCCTTCGACTCACAGATAATAATAATGACGGTATTGATGGCACATGATGTCCTGAAATGGGTTGTATCTCCTGCAAAAACATGCCACTCAGCATTCGTTCGCACAGAAAACAGAACAGCTCGGAAGCCAGACTGATGCCAATGTTGGACATCTGAAATCTGCATCGTGGTTGACAATTCACTTCAGGCGTAGCACTGTGACAAACAACGAGAGCAAACTGCAAGCCACACTGTGCACCGCTCTGCTTTGCTTGACGTAGAGTTGGACTTTCCCTTGATTCTACACCAACAGATGAACCGAAGTGAATTTGAATCGTCACAATTCCGACAGGAAATCACATTGAAACACCAAAACTGATACGAATCCGACGGAAAATCGCTGTACGCTGCGGCTCATGGTTCGTGAGAAAACCCGTTCTCCACCGCATCCAGTCTCGTATCGAAACACGACACACCTCGCCTCATCCCCCAAATCTAACGCCGCCTTCCATCCCACGCACACTCACCTGGACCTGTGGCTGGAATCTGACTGCGGTGAGTGCTTGCTGGACTCTGGTGCCCCGGCGCCAGCGCCCCGCTCCGCCGTCGGCCCCGGCCCCGGCCCTGCTCCCGCCCCGGGCAGATTGAGGACGCCGCCCGCGCTCTCCCACGGAGGGAGGTGCTGCGGCTCGTACGTCGGCGTACCCTCGCTCATCGGAGACTCGTCTCCCTCCCGCGACGCTGAAACGCGAACAATTGGGACAGATGTGAAACACGAGTGCCAGCTTGAAAACCAATTTTTGCGCTCCAAACATTCAATGTGATCCTCGCACAACAGTTGTCCTGGACCAGGAAAACAACAAACCGACCCCTGTCTGGCCAAAATGTCATACAGCGCAAACGTTGCACTTACTGTTGAGGTGTGGCTGTCTGTGATGCGGCGGTGCGTGGTGGTGGTGAGAGTGATGTTGCTGCTGGTGATGATGCACGCTGCTCGTTGGGGGGTGGTGAGCTGGGTGTTGTTGTTGTTGCTGCTGCTGCGGCGGCGGCTGTTGCTGTGGCGTATGTTGTTGTTGCTGCTGTTGTTGCTTTTTGATCTCCTGGTGCACCAACAGCACTTTCTGCAGGATCTGGAGCTGCTGTATGGCTGCTGAATCACAAAACACAATTTTGCCATCCCAACACAACCTGCGCGATCGCAAAGGTAAGAATTTTGAAGGGCAAGCACGTTTTCCTGCACCTGGTGCAAAACAACAAGACTACAAAGTAGAAAATCTGCTGCGTGCCATTCCTCCCGCTCGTTTCAAAGCAGCTGGTAAATTTACCGATTTTTTTCGCCCAGTTTATTTGTTCGGCAAAGCAACTTTGCTGAGTTCGTTCACGGGGGTAAAGCAGCAAAGTTGAGTTCGTTTCGAGAAATCAACTCAACTTTACTGCTTTACCCGGCTGAGGTAAACGGACTCAGCAAAGTTGCATTTGTGGACAAAAATACGTGAAGACATCAATATCAGCACGATTTGTGGCTCATAAATACACCTGGAATGTTCATTTGGCGCCCATCTCACTTGATTCCTACCCCTAGTTGGACCACTCCTCCACTCATTTAGCTTCACTGCTTCCCTCCCCCCTTCCCCGGTAAACGATCTCAGTAAAGTTGCTTTCGTTCGGCAGGAAAAAGATGGCGGACGTGTGTTACTCACTCTGTGAGAGCGCAGGTTGACCGTCATGGTTCCCACCCGGACTCCGCTCTGTGTGACCTGACCCGCTCTGCGACGAAATTGCTCCACCACTCTGCAGAAGCAACGTTTACTTCGTCTGGGACGCAAACAAAAGTCGAGCACTGCAGGAAGCCGTTATCCTCGGTCAATGTCCATTGAGGGTTCACATGTGCTGAACTGAACTCCCAAATCAATCACTGCCGACGCAAGACGCAACTTTGGAAGCGCAATTCTGCAACACGTGCCGGTATGTCCCACCAAAGTGTGTCCCACACCATCGCATCGCAGGTTCAATGTTTCTCAGCTCTCTCCAGGGTCCGGACCCGACACGAGTAGCGAGCCCTCCAACCCCCACCCCTTGACCACCACCAGGGATCCAGTTGTGCAACTTTTGTTTTGAGCACAACACGCACACCCACATACACACTCACTCACTCACTCACCTTGGAGGTGGCGCTTGGCGTGCTGGCTACGGGCGTTCCCACCCGGGAGGACTGGCGAGACGCCGGCTGGTTGGAAGGCGTGCTCCCGGGGGAGATGTCCATGTCTTCTGTCTGCCGTGAATCTGCAGATACAACACCTTGTTCTGTTTTCTTCTGAATTAAAATGTTTGCTTTTGTTTACACAGTGCCACAGCAAACATAGCCATCTCCAGCTGAGACATAAACCGATCCTGCAGTTGAGCCTGCAGTATTCTTCAACTTCAACTGGTGGAGAACTTTGCCTATTATTGCCCACCGGAAGTCGACCTGTTGCCGGCAGTTAGTAGTTATACACGACTAATGACTGTTCAAAAGGGTTCTCTGGAGTACATCGTGACATGCCATCACAACCCTGAACTGCCAAACATGGTTCAAAAGTGTGCAAACAGCCACACACCAAGGCAGGTGGACACGTGAGTTTTGCAGTGTCTCGTTTGTTGCAACACATTCACCAAACACGCCCTTCATGAAGTGCACGCTTCTCGCTCTTGCTGTTGCACAGCAGTGATGGAAGCGCCTGTGCAAATAAGTTTGGCAATTTTGACCCACAGCTGTACTTTTGCCGGTTTGAGAACACTGGAGCTCTGACAGACCTTTTGCCACTGGGACCTGTCGAGACCTGACCGATCGAGATCTGGTGAAACATTTTTATGCCGGGGGTGGGGAGGTTTTGACGACCTCTTGGACAAAATGAAACGAAGGCTACGCCGAGAAAACCCGCGGTTCCCTCCACCACGCCAACTTGGCGTTGTCACGTTGACCAACAATGCTCTGTGGACTGGGGGGGGGGGGTTGAACATTGCTGCAAAATGACCAACTGTGATGTGGACTTCAATGTTGACTTGCCCGGGTGGTTTGGGGGATAAACAGAGGCCAAAAAACAACAATAATGATACGCATAAAAAGCGTGTGGTCTATAAAAACATTCGCAGTTCATCACTGATCATTTAAAAAAAAAAAATAAATTTCAAAAGTGGGTCTAATCCAAAGTGGGGCTAACTGGGGGGGGGGGGGGGGGGCGGGTTGGGAGACT
>JAAUXT010004820.1_pt1 | contig 16288 bp, 11 predicted proteins | sample 7278171 | NCBI WGS metagenome assembly JAAUXT01 (sample SAMN14350112, study PRJNA611818) | marine sediment metagenome | isolation source: surface marine sediment (1.8m) | place: French Polynesia: Moorea | collected 2018-08 | reverse complement strand
TGAGCCAAATCAGAGCAAGCCAAATCAGAGCAAGCCAAATCAGAGCAAGCCAAATCAGAGCAACTGAAATTTCCTCAAATCACCGCGAGCTCCATGGAGCTATTTTTTTATTTTCACCTCAAGAACAAATGATGTTCCATTTGGGGAGTTTTGAGACCAAAACGACAGAACTGAGACTACAAAAGAAATCGGGTGCTGAGGGGGGGGGGCAAAATAATTTCGCCCGACGCTTTTGGTTCCACTACTGTCGAAATGTTGAATTTGCATCACGACGTTCTACCAGGAGATGAATTCTCAACTCCGAGTCAAACGATTCAGGTTGACAAGCTGTACTGCCAGGATTTTCGCCACATGCTGGGAAACTTCAAAAACTAAACTTGTACTTCAAGAATTTTTAGATTTCCCCACGGCCTTCTCAAAAAGTCTCAAAGTGCCTTGAGTACTTTTCACTACAAACAGAAAAGACACATTGTGTCCTCAAACACATTAAGAAGGAAATTTGTGAACCTCAGAGGTCCACGTTGTTGCTTTTATTCGAGTAAATTCGGTCCAAGCAAAAGTTTGTCAGTCATTCAACTTGGCTTCACGACATTGATTTCTCAAGCCACAGTGTGCCTTTTGCACCACACCTCAAGAGACACATGTCACTGAAGTTTGTCTGCCCTTTGTGCACTTGTTCCTCAAGACTCCCAGCAGTTTCCAAAGCAGGAGAATGATGAGTGCACAAGCTCCAACCAGGGGGATCCACAACAGCATCAATTCTTCCACCAGCTGCAGAATGTCCAAAATATTCTTGGCTTGGCCCTCTGGAATTACTTCAGCCACTTCAAAATTTGCCCTGACCAAATTTATCAGACAGATAAGAAAGAGAGCTGAGTGTGATATTGTTCCAGCCCAGTTGTCCTTCTTCACTTTACAGGGTTGTACAATCAGGTGGCACAACAATGTGAAAAAACAAACAAGAGTCATACACAATAGTCTCACCATAACATTGTGAATGTATGTAAAAATCAACACCAAAGTTAATCTTTCCAAGACAACAATTCCACTCCAACACAGATGCACATCATGACACCAAGACAAAGAATATAATTTGTATGGACCTTGTAGTGTTTCATAAATCTGTGATGTTGCTTCCTGAGTCACAGAATCTTGCTTCTGGGCATTTGGTTTGCAATTTCGGTGTCTTGCAGCCAGAAGGAGCCACACCATAACAGGTAAAGGACAGAAACAACCGCAATAGAATTGCTGCAATGTTATGGATTTCTTTTGCAAATGCATTGGAACAATTGTGAGAAATATACCAAAGGGTATAATACCAAAACTAATGAAGAATAAAATTATAATTTGCCAGTTTTGAAAACACATGATGTCAGCATCATAGAAAAGTACGCTTTCTTTCAGAAATGGTGTGCAATAGACCAAAGAGAACAAAGATGAAGCAATATTTTGATATGAAAAGAGAATTGCCAACAGAAATGCTGCTAGTGTGTTTGATTTCAAGTTTTCAAGTGTTTTGACTGAGAAGCAGAGAGCTGTGTGTTTGAATATCATAAAGAAAGCAAACAGAATGATCAAAAGAACAGGAATTGGGAGAAGCAAGAGCCAAATTTTCACTGTGGGTTCTCTGTTTGGAAAGGGACACACATTGTCTGTAAACACTGAAACATCAATGTTGAAATCAAAGAGCCCACCAGCAAATTTAACCAACTTCTTCAGAAGTGGATCTGTGGCTTTTGCATAAATTGGGGTGAAATGAACAAGGTCAGCATCTTGGAAGTAATTATTGTTGGCAGCCTGGGGTACAATTTGTTGTGACCTGTTATTCTGTCTTGGCTGTGAGGAGTGAGAAAGGAAACTTTCAAAATCATTTTGGAATATCAGAAAAACACCAGAGAACAACATCAGAATAATCATAAGTGGAACAACCCAGAATTGATTACACTTCTCATTTGGTACACAATGTGTTGAGAAGAGAGCTTCTGAGAAACCAGGCTCACATTTGCAGCACATTGTGCCTTTTCTGTGCTGACTGCATGTGTTGTATGTGGGACACAGTAGTTCAGAACAGCAGTATCCATTGGGACAGAGGTAAAATTCTACCTGATCTCCTGTTTCCACACCCCAATAATTGGCTTTGGATTGGATATCATTGTTACAATGACCCCCATATGGACACCTGTGGCAAACAACATCCTCGTATTGGTAAACAGAAATTACTGCCTCCATTCCTGGAACTGGGGGATGATCTGGAGGTACAGGAGGAGGGGGAGGAGGTATCGGAGGAGCAGCAGTAGATGGAATATCACTTGCATTGGCCACAGATCTTTTGGTTCTCAGAGATTGTACTTCTCTATGTTGGTGCAGGTATCCTTTGCCCATTGTGTAATACCCAACTTGACATGGTGCGCAGGTGAATACCAAATGACCAAAGGTTTCATATGCCCAAACTGGTCTCTCAAAAGACATAGAATAGAGATACAAAATATCAGTTTCAGATGAAGAGTTTTGCAGGGACAACCTGTTTCTTTCAGGACATGTCACTGTGACACTATCAATATCAAGTGACATTGACATGACACCTGCATTGTTTGATTGTTGATTGTGTGTTACAGCTGATACTCCTCCTGGAATTGTTTCCAACACAGTAAAATTTACATGCGTAAACGTCAGTTTTTTGCAGGATGAGTACAAAAATAGCCCACCTTTGAGGCTGGCAGAAATATCACCACTGAAGAAAGATGTGTCTTTCACAGCAACCCTGTGAGTTTCATCATTTAAAAATATTGATGCACCCAGGCTGTTTGCTGAGTTGTTCAGGAAAGAACATTCAGCGATGAATATAGTCCTTGCACTCTGAACAGCAATTGCCCCTCCATTTCCCTTGATTTCACATGAAATAGTTTTGTTCTCTGTTTTGTAGCTTCCTATGTGATACTGTATGTTTATCAACACACCTTCGGAGTTTATTTCATAGCTGAACAGAGTCAATGTGGATGTGGTTGTGAGTTTCACTTCTGCATGCTGCACAGCTTCATACAGAGGGTTCTCACCAGCTCTATTGTTGCCAAATGCACAAAGTGATATGGTAACATCAACGTGTGGGGAATTTATGAATACACCTGCACCACTTGTGCTGATTTGGTTGTTTACAAATGTACAATTTGTTATTGAAATGAACGTAGTGTCAAGACCTTTGGCCAGAAAGCCTTCATTGGGGGATGTTATTGCCACAGCACGCAGGTTGTTCTCAAACATTGAAGAAGACAGTGAAATATGGGGATCAGGTAAGATTGCAGATGTGGATGGAGAATGATAAGATCTGTAATTGGATGATTTCAATTCTATACGGAGAGCAGCAGGAACATTGAGCAATGATCCCATAAGTGTGTGAGCCATATCATCATATTTTAAATTAGCAAAAGTACACTGGTCTATTTTTACTTTTACAAAGGAGTAAGACTGAATAGAAAGTCCTCCAAGATGGGCACTCCCAGAAGTTTGGCTAACAAAAACTGTTTCTTTTATTTCAATACTCAGTGTTCCCAAAGAAAATAAATAAATAGGGTTGTCAGCCATGTGAGACTTGGTCAGGGTTAAACTGATGTTCCAGCAAATCCCTTGGATACCCATCATGTTGAGCATGTCCAGTGGAGGAGATCTAGACATTACTTGAGGTGACCACCTGGTGTTGTGCAATGATACATCAGCATAAACACAAGACTACAGTCATGACTACAGTTGAATTTTCAAAGTGAAATATAAAGGGCAGTTGGTTATATTCTTTCAAAAACTTGTTACAAGAAACAGAAATATCCAGCCATTCACTTCCTTCAATTGTAAGATTTTTCACGACTGGTTGCTCAGAGCAGTGATTGAAATGAGACACTTGTGACTCATCCTGCATCAGTTTTATGGTGTCTCCTGAGAGACTGGTGCTAATTGCTTGGAAAAGAGTTCTGCATGGATTGTTGTGCTCTCCACAATGTAATGTGTCTGATCCATTGTTGCTGACATGAAGTACTCTAGGTGTGACTGCTGAAACAAACTTCACAGGCTAAACAGATTGATTGTTGGAATAAAATGAAGCAAACACACCAATGATCACCTCTTTCAAAGCAGAAACAATTTCCAAGAACTGCACATGCATCGCAGTGTATTTGGTTTTGCAATGGTTCTTCTCAAACCAACAACAAACTGTGTCCAAGAACAATTTCCTTTGGTGGTTCCTTCGTTGACAGGACAGAAAACCAAGGCGTGATTGAGTGGAATTTTACCTGTGTTGTAAAGTTCTGACACAGCAAGGACCCATATCAGCCACCTGAAGCCACTCCCCATCACTGAGGATCCTGCGATTTCTAATCACAGATCACACTGTCTTCCTGTCACATTTAATTTGTACATCATCAAGACAAATTCACTCCATCAACTTGTGGAGCTCTCCCAACACTGACGTGCTGCAATTTACAAACAAACAAAGGCAATGCCAAGAAGAAACGAGACACAGCTTTCCTATTGTTTGAAGTACAAAACACCACGCAAGAACTTGAAAAGAGCTGGTGGGTTCCTGTTGGCACTGAACGTGCGTTCTCAGGGAACCAGAGGTGGGTCGCCTGGAGGCGTGGCGGATTCTCTTGATTTCTGATTCAAACCGAAAAACAATTGAGCAGATGTGTGTGTGTGTGTGTGTGTGTGTGTGTGTGTGTGTGTGTGTGTGTGGAGCAAGAGAAAAATAGCGACCCTTTTGGCCCCGGCCCACAAACGAGGCCCGTGGAGGCAGGCAAATCCTACTGTGACAGAAAACACCAATCTACGACTGAAAAAATGTCACCGGGGGAGTTTGACCAGAGTTCCTCTTGTTTGAGTCCACCCGTGCTGAGCACTCAAGTCAACGATCAAAGACCGAGGCCAGGGAGGGCCCCAACCGAGGGGGCCAGAGCGAATCTCAAAAATCTATACTCGACGCCTCAGAAACTAAATGTGGGGGGGGGGGGTTCAACTTTATTTTCTCAGCGGTCAGAGTGGGCAGGGCCCGTGGACCCCCTGGATCTGATGCTGAAGCAAAACTTGCGCACAAGAAGTTTTGCCTGTTGCCTCAGACACGTTGTGCATGCTTCTGCATTTCTTTTTCGCAGGCGAAGGGTGGGGCTACAATTTCAGCGTGTGTATGTGCACAGCTGCTTGTGGGGCCGGATTTCCGGATGGGGGGGGGGGGTTCTTGCATGCGCAGACTGTTGAAAGGTGGATCCAGGCGCCCAATGGGGGATCAATGAGGTCTTACGCCCCTTGACCCTTTCATATGTACGAGGATGTATCAGTAGAAGGTGGCACTGCACAAAAGAATTGGCTTGTCAGATATTGTTTCGAATCAACCACTGGTGTCTGTTGACAAAGACTGAACATACACAGTGCCACTTTCTGTTGATACGTCTTCTTCCAGTTTCTTCGGACCGCAAAACCAAAGGATCACTGCTGTTCTTTTCTGCATTCTTCTTTCTACGTAATTTTGAGATCGATCCCTCCATCTGCACTTTGGCGTCCAGGTGCCAAGGTCAAGTGTGCCCTGGTATAGCATTGACGGTGTGCTTTACGACAGACACCTGAGGGACGTGTGGTGTACGATTAAATGCTGTGTTTTATTTTTTTCCCTGCACAGCTTGCATCAAGACAAGTTCTCATTGTTCAGTCAGCCCAACCCAATTCGAACACCTTTCTGCGAATACGTTTCTTCGAACAAATTTTGTCATTGGAATCAGTTCGAAACTCTGCCGAAACAGCTTTCTCCCGCAGCTCGAATTGGGTGGAGAATACTGTAAATATTGCACTGTCGTTGCATACGTGTCTATTGCATAAAGGTTTCCATGGTGACAAGACACAAACGATACCGCGACATGCTTGAAAGACAACACGGACAAAGAACAATTCACTGTTGGCCTGTTTCACACTGGAGGAGTTACGCCCGCTCAGTCAGCTACAACACAGCGGCCAGTGATAAACTGCGATCAGTTTCCAGGTGTATTTCACAGGTACCTGCATGCACGAGTCAGATGCTTCACTTGCAGCAAGCCTCAACGCATCCAGCCTGAACCAGTCCAGCCTGAACCAGACCAACAAAAATTCTCTTGCACAAACATTGTTTTGGATGAAGTACACGCAGCGAAATTACAGTCATTGTGATTACTGTCACGCTGAAACACAAAAAGTCACGAGTGTGCCCGTTCCCACTGGATGCTTGGTGCGTTTTGTTCCTGCAGAATCCTTGGACGTGCCTTGTGACGCACGGCGCCTTGACTCGCGCGGGACGCACCCAGTGTGAGCTTGGTCAGCACACGAACACGAAAACGTATATATATATATATATATACAAATCCAAATACTGTCACACAAATTCTTGGGTCCTGAGGCCTTAACAACAATCTGGCCGAGGCTTTTCAGAACTGCTTCTGCCGTCAGCAGGCACAGTTGCCCGAGATCTCACAGCACTTATACAACGGGTTCGCAGTCAATAAGGGTTTTTACATTGGTGACGCAGCGACAAAAAATTGACGCCTGCGTCAAAAATTTGTGATTGGTCTGGACCGATAATTTGATGCTCTCTATTGGGCGTCATGTTGACTTTGATGCCTGCACATCAAAATTTTGACGCTCGTCAAAAAGCCTGACACCGCCCAGCCTATGTGAAAACCCTTAATGTTTTGTGCGTTTTCCCCATCGCTTGGACGCAAGTCCACGACGCCGCCTCCAGTGTGAACCCGACACAACACAAACACAAACAATGCAGAATGTAAACCATTGACAACACTGTCACACATGTCTTGGGGCAGATCCCGAAAGCCTTCACACCCTCCCCCCCCCCTGCAATTTTTTGAGCCACACGCAGTTTTTGTCACTTTTTCGAATTCCCTGCTCGCGTGACTGAAAGTTTTGATTGAAGCCGGTCCTTGAGAAATGGGGTTCAATTCACCAAATTCTGGATCCACCATGACTTTCCTCTCACACTTCTGGTTTTCTTCCCCCGCCCCCTGTGTATCCCTTGGTCACCGAGTCACAGAGGGTATTTGGCGAGTGTCAATCATTGCGAGCGTTGCCAAGCAACTCAAATGGGGGAACTCTAGCCGTTTTGCACTCACCGTGAAAAGTTTAGTTTCCCATAGCAACCAAGTTCGGTCCTTGACAACGAGACTCTGTGGACACAACTCAGTGGAATATTGCCCGTATCTCGTTCCATTGTGTTGTCAACGAAGAAAAACTCACACCACGACAGTATCCCTTGACAACGAAGTGGTGTCCTTTGCATCGAGGCCTTCGTTTCCGCGTTATGCTTGTCGACGGGTGCGAATCACAAAGTAACTCGTGTCTCATACGTTCCTATGCTTCTTCCAGCAACATATCCCTTGGTTACGTGTCTGTTACCACGGCGACAGATCAGCGGAACGTCTCCTTGTGAATCCGGATGAAGGAGCTGCCCTCTGGGATCTGACAGTCGTACTCCATGTGCGTCACCTGGTGAAGAGTGAAATTGCAACGATCAGGAGCGTGTCCCAGGTGTCCGTGCTCGTGCGTGTGTGTGAGGTTGGTGTGCAGGAGCTGTCCCGAGGGACCTGCTGAAATCCAACTCCACCCCTTGGTCCACAGAGAAAACGTGCGTCAGGAGTGTGAGTGTGCTGCGGTGACAACCTGTGTGTGTGTGTGTGTGTGTGTGTGTGTGTGTGTGTGTGTGTGTGTGTCACACACGCACGTGTGCGCATGAGGTAATTATGCAAGGAATTTGAAGACTTCAAGGAGCTTTGCCACCGCGGGTCAGATCATTCAGGTTCACCTGCAACATTTGGAACAAAGTAGTTGAAGCAATGCTCTGCGGCTAATTCTGTTGCCTTGTGGGACAGAGAACATGTGTCAAAAGACCTCAGAGAATCCAATACAACTGGGTCATCAAAAATTACAGCAAACAAAACAATCAACCGAGGCAAATCTGTTTTTGTGGGGGTCCAATCGCTGGTTCGGTCCTTTCTCACAATCTGACTTCTACTTGCAGAGTTTTTATCTTCTTGCATTGTCTTCCGCCCCAAAGTTTTGCTGCACACAAAAGAAGATGCGAGTCTCTTTGTTCTTACACACAATTAATTTTCCATGCAGCTGAGTTCCAATGTTGAAACTCGCTGTGTCAGTGCAACAGGATGATGAGTCAAAGTTGACAAAAACTAAAGATGGCTTTGTTCAGAATGTTGAGCACTTGATTTGATTATGAATTTGAAAATGAATCACCTGAGTTGAGTTTTGCTAAAAAAAAATGGACTTGGTGCCTACATGTGCTGGGCAAACACAGATGGGAAGTCTCTGTCGGCAACAAACTGGGTTATTTTCCCGTTGTGTTTTGAAGACTACACGTAAAGGTTGCAAAAAAACCACGCATGAACAAGATGTGTTTCTCAACATTTTGAAAAACACAAAAAATGAATTTGCATTGGCTGGTTGTTGATCGTGACAGGTGACAGGCAAATATCCCATTTGTTCTGACTTCTGCAGGGAAAGATGTCAACAGATCTGTTTCACTCTTGTCTTCTTGTGGTATTCTGTGGACAGCACACTCTCTGTGGATTATTCAACGTGAACGAAGATGGCGCACTAAAACATATCTTGCCTGATCTGAATCTTTACCAGGGAACACCAAAAGTTTGGCATCAATACACAAAGGCGTTTTTGCAAAAGTGTTTGGACAAATCCTCATTTGCCCATCTGCGAACTATGTTGCAAAAAATGTTGAATTGGGCAATTTTATATTCAAGGTATTCTCAAAAACTTGTCAGAAAACCAGTTGAACCCAACTACAGTGAAAATATCACCAGAGCCTCAGGGACGTTTGTACAGCAAGGTGTTGGCACAGGTGTGAAGAATTTTAGAAAACTGCCAGTTTATGGACAATATGTTACCTTTGTGTGGATTCTTCAGTTGTTCAGAGAATTGAGAATGACTTTCTATTTTGATACAATTTATTTTGCGCTGAGTCCAGTTGAGTGCCTCAAAGGGAATCTTACAATATTTCAATATTTTTCAAATTCATCGTATTTCTACTGTGGCCAACAATCTTCATTTTATCTCAACCCACAAAGAAACAAGTTTTGCATCAGGATCTTGGTCATGAACAAGATACCCTACAGAGTAAATACGTCATTTTTGGTGATGGACAAAAACTTGATTGAAACTGTCCAAGATTTCCATTTCACTCAAATGCCCAATTCATCAATCTTGATCAGAAAAAGAGACATTGTACTTTCATACATTATCCAAGTCAAGAAGGTCAACAAAATATTGTTGCAATTTGCACACCTCTTGTTTGGTAAATATGTGGTGTATGACAGTCCCAAGTTTTCTTCAATCCTTCTTGAGTCAACAGACAAGACTTTCACCTCTTCAACATTTCAATGTCTGGTTCAGTTTGTCACAGAACGTGAGTCTCTGTCAGGAATATTTTTTACATATTCACCACAAAACCTGACATTTATCAACATTTCACTGACAAGTAATTTGTCTACAATTATGAATATTCCAAAGTACAATTGCAACAAGAGTTTGTATGCTTTCTCTGTAGCTGTCCCTCTTTACCATCATGTCAATGTGACAATTTTGAACATGTCATTTGAGGGACAAAACACAATGACATGTGCACATGGTGGGCTTGCCCTCCTGGAGAAATTTGAACCCAGTTACAGTGAAGTGATTACCTTTTGTGATTCACACAATGGTGCTGTCAGCCAGAGCAGAAGCATATTTTCTGAGACATCAACTTTCTTCTTTGTGTTGTATTGGTATTCTTACAGCAGCATTCGTTGCACAATAGGTTTGTCAAGCACAAGATGTGAACCAATACAAATTGACATTTGTAAGTTTAACACCTTGTGTTATTCCTACAAGAACACAACAGAATGTGTAAAGTATTTGACAAATGTCTTTCAGATGTCAAAGACAGATTTTCGGTATCACAGCTTGAACAGACTCCTGTATTTTCATGTCTGGCAGGACCAGTGTGCTGTGTTGCAGTTGATCCAAAAGTTACAATTCAACACCCTGGACGCATATTATGTAAATTACAAGTATCTGTCGTACTGTAAATTCGGAATGAAGATGTCAGCCCCAACAGAGCTTGGGTACGTTGTGCACCATGAGTTCAAGGCATCATCGAAGCTTGATCGATCTGACAATGAATGGCATGTCAGTTTCAGAGGAGAAAGTGACAAGTTTTGTTCCAAGTTTGGAATGAATGGCACTACCAGCTGCTTGTATTCAACATGCAATCTCGGTTGTTTGGGACACGCTTTCTTTATTGATTCATTTTATCAACTTTCTGATGAAATGAACGCAACAGATTTTTCAGTAACAGCAGAAACACCAACACCTCTTCTTGACACCTCATTTCATTTTGACCTGTTGCTCGGCAGATGGACACAGAGTTGGATGTACGTGGTTGTGTGGATGAGCCAAGTGGCAGGTGGAGAAAGTCTCCAATATCCAGGACAGAATGTTCCCACGAAGAAACAGAAACACAGAATAACAAAGCTGGGGAGTGACGTGGGTTACCAGGTACTCTTTCAATTGTCAGTTCAAGAGAATTCTGGCATTGAATTTATCACAACACACCCAGAAATGAAATTACAACTGGACCCAAGACCATGGTTCGAATACAAGGTACTTGAGTTTCGCTGGACAACAGCCTTCAATTTGTCAAAGTCAAAGAGTCTTCAAAGAGTCTCACTGCCTGGTTCCATACAGAGGTTTGAGGTTGATGTCAGTCGAGTTCAGAACGCAGCACCAAATGACATACTGCAATTTCTGTGGATTCACGATAATTACAAACGCTATTCAGATTTTACTCCTGAGTGTGACGAGTACGACTGCGTTCACGTTCCAACAGGAATCAAAGGTTTGGTTTGCAAAAACTACTCATTTTATACCCAAGCAGGCTACATAAAAAACAAAACGTACATTTACTTTGAGGCCCATCACAAAATAAAAACAAGAAAAATTTGGAGAACAATCGTCAGAAGAACCATGACACCTTTACTATGGTCGTGGGGAGAAGCATCGCAACTGTGTTCAGATGTCTCAGGGTATCTGCCCCTGTTCGTTTCCAGGACAGAATTGAATGAGTTACTCAGTTTCACGAAGTTTTCTCCGCATATTCTCCCGATGGACGCCATTTTCATTGGTATGACATCAGGCAAAGCGCAAAAGGTATTTCTCGTAGGTAGGGGTAGGGGTGGGGGTGGGTCTTCCAGTGAAGAATTTACCTGTGTCTGCGTCTGTGTCTGATGCTCTTTGGGAGAGGTCGAGTGCTCACTTACACTCAGGAGACTTTGGGTGCACACAGTTTCCCCTTTGGTTTTTTGGTGATTTGCGCCGGGTACCGGTCAAGCGCGAAGCACTGTGGGCAGCCTCTTCCAAAAGTGTGTGCACTGCACTATCTCTATGAAAATGGTGCTCAATTCTGTTCATATTTGGTCTCCAGCTTTATTCTTGGTCAAGGATTTGGTGCCAGCATGGAAATTTATCAAAATAGCCTCTTTGTGATTTGGCAGTGTTCCAATTTCTCTTGCCTAGGACTTTTGACTTTGAGGTGCAAATCGGGCGAGTTCCATGGAACTATATTTGTTTGGAGTGGTCGGATGCAACTTTGTTTGCACCTGACCTGAGTTGCACTCGACCTCTCCGTTTGTGAACAAACAAAATTACATCCAGCGGCACCAAACAAAACCAAAAGGTGAACCTGTGCCCACCCGACCTCTTCCTATCAAGTGACATTAGATGCAGACGAAGACTAAATTTTTATCAACAACTCGATCGGGGTGCTCCAAATGGTGTAGCCTCTTGACACCAGCCAGGCACGAAAACTATATTTGGAAGCCTCTCAATTCCTTCTGTTCCTTTGCTTCCAGGTTCGTGTGATGTGGAATGGTCAAATACCTGTGACGTACCAACGCTTTGTCAACACGAACTTTCAAAAGGACGTCAATGTCTATTCCATAATTGACATTGTCCGCCTATTCACCTTCCACACAGTCCACAAAGACTTGGCTGCTACTTGGAAAAGAATGAAACATACTCTCAAAAGAACAATATACCCCACCTCAGAAACAAAGATCATGTGCACAATGATGTTGCTGTACAACCTTGCCAGTCCAGAGTGGATCTCAATCTATTGTTCTGACACCATGCTGGGTCAGGCATTATGTAGAACAGACAAATACACCACTGACAACTTTGAAACACATACATTTGACAAAAATTGTCATTGTCTTATGTTTCAAACTTTGAAAATTTCCAGCTGTGTCTTGTTTGTCTGGAAACACAAGACAATACAGGCAAAGGAAACTTGTAAATGGCACAGGATGGATAGCGTGAAAATAGAAAATGTCAACAGCTGGTTGTATTTTCTTTTGGCAACAAACATTCCCCTTTCACCAATATTGGCTTCACTTGGTGAGTCTAAAGCAAGAAGACATCAATATTTGTTCATGTACAACAAAGTAATGCAGAGATATGTAGCTAAAAGCAGAGATTCAAACATGTATGAAGGTTACCAACTTTGTGCATCTGACATGCTGAAAATACAGGTTGGAAGTGGATTGTTTTCTTGCAAAAATACAACTTTCATATCCAACTTATTTGTGTGTGATGGTGACATAGATTGCCCAAACAATGATATATCTGATGAAAAGGAAAATGTTTTTTGTGCACATTTTGATGCAAAGAACACACAGCAACACAGCAACAACAAGACCATAAATGCCACAGAAAACAAACCAAAGTGTTCCCCTTTGTATTATGTTGCTGCTAGTGGTTCATGCGTCAAGTTCACCCGTCTGATGCCCAAAAATAGCTTTTATGCTGCTGATGTCCTGAACAAATCTCACTATACTTGTGAAGACAATTCAACGATTGACATTGCTTTGGTTGATGATTTGCACAGTGATTGTGGACCAAATGCTGATGATGAACCTATTTTGAAATCTCTGTTGGTGAATGATGTGCATTTCAGGTGTGAAAATCAAAATCAAGTACCATGTCATCAAGGGCATCCTCAATGTTACAACCTGCATGATACTTGTGTCTACAAAATTAAAGGTCATGGTCATTTGGTACCCTGTAGAAATGGAGGACACATTGAAAACTGTGAAGAATTTGACTGTAATCTTGCATTTAAATGTTCATGGTACTACTGCATTCCATGGGAATATGTATGTGATAACAACTGGGATTGTCCTGCAGGAACAGATGAAAGCCAATGCCAAATGAAAGGCAGATGTGACAACATGTTCAAGTGCAAAGGGTCTGATTCTTGCATCTACCTGGGAAGTGTTTGTGACAGCAACAAAAACTGTCCAAATGGTGATGATGAGTTGTTGTGTGAACTAAAGGGAATTGCATGCCCAGAAAATTGTCAATGCCTCGCCTTGGCAATGGTTTGTTCAAATATCAGTTCACTGTTGCAAGTAATTGACCGACCGTTCATGTTTGTATCAATTTGTTGCTCAGGCAACCTCACCAACGCCCACACAATACAGGTGTCACCAAATGCACGTTACGTCATGCTGAGGAACAACAATGTGTCAGATATTTGTGGCAGTTCTCTCTCCAAAGAATTATTGCTGTTTGATATTGCATTCAATCAAATCAGTGGTCTCAAGAAACAATGCTTCTCCAACCGCATTGTCTTGAAAATGTTGGTGATAAATGACAATCATATTTCATATCTTCAAGACAAATCTCTTTCAAATGTGCTCAATTTGACTGGTTTCAATTTGTCAAACAATAACTTGATTCAGTTGTCAAAACACACATTCAGCAACCTCACATACTTGAAGATACTCTCAATAAGGAACAATCCTCTCACACATATTCATCAACATGCTTTCAGGGGCTTAAAATTAGAAGCCATGGAGTCAACAAACTATCAAATTTGTTGCATTCTTGATCAGCGTTCCAAATGTCACGCACAGAAACATTGGTCCCTGTCGTGTTCTGATTTGTTGCCAACAAAATCACTAAAACTGCATTTTCTGTCAATTTTTGCAACAATACTTTTCCTGAATTGCTGTTCAGTTTTCCTGCATATTTTGTCACAAAAATCAAAGAAACAGTACGCTGTGATCGTTATTGCGGTAAATTTGACTGACCTGCTCTTTGCAGAGTATCTTTGCACTATTTGGGCAGCAGACACACATTTTGCAGGAAGATTTGTCGTGGTAGAAACAATCTGGAGATCTGGCTTGGTTTGCTTTTCTGCATTTGCTGGTTTTCTTTGCTTTAGTATTTTGACACCTCTTGTACTATTTTTTCTCTCATTTTCCAGGTTGATGGTCGTGATTCATCCAATGGATTCCAATTTCAAAAGAACAACATTTGTCCTGAAAAATTTGTTTTCAATTTTTCTACTGTCAGTGGCACTTTCTTCATTCTTTGTTTTCTTTGTGCAGTTGACAGAAGACAAATTACCAACAAGTCTTTGCCTGCCATTTGCTGATCCAACCGACAAAATTCTAATGATAAAATATGTAGCCTGGTGTGTTGCTGTTATTCAAGTCATAACATCTGTAGTAATTGCTGTGACACACATTATGTTGATAAAAAATTTATTTGAGTCACAGCAAAACATAAGAAAGTCAAAGTCAGATGACAAATCAAACAAATCTTTCCTCATACAGCTTTTTGCAATCACCACAAGTAATGTTCTGTGCTGGGTTCCAACAAATAGTATTTACATAATGTGCACGTTCCTTTCTGAATATCCAATTGAATTGCTGATGTGGACCATCACTGTGGCCACACCACTTGATTCCTTGACAAATCCTCTTGTATTTGTGATCACATCACTGAGAGGACAATTCAGAGAGAAACTAAAGAAGAAGAAACAATGATGCAAATTTCAAAACCTTTTCTGCAACACACAACATCAGCCCAACCTGCCCCCCCAAAGAAAGGAGGAACTGATTCTGTACACTGTCAGCATCAAACAAATGTTCACCCGTTGAAACTGATGTTCACTCATGAACCAAATTTGAAAGGGATTTCAATAAAAGAAAGGCTTGTCTTTAACTTTGCTGCTCTGACGCACCTTCATCACATTTGTTCACAAGGAAAGCTGCGAGAGATGAACACTGTCTTTGTCCAGTCTATATATCAAGGAATTTGTCGCACGTTTGCCCGTTTGCAAGTGGCTGTCAGCTTTTTCCATGCACGGTGGGATGATTTCGGCAGGTTTGTATGTCCAACGCCAGGTTTCTGTCTCTGGACAACTTTGCCTCCCGAGACCCCAGAAGAACAAACCCACGCTCAGCCTCTGACCTTCGTGGGTGATAGCGCGACTTGGTCCACGACCAAAGGGATTCGCCCATAAATCACGCGTGGTCTTCGTGTTCGAGTCCAAATCCACGAGCCGAACTCTTCGTGAGCACCGAAGGACACAACGGGCCTCCGTCGTACTGAGCTCTGACGTCACACCGCATCCATGACTGCGACTGCGCGCGGCCCTCACGGCAGCCACGCGGAGCCCCGAGGTCATTTCATCCACCGGCAGCGCTTCAAGAGTTTTCAAGGGCCTCCTCCCATCACCTGTGCACCATCAGGATGTTCTGGGATCTATTTCCTGGGTCCATCCGACAGGGGTGGACCCAGGAGCCTTGCTCCCCCCCCCCCTACACATACCAAAAGGTTGCGGACAAACACCGCAGCTCTGAGCAATTTGTTTTCTGTTCTGTCTGTCTTTTGTTTTTCACACTCTGAAAATGGCCTTTGGCTTGAGCTGGGTTTGATCCTGCCGAACTTCATGGTCTCAGAGAGTTTCGCATGGCACCGATCAATCACCACAAAAGCTTTGACTCATTTCAGAAATGGAACTCAAGCACAAGTCAAAAACCCAACAAACCGGAAATTGGAGAACCAGCAAGCCAGACACATTGTGTGAGCATCGGGACACAGCGAACAACAAAGAGTGCGGAAACAGGAAGTGAGCCACGAGAAACAGAGAACCGGAAGTAAGAAACCGGAAGTGGGCTCACCTGGTTCCCCCAGTGGGAGTGGCTGTTCTCGTCCTCGGCGTACACCTTCACCTGGTACTGCAGTTTCAGGGACAAGCCGTCCTTACTCTGCCGGGAGAGAAACAGGAGGACGTGTGTGTGTGTGTGTGTGTGTGTGTGTGTGTGTGTGGGTGTGTGGGTGTGTGTGTGTGTGTGGGTGTGGGTGTGTGTGTGTGTGCTCGAGCGAGTGCGCGAGTGTGTGCACTAGATTTGTCTGG
>JAAUXT010086064.1_pt1 | contig 16289 bp, 5 predicted proteins | sample 7278171 | NCBI WGS metagenome assembly JAAUXT01 (sample SAMN14350112, study PRJNA611818) | marine sediment metagenome | isolation source: surface marine sediment (1.8m) | place: French Polynesia: Moorea | collected 2018-08 | reverse complement strand
GGGGTCCAGGTGGGGGGGGGTCCACGGGGGGTCCAAGGGGGCAGGGGACATTTCATCCACCTTGCCATATACAGCACTACCACATGGTGCTTCGCCCCAAAGGGACTTCGCACAATGAAAGGAAGCAAGCGATGTGTTTATGCGGAAAAGGGGAGAAAAATTGACAATTGCACTTTTTTCCTGGTTTGCTGTTTCGGTCAGCAAAAAAACCCAGAAATTATAATAAAAAAACAAAATCCAAGGAAACGTCTTTTTCACTTGAGCTACACGTTGCTTTGAAATTGTCCTCTTTGTGTTGTCAAGTCCCGCTGCCCCTGTGCGCACTCAAGTTGTTCTGTGCGCTGAGAGTAGCCTGCTTTGTACGGCGCATGGAAAGTGTAGGCCTGCCATGCAAAAAAATCATTGAATGAGCATTGCACCCGGTGGGCGATAATGTGCTCAACATGTGATCCTGCTGGTTGTACAGTCCCACCTTGGAGCACTCTTTCTGCTGGCATTAGTGTGAAACAAGCTAATCTTATCAATGGCTGGGCTTCAATGCTGAACCCACCCCTGGGTACAGAAAGGGCCTGACTTCCAAAACACACAACATGTACCATGGCAGCACCGCTTGGGAGGAGAAATAAAATGCAGATCTGTCTTTCGAGATGTGCCTTTTATTGTGAACCATTAGAAGATAGACAGCAAATGGGCAACGGAGGAGCAAAAACTGTGCATGGGAAATGCATGAGGTGGGTGCAAATCATGCCTCAAAACGCCCACAGTGATTTCCCCAACCTCTTGGTTCATCACTTTTCCCAAACGAAAGGTGGGGTGCCGCTCTTCACTCTGGATCCACCTCTGTTTGACCATTCATCACAGTGGCGAGTATAGCATTGAACTTGACAATTGGTTCCTTTGAAGGAAACACAAAAGAGCTTTTATCTCTGACATCCCTTTGTTTTTTCCCTCCCATGATCACGGACGGGACGGTTCTTTGAAACGGTTCACAGCAGCCAATTCCCTGTGATGTGTGTTTGATGTGAGAACAAAACTTGAGATAACAGACCAGATCTCTTTCAAATGTTCAACAGAGGAATGAATTTTACAGTCCCAACCATAACTTAAAGTTTCCAGTTCAATGAAAGTGTTGTTTCCATCCTGAGTTGTGTGTGTGCTCGGGCATGACTCCACAGGATCCAATGGATTTTGAGCGGGGGTAGCTGACTCTCCATCATGAGTCCATCCAGGGGGCGCACCTGGATCCCAGTGGTGTTCCTGGGGATTGCTCAGCTTTTGAGCACAGGTAAGGACGAAAGCGGTGGACCCGAGCTGTAGAAAACAATTTTTTGGAAAAAGAACTCTGCACCACAAAAATACTTTGATTGTGGATTGCTTTCCTGAATTTCAGGTGGAGCAGCAAAAAGTTGGCATGTCGCTGTCCATAACAGCGGGTCATGTTTTCCTGAAGAATCAGAGGACTGTGGTTCTGAGCAAGACCCATGCTACATTCTCCAGACTGTAATGAACAAAGTAGAGACTGGTGATACAGTGTATCTGTGTGATGTCCAGCTCACCAATTGTGAGAAAGTTTCTACTGGACACAACAACACAGCTGAATATAAAACTGAAGAAAAAGTGCAAGGCACCAAAAACACTAAAGATATCACCACTGAATCTTCTAATTTCCAAAAAACTTTGAGATCAGAAGAGAACTTTTCACAAAACTCAACCAACCTGAGCAAATTTTCTGGCTCACAAACCATCAAAAGAAATGGTTCTTGTGGCAGCCAGGAAAAAGTGCATGAAGCAAAATTCTCTTCTTCTTTCTCCTTGAAAACAAAATATTCTGAAGGTGGCAGAGAAACGTGCAATGTACTTGTCATCAAACTTGCTGGCAATTCCTCCTCCCCTGTGCCCTTGGAAATCTTTATTGATGATGCAGTTTTCTACAAGACTCACATCTGTATTGAGAACTCGAATCTTTCTGCAATTCATTCAGTGTTCCATGATTCTTTCCTGTCTCTTTCTATGTCCGAGTTTGGTGGTATATTTCGCGTTAACAACTGCACATTCCAGACCAAGAAGTTCAGTCAGATACCTCCTTTCTTGAACACAGAGAGACCAGTTCAGAATGGCACAGAAAGTCTTGAACTTTCACAAAAATGCTTCTGGCTGGTTGATGTCATTCAGACCAAAGTGTCCATTGTTGACAGCAGATTTGTAGGCAACAAGCTGTCTGGGGAACACTGTGAATCTGGAACAACAGGAATTGTGAGAGTGACCAACTCTGATTCTTTGATCAAAAACACCAATTTTGAATCAAGCATGACAAAAATGTGTCTTGGCTGTGGGGTGGTGGTCTCAAGAAATGGCGCCTTGACAATAGAAAACTCAGTCTTTGTCAACACCACTGGCACCTGTGTTTCATTGTTAGGATCCCATTTCCTGATGAAGGACTCTTTGTTTGCAAATAATTCCAACATCCCAAACACAGGGGTCAGTCAGAAAAGTGTCAATGGAGGAACTGTGTTTCTCACCAAAAGTGAGGGTTTCATCAACAACACTGTTTTCACAATAAATTTAGCTGCAGAGGGAGGAGCTATTTTGGTCAAGGACAGAACAACAATGTTTGTTACAAACTGCTCCTTTTTAAAGAACAAAGCAACCAGAACATCAGGGGGTGCAATAGAAATTTCACTTCACTGCACAGTGAACATTGTGGAAAGTGATTTCACCAGCAACACAGCCCCCTATGGTGGTTCTGTTTCATTGTCTGAAAGTAGTGTGCTCAGTGTGAAAGACAGTTGGTTCAATAGCAATGTGGCATTTGGGTCTGGTGGTGCTATCAGGGTCATGAGGTACTGCCATGTCGAGACAGTGTCAGCTAACTTCACAAGAAACAGAGCAAAGGATGGTGGTTCAATTCACTTGTTTCACAACAGCAAAATGAAAATCTGGGAAAGTTGGTTTGTGAAAAACACAGTTTCTGGCCCTGACAAATGGGATGGGAAAGGCACTGCAATCCTGGTGGAAACAAAGTGTGCAGTAGAAATACACTCCAGTTATTTCTGTCACAACAGAGGGCAAGGGGGGTTTCTGGCTGGTGGGGCAGCCATCACCCTGAACCAGTACAGCAACATGTCAATGAATGCCAGTTTCCTGAACAAGAATGTAGCCTCTTCTTGGTTTGGGGGTGGGATCAGAGCATCTGTATTTTGTGTTGTTGAACTGAATTCAAGTAATTTTACAGGGAATATAAGTCCATATGATGGTGGTGCAATTGATATGTACCAAGGAAGCATTTTGAGGGTGTATGGGTGTAGGTTTGATGACAACTCTGCCAAAAGTGGTGGAGCCATCTTCCTCGAAAAACTGTGTTCTGCTGATGTAGACTCATCACACTTCCTGGGGAACAGAGGGGAGGAAACTGGTGGGGCTATTAACATCAGGGACAAGTGCAGAATGAAAGTGAACAGAACCTTTTTTTCTAATAACTCAGTGTCAATGTGGGGAGGAGCAATACAGGTCAAAGACCACAGCAAAATGGAGTTGCATTTGAGTCACTTCACCAACAACACAAGTGACAGAAGTGGTGGGTTCATGCTCTTGGAAGACACAAGCACTTTAAAAATATCTGAATGTTCCTTTGACCATAATATTGCAGGTGAAGAAGGTGGTGCTTTTGTTATGAAATGGAACTCCAGAGGTGAAATTCTGTCAAGCAATTTTACAAACAACAGAGCTGAAGAAGGAGGTGCTATTGCACTAACAAAGGAAGTCAACATAAAACTGTATAATTGCTTATTTGAAGACAATTCTGCTGCAGATTCAGGGGGAGCTATACATGTGGATGACGAATGCAAGGCAAATTTCCTCTCAAACAGTTTTGCAGGCAACATTGCTGGTAAGGGAGGAGGTCTTTACCTTGACTTTTCTCAGGTCACACTAGACCAGTGTCAGTTTCACAAAAACTCAGCTCCACAACAGGGAGCAGCTCTTGATGGTGTTGACAGTCAGATTCACCTCACCAACTCTCAATTCATAGGAAACAAAGGAACAGTTCTGGTCTTGAGGGACCAGAACACAGCCAAAACTTCAGATGACTACTATGACTACACAGACAGTGATGTATCAGACACTCCTTCCAGCTTGATAAATTGTTCCTTCAGGGACAATCTTCAATCTCACTCCATCTTTGGCACTGATATTTACATCAGTGCTCCTGTAATAATCCAGCAGATGTCAGTGTTTGTGTATGATGGTGAAATCACTGACCCCATCAACAATGGACTGTCAAAAATTGGGACATTTGGTCAGTTGATGTACCCAACAACATCAGAAAGTGTAGAAATCTTGTCTATGGTGTGCCCCAAATATTTTGAGCCAAAAATACTAGAATTAAGTTCTTCAGTTGAGAGAGCCACGATACAATTTGGGTGCGAAACCTGCTCTTCTGGCTATTACACAGGCAACAGTACCTTGGTTTCCTTCATAGCTAAAGAAGAAATTGATGTTGTGGGAGAATGCACTGTGTTCATAGATGAGTGGAACAGATTTGTCCATGCTCCATGCAGAAACAAAATCATGGGGAAATGTTGGGAATGCCCCTATGGTGCAAACTGTACGTCTGGTGTGCAAATAACAGCTGTGTCCAACTTCTGGGGGCTTGTGGAAGATGCAGGGTCAATAAGTTTTCTGAGGTGTCCAACTGGGTATTGTTGCCAGGACAGTCCATGTCCTGCCATTGATGTATGTGCATTCAACAGGTCAGGTACTTTGTGTGGTCAATGCAAGTCAGGTTTCTCAGAGGCATTTTTGTCAACTGAATGTGTTGAAACTGAACACTGCAACAACAAGTGGTTCTTTGGAGTGTGGATCTGTTGGATTCTATTTCTGTCTGCAACCTTCACACTTCAGAATGACATCAAAGGGTTTTCAGAGCATGTGAAGAATAATGTCAGGTCATTGTCCCAGAGATTTAGGGCATCAAAGCAAGAAGGCAATGAGGTTTCTGAGAAGGAGACAAAAGGGAAAGAAGAAGAAAATGCTGATGTGAAGAAAACATCTTTGGGAGAGAAGAAATGGAATGAGCACAGAAAGAGAACAACAAAGACACCAGAAATGATCAAGGGAATTTTTGTTGTCAAGAACATGCCACTATCAGAGGACAAACAAGACTCAGCAAGTTACCACAAGTATGTGCAGATAATCTTGTACTACCTGCAAGATGCCACACTGATGCAAGTTGAACTTTCTCTTGCTTCATCAAGCAAGTCTTCTTTCACTGAATCAGTTTTCAATTTTTCCCAACTCACTATGGACACCTTTCAAATGGGCAAAAGTTTTTGTATTTCCCCTACTTTGACAGCTGTACCCAAGTTGGTATTTAAGAACAGCACGGGCATAATGGTTCTCCTTGTGATGTTCCTGACTTATCTCACAGCACAGGTGCTGCAGAAACTACTCCCAGGTGTCCGAGCAAAATGTCATGCCTTGTACGAACGTTTGGCTCCAGCAGCTGTCACCACAATTCTGCTCTTCTATCAGAGAATAGCCTCAGTTTCTATGTCCCTGATATATTGTGTTTCCATTTCAGAAAAGGACATCTTGCATTTGGATGGCACTGTAACCTGCTATCAACCTTGGCAAATTGGTGTCTTTGTCTTCATCTTTGTTTGGGTTGTGCCTCTGAATTTTGTTCTTGTTTTTGGATCTGGTCTCCTGAAAGAAGAGAAAATTTCTGTGTTTGAATTCTTCATTTGTTGTGCCTTCCCTGTGCCCACATTGATGTGGTGGCTTTACAAGACACTGAAGCACAAAATGCAGAAACTAGATTCACCACAAAAGCCTAAAATAACAGAATGGCACAGGGAACTTGTCGACATTTTACAAAATTCATTCAAAAACATTTCTGTTGTCCATGTGGGTCAGATAGGTTGGCTAGGAGTGATCAAGGCAAGAAGACTGGTGTTGGTCACCATCCACACTTTTGTGAGTAATCTTGTACTGAGGCTGAGTTTGATGATTGCAACAAGTTTACTTGCATTGCAGCTACACACATCTGTTCACCCTTATAATGACAGGGTGGCCAACCAAGCATTTTCTCTGTCTCTCTTTGCAACCATCTCCATTGGTTTGATCAATCTGATCAAAGCTGTGTGTGTTGAGTTTCTGGTTGATGTGAGGAACAGGATGGACATTCTTGATGCCTGTGACTTTGCTGTGGATGTCATTGTGGTTTATCTTCCTGTGTCTTTTGTGTTTTTGGCAGCACTAGTTTTTGGCTTGCAAAAGTTGCCATTTTGGAAGAAAAAGCCTGCACAAAAACCGAACCCAATTTTAAGAAGAGGCACATTCTGAATCCGACATGTATTCTTGTGAAAAAAACTTAGGTGAATCGCATTGTTTTGGGTCTTTGAAGAAAATAAAGATGTAACTGTTGACCAGGGTTTCTATTTCGGACCTATGATTGACCTATGAATCGGACCTATGAATCCTGCAATAAAACGATTTTAGTGATTTGCGCGGCCGGGTACCGGTCCCGCACGAACACAAAGGCATCCTCTTCCTATGTGTGCAGCAGTTTCTCCTTGAAAATCACCATCACCTGTTTTCGGCCTGCTTTGTCGCTTTTGCTGTACGGATGTTCAGAACATAGCTGTCAGGAACGTTTGACAACGCAACAACAGGATCATTGTCACTTCACATGAAAGGGGATTTTTTTTCTGTGTGGACAAGTATTTCACATCCAAACAATTATTCCTTGCCAGAAACTCAAGCATGCAAAATGTATTCCTGTCAAGCTAAAACGTTTGACCCAGGGAAGAGCCAGTCAGTGATGAGGTCATGCTTGACTCTCTTTTTGCGTAGGATGACCACCACAGCCCTTGGTAGGGGTGGATCAAGCCTGGTTGGCAGAGTGGTCTAGCCCAACCAGTTCATCTGGTCAAATTCTCTCTGTGCATTTGTTTTTTCCAGAATGAATTTTGTTTTGACCACAGCAAGTGGTATGTCCATTCAGATTCACATACAGGCACAGTCCAGACCATAACTCGTGTAATGTGGTGTGTGACCACTCCTGGGGTTTCAAGCTGCTTTGAAATGGCAGATTCCAGCCCTTGGAACTAATTCCAGCTTTTCGAAGTTTTGCAAGGCAAAAGTTCATTTTTTCTGTCTTGAAAAGGAAAAAAAACAGACAAAAAGAAAAACATTCTTCAAAACCAGTTTGTGTGAAACAACTTTCCAAAACTACCTGTGGTGCCCGCGCCGGGCTCCAGAGCCCAAATATGGAGTGCAATGAGTTCAAGAAACTCACAAGAGCTTCATATTGTTTGTTTGAGCACCTCGCTTTGCTGAATGGACGCAGTGGCATTGAAATATCTCACGCACAGACTGGATGGATTGTTTGTGTTTTCAGTGAAGCGCAAACACAGCTTTTCAACATAGTTTGCACCTGCGTTATTGGAGGCAGTGGAGTTTTGTTTGGCATCTGCAGGTGCAAGTTCAGTTTCACAAAAGAATGCATTGTGTTCATGAAGAAAACAGATTTCAGCAGCATTTTCAAGAGTTCAACATTTGGAGAGACTTTGCGCATGAAAACTTATATATTTTTGCACCTAATTCCAGTAGAAAATATGGACAACTATGAGAGGTTTGTCTTTGGGCCTCTCTCAGGGTATGACACTGATAAGCTTGACACCAGTGATTCTGACCAGCCCAAGGAAACCCAGTCACAAGGTTCTCCAAGCAGGGATGAAAGTCTTGGATGTCCTGGAAAAGAAACCTCCAGCAGCAAGAATGAAGGATTTCCCACATGGCATGATTTCTCACAGAAAACTACCTTCCATGGATTCAGATTCATGTTTGACAGAACAGACTTCAAACTCAGGAGGTGGGTGCACTATTGCAAAACTTGCGCGAATCATTCTTTTGGAAGCTAGATCAAGGAAACCTCAAAGTCAGTGCAACAAGCCAAAAACAATCTTTTCTCTGGCTGTTGTAGTCAGGGATATCCTGCTCTCATGGCTTGGCATATTGTGCTTCAACTGTGTGACCAGGTAATTGTCAATGTTTCAAACTGATATGGGCATCTCTTGATCTACAGGGTGATTTGGTGCATCACTGTGACACTGGTCATTGGTCTCTTTGTGGTTCAGGTGGGCAACAGGACATTTGTGTTTTTCCAGTTCAAAAGTAATGTTGATGTGAAAGTTAAATATGTGGATGAGATAGACTTTCCAGCTGTTACCATCTGCAATCCAAACCCATTCAGGTGAGGCTTCAGAGATCAGAAATACATTCAGAAACATAATGCTCAATCAGTCAAATAGAGAATTCATGAGGAAGAAAGAGCAGATAGTTTAGCAGTAGAGAGGAAGACGAAAGTTGCTCAGTCAAAGAAAACGGGGCAGAAAAAAGAAACTGTCTGGAAGACCAAAAACGTAAAATTTTCACAGTTTTCTCCACTTTGAGTTGCTCAGTTTCCCTGTGTGGTGGCCCATGTTCTGCAAGGAAGAATGTTGGGTTGGTGTGTGGGGAACATGTGGTGGATAGATCAGACTGAACACACTAACCTGCCAATATGATGTAACTGATTCTGTTGCAGAGTAACAGCAACCTCTGAGTGGAAACTCTATGATTTCATTGACAAACTATTCTCCACAGCCAACATCAGTGGTGAGCTATTCTGCCAATCAGGAAGATGTGAAACCCTGACCTGAAATTTCCAAGACAAAGAATTGTTTTGTGCTGTGCTTTTTGCTGCATATGTGTCTTTCGATTCTTTACTTCAACTCTTGCCTTGGAAACACTTAGATGACTGATTTTGAGAGCAGTTCCATTAAGTCAGTTCTGACTCTTGTGTCTCAGAGGTGGACATCAGTGGGTATGACCTGGATATAGATACCAGAGATTTTATATTGGACACAGCCCATCAGAAAACTGACCTCATAGAAAGGTAAAAAGCAGATGTGTGGGAGAGAACTGAATGAGTGAAATTGTGGTTGTGTTGGAGGCCAAAACTACCTTTCCTGTTCATCTGCCTGAACCTGCTCACCACAGATTCAGGGTGGGGTGTTGGAGAAAGGACCTCTGGCAAAACAAAGTAACTCCAGATTCTTAAATGTTTAAAATGTGAACACTATATTTTGTATTCTCCATAATACATCAAAGTAAAATGGTCAGTAATGGATCTCATACCCAATGCATGCGACAATAAGGTTTTGTGAAATCATGTCAGGTGTTGGTGGAAGAATGCACCTTGTGACGTTGAAAATGATTTCACCACTGTGTTGACTGACCTGAGTGCCTGCTACACATTCAACGAACAACTTCCATCCAGAATCATCAATGAGCCAGGTAGATTTGTGCACTGGACATGCACCATTTGTGGTGCTGAATTGACCAACTGGACTTGAAGAAGCACACAAATAGCATGTACTTTGTCTTCACTGTTCATCCAGGATCATCCAGTGGGTTGAGCCTGATTCTGAATGTGGAGCAGAATCAGTACATGAGAGGCCCTCATGAAGATGCTGGAGTCAAAGTGAGTAAATCCATTGCAGGCAAGGACAAGGAAATATGCATCAAAGTGGGGGTTTTTTGGTCAAAATAGGCAAGGAATGGAAGCATTCAAGATTTAGATGAACAAGGTAATCTTGTGAATCTACAGTGACTAGCTGTCCAAGCTTCAGAGCAAGAGAGAAAATCATTGTGACCCAGAAACCAATTTTGTAAGACTTATACCTTCATCTGTTTCAGATCCTGCTTCATGATCAGGGGGACATTCCACAGATGAAAGAGCAGGGCTTTTCTGTGTCACCTGGATCTCACACACTGGTCGCTGTGGAAAGAGTTCAGGTGAATTGTCCAGGATGATTCACAAAAATAGTGTATTCTTCAGACTCTCATCAAAGGACATTACTGCTCTCACTATGCTGTTCTTCTATGAAGGTCCAAAACTTGCCTGAACCATTTGGAGACTGTGAAGAGGAGAAGCCAGTTCCCATCTCTGTGTGTCAGGTGGAGTGCAAGACCAAAAGTGTGTACGAAGTGTGCCAATGTCATGATGTATACATGAAGCCCCACACTGACACAAATGGTGAGTAAGAGAGTGAAAATTCAGTGAGGTAGACACAGTGGGTGCAAAACTAAAATTCAAAGGGGAAGTACCTGCCTGCCAGGCAGCTTGGTGATATGAAAAATCACTTTTGTTTTGTAATTACACAGGCCAAAGTTTGCACAAAGTAGATTTTCACAAGAAAACCAAGACATTTGTATCATAGAGCCATGAAACTCTGAGTTTCAGTGTCCTCTAAAATGTGTGATATGCTGAAAAAATTCACTTGTGTTCTTGCTCATTCAGGTGAGAATATTTTTCTGTAATTTGTTTTCTGTGTTGAACAATGAAATTTTGTTGCAACATTGCACCTGAAAGTGCATTTTGAGTTGGATTTTGTGAACCGTTTGTAGAGCACAAAAAATGGCTTCTTGATACACTTTAGGTTGTAAGTCTGGTTTGGTGTTTTTTACATCAAATTTTGCTTGACAGCATATTCTTGTTCTTTCAGACCTGATCTCTCGGAAGGCTCAGAACTGCACTTGTCATGTGCCCTGCAGACGGGTGCACTATGAACCCCGCCTGAGCTATGCCCATCTCTCCAAAATCAATGTCAAGAACTTTGTTGGCTTGAATGAACAGAGGAGAGAAAAACTGCAGGTATGCTCCCCAAGGTGGATCATTGTGCGAGGCTAGAACTTGGGCTCTCTAAGCCGCTGCCTTTGACCAAAGACCGGAAGTAATCAAAATGCAAACAAAAGATATGAATGTTGGTTCAATTCGTTGATGTTGCAATGAATGCAGTGTGCTACCCAACTGTGACTTGCATATTTTATGGCTGCACAAAACTTGTTTTGTTCCACTTCCTCCAACAGACAAAATTTGTAACATTGAATGCTTGATTCTGACTATTCTCCCACACAACACGGGTCCTTGCAAGTGAGATAGTTGTTCCAGTTTCACGGCACCTCTGTTGGCAATTTACAGACACAGTTTCACCAGAGCCTCAGCATAAGTCAGAAGGACAGAAGGGATGATTTGATCTTCATGCTCCGAGCTGCCATCCGCCGAGTGGTTGCGCTTCTCAACCAGCACAACCACCGCATGCAGAGCATTGAAAACTTGGTGAAGGATTCCAGAACAATTGACCTTGTAACATCTGGAAAAATTGTACAGGTGATATTCTTGTGCTGCAAATGGAAACAACTCTCTCTGATTTGAACACTGTACAAACGCAATAGAATCCTAACTACCAGATCAAGCTTGTGCCTGAAAAAAAATGAGACACACAATAGTTTTGTTTCAGTGAACTGGTTTCACAAAAGGTCATCCATATATGGTCCAGACCCACTGTTCCTTTCCAGCACGACAAAGAATTCATTGAAACTCAACTCAAGACGATCCAGGAGAAGTCTGACAAGGAGGTGTACCCAAACTTTGAATACCTGTGGCGCTGGCAGGTACCACATGTTGAGGCTGCCATGGCCTTCAGGGATGGAGGGAACATCTCCAAGGCCCTTGAGTTCCTCCTCTTCTGCAATGGTAAGCAGTTGATAATCACAATGGAAGATCTAGATTGATTTAGGGCGGATGAAGTTGGTCAGTATTGTCCAAGTCTTATGCTGGTGGGATTTCAATTGCAGCTAACTGTTATTTCCAAACATAAATCTTATATAGTGGTAGTTTTGTGGGACAAACATGTTTCAGGCACCATTGACCACATTGAACCAGACATTATGCCAACAGTGGAGAACAAGTCATCCACTGAGGAATTTATTCCATCATGGATTACAATTACCAGCCAGAGGAAATGTAAGGCAGAGTTTGCCAAGCTTCAGGACAAAGTAAACAGCCCATTGGATGACATTGTCACTGACTATGGCTATGTCATCAGGAACAGTCTGACAAAGAGATATGCTGCATACCTTGAAAGTGTTGAGTTTCTATTCACAAATTTGACCAGGAACCTGACTGCCATTGAGGAACACAAGAATTGTTTGGATTATTGGGAAGAGTTCACCAAAATAGATGAGATATTTGTCAACATCACTGGCTTTGGTGCAAACATGTCAACAGCAAAGACATATGATGAAGCTTACCAGTATGCAAAATACATTCCAAAGTACCACAGGCAGAGGGTAGCCTTGCCCTACAAAGAAGAAAAATATGAATCTTTGTATAGTGAGATGAGAGATTCATGCAACTGGATGAAAAATTATGGGAAAGAGACTGTAAAGAAGGGCAAGAAGATTTTGAGAAAATTTGAACATGTCCTGGCCAGAATGAGAGTCCGAGTTTCAGAACTTGTGCATCAACAACATTTATTTGAACATATGTCCCGGGTGATGACTGATTTGTTAGAACCTGCTATCAACACTGCAGAACAAATTTTCAAAAACATCACAACAAGTACCAACAACCAGCTGATGGCCAGCACAGAAAATTATGTCATTCTCAGGCAAAAGTTTTCTGATGGAATGTTCTATTTCAAAAAAGAAACTGGAGACTCTAGAGATGAACTGGAATCTGCTTACCAACAAATTTCCATGCTCAAGTTCCCAGTCATAAACTGGAACAATATTTACAAGCTGCAGCTTGTGGAAGAGACTGCAGCCCTGAATGACTCTGAATGGCCTGAGCTCACAAACTCTGTGGGGGTGGGTTTTGGCACATCATTGAGCCTCATGATAAGGGAGGCATATGATAGGCTTTTGACCCCATTGGAAGAACTGACAACCAGCTTTGTGGAACTGGAGGTGGACCTACTTCTGCATGTTGAAGAGTTTAACCAGTTCTTTCAGGAATACAAAAAGGCAGCCTCCATGGACACAGGGTTTTACCTGTAAGATGCGGGATGTTTCAACAAAACCTTTTCAGCTCAGGCAAGCTGTGTTCTATCATGCAAGCAGTTGTGAAATTCAGCAACAACCCAAATTTTATTTATCTTTTTTCAGGAGAAATTTTCTGCAGGTTGACATTTTCTACCAACAGCTGAGCTACAAATCAATTGAAGAAAACCAGGCATTTGAGTTCCTGAGTCTCTTGAGTGAGGTAGGAGGCTTCCTGGGGCTGCTGTTGGGGGCTTCGGTTCTCACTCTCTGTGAATTTGTGGATCACTTTTGCTTGAGACTCGTGAAGCAGATGAAGAAACACTCAATGAAGAGCCACTGATGTCCAAACCACAGAGGCACAGGAGCTGCGTAAGGTCCGCAGAGGTACATTTCAAGTCCTGGTGAATATCTTGGTCGCCTATCAGAAGATAGCACCAAAACAATTGAGTATGACCACTTCAAAAATTCGGATAATAATATTTGTGCATTTTCATTGTTTGTTTGGTTTGTCCTCTATAAATACCAGCAAAATATTTGATTCTATTTTCAGTGATTTCTGTTAGAGTTTCAACGTGCAAAAACATTATGGAAAATATGAAGCTTTGGAATTGTGATGCAAACAAACACATGGATTAATCACGCATTGTGACTGTGTAAATACAAAGATCAGTGCGCAACCCACAGGTGTCTTTTTGTTCTGCCCTTCACTCCTCAACACCCAGATACACTGTTCAACAAGTTTGAGTTTCCAATCCATTGAGTACTATCAGTCCACATACCCCACATCACGGTCAGTGTAGAGTGGTCTGACAACCACAGACCAAATTGGCCTGAACTCACAGCGCAACTGGAGCAGTTGCTAGTAAACACACACCCTCATTCTCACCACCCGGGCACTTTGGCTTTGTTCCAGCAAAAATGGTTGCCTCTGGTCCCTATTTCTTTGTGGACCTGTGGGTACCTGGACTCAACTTTTTGCGATTCTATTCTCACCCAACCTGGGGACAACACTGTTGATCCCCCCTCGTGGATGCACTTGGTTTCATTTGATTTGTTGCCCTCTTTACCTTGGGTCATTACAACACAAAAGCACATGTTTGAGGGTTTCAGGTGATTTGCACACTGTGCCTGTTCCAGTTTCTAAAAGGCAAGGAAAGTCTGGCACACCGGCCGTGTTTCTGCTTTGACGGTCCGTTGGTTATGTTCAGGTGCACAATGCTGTCTTTGTTGTCCCCAGAATATATTTGAAAAAGTTACAAAGAAAAAAAACAAATAGAAGCAGCACCACCACAGCTGGTCACAAAACATCGGAGGGTACGCATTCAAAGAAGACTTTGTTCCAACAGTCTCAAGTTTTTGCACAAAAGATCTTTGTTCTTCCAAACATGAGAAAAACATCTTCAGACCAAACGACCATTGAAGATCCAACCAGGTCCAGCCGATTTTATGGGAGTGAATAACTTCTCCACGAAAGGCATTTCTAGTGGTCAATCAGCTGCAGGCTTTTTACCTGCAAAAGTGGGTATTCTTTTAGCAGAAGAGTTTGTTCAGGAGACGCAAAAACTGTACGGTTGCAAAAGTTAAAAACTGAAATCAGTTTTCTGTTTGAAATTCTGAAAATTGTCTTGAACCTGACAGCATTTGAAGCATTTGGGTTTATAACGTATTCACTGATTTGCCTGAATATTTGCTTGGTCTTTTGGATGTTTCCTAGATTTTATCCATTTTCTAATTGCTGTCACAATAAATACCAAAGGGTTGACAATAGCATTGACAGGCAATCCTGTAGCAGTGACCCAAACAACAAGGTCAGGAGGGTAAGTGGTGATGACCATGAGTGCAATGTAAGTACCATTCACAGGATACCAACACAGAACATTGGAGGTTGAAATTATCACAAGTTGAATGATGAGTGAGGCATTAGATTCATCTGCTTTAGATTTTCAGATATTTTTCTGTGACTCTTTCAATTTTCTGACAAGAAGTGTGTGTATGACAACAATAGCAATTGAGGTTACTGTTTGTGAAATGGCAGTGACCCAAGCAAGGACCTGAGTCAAAATAACAGAACCACTTGGATCATTTATGAATGGAAGACACAAGCTCACTGTAGAATTCCCCCCAAAATACACAAATATACAAGTAAGGACAACAGCAACAACTGAAGTCAGTGCATAGGCGGATGTCTCCAGTTTCAAAGTAAACCTCAATCTCTTAAACTTTGAATCCATTGGATGCACCACAAGCATAAGTCTAGACAATGCAAGGAAGATCAGAACAAACTGAGTCAAGAGTGTGTACCAAAGTACCACAAAATAGGCCCCATAACACTCTGAACTTGTGCCGGCTTGTCTCTGACTTACCAGATATCCAGTTTGGTACACATGATCAGTTACCCAGATGCACGTGAGGTACGCACTGCACAACATGTCACTCACATTGATGGAAACTACTGCAGGGGAAAATGTCTTCTGTGATTTTCTGTTTGAAAAGTAGATGACACTGGAGGTCACACAGAAGACAAGGACACAGATGGAAACAACTAGGTAAAACCACTTCATTGAAACTTTTGGCAAAAAAGAACAGGACACATGCCAAAGTTTGTCCACCAAACACATGGTTTCTTGTGATGTCACACAACAAATATGATAAACAGTAGTTATAATTACAGTTACATTCACTTCATGGAAAGAATCAAAATGCAAGTTTGTAAAACTGACATTTTCAACAGAAAACAATTTCAGACAACCAGTAAATTTCAAGGTTGGTTCTTGCAGATGCAGTTGTGGATTGTTTGATAAGTTGAGAGTCTTTAAGTTGGACAAATTGAAGAATGACTGTGCGTCCAATTGAGTGATATTGTTGTTGTTTAGCTTCAGTATTTTTAGACGATAAAGTGCTGCGAAACATTTTTTGTGAAGCTCACTTATGTTGTTGAACTCTAGATCCAGAAACAGGATAGTTGCTGAAGAAAATGTTCCACAAATTTCTTGAATTTCATTCCTTCGTAATACAACTCTAATGATGTGAACTAATTTCATAAACAATTGTTTCTGCGAAGGTTTTGTGCTGGGGCCGTGTATAACCTGCAAATTGGGGTGCCTTGACTAGGATAATTTTGAGTGGCGTACTTCTGTCCAAGTTCTGATGCGAGCGTCTAAGCATCAAGAATTATAAAAGGGGCGACGGTGGGAAACGCACATCAACACTGGGTCATTCCTTTCCTAAAGGAGCAGAATGGCCCAGCCTATGAATGCTGCAGGAGCATCTGCCTCGACGGGACGAATCCTCTACCTTGGACAGGTACATCCGAGAGAAGGGCTCTCGTAGTTTGGATCATACTCTCCATAACGGATACAGAATCCGAGGGGACCATTCCCACTCCTGGCCTCAAAGCCTTTACCCAGTGGATCCTGACG
>JAAUXT010024410.1_pt1 | contig 16291 bp, 17 predicted proteins | sample 7278171 | NCBI WGS metagenome assembly JAAUXT01 (sample SAMN14350112, study PRJNA611818) | marine sediment metagenome | isolation source: surface marine sediment (1.8m) | place: French Polynesia: Moorea | collected 2018-08 | reverse complement strand
AGACAGACAGACAGACAGACAGACAGACAGACAGACAGACAGACAGACAGACAGACAGACAGACAGACAGACAGACAGACAGACCAGCGTGCTGTCGAAATAGTTTTGCTCCAGTCACTGGTGCGAACACCACTGAACAGTGCACTCATACTTCGCCAACACCGGCAGTCACAGCCACCAAGGTCAAGAAAACAAAGACGCATCAAGCTCCTCCCACGCAATCATTCCATTTCCGCGAAGACCTGTCCTTCAATAAAACCCGCCCGCCATCGGAGCAATTCAATTTGCGAAAAAAGAATCCGTGTTACAGTTGCCAGTTGTCTTCCATTGCAGAGACAACCACGACAACCACGATTGCAACTACAACAACTGAGCCAACCACGACAACAACAGAACCAACAACAACCACAACTGAGCCAACCACAACCACAACAACTGAGCCAACCACAACAACAACAGAACCAACAACCACAACTGAGCAAACCACAACCACCACAACGGAACTAACTACAACCACCACCACCACCACCACAACTGAGCCAACTACAACTACTACAACTGAGCCAACTACAACCACAACTGTACCAACTACAACTGTACCAACCACAACCACAACACCTGAGCCTACAACCACAACAACTGAGCCAACCACAACCACAACTGAGCCCACCACAACCACAACTGAGCCAACAACCACCACAACTGAGCCAACAACCACAACTGAGCCATCCACAACCACTACAACTGAGCCAACCACAACCACATCTGAGCCAACTACTACCACAACTGAGCCAACCACCACCACAATTGTTGCAACCACAACCACAACTGAGCCTTCCACAACCACAACAACTGAGCCAACAACCACAACAACTGTACCAACCACAACCACAACCACTGAACCAACTACAACTACAACTGAGCCAACCACAACCATAACAACTGAGCCAACAACCACAACAACTGTACCAACCACAACCACAACCACTGAACCAACGACAACCACAACTGAGCCAACCACCACCACAATTGTTCCAACTACAACTGTACCAACCACAACCACAACTGAGGCAACTACAACCACAACAACTGCTCCAACCACTCGAACCACCCCTCAAACGACCACAGCTGAGAGAACTACCCCAAGTACCACAGGCAAGCAATACTCATTCTGACCACTTTGCATCAGTTTGATCCCTTTCAGAACGAGCTGCATTTCCCATACCTTCTCTCTGTCGCTCCCACAGGCTGCCCCGCGGGTCTCTTCGCGCCCGGCCCGGACGGGCTCTGCGCGCCGTGTCCCCGCGGGACCTACCTCGGGGTGAGCGGCGGCAGGGCGCGGCGCTGCGCCCCGTGTCCCCCGCGCTACAGCACGGCCGCACCGGGCAGCACGGCGCTCTCCGACTGTCTCTGTGAGTATAGTACCGCAGGCACACGATGCGAAATTGCGATGTTTCACCGAATCGAACGTACTTTGCGTCCACGCCACACAAACTGCAGTCAGCCCAGGGCACGTCCTGCATCCTGATGATTGGCGACTTTCGAAACGTTTCCCTGATCCACTGTCCGGTATCTTCGTTGTGTGAGTCCCTCAATGGCTGCCGTAACATCAAAACTCCATTTATTTGGTAATCTTACACAAAAGGGTCCCTAGACCTGAAAAATTTGCATTCATGTGTGTCCTGTGCAACCGCAGTGGAACTGACCTGTCCGCCGGGAAGCTTCCGGGACGCCGCTTCCGGCTCCACTTCCGGTCGGTGCGCGCGCTGCAGGGACGGCAGCTTCCAGAACCAGCACTCCCAGGTGCGTCCATCACTGCAGCGAGAAAATACAACTCATCGCATTCTGACAGGAACATCTCTGCAAACTTGTGTGTGTGCGTGTGTGTGTGTGTATGTATGTGTGTGCGTGCGTGTGTGTGTGCGTGTGTGTGTGTGCGTGTGTGCATGTGTGTGCAGGAACGTCAGTCTCCCTGCATGTCGTGTCCCAGCACTTGCAGGTCACTGGTGTTGTGTCGTTGAGTCGAAACAGCCCCCCACCTTCTTGCGCAAGTCAGCAACGGTCGAGACTCGCGCCACAGAGAGGGAACAGAAATCAACATGACCCGTGTAAAGTCGCCCAGAATGTTTCCCCAAAACAACGACGACAGGTAGCAAGCGGCCTAGCGCAGACACGTTGTACACGCAGGAAAACAAACGGTCTCCCCGAGTTCGAACTTGACCGTGCTTCCTTGTCCCTACACACACACTTGACTCAGGACTCTGCCACACACACATTTTACCCAGCTCTGTATCCGAGACCTATAGACGCTCTGTATCCGAGGCCTATAGATATTGCATCTCGCTCTTCGCTGCAGGCGTCATGCGTCTCGTGTCCCGGAGCTGCAGCCACGACGGGAGGACCGGGCGCCGTCGAGCAGTCCCAGTGCGGTGAGTAACTCAATAGGGGCAAGCTCTGAGAAGGAGAGACCTGTGCGACAGGGAAATCGTTCGGGTCCTTCTAACCCAGGCGCGGATGAAGGTGCAGAGGCCTGCCCGGCACCCTGAAGTCCTGAATGCGTGATCCTCATTTTGCGCCAAAAACAATTCAGTTGAAACAGAGTTCCCTTTCGACGTGGAACCACCCGAACCAAATTCTGAATCAATCAGAATGCTCCCTTGACACTGCATCATACACAGATGCAATGGTTTGTGTCGTTGACCACGGAAGCCTTCAACCGATTGTTTCTCCCTGATTCGCGAACAAGCTGCACCCGACGACTGGCTGAAGGCGGGGCCAGTTCTGCGCATGGCGCATCTGGTGTTAGCCCAGCCCGCATGACTTCTGAATCCGAACCGCTCCCCTACTTTTCAGTTCTCCTGTTCGGCAGTGTCGACCTCCGCCCCCTTCGGTGACAAGGAGTTTCAGTGTGGAGCTATGGGTCGACTCCTTCACAAAGCCCCTCCCCCTCATCCTCCCCCTCCTCTAACCGCTCCTCTCTTCTTCAGTGTCCGCCTCCGCCCCCTCAGTGATGAAGACCTTCAGTGTGGAGCTGCAGGGCTGCACCTTCACTCCCACCCCTCCCCCTCCTCTAACCGCTCCTCTCTTCTTCAGTGTCCACCTCCACCCCCTCAGCGATGAAGAGCTTCAGTGTGGAGCTGCAGGGCGGCACCTTCACCCCGGCGTTGGACGCCCCCGGCTCCGCCGCCGCCAGAGCGGCTCGGGACCTCGTCACCGACACGGTGAGTCGCGTTCAGCTGCGAAGCAGAGCACGTGTCCGCGTGCTGTCCAAGGTCAACACAAGATTGCATGTTGTTGCGTTTGTCAATACGGAGGTTCAGCAACCGCCCCTCCCCCAACACACACACACACCGCACGGAAGATTGGCCCGTGAAAACCTCAAAACACACGTGAAATACGTCTGGTGTTTTGCCTCCATAGTCACACGCGGTGTCCACATCGACGGGCCGATTTCGTCAGCCATGTACTGAAGGCACGTCAGACGTGTAAACTGAACCTCCCCAAGGCGAAGTCACCCCCCCCCACCAACTCTATTGGGTTTTTGTGCACGTCTGGCAGGAGAGAATGCGATCCTTGTGGACCTGTGTCCGCGAATGCGCTGCGTCCCCGCGTGTCCGGTGACGTGTTGTGCAACAGCTGATGACTCAGCATTGCAGATCTCGGGGGCGCTGGCCGGGTTCCCGTCCTACCTGGTGCGACTCACGTCCACGGGATTCAGGTGAGTTTCGCCACTTCCACCCTCATTTCACTGGGCCTCGCTTCAGAACCAGGTCGGGCGAATGGTCGTCAGCTCATGGCTCCCAAGGTCTCCTTTCAGGGCCAAGTTCAGGCTCAGCCCACACGTAGAGTGGACCTCTCCTTCCAGCCATCTCCCCACTCTGGTTGCTCAACTCTGTGTTGATCCCCTCCTGTAGACGCGGTCCCGGTGGGTCGGTGATCGCGGACCTGCGGGCCGACTGCGCCCTCACCCCAACGTGGGAGCAGACCCTTCCATCGTCCACCCCCTCTCCCCCAGTTGCTCACTCTGTATTCACCCCACACAGACGCGGCCCAGGCGGGTCGGTGATCGCGGACCTGCGGGCCGAGCTGCGCCCTCACCCGGACGCCGACTGCATCTTCTCCTCAACCCTGAAGAGGCTGGACCTGAGCGCGCAGCTGCCGGGAGCCGTCGTCGACGTCCAGCCGTGTCAGTCTTCACACGCTATTGTTGTTTTCCACCCATGCGTTCATCCATTGTCAATGGGAGCGACAAGCATCACGACGCTTCTGTCACGCCCATGTCTCACGCCACCTCGCGCTGCTGCCCTCGAGCAGGTTTAGAGTGAGACGGACAGCTCGATGTGATTCTCAAATTCTTATCGCTGTCAACTGCAGAAAGACTTAATCTGGGCACAAATGACTGTCCGCCCAACTATCATTGTCAATTGGGTGAAACCGTTTCTCACCGGAGACACGCGATATTTTCAGGCCCGCAGGGAAGGGAACTCACGGTGCAGAATGTCGAGCCTCTGATTGGACCACAGACTGGAGGTAGGACTGAGAGTTTTGAAAAGGCACAATTCATTTGATTTTCTGAACACTGTTCAAACAAAGGGTGAAGGTGAAATGTTTTGCCCCTTTCCTTGCCAGGGACCCTGGTGACAGTGACGGGGCAGAACCTGCTGTTCCACGGACCCATCATGGTCATGATGGGGTCACAGAACTGCCCAGTCACATCCCAGTGAGTTGTCGTCTTGTCAACCCTGCTCAACAATACGCTAATTGAGTGTTCAGTAAAACGACAACAATGTGTTGTGCCAAGCCTCCGACTCAACTCATGATCACGTGTTGAGCTTGTGCTGACTGTGGACCTATAGACCCCTGATGTTCTGTATCCGCAGATTCACACTCGTATCCTGATGGCTGGTGGACTTCTGCCGTACGAAAGGCAACTTCTGCCGTACGAAAGGCACTCGAAAGCTGTGTAGTTCTGTTTCTACCCACACACTGTCCACTCCAGGAGCAGCAGTAGAGTGGTGTGCGTGACGCGTCCGCTGAACCTGGTGGGAGTGGACCTAGACGTCACGGAGCCCGTGTCCCTCGCCTTCCCCGAGGTCTCCGTCCCCGACCAGCCGACGGGCTTCAGGTTCACGTTCACAGCGCAGCAGCCCGCAGTCAGGAGAATCATGCCCCGCTCCTCCATACTCAGGTACTCATGTGTGTGTGTGTGTGTGTGTGTGTGTGTGTGTGTGTGTGTGTGTGTGTGTGTGTGCGCGCGCCCTTGGATTTTCAATGTCATATGTATGAAACTGGTTTGTTTGGCATTTTCAGTTTCGGGTGAAAAATATTTTCGCTTTGTCGCACAAAAGTGATCTTTCCTGTTTACTCAACCGAAAAGTCATGTTCCAGAAAAGATGATGTCATCACAGTTGCAAAAGAGCACCTGACTGCACTCATCGCGCTTTCTTGTCCAACCCTGACAGTCAGGTTGTTTCAGGGAAGTTCTCTTTTCAGTCGTGAAAGTGAACCTGACCTGCTCGCCACGTTCTCTTTCAGTGGAGGAATTCCCATCACAGCGACAGGGGAGAACCTGGACAAGGCAGCTGAGGTGCTCATGGAGGTCACGGTGCTGTACGGAGAGGGCAGACTGGCCGTCTACTACCAGGTAGATCTAACAGGTTCAGAGTGAATTCAAACGGAGCAACAGGGAGACAGCCTGGATCTGGTGAAACAGGCAAAACTGTGGTGCGATTCCAACGTCATTCTTTCAGTTGACTTTTGGATGCACGTTCTGACTCCACCAGGTCTGTGCTTGACTGAAGAGGGAATATTAAATTTGGGAGTGGAGAAGGTATGACTGGACACCATTGTGTTTACTCGCTTCCCGACCCCTGTCTTGCCGTGTTCCCCTGCAGGCCTGTGAGACGGTGAGCGCGGAACAGGCGGTGTGCCGGACGCCCGACCTCTCCCCGGCGGGAGGAGCGGGGCGCCGCCGCCGGAGACAGGCGGACGGGCCGGGCGCGCAGTGCGGCGAGGCCCGCAGCCGGTTCCGAGAGCTCGTCAATCAGGTGAGAAGAACTTCCGTTGTCTTCATGGTCCAGAGTCCTCTGACCGCAAGTTGAGTGCATCCCCAGCTTTCGCCTGGATTTTGCATGTGGCCACGAAAGCAAATTGCAAAAGTCATTTGGCCCGGCAGCAGGTCCTGGTTGGCAACAGGTGCTGTCAGACGGGGACGCTGTCTCTTTTCTCTGGATGATCACCCTATCGGTTGCCCCAAGCCTGACCATAACAGAAGGCCACAGGTCCATACTTGGCGCACTCAATTATTGCGCACCTGAAAGCTTTGGGCGTGTTTGTATTGACGCCACGCCGTTCTCGTGCAGCGTGTGGAGACGGCGCTGGACCCGGCCCGCGCCGACGTGTACGTGAGCTTCGGGGGCGAGAACAGCTTCCGGCTCGTGCTGCGGCGCGACCCGGCGTTCACACAGCGGGGCGGCACCGTGCCGTTCAGCTCCACCCGACTCTGCAGGGACACCGACATCACCATCGAGGTGAGCGAGCATGCAGGGGCACATTGGGTTCAGCTCAGTGTCCGTTCATGCTTCAGAGTCTGGCCGTGCGGTGGAAATTGGCAACGTTCAACGTGCCGATGCTCGTATGCACAATGCGCCGACATCACAATGGACAAAAGAACAGTTCTGCTACTTTTCTCCAAGAAGGCCACACGACGTGAAAAGGCAAAACAGTGCACTCCACTGTCACCCAACCCCAGGAAATGTTCAGAAAGACACTTTCACATATTGTCCTGTCGCCACCTGTAACGTTTGTGATTGTTGCCCTGCTCCGCTCAGGGCTCGAACCTGCTGGGAGGTGCGGCGTCCGACGACTACGCCGTGTACGTGGGGACGGAGCGGTGCAGGAACGTGCGGGTCACCAACACAGGCATCACGTGCGAGCCGCCACGGGACGGGTCCGGGACCACACCCATCACGGTGAGTATTCATAAGTACTCATGAGTATGTGGGATCGGAGCGGTGCAGGAAACACAGCCATCACGTGCGAGCCGCCACGGGACGGGTCAGGGACCACACCTGTCACTGTGAGTATTCATGAGTACTCATGAGTACGTGGGGACGGAGCGGTGCAGGAACGTGCGGGTCACCAACACTGCCATCACGTGCAAAAAACTGTCAGACGGTCCAGGGACACACCTGTCACCGTGAGTATTCAAGAGTACTCATGAGTGTACGAAGGTGAAACCACTTCTGCCTGTTTTCATGTTCAAAACCGTTTAACCTTGTTCTCTTTCAGTACTGACACAGGACAATAGGCGTCATTGTTGTCAGTACACACCGACCCAAACATGCACTGCGGTCAAAACAAAAACATTTTGCACACTGTGAAAGCACAACTTGATCTGGATCAATGTCAAACACGTCCTTCAAAGTAATTTCCTTGCTCCTGCAAGCAGCTGCGCCAACATTTGGGCCATGATACAAGCATGCAGTGGCAATACTCGTGCGCTGTTATGTCAGCGATTTCGTCAGAAACTGCTTCTTTCAGATGTGCAAGGGACTCAAAGCGGATGCCTCTGATGTTTTTTTTCAGTCTTTGGTACAACCAAAAGTCACATGGTGAGAGGTCTGGGGAGTATGAAGGCTGGGGGAGTCTGGTCCAGCCCAACTGGTCGATCAAAGCCAAGGTCAGCGTCGCGTTGTGTGCCGGGGCGTTGTCAAGATGCAGGAATTTCCTCCCATGAACCAGACTGTGTGGTCTCCTGCGTGCATGGGCAGCGTCGAAGCGGCGGAAAACTGCACGGAATGTTTCCTGGTTGACTGTCTGCGGGCGTTGCACATACTCAAAATAGACCATGCCACGGCTGTCGAAAAACGTCAGGATCATCACTTTGTTTGTTGCAAGAGTTTTTCTGGGTTTCTGCGGTCGGGGTTCATCTTTCCAGAGCCACTCCCTGGACTGAGCCTTCATTTGTGGGTCATAAATCCAAATCCATGACTTGTCCATGGTGACAACATTGCGGAAGACCCGTGGGTCTTGGTGGAGCAGTCTTGTCATGAAGTTGCAGACATCACGCCTGCGCTGCTTGTGGGCATCACTGAGAACAGCAGGGACAAAAATTGAACACTTCTTGGTGAGCTTGAGGTCTTGTTTCAGGATCCTTTGAATGCTGCTGGTGGCTAATCCAGTTTTCACTGAGATTTGCTTCAGGGAAATGCTCCTATCTTGGGCGACAATGTCCTCAACCCTCCTGATGTTGCGCACAGATCAGCCAGTCTTCTGCCTTGGAGCTCTTGGTTTGTCCACAATGGTCACACGTCCAGCTCTGAACTGGCGAATCCAGGAATGGATGCTGGTGTCAGACAAGACTTGGGTGTAGCAAGCCTCTAATCCACGTTTAATTTCTTCAAAATTCCAGCCCAGTTTCACACAGAAAAAAATATTAATCCTTTGTTGCAATTTGGAGGAAATTTCGGTAACTCTCTTCATGTTGCCTGTCCGACGTCGAAAACGCTTTCTGGCAGTGTGCTTGCAGGCAACAGGTCTGTCTGACCTCGGCAAAAATAGTCACTCTTAATGACACCGCTCGGTGCCGATGGGGCTCTGCACCGACTGGCTTTGAACATGAAAACAGGCAGAAGTGGTTTCACCTTCGTACATGGCGGGCGGCGGAGAGATTCGGAACGTGCCACGCGCAAGCCGCCATGAGACAGATCTATGGAGACAACGCACCTTCAAGGTATGGTGAGCCGCCTGAGCCCGTGCTCTCTCCGGCTCCTTCAACCTTTGGAAGAACGCATTCCCATCTCCCCTTGAGTGAGGAGGTCCTTTCCTCTTCACGATGGAAATCGCGGGGGCAATGATCGTGATTCTTTACTCTCCCAGTAGGTGGCGAGCTGCTTGAGCTGACCCCACCTTTGTTTGAAGAACGACTTCCCCTTCCCTGATCGTGTATGACGGGTGTTGTCCTGATCATGATGCACAATGTCTGGGGGAAATGACGCAGGTTTCTCCCTCTTTCCCAGGTGGTGGTGGGGTGCCTGAGCGTGACGCCGTTCTCGCTGCGGTACGAGGGCGACTTCGCCTGCCCGGCGGTGCGCTACGTGACGGGCGGCGCGGTGGCGGCGCTGCTACTCCTGCTCGTCCTGCTGATCCTCGTCATCGTGTGCTGCTGCTGCTGCAGGGGGAGGAGGCGCAGGAGGAGCAAGTGGGCGTGGGAGGAGGAGGAGGAGGAGGAGAGCAGCTTCGATCAGGTGAGATGGGGCAAGGGCAGACCTGTAGGGGAGCGGAATGTATGAGATAGAGAGTGGGAGTGGGAGTGGGAACAGGCAGGGGGAGAGAGAGTGTTCGCCAGAATAAGGATCGGAGGGGTGCTGTCAGGTTAGGAGCGGCAGGCAGAGGGAAGGGCGGGGAACGGCACACACACACACACACACACACACACACACACACACACACACACACACACACACACACCAAAGGCTGTCAAGCACCACACTTCACACGGAAGGCGTCTGTCTACCATTCGATTCCTCCAAGCTCCGATGTGACTTTTCGACCCAACAGCCATTTCACTTGAGCACCGGCTGGATGTCTTCACGCTGACTCGTCTAACCTGACTGCGTCTCTGTCCCTGACGTTTCTCTGTGTTTCTCCCCGCAGCTGCCGCCGCCGCACCACCGCCACCCGTCCATGTTCGACTCCACCCAGGTCAGTACTCGTTCACTGCAACGTTCCTGGATGAGCACCTCATCCCACAGAATCATCCTTGGCAACGTGACACAGTCGAACACCAGATCAGTCCACTGCAAACAGTGCTGAACTCAGAACCAGGTCAGCCCCTAAAACTGATCACGTACAATGGGACGAGGGTGCGCAATTGTCATCACCCTTTGTATTTTTTTCAGAGCAAACAAAATGAGTTGACGGCGCAGTCCATGCTGCGCGGCTCCAGCCACCTCGAGAACGGACACCCCTACAGACTGAGTGACCCCACTGGACTCAGTGACCCCAACGCACTGAGTGACCCCGGCGGACTGGCTGCTGAGTTTACAGTGGAGACGGGCAAGACTTTTGGCAAGTTTACGTCCCCAGGGGATACCCAGCCCCCGTACCCAGAGCGGAGGTCAGGACATACCCCCGCTGTGGTGGGCGCGCCGTCTATCCGGGGATACCCCGACCCCGACCAGATTGATGTCGTCTGGAACCCTGACGGAACACACTGGAACTCATGACAATGGTCCACCCAGGCGTGTTACGGGTTCAATTTGACGTGCTGAATCACTGCGACCGAACACCAATGGTGACAGTGGAAAGGGCAGGTCAGGGGCGATCCCAAAAAAAAACAAATCCCCCTCCACTGTATTTCAATGTATTCAACTTTTGCTGTTCTGCCCCCCTCCCCAATTGGGTGGTGCGCCCCTTCACCAGACCCCGGACCTGACCCTCTGCTGTGCGTCGGTGCGTGTTGAACTCGGCCTCTGTCTCATCAGGATCTGTACAGAGTAACAGTTTCTTGTCTGACGTGTTGATCAGTACGTCGTATCTGACGATCGTGGACGTTGTCGTCTCTCGGTGCACGTGTGTCCGTCACGTGTGTCCATCACGCGTCCGTCACGGTCAAGAGTGGGTCCAGAGAGGCCGTACGGTACCCTCTCGCCCCCAAAGAAATACTGAAAGCCCTCCATTGTTCAGTGCCGCAGGTACGTTTCAAGGGGTGGCCACACAGGCAAAATTGACGCGCGTCAATTCCATGTTTTCACGTGTGGTTTTAACCCCCTGTTGCTTAAGGCTGCCATTGACTTTGCCAAGGAAAAAACATCTCACCAAACATTTTTTGATGCGCAAAAACGATGTGTTTAACATGAAAGTAAACGCGCCAGTGTGGCCGCCCCTTCAGTCTCAATCGAACCCCCCCCCCACACACACACACACACACACACACACACACAACCGAGTTTGCCACCCTTCCCCCTGTCTTGACCCGATCCTGGATTTTTATGTGATCCTGGAGTTCCACTCCTGTCAGTTTGACATGTTCCTGAATTTGACCCAACTTCCGACCCGTGTCTTCGTTTTCCACCTGCTCCTGGTTGTTTCTTCCATTCAGCATTAAGTTCAACATGGCCATGTTTCAATGAGTGACGGGTGAACTTTGTCACCTCGTTGGCTTGTCGCACCTGTAGGTCATTTTGAACAACCGGAAAACGACTGACCGGGACCACTTGTTTGATGCAATTTTCGCATTGGTTGTTGCTGTTATTTCATTTTGTGCACAAAAACGAACTACAATAAAAATCATACTCATATTGGCTCTTCTGTCTTTTTCACCGGACTCACACGAGACAACTCGCAAGCCCAACAGGAATCAATGGGTTCATACGAGAACAAGTGCAGAAGTGTGAAATGTTGTGTGAACCCAAATTTCAAATCTGGAAAGACGTTCTTTCCTTGAATGAATGAATGAATGAATGAATGAATGATCATGGAGGCATATTTTTCGCTCACGCGCAGCACATCTGAACCTGTGGCAAAGTTCCCCTTCACTTTGTGGCCGATGATGCAAAGCCGTTCCTCAGTGAGTTTCCCTTCTCAGTTGGAGCTCCCCCCACCCCCCACCCCCCCAGGAAGAAGAAAAAAGGTCCGAAAGACTTGTTTGCGCAGTGGGAAACCTGTTGGATGTTTCCGCTCGGCTGCTCGCTGGAGCGTTCCTTCCTCATAACCAGGTGACTCGGCAGTTTCTCACGCACACCTCGGGCGGTTCGGCTCCGGGGACGCTGTTTACTTCCTGGACACGACGTAGATCTGATCACGACGAACGTTGTTCACGGAAAAAACAACACAACACTCCCTTCTCTCTCTTCTCTCCTTGTCTGTCTCTCGCTCTCTCGTCTCTCTCACTCTCCACCTCAGAGTTACAGGTAAAGGCGTGGGCTGCCCCGTGGTTCACACCTCGTTCAAACTTGTCGAAACAAAGGCAAATTCTACCTGACCAACACAGCCAAATTTCGCTTATTTTTTCTCGATACTTTTGTGCTACAAAGCGATTTCATTCTGAAAAAAGATCTTCCAGCAATGTAAGGTGAGGTTTATATCTCCGTGTTTTGCTCACAAAGGTTTCTGCGTGCTGAAAAGCATTGTGCTTTCCAAACCAACCGTTTTCATAGCTCCCTACACACAGTCACACCGGATGCGTGGCATTGGCTGCTGCGGGAGTGCCCATGCATTGCCCTGTACAGGGACACAACCACAAACCCAGAGTGGAGCAAGTCACCTCCGCGACACACCATAGCCACGGTTTCCAGACTCCCGATGCAGAGCCGTGGACAGCGAATTTCTGGACCAAAAGTTTCAAGCCACTTTGTTGTGAAGACCGTGAATGTTTTGTGTGAGATGTGCTTCTTGCTGCTGCAGTCACTTGATTCACAGTTTGTCCTCACCGTGTTTGGGCTGAGGACACGCGATGCGAGGATGAGCACGGTGCTGCAGCACTCTCACCCCGCGGTGGCTGCGCTCTCTCCCCGCCGCTGCACCGCCTCTCTCCCCGGCAGCGCTGCGCTCTCACCCGGAGCCGCCAAGCTCCGCTGCGTCTCAATAGCCGGGTTCGCAACGTGCGTTTCTGGGTCAGAGACTCGGGGTGTTGAGAGCAGCAAATCGAACCTCACTCAAAAATCCCCAGGAAAAAGTGTCTCATTCAGTTTCACATAACTTTATATGGATTTGAACGCGGGCAGCTGACTGGAATGTATTGAACGTACTGAGGGTCATTTTTGATATAGATGAGGATACGCTTTTGGAAGTTGAGGGGACTTCGCGCATGAATGAATCAGCGCCACAGTGAAGGTGAGTTGCAGCCTTTCAGCAACTTGTGCGCATCGATGCGGCATGATCTTGTCCCTCAAGCATCTCAGCAAACTCCGCAATGAAACACTCCTGTAGGTCAAGCGGACACAAATGCACGGCATTACTAAGAGTCCACTGAACCTTGTTGGCCGGTTTTCCCTGAGCGTCAACCGGAACGATTTCCTTTCGCCTGGCGCTCGACCCCGAATCTTGCGTTCCCTGAGAGAAGAGGCTGAATGAACAGGGCCTGCAGTTTCTCTCCCTGGGAGGTCCGGGTTGTGTCGTCCATCTGGACCTGGAGCAAATCTACTGCGTATCCCACAGGCAGAAAAGAAGAGTGTTTGAAGGTTAAAGTTGACACTTTTCGCTTGTTCGGACCCTCCCTTGATCAAATTTTGAACTTGCCCCTGGATCTCACAACGGATGACGCCTTTGGGATGCAGAAAGCACCCCAGGGCGTCCTTCGACTGTTGACGCCGTTTTGGGCCCCTGCAAGTAACCCATCTGTTCAGCAGGGATCTTTCAAAGATTTCTGCTACATTGTGCAGACGAACCCCCGGGATGGGCTTGTTCCACTGAAGGACCTGTGGTATTTTGTGAGGGATCTTTCGTGTCAAAGCACTCCTGTGTTCTCAGAGAAAATTCAAGTGAAGCGTTCCCAAAGGTCAACGCAAGTATGGCCTCTTTTCACATTTTGGAGCAGAATCCAGTGTTGAGCATCAGTATCAGTACTGTTGACACCAGTAAAAGTAATGTTGACAGTGCGATGTTGTCAATGGTCAGTTAAGGGGTTATCACATTGGGTGGCAGTTGTGACTGAAGCTGACCACCGAAGCTGACTTTTTTGTCTGCAACTGAACTCTTGTAGGTTGACTGAACCAAAAAAAAAAAAAAAAAATAGTTCAAACTATTTTTTTCTTCAGTGGGTCAACTGATCCCTTGCTAATGGGAAAGGTAAATAGAAAATGCTACTGCACAATGTGGACCAAAATTGTAGGTTGACCAACAACTTATCAGTTGCGACTGACTTTCCCAGAGTAGGTCGACCTACCTGTGTCAATGTGAAAACAAAAGTCGGACCAACAGGTAGGACCACACAAGCAGGACCGACTTTTTAGTTCGGACCGACCCAATGTGAAAGCCCCTTTACACGTTGGTCTGCGTGAAACAAGGGATGTTCAAGTGAATTTGATCAAAGGCAAGTTTGCTGTTGAGTACGTTCGATTTTGGCCCTCTCTGGGTTCAGAACATGGATAGACGACGTTGCACGTCTGTTGTTGATGACCGAGTGTTATCAAACTGAAACACAAGAAAGAATCCCTGACACCACCTGAAAATCCACCAGCGACAAGGAAGCGTTCTGCACTGATGGCCTCACGGGAACACGTATCTTTTTGCGCAGAGGCAGCGACCGCTCGCTTCACATGATGCACCAAAGCGTGTTGAACATTTTGCGTTGTCAAAGTGACAGAAACTTGGGCAGAAACTTTTTTTTCTGCGCAGCCCTATTGCGCTGATCAATGTTGGCACGTTCTCGCCTCAATTTTGCGCTGTCGCAGGGCAACACCATTGCGCCGCTCAGTCCACGGATACCAATGTGTTATGGAACGGGACAAGACACATCGGTCAAGGCAAACGTCGAGTCAGGGAGTTTCTCAGAAGCGTCCACCGACAGGTTTTCCACTGGTCAGTGTCCCCTAACAACCAAATCTCACGTTCCCGTCTTGATCATGACTTTACAGCTGTGATCTCCGAACACAAAAGTTGGTCAAATGAGTGAAAGAGGTACGTACAGGTACCTGTGCTGTTTTACAAAGTACTGAACCAGCATATTGACAAGAAGACCGCACCAAAGGTTTTTATGCTTGGCACGGCGAGAATAGGACTCCACTCTTGAGTACATCACCAGTGCTGATCCGGGTCTTGCTTTATTCCCAGGTACACAGTGTTTGCGAATGTGTCTGGAGCTTCTACTCCATGAGCCTTGATTTTTGGTCGAAGCCACAATCGCCTGCGTGTGTGTTGCCCTCCGATTCATTTGTAATTGTTTGGTAAATATTCCGGGGAAATGTGTTGCATCACAGTCGCGCACAGCACAGTGAAGGAGCGCAGCCCCACGGACCCACGATCGCGGGAACAACCTGCACCACCCCGAGTCTCCGTCAGTTCCCAGGGAGGGGGGCCTCAACAACACAAAGCAACGTTCCGACCAATTTTGCACAGAGGCGTACATGTTTCTGTTCTTGAACTTTTTCTCCTTTTTCTCCCCATGCCCCCTGCAATTGTGGATTTGATCCCGACTCCACCACGACGGCAGTCTGGACCCCCTCGTGTGATTACAACATTTTCCTCTTTCCAGACACACAGCTGCTGATTTTTGCTGACTCAGCGCGACAATGAAGCTGTTTATCGGTGAGTTGATCTGCTGCCAGTGCACAGTCAGACAAGTGAATTCGTACCAGGGGTTTCCTTGAACAATGTCGTCGGGGTCACAATCTTCTCACAAGACCTTGCATTTGGGTAGGATGGCTTGTACTGTTGTTTTTTTTTTCGAGCGAAAAATATTATCTGAACATCACCCATCAGCGCCGACGTTCCTCGCAATTTCCTGCGAAAACACGAAGGTTCCGTGTTTCTTCTGCGCCTTCTGTCAATTGGCAAGAAAACGTCACATGGCATCCTACCCGCTTCCGTTTTGAAGGTCTTTTCAACTTTCAATCAACGTTTCAAGGAACCCCTCCGCAGAAACATTTTGAGCAAGATGCTTGTTCGGAGGCAGAGTTGTTTTTTGCAGCAAGTGAGGAATTCAAAAGACCAAGGAGATTGAAATATTCACAGAAGAAAAGTTGTAATGCTCTCAACCTTCATCTGAGAAGGAAGTCATGTCTTGCAGGCGCCCTGCTTACACTGCTGCTGCAGGGAGCGGTTCACAGCCAGCAGGTGTCCAGACGATACGACGCCCACAACCCGCCCCCCGCCGCGTGGAGCGACATCCCCGCCGACACCACGGCGCTGGAGATCTGGCACGTGGCGGTGCAGGACCCGGACCTCTCCAGCGAGGATCTCCAGCATCTCACCAACCTGGAGGGTATCACACTGCGCAATGTGAACCTGAGGAGCATCGCAGCCGGAACATTCCAGGGCCTCGCAAATTTAACAAGGATCGAGGTGCAGAGGAACCCCTTGTCTCGCCTGGTCAGTGGGAGCTTCAGCGGACTGAATCAACTCTCCATTTTAAAACTCCAGGACAATGAGATTTCTACGTTGGAAAGTGACGTCTTCACTGGTCTCACCAACCTCCTGGAGTTGAACCTCTACGGCAACCAGATTTCATCCATCCCAGCCTCTGTCTTCACCGGTCTCACCAACCTCGGAGTGTTGTACCTCGACAACAACCAGATTTCATCCATCCCACCCTCTGTCTTCACTGGTCTCACCAACCTCGGAGTGTTGT
>JAAUXT010070371.1_pt1 | contig 16292 bp, 21 predicted proteins | sample 7278171 | NCBI WGS metagenome assembly JAAUXT01 (sample SAMN14350112, study PRJNA611818) | marine sediment metagenome | isolation source: surface marine sediment (1.8m) | place: French Polynesia: Moorea | collected 2018-08 | reverse complement strand
TGCAGAAGAATCAGGTACAACCTGCAGAGAGTCAGGTACAACCTGCAGAGAGTCAGGTACAACCTGCAGAGAGTCAGGTACAAACTGCAGAGAGTTAGTTACAACCTGCAGAGAGTTAGTTACAACCTGCAGAGAGTGAGATACATCCTGTAGTACAAGCAGCAGAAGAACTTGTGGCAATGACATTGGTGCCAGACATGAACAACCAGCCTGTCAGTCGGGATTTCGTGTGCAGTCTGTTGCTGGACACGGCCTGCATTTTTGGGGATGTGTACTCAGCAGTTGCTAGGGAAGACGAGTACTCACTGGTTGCCGATGTACATGGAGAAGACGTCCCCGTACTGCTCAGCGAGTCTGCAGAAGTCCAGGTGGATCTGCTGTTTGTGTTTCAACTCAGAGATCGCGCCTGTAGGTAGAATAGATTTTGGTGAGTGAACAGAGGATAAGTTTGTGATTTCTGAAATTGTGAGGGAACATGTTGCAGCACTCACTGGTTGCCATGGATACTCATGACCTTCAGTTGCCACGTGAGACAAGGGCGTTGTTCGGGGACACGAGGTACAAATCGAAGATTTCAGGCGCAATGCTATTTCTTATTGAGGGGGCGGCGGTGGCAATTCCAAGATCTGCAGACCGGAGGAACGGCCCCTTGAAGGACCTGCCCTCATTTTTGAACAGTTTCATGGGAAATATGAAAAAATACCCAGGATTGGTGGAAGTGGCTGCGCAGCCCCCAGACCGCGGATCCACCCCTGGATGAGTGGAGTCCAGACGGATCAGGGGAAGGTCTAGGGTTCACCAGATGACACATTGATCGATCTCACTCTGACCTTTTTGCCTTGTTGTGGACCAATGGACACAACTGCAGTTGATTTCTGATTGAGTTCCTGAGCTGCGCCAAAGGTTCAGCAGGGGTGCTGCACCCGAGATGCTGACAGTGGTGTGGCCCCTGGATTACTCACACACATGTGCAGAGATCCATGCATTGCGAGCACAAATATTGGCTGTCTCTCCACTGACCAATGGAAGTGACCACTCTGGTGCTGGGCGGAAGGAGTGAGTACTCACCCACGAGTGGCAGCCCCCTGGGGCCGGGTGGCAGGTTCCGAGGTCGACTCAGCAGCCAGTAGAGGGAGTAACCGACCAGCAGACTTCCGACTGTAATGAGAGATGGAATCTGTGCGGAAAAGTAGTTCGACAAAAGAGTACAACAAATTGGAATATTGTGGGGATTTACACTGTACGAGTGTGCATACATGTGCTGTGCATGTACAAGTCTGTACGTGTGTGTGTGTGCCTCGTGTGTGTTAGGAGATGTGTGGAAAATTTTGTGCCACACTATCACCACAGTTCATACTGAAACGAGAAACGGAATCTTTGTGACACACGCAATTCGGATGTGGGGAAAGTGTGCACCTGTGGCACATGGTGAGGATAGACAGAGAAGGAGACTGACTGTGAAACACACAGAACACAGAGAGCAAAAGAACAGACAGGCACGCAAAGTGGAAGGAAAGAGATAGACTGAGAGAGAGACAGAGGGTGAGAGTAAGACACACAGACAGAGAGCGAGAGGGAGCGAGAGAGACAGTTACAGCAAGAGAGAGAGCGGGAGTGAGAGAGAACAAGAGAGAGAGAGAGAGAGAGAGAGAGAGAGAGAGAGAGAGAGAGAGAGAGAGAAAGAGATTCAGAGACAGGTTGAGGGAACAATTTACTTCGACAGATAGGACTTCAGATAGAAACTGTTTATGTTCACAAAAAGCACTCACAAGAAGGCCAGGTGCACGCATACATGCCCCTGGACGCACACGCACACGACGAGCCATACGTAAACACCACCCAACACTGTAATATATGCGGTGCTCTTACTGTCAGAAACACCAAATTCCGTGGCACAAGGACACTTGCACGCATACCCCCTTCACACACACGCACACTCACCCAGGAGCAGAAAGTGCTCAGTCAGGAACGTTCGAATCGTCTCGAGAGAAGCCTCCATGATGGCTGTGACCCGCGTTGTGAGCTTCATGTGCACTGTGCACAATGGAATCGTTGCGAACAGGATCAACATTGGATGTACAAAACCACGGCGCCGTCCTTGCAGCACGGAACCAGAGCCGCTTGCTGTTCTACCACATTCATCGTGCCAAGATCGGTCCACTGTTGTTGAACGTACGTGCCTTGTGTCAGTTGAGTGACAGATCTCTGTGATTTCCCCCTGGCCAACACAGCACATGGCCTGTGACCTTCACCTCGTCAGATATCATCACTGCCATGTGCTTGAGTTCTGTTGTTCTGTTTATTGTCAGCAAGTGGACACACCTCCATCAGTCAAAATAAAAGGGTCATGAACTTGAGTTCATTGCAAAATCTCCCACCGGGGAACGGGCGTTCCCCTGGGGAATGCACAGGGAAACGCACAGGGGAAAAAGGAAGCTCTTCTCTCATTGGCTCCTCAATGTAACAAGCTCTGTGATTGGTCTCAGTCGTAATCTAAGCCAATCACAGCCCTCTATTTCCAATTTCCAGTTTCCCAAGTCCAAATTTTCCCGGGAGCTCCATATACACCCACCATACCGGTGGGAGAACAAAGCAGGAGGCAAGACTACACGTCTGTCATGTGGAAAACTCACAAAGGTACATGTTGCTGCCCTGACGTCTGCCAAGTACGACCGCCCGGAACTCAAAGGGATGCTAAACCTATCTGTTCTGCATCATGGCCTCACCAGAACTGACGTGTGTGTGTGTGTGTGTGTGTGTGTGTGTGTGTGTGTGTGAGAGGGGGTTAGCTCGGGTAGATCTACGAGTGGGCGCATACTCGGCACATCTCCAAACCCTCTCCATGCATGAGGCTATCAAGCTCCCACCCTAAACACACACACAAAGTTCAGTCATGAAGAGGTTTCCTCGACACTTTATTGTTCTAACCTGTCTATACAGTCTGAGATCAACAACCCCGAGCTGCTTTCATGCCAGCTTGTTGTACTCGCGCTGCTCACTGGCAGGTGAAGCTGCCACACAGCTTCAAGTGAAAGCGGCCGGAAAGGTTGAAACGGGTGACTCATTCACAAAATGTCAGGCGCACACATACCTCACTTACACACACGCACACTTTACCTTCGAGCAACCGATGTTTTGTAATGAATGCACGCACGCACACTTTTCCTGCCACCCGAAGATTTTTGATGAGGAACGTCAGACACACGCACGCCTCCTTCAATCACACACACACACACACACACACACACACACACACACACACACACACACACAGAAAGAATCACGTTTCTCTCCGGTTGGAAGCCGCTTCGTCAGAAACACACCCAAGTGAGTGACACAAGGATACCTGCACGCACACCTCCCTCACACACACAAGTACACACTCACCCACCAATAGATGGTGTACTGTAAGAAACATCTCACTTTCCTGCAGACGCAAGCAAGGGACTCAGCGATGCACGCATACTTCCTTCACACACCCACCAGCAGGAGGTCAGAACGTCAGATGCACACATACCTCTCACACACGCACGCACACCTCCCTCTCAGCGACACACGCATACCTCTCACACACACGCACACTCACCGACGAGCAGGAGATTCTCATTCAGGAACGTCAGAATGGTCTCCAGAGGTGCTCCCATGATGGCGACTTTTGCACGAACTTCTTGACTCAGCCTCAAATGTTGACAGCAACAAACGGAATTGTTGCACAACTAACAAAATCAACCTGTCCCTGGAGTGTAATGTTCATCTGTGCTCAAAAAGCGCGGGTCAGTTGTTCTAATTTGCAAGCACCAAAAGTGGAAAACATGCAGAAACTGTTGCAGCGTCCTTGCACCGAGGAACAAATGTTCCACTTCCACACCCTTTCCAGCATTCCTCCCTTCAATTTGGGACCACAGACTCCAATTTTTTTTTCATTGTGGTGATCTGCAGTGCGAGGACGGTGTTCCGGCCTGTGTCCTCGTGATATGTACTGCGAGGACGGCGCTGCAGCAAAATCTAGCGAGAGTGAGGTGACATAGAGAAGTATGTTGAGTCAATAGAGACGAACGGCCGGGTCAATATTGACAGACTGCATCGGGACAGCGACGAAATACCGTGTGCGGTGCATTCAGGGGCCTGGTCCACACCCAGTGAGTGCACCAGGCTCAGGCCTGTGTCACACCGCACGCGGGATGCGCTGTGTCCCGGCGCAAAGGGTGGGGTTGGGGTTACTCGAGAACTCCTGCGAAGTTCATAGAAGTTCCCCCCTCAAAATGCGGCTTTCTCTCGTGGGTCCAGGGTTGGGGAAAAGTGGGTCTGATGTGAGTGTGTGTGTGTGTGTGTGGTGTGTGTGTGTTTGGTGGGTATCACGAGGCCTTGACGTTGACTGGAAAACAAAGCAATTCAGAGCAAAGGCGGGGCAGTCACTGATCCCTTGGTTCTGCAAGAGCCTTTGGTGGCACGTACCAAAAGTATGGTATGGTATTGTATGTTTGGGTACCATCAATCAAAAATATTTCTGTTGATGATTTTTGTCAGGATATTTTGAAGAAGTAGACACAGCAAACTGACAAAGCATGGTAATGTTTATTGGCAAATTAAAAGAATTTTTAAGTTTACATTTTGCAACTTTGCACAGCAGAGCATGCTTCATCAAGCATGACAGTCTCTCCTGCTTTTTTCCCAAACACCCTGACTCAGTTCAAACAGGAGCTCTGCATTACAACGAAAAACAACACAAAAATAATGTTCTGAATACCTGTGGTCAAAAGTATTCAGTTCGAGAAAAATCACCTCAATCAAACAATGTCTCACATCAACAGTTCTTCGAGGTCTTGGTCTTCTTTAAATCTTGAAGGTCAGGGCCACCTCAAGGTCATGATCAATACCTTGGAGATCAGGGTCACGTCAATGTCCTCCTCTGTTGTTGGAGGTCATGGTCACCTCAGGGTCATCATCAATTCTGGGAGGTCAGGTCATGTCAAAGTCATATTCAGTTCTGGGAGGTCAGGGTCACTTCAGGGCAACCATCAGTTCTCAGTCAGGACCCTTTGGTCAGATCCTCTCTGAAAGGTCAGGGTCACCTTTGGGTCAACAGTCAGTGAAAGTCAAGGTCATCAGTTTCTTCAGGTCAAGGTCATTGATCAGTCATGGGCAGTCAGGGTCACATTGTATGGGGTGTGTATTGGAATGAAATTATCAAGAAACTCATCCCATTTGGGCGGTGGCACCCCCTCCTGGAGCTGTAACTGGAACCGGAAGCGCTGCAGCAGACTTCCGGTCGTCAGGAAGAGCACGTTTCGCATCATTGACTCCCCAGCGCACTTGCGGCGGCCTGTTGAGAAGTAAACCCATTGTGCTTTTTGGTGAAAACCCAAGAAAAATGGGCTTGGCCCCATCACAACACCAGCTGTGAACTCAAACTTACCCACAGAGTGGGGCATCAGAGGTTTAGCTGCCTCGCGGTTGTACGCACCACCAGTGCTGCCACCAGAGGGAGTGATGAACCGTGCGGGGTTGAACACCTCTGGCTCCGGAAAGAGCTTCGGGTCAAAGTTGATGGCGTGGAAGTTGGCGAAGACCTTGGTGTTGTGGCGGAGAATGTGGAAGCCCCGGAAGGTGACGTCATCGTGTAGGGGTTTGTGGGGTAAACTCTGGGGACCTGCAGAAAACTCAACACTACAAAAAAGACCCCTTTTTCCTCCATTGTTGTGAGTTCCGCATCCCAAATGAGAGTTGGATACATGGTCGTCGTTTCAGAGTGAACAGAAAACAACGAAGTAAAAATACAACACAATGGGAAGTGAGCAGAGCATCTTACAGAGAGGAGCCATGCGCATCACTTCGGTCACGACGGCGTCGATGAAGGGCAGTTCCGGTTTGTCGCTCAGCTGAACTTGTCGAGATCGCCCGACGACATCGTCAATCTTTCAACAATATGAATTCAATGACCACGACTCAGGGGAGTCGGGGGAGGGGGTCAATTCTACCGTAAACACACTTGTATGTGCACATGCACACGTGTACACATAATTGATGCACACACACACACACACACACACACACACACACACACCACTCTGGTGCATCCAGTAGGTCCAGGAGACAGGCCATGAGCTGCGCCTGCAGCCACGCAGAAAGAAAAGACAGTTCGGAAGGTGTGTGTGCGTGTGTGTGGGTGTGTGTGTCCACACAAGTGTGTAAACCCGAGCATTTTTCGCCTGCCCAGCAGGAAAAGACTGCAGTGACGAAGTGCACGAGTGTGAGCACATCTGCTTGCATGTTGCTTACCTGCTCCTGTGCGGTGCGCTGGTGTCCCTGGTTGGTGGAGAGGAAGAAGAAGATCCAGTGGAGTACCACGGAGCTGGACGACATGGCATCCGTAAACATGACCTGACCCAGGCCTGCATCAAAGAGAATTGTAGGGAGCAAGTGAGGCAAGAACGGGAGTGTCCGGGTTCAGTTCCTTTGGTCAAGTTTCGTGGAGCTCAAGTTATCAGTGTCACGGCGGTATTGGTCAGAGAGGTCCAAGGTATAGCAGTTTTCACATTGGTGACGCACAGTCGTTTTTTTGACGTCGGCGTCAAAATTTAACATTCAACCCAATGGTGGTATTTTGATGCAAGCCCAGAAATCGACCGCGCGTCACCCAATGTGAAAACCCAAAGAGTCAGGGTCAGTGTATGGGTGCACAGGATGGCTCACTGACACCTGTGATAAGTTGGGTTTTATCAGGGTCACTCCAGAGTCAAAGTCAGTGGTGAAAGGACCAGCACGGTCGATGTGTGGCAGTTGACGCCAGGGTTGACAATGGTTTGGTGAGAAGCGTTACAAAGGTTACAAATGCCATCTCTTAGAGGATCACCAATGAACGCCTCGTTGCTGAAGTCGGAACCCTTGTGCTCGATGTAGTAATCCAGCATGTCTCGTACCACGCCAGGGGTGAAGGTGCTCCTGTGCTCTGCGATTGCCTCCGCGATCAACCTGCACGACAGAGACCAAGCGTTGAATGTCAGCTGATCTGTGCTTCAAAACCAGCAAACTGTAGGCTTTCAAATCTCACGTCACTGGGTCCTATTCTGAAAGGATTCGTGCTTCATACTACGTACAACATACACATTGACCCGAACACACGAGCAAGACGCAACACATCTCTGCACTGTTCTGCCCCACCCAACCCAGCTGCAAATACCCACTCCAACTCCATGCACACACAAACGTTGGCAGTACCTTCTCTGCTGCTGCCCCATGTGCCTCGCCATGTTGAACTTGTCTCTATGCAGAATACGGATGATCCATTTTGGGAGGCGGGATGACAGGTCGTCCACCAACATCATGTTTGTGAAATTCTCATAGAAGTGTTCCACGAGGTCCACATACTCCTGCAGCCCTGGATCCTCCCATTCGAAGTCCTTGCTGAAATTGCACACGAGCTCAACAAAAGTGCTTCAATGCTTGAGTACACACATTTCGTTCTTTTGAATTTTCTTATTCACGAGAGGGTTGGGGCAGATACTTCCAAGCAGGGCCATGGTTTTGGCCCCACTCATAAACACACACACTCACACACGCTCACACACACACGCTCACACACACACACTCTCTCTCATACACACACGCTCACACACACTCACACACACTCAAGCATAACACACACATACACGCTCACACACACTCACACACACACACACGCAAACACACACCTGAGAAGCACATTGGTGATGATGTCAGCCGTCATCTTGTTGAAGAAGTGCTGGTCCATGGTAAAACTCGTTCCCTCTTTTTCCTCCAGGTGGCGAAGCAGCGTCTGGATCTGGATCAAGGGAGAACAACAGGCACTTGAGGACCACCCCCACACACACGCACAAAAGAAAAAAACACCTCAGTTTCGCAGAGGCAGCTTCCACAATGCACGACTCTGAGCTCAGTTTCTGAGATTCGAAGACTCACTGCCTTGGTGATTTTCCCCTCTGAAGCCTTGGTCCCGAAGCCAGTCGCCGTGAAGGACTGGACCAGCAGCTTTTTGTTGTCGATGAATGTCTTGTCATAGTTGGCAGCGAACAAGTCTGAAAGAACCAACGCTCCAAGGACAAGTTGCTCCTTGGGAAATGCCATGCACGGGCAAGTTGTCAGAGGGGGCACCCGAAACCAGAAAATATTCCCGGCATGCTGACGCAGAGACGCTGCAGGACAGTGCACCCCAATCACAACAAGAAGTTCCGGGCGGGAACCCTGATGGTCGCGCGTTTCGGTCTGGCCCAGTGGGTGGGTGGGGTCTGGCCCAGTAGGTGGGTGGGGTCTGGCGTAGTGGTTGTGGGTGGGGTCTGGCCCAGTGGGTGGGGGAGGTTACAATCCTAAGTGTGGACAGATGAATGCTTCTGGTTCTCAAGCCGTTAGCGGCACCTGGATGGCCCGCTACGCGACCATCAAAAATCCACTGTTCCCCATGCAGTCGTGTTGTGTGCACCAGGTAGACCTATGCACGGTTTGTGTGTTCAACATTTTCAGTCAGATTGAAGTTTTGCAACCTGTATTGTACATGCAGCACCCTCACGTGTTACTTTACCTTTCCACGTAGATACCTACTCATCACGGCAGCAGTTGCTATAGGGGAGACGAGTACTCACTGGTTGCCGACGTACATAGAGAAGACATCCCCGTATACTGCTTGGCGAGTCTCCAGAAGTCCAGGTGAGTTCGGTACGGGTGCTGTAACTCAGACACCGCACCTACAGAGGACAGACACGGCAGGAAGATGAGCTTCCAAATGCAGGAACCAGCACGCCTGGCACTTGTGTGTTCTGTGGACACCATATCAGCAGAAATGACCACGGACGGTGATTCACATTGAAACAAAGCCACTCACCCACAAAGGGCAGCCCCCTGGGGCCAGGTGGCAGGTTCCGAGGTTGACTGAGCAGCGTGAATAGGGCGTAACCGACCAGCCCAGTTCCCACTGAAATGGGAGAAAGTCCACCCAGGTGGACACCAATGAACAACACAGTTGTTCTGTCCAGCAAAGTGACCATTGGCATATCACTGACTACGCATTCGGGTCTGAATCTGTGCCCACGGACGAGGCAACGTCATGGCTTGCACTGTGTTTTGACGCAGACTGAAGAAACCTTTGATTTGAGGAGTATTGCATTGATCACATTGTTACTGTGGTCAACGGACACAAACGCACACTCACCCACGAGCAGAAGGTGCTCTGTTGTGAACATCACAATCGTCTCCACGTCAACAAAGGCTCCCACGATAACAACCGTGTCTGCAGGTCCCAGCATTGCACAGTTCACTCCATCAAAATATTATTCACAATCGCTTGTGTCAGACGGAGCGTTGCATGAATGGCTCTTCCCAGTCAAAAACACCAAAATATGTCCTCGCATTCAAAAGCAACACGCCATCGTGCAGCAAAGGCGAAGATGCGCATGACATGCACATGCGCACTGTTTCAGGTTGAATGAAACTGCACGTCTGGACCAGAGGAGCATTGAGCCTGACCTTTGAAAAATCTCCTGCTCCTTGATCAGATCCTGGACCATCTGAAAGAGGACAATACGGATGAGGACATTCAGGTGGCCTGCCGCCTCCCGACGAAATTGCGCAAAAATATGAGCACTGGCACTGGTGCGGTTTTACATGTACGTATTTTCTCGTTGTTTGGTTTTTCAATGTTTGAGCTTGCCCCCCCCCCCGGCCAGGTTTGTTTCCCCCACTGACCCTGCTCCTGGATCCGCTTGGGGTATCTGCCGTTTTTGTTTTTCTGCACTGTAAAGACGGCGCTGCAAGCTCTGCACTCGCGATCCGTGTTGTAAGGACGGCGCCACTCGTCGCGGTGCGTGGTACGGGTTCAGAGGTCAACGTCACACCCTTTTCGCACCAAACACGTCACGCTTTGATTCTCTGCCGTGTTTTGCTTTTGATCAGGGCTTTTGCGGGCAAAACAGAACTTGGAAACAGGTTCACACCGGTTGCGTCACGCACGTTCCATCATTGCGCGCTGGTGTTGGGCCTGTTTCACACGCGTCTTGTGCCCCGTGTCTGCGTGAATGGTGGACACGTGTGCTGCTGTTCTGCAATGGATGCATCCCCGCCAGTTGCTAGCGGTGGCAGAGGTGTGTGTGTGTGTGTGTATGTGTGTGTGTTTGTGTGTGTGCGTGTGTGTGTGTGTGTGTGTGTGTGTGTGTGTGTGTGCAAACTTTGCGCTCGACACGTCAACGACCAGTTTCCTCCATCTTCGCTTTTCTTTTCCATTTTTATTTCACAATTCTGACAGCTGCTCCGATTGTACAATGGACAACGAAACTTCATCAACACAATTTCCACCGCAAACAAAAATATTTGTGTTCACATGCAGTCTTGCAAGTTGTGGCCTTTTGCATGCGCAGTTTCAAAACGGTCCAACCAAAACTGTCAAACGTTCTGCGCGCAGTTTGTTGAGAGTTCCATCCAGAGTCGCGCCTGCACTCCTACCGGGCACTGCAGGCCTTCTGCGGCAGTCGCTTGTTACTCGCCTTCTCCCCTCGGGTCTTGCACTCGAACTTGCCGTGGTTCCATTCCTCACACTCTAAACACGCGTGCAGGTACCTGCAGTCCTCTCTGAACCTGCAGGTTTCTCCTCGGTTGAACTTGAAGCAGTAGTTTTCAGTCCTCTTCGACGCGTAACGCACCTCCGAGGCCCACAGTTCCAAGTCGAAGTGATTCCAGTCCAGCTGAGGGTTGCGCGCCAACTTCTGCCTGAACTTCTTGTCGTAAGCGTAGACGAGCTTTCACTCAGTCCTGAAGGCGTACTCATCAATGCAGGAGTGGTACTCCAGTAGCTCTGGGGCCTTCTCTGGAAACGCCCCTGTGAGGACACTGCAATAGATTCGGAACGCACTTCCCCATATCTTGTGCGAATCTATCTCCCGATGGTATGTCGCTTCGTCCTTCAAAAGGAGCCTTTTTCCTTCTTCATCAGGTTCTCCCAGGGGTATGGCAGTGGTTCCCCCGTCAAACATTGCGTCTTCAGGCAGCAGGTTTTCAAAGCTCACGTACTGACCCGAGATGATCTTTTGTCTCATTTTTTCGCTCAGATGCAGGGTTCCGTCAGACACTTGAAACTTGGGGAGACACGAACGTCTTGTACAGAACTCTCACCACCCGGGCCCTGGTTTCATCAGGCAAGCTCCCCAGGGCCAGAAGAATCTTCTCCAGGTTGGTTTCCAACAAAGCGTGAGGCTCCCACCTCGCCTTCGCCGCATCACTTTCACCCAAAGAGGATCTCTGCCTGTTTCCAGACACACCCATGGCTGCAACCTGGCTTCTAACCAAGGTGTCTGCACTCGAAGGCGACAACCCCAATGCCACAGACCCTGTGGGCCTTTCACTTACGTCACTGACGCTCGAGCTGCATTGCCACCTCTCAACCTTTCGCTTTCTCGACTATGCTGTCGGACACGGTCAGACTTGGGTCGGACACCACCGTTTGTGGCTGTGTGCCCGCGTTTCGTTTCTTGACACTCTTCGACGCTTGCGCCAGTTTCCTCTTCTTGCCACTCATCTTTGCTCTGCAAATAGACCGGAGGCACACATTTTGATCAACGACCTCTTTTTGCTACTTTTCGTGGGTTTTGGTAGATCTAGACTCTAGATCTGATCTCGAATCTGAAGAATGGCCACAACGAACAAGGAGAATTCGGATTCAAACAAATGAAGAAAAGAACGACAGAAAAGAGTTTTTCCCAGTGCTTAGATCTATTCCTTCAACGTGCTCAAAAATGTGGAGAATCAGACAGTTACCTTCGATACAAAATTACAAGTGCCCGTCTCTTCAATTTCGACAGAATTTCCAAATTTGCGAAAGTTTCGTATTTTCGATTTTGACAGGTTGGAATGAAACCATCTGATGACGTCACAAGTCATGACGTCACAGGAAGTCATCACGCACCGCGCAAAGTCGAAGATGTCTCCAATGCGCACCTGGAGAACAACGCAATTTTCAAATAGGCAAAGGTGATGAAACTTTTTCTCAAAATACACAAAAATCTTTTTCTCATTTTGCATGGAAGGAGCTTCTTTACGCGTCAGATTTCTTTCGTTGACGAGTGTGCAAGGAATCCAGTCATTTTCGTTTCTGCAAATTTTTCGTTGTTTCTGTTTTTCAAACACATCCGAACGTCACTTGCAATGTCCAACAAACATTTACTTCCAAGTGAAACTTGTCAGAAAAACTACAAAAGTCTGTGTACATGTTTGTGCACATTTTCACTTGAAACTTTACAACACAAGCTTCGGGAATAGCGAACAACACAAATGTTTGTGAATCAAGACGAAACAAATCGTTCTGTGCTCAATTTTTCACTTCAGGATAGCCTTTTCAAATGGGCAGCGCAAATCATCTGCATGGTCAATCAACAGACAACTGATCAAGTTTTCAATTTCCCATCATTTTCACTTCACTTTACGAAGAACACGAAAACATCCACAATGCGTTGCAATGCGACACTCCATGCACCCGACAAAACCCGTCTGCCTCAAGCAAAACTGCACCAAGATGTGCTGGCAGGAAAGATTCAGAGCAAATTGTGGATGTTAAGGCCTGTTTTCTTTTTCCCCCGAAAGAAAGTACCCACACTTGTACAAATGAGATTCTTTTGAGCCAGGAACGATCAGTGGAATTATGAAAAAGCGGACAATATTTTTGTCATGCCGCGTGTCGCAGATTGATTGGTTTACGATTTGCCAGGGTAGTTGAAAGCGCCGTGAGAGCGAAGTCCGCACTTGGAGCACCGGTGAACATGCAGGCAGTACCTTCTGTGACAGCCCTGGTTGAACTTGGGACAAACTTTCCGTTGGAGCGGCTCCTCGTAGAACAGTTTGCGCATCAGTTCCTCGTCTTCCTGGTCCCATCTCATCGCAGGGTTTTTCGAAAGACGCTCCCAAAACTGTTTGTCGTAGGACAGAACCTGATCCCAATGGTGATACTCGGCGAACAGTGCAATGGTCTCAGAGTACTCAACCAACTCGTAGATCTTTTCAGGGTACCTGTTCGCACACACAGCCAGGTAGATCTTGAATGCTTTCTGCCATTTTTCCACCGTGTCAACCTTGTCAGCCTGGTACACGTAAAACTTGTTCCTAACAAATGGAAGAAGGCTGCTCAACTCAATGTACTCATTTTCCTGGATTTTCCGAATAAAACCACCACTGATATGCGAAAAGCTTTTCGACTGCAGTGGTTTCGGACGCTTGTCGGTGGAGTCGGCTTCTTCATCCTGCGCCCAAGGCCTCTTGCGAGCAATGTAGCTCATGCTGATTCTGCAACAAAACTGCGATGTGGATTCTGTTTGTGCGAGAAGCCGAAGATCTTGATGCACCAGTTTGGAAAGCTCAGAAAATGCAGATGTGGACAAAATCCGAAACGCTCATGTATTTCACAAAACCTATCATTCTCCAGGTTGGCTGCGGCAGGAGAGTTTAGATTGTTTTGCGACATGCGACTGTTGTTGGTTCACTCACTGCAGTTTCATTTGATTTTCAAAAGTTCTGCTCGTTTTCCGAAGATTCTGCACGTGCGCTCGGAGAACCACGTGCAGTGGCCAACTTTGTCCCTTCTCACCGAGGTTTTCTTCTTTCAAAGTCGCTGGAGGATCCTCTTGAAGGGTTGCTGATCAAGTTCACTGCGTTTCTGGAACTGGCACTCGGCTTTTGAACGGCAATTCTTCAATTTCCCAAATTTTTTATCTTCGCACGTTCCGACAATCATAAATCAAAGGATTCAACAAAGCTGCGCGCGCCGCTGTGCCAAAACAGCTACCCGTGGATTTTTTCGTGAACAATTTCAGTGTCTCCTTTCAAATTCAAAGTTGCTCAACTTTTTGTTTTGAGACATTTCTTGCTTTTGCTTCACATAAATATCATTTGACAAAAGCCCAATTCCCTCAACAAAGCGGAGAGGGGAATAGTCCTTCAAAGGGAAATTTTTGTGGTGATGTACTTTGATTAGAGACCCCAAAATCACACCAGGGTCCTGTTTCTCAACAGAATATTTGCTCATAGCTCTGAGACAATTCCTAAATTATTTCTTGCCTCATGAGCCAGAGTTTCTCAAAGTTAAAACAGGAGAAAGGTTTGGAGAGTCCTCTGAGCAATCCTTATTTTTTTTTCTTAAGTCTTCAAGTATATCCTTGGATATGACAAAAACAAGGAGACAAGAGAAAAATATGGGGAAATGGCTCCTGTTTTTCTCCTGGTTGGAAGATTTCTCTAAGAGTTTCTCCTCATTAGGAGGTCTTTTTGGAGGAAATATTCTCCGAAACAGAAAGTTTCAAGAAACAGGGCCCTGGATGCCTGCACATTTGCAATGCCAAACCTGATTCAGAGTATCTCAACATCCTCGTCATTTTTGAAGTCCACTAAACTCCAAAAAATATTGAAAAATTATTCTTTTTGAATTTCCTTTTCACAATTTTGAAAATTTATCTTTGGACCAAACAAATTTTCAAAATAATGCGAGCATTTAGAATCATTTTAACAGCCTGAAGCCACTTGGAATCCGTTCGATTGTTTTGGTTGGAACACCATGTGCCAGCAACTCGGTTTTGAGTTGCCTGCAACATCTGGTTGGTATTGGTTTGAATTTCCATAAATGAAATGCATTCAGACTTTGAAAGTGTCCGCGAAAGAGTGACTGGAGTGTGACAACCTTGCAGTCTGACCAACCGCACTCCCTGCAGTCATTGATTCAGCGTTCGTTTTCTCGACACTGAGAGATGTTTCCTTTTCCCTGGTTGATTGACATTCTTTTCGATGTTGAAGTGAAGGCGCGCCTCACAGAAATTCTTTGCTTTCCATGATTTATTTTTTCTGTCGAAAAGGAAACACTGTGACACGTGAGTGTCTGCTGACCTTTTCTTTGAACTCAATTTTGTTTTAAAAATGCAAATTTTCACGCAACACAAAGAAAATCGTTTGAGAGACAAACCGCGGTCTGGACAAACATCCAAAGAACAGCGACTGAACAATTGTCAGACAAATTCACAGAACTGATGAAGCTTTAATTTTGAAGGTTTCACTTGAAAAATGCAAAATACAATCGCGCAACCACAATTGTCCCTTTTCATCCGACATTGTTTTCACTTCATTTGATAGTTTCACACCTTGTGACGAAACAGGAAACTCCATGGGTGCAGAGCAATCGATGATGACGTAACAGCTCTACAGATGTTACCAATGAGATGCAACAAGAGCTGTCCAAACAATTCACAAATCCACACTTCACAAGTTCCACAACCGATTCAATTCAAGTCAAAATTCAATTACATCCAGTCAAACTGAAGACAAAAGTGCACAAAACCAAGAAAACACAATTTTACATTGTGTGTGCAACAATGCACAATTTTCACCAACACACTTGAAACACACACAAGAACTCCAGACAGCAGTCGACATGTTCACTCAGGGCTTGCACGCTAGTCTGAATTTTTGGGGGCAGCAGTAGGCGCCATGGTCGTCGCGCTCTCCGCATGTCGTGCAGCGATGGTCGTACCTGCAGTAACTCTCGTTGTGCTGAATGCCCCTGTTGAACCGACGACAAGCCTCTCTGTCGGGTTCGGGGCTGCTCTCCTGCCTGTCGATGTCAGCCCCGAACAGGAAAACTTCCTGGTGTAGATGCATTCGGACAAACTCATCCAACTCACCCCACGACCGTTGCAGATTCTCGAGGCACTGTCTGTACTGCTTGTCGTAGGATGATACCCTATCCCAGTCGTGCACCTCTGCGAATCTGGCGATCGAATCTGCATACTCAACCAGCTGGTACAACTTCTCAGGGTACTTGCTGGCGTACACAGCCATGTAGATGTTGAAGGCGCGGTGCCACTTTTCCACCGATTTGATTTCCTTGATCACCTTTTTCGGCACGAACTTGAATTTTCCATCGTCATCACACACAAGTTGGTACTCCTTCCTCTCGTCCTCGTAATCTTTTATTTCTTTCTGCAGCAGTTCACCCAACTCAACGTACTTCCCATTCCAGATTTTCCAAATCATTTCTTCGTCGACACGAGAAAACAACAAGCCTCGCGGTGGACGTTGTGGTTTTCGTACAGAGGACTGTTGAGCTTTCTGCCCCTGGTCTGCAGTGGGTACCTCAGGGTCGAGAGAAGAGCCCCCCACTATGGGGCAGAGATAATGAGGGCGGGAAGACCTCTGATTGGTCTAGAATTCAAAATCCAGCCTTCTGATTGGTCCAGAGGCCAAGTGCCCCATAGTGGGAACAAAGGAAAATAACGGTCATTTCTTTTGTTATGCAAATG
>JAAUXT010000522.1_pt1 | contig 16295 bp, 26 predicted proteins | sample 7278171 | NCBI WGS metagenome assembly JAAUXT01 (sample SAMN14350112, study PRJNA611818) | marine sediment metagenome | isolation source: surface marine sediment (1.8m) | place: French Polynesia: Moorea | collected 2018-08 | reverse complement strand
CTCCCCCCCCCCCGCCCCGCCATATGCAAAGTTGGAAGTTGCTGATTTCCAAATCTGGAAATTTACAGATTTCCAAGTTTCCTAATTACTCCCCCCCCCCTGCATACAAACTTGGAAGCCAGAAATTTCCAGATCATGGAAGGCTGGGAGCTCATGAGCTCACCTCTGAGATGAAGTGCTGTTCTGCTGATTTATGTGGCGCGCGGTTGGTTCTCCAATTGAAAGTCTAGTTATTTTTGTCTTGTCAGGAGGAGCATCGCGAAGGCCAAGTCCGATGAAAGTGAGGAATCTGCGGACACGGAATCTTCTCTGCCGCTCCGCAGCAGCTCCAGGAACATTTCGCAAGGCGTGATGCGGTCCACAAAGCGACAGCACCCGACGACCGACAGCGACACCGAAACAGAAGAAAGTGCACAAATCCAAGACAAATCCGACGTGCGTTCAAAAAGGCCGGACAGGACAGCCAAAAAGAAGAAACAAAGCAAGTTTTTGCTCGTTTCTGAAGTGATTTTGCAACACGCCACCATTTCCATTGCTTTGATTTCGTTTGTCTTCGGCTTTACAGTGTTGGACTCTGACACTGAAGACGAGGTGATCACGATCACCAGAAGCACAAGAAGCGGCAGGCACAGGTAACAAGTCGTAACCGATTGTGTTGTTGTTTCGTGTACCTCTTGATGTACAACGTTGGCGAGAATCAAGTCATTCACAACCGGCAGCAGCAGACAACACAGAGAAAAAGTATCTATGGTCACATTCTGATCTCGCCTTACTTTGGTGTCTGAACGGGGTGGCAGGGCGTCTGTGACGCAGCTTGTTCACAGATCACGCACAGGAAAGAATGGCCACTCAGCTGGCTTGTGTTTTGGCGGGCGGGGGAAGGGTAGAGAGTGCAATGACAAGTGTTCTTGTTTCCAGCACCCTATCTTTACGTTTACTGTTTCCGGGCTTTGCTTTCTCAGCGGCCGCGCGCCAACTTCAGCTGCAGTGGGAGACTCGAGTCAGTCAAGAAGCACACGGCGAACTCGAGCTTCCCGCAGCACGGAGGAGGAAGACAGCAGCACACAACAGGTGCGATGTGTTTTGTGTTCAAACATTCGAAAATTCAGTGTGAACAATGAGAGCAAAGAAACAGACGTTTTCCTTTGCTTTGTGTGTGACTTTCAGGTCAGTTCAAGTGAAGATGAAGTGTCCTTCAGTCCAAGGAGATCACGCCGGAAACGCAACCAAGAACCAGATAAGGGAGAAGAAACTGATGAAGATGCACAGGTTTTGCATACAAAAGTTTCTTGCTTTGTTCATTTGACTGTTGAAATAATTAGTTCGCTGTGAGTTTCTGTCAGGAAGTCACAAAGGTTTCCTTGTCGATTGACAGTCTGCGTCCAAAACGAGGAGAACTCGCTCGTCTCGTAAGGAAGAGTCTGTGTACGAGGAATCCTCGTCGTCGGATTCTGAAGAAGAAGAAGACAGTGAGGGGGACGTCATGGAAGTGGATGACGGTTGGACTTCCCTGCAAAGTTGAAAAAAAACTTATTTCCGACTGTCTGATGCTTTTGTACTTTCAATTGAAAACATGTTCATCTTCTTCACTTTCAGATGACAGTGACGACGAAGTTTCTTTTAGAGGATCTCCCAAGAGAAACAGCACTCCACCAAAGGTGTTGTCTTCTGCTCTGGAAGAGCTGTCCACGACGCTCAGCAAACTGAAAGAAAAATACGAGAGCAAATTGAAGCAGAAGGTAGGAACGCGAATCTGAATCTGACTTGGGAAACACAATTGTTGTATTGTCTCGGCTTCAGAAATGTCTTTTCCCCCACAGAATGACGAGATTCAAAGACTGCAGAATGAACTTAAATATAAGGTGTGTTGCATTCTTTGACGTAAGTGACTGATTGTTTTGTGTTTCTTCGACTGCTGAACAAAGTTTATCAGCACGTCTTGCTAATTCAGGATGAACAATTGGAAGATATGAGCAACTTGACTCGCCAAAATGTGGAACTCGAATCCAGAATTTCCGCGATGTTATCAAGTAAAGAGGTATGTTGCACTTACACGTTGCACTCAGGCACCGGGCCTTTTTCGTGATGGAGTTATTTTTGTGCCAGGAGTGTATCTTGAAACGTCCACATTTTGCTCCCTTGTTCTTGACAGGCATACGAAAAAGAAGTTGACAGAGTTCGAACAGAAAATGAAATCAAAGAACAGGAGATGAACGAAGAAGAGAAGGTGGAACAGAAACGAGAGCAAGAAAAATCAACAATTACTCAGAAAGACCCCCAAAGGAACAGTGAGCAGAAAAAGGCATCAGTTATACAAAGTGACGACAGCGACATAGAAAGTAAGTGTCTGGTGTTGTAGATCTGCACGAAAACTTCTGACACAAAGGGCTTGTTTGGATTGCACACTACCGGTATTTTGTGGTCAGGTTGCAGTGAGAACTCTTGTGGTGAGATTTTGCATTCAATTTTTTTTTTGGTTCTTCAGTTCCTGAGAGTCTGCTTGCTGTGTGGCGGTTTTGATTGAATTCTTGAGCGAGCGACTGTTCGGTTTATCTTTGGTGTGTGCATTTGTCTGGACACGAGTCTGAAGTCAAGTTATGAACTCCCACTCCACACACACTTACACCCACACCCACTTCAAGGCCACAGGTTGAGGGCTAGTTGGAGACCAGCTGGCCGCAAGTTCGTCCCCAGCCTCAGGATGAGGCCACAGGCTGAAACTCCTGCACAGCCACTGGAAAAACGAACCCTGTCGTAAAGTTGCGGGGTACAAGACCAACGTATCATTTTGAAACGAGAGGTTGTGAATTGTTGGATTCTACTGACTGCGGACAAAATATCGAATATTTTATGTCTTTTCAGTCATTGAAGAAGTGGAAGTGCAATCGAAGAATGAGACAGGTAAAAAGAATCTGTTCCTCACAGAATGTGAGTGGTCCCTTACATGTGATGTTGCACGGTTGGTCCCTTTTGCAGCTGCAAAAGGCAGACAGCGTGAGAATTCCGTCGAGGAAGTGAAACCGGAGGAAGATATCACGGAGAAAAAGAAACCACGAGGGAGGAGAAAGAAGAAGGCAGGAGAGGAAGAAGTGAGCCCCACGAACTTTTGACAATGCAAAACCAGTTATGATTCACTTGTCTGGCCAGAGAAACCTAACCGCACTCTTTTTCTTGCAGAACGAAGAAAACATTGACACACTGTTTGTGAGCGACGATTCAGCAGATGAACAGGAAAAGAAGGATGCCAAAAGGAAGCGAAAGAAAAAAGATCAAGACAGTGAAAGCACGACGACCGGGAAAGACACTGCAGATGAAGGAGTGAGTTATCCGTCAAGATTTCTTCTGGTTTTCTGCGGTTGTATTTCGGCTTGTGCCTGATTGCAATCATTCCTGGGTCCTGGCAGGTGAAAGACAGCAAATCTCCAGGGAGGCACAACATCAGAAAAATCATGGCCGGAAAAAAGATCACCCAAGAAACCAAAATGGCAGCGCAAGAAGAAAAGGAGAGAAGAACAAGACTGAAAGAAACAAGGGTGTGTGGTGTCATTCCAGACCACGAGTCTGTTCCATTTTATCGGTGAATTCAGAACTGTCCTCGCCATTTACATACAGTCAATATGATTGTCACAGCATTACCGAGTTGAAGAGAAGCACCCAAAGAGCAAGGCCATGGTTTGCACGAGACTGGTTCTGGATCACAAAGGTGACAAGCAGAAGACACCGTTGGTGGAAGTCAACAGTACACTCATCAGGAAGTTGAAACCTCATCAAGTTGAAGGTCTGTGTATTTGAAAACGAATGGTCTAGTTGTTGTACGCATTGGAAATGCGATCTGTGATTGCAAGATGAGCCTGGGTGGATAATTTTTTGTTCGTTTGTTTCTGTAGCCGTTGAGTTCATGTGGGGCTGCTTGATAGAATCGATTGAGAAGCTCAAGGACGGATACGAAGGATCCGGATGCATTCTCGCTCATTGTATGGGACTGGGCAAGACTTTATCCGTGAGTTTCTCTGTGACATCTGATTCCGTGAATTTGAAAATAGTTGCGTGTACACACATTTGACAATCCGACTGTCCCATTTCAGGTCATAACTTTGGTGCACACATTGATGTCGGCATCAAAGACTCGCAAAATTTTCCGTCGCTGCTTAGTGGTTTGTCCGCTCAACACCGTCCTCAACTGGAAGGCTGAATGGAAGAAATGGCTTTCTAGGAAAGATCAACCGTCGGTGGGTGTCCATTGGGCAAACCAAAGCGCCAAAACGTCACCCTCGTGGCATCCCCCTGTCACTTCGCGTGGTGAAGTCGGGTCAGCGAAGGCACTGTCTCTTCAGGTGTACGAGTTGGCGTCCAATCGCAACAATCAGGAGCGCTGTGAGGAGCTGCGGGAGTGGCACCGCGAAGGCGGAGTCATGATCATTGGCTACCAGCTGTTCCGCATTCTAGTCAACCTCAACACAAAGAGCAAGAAGAGGAAGCAAATAATTGAGCAGGCTTTGCTGGATCCAGGTGCTTGTTCATTGTCGTTGTGTGAATTTAAATCCCCCAGCAGTTCTTTTGTGCCTCACTGACTTGGCAGTTTTCAGGAACAAACGCAGAATCCCGCTGAAATCATATCATGTGAACGATGGTTTCGTTGACTGCAGGAGCTGATATCGTCGTGTGTGATGAGGGCCACATGCTGAAGAACGATGCCTCTGCAATCTCCAAAGCGACGAACCGCGTGCGCACCAAGCGTAGGATCGTACTCACCGGCACTCCTCTTCAGAATAATCTCGTCGAATGTACGTGGAGTGACGAGCATCAATTGTTCTCCATTCTGACAGTGAACTGAGTTGTGAGGGTGTTGACTGTTCACTGAGTCATTTGTTCTTCGTGCTCGCCGTCACGACCAACACCCCTATGAGAGCAAACAATGCTCATGCGCCATAAAAATTTTCCCATTCGGTGGCCAAATTGACTCACTCACTTCAATCGTCTGTTCCATTCACAGATCACTGCATGGTCTCGTTCGTCAAGCCCAATCTGCTGGGAACACGGCGGGAATTCAGCAACCGCTTCGTCAACCCAATCACGAACGGGCAGCACGCCGACTCGACGGCGCGTGACGTGAAGGTCATGAAGCGACGCGCGCACGTGCTGCACGAGATGCTCGCCGGATGCGTCCAGGTGCGTCCTTCAGTGATGGTGACGCCAATGTGTGATTGGGCTGCCCAATGTCCGATTTTTGACGAAAAATAATTCCGATATATCTCGCGTATGTCACTTCAGAGAAAGGATTATTCCGTCATCACCAAGCTGCTGCCACCAAAACACGAGTACGTGATCGCTGTGCGGCTGTCCAAGTTGCAGATGGAGCTGTATGAGAAATACCTGCAGCTGAACGTCATTCACGACCCCAACAATCCCAGCAGGGTGAAAAAATTTTTTTAATTCTTTGCCTGCTTGCATTGAGTTCTTGAATCCTTGGAAGTGGGCTACGTAACTTTGTAGCCATACAATTTCCAAAATCTGCGAAGTTTGTCTGAAAACCATGCTCTCGTTCTGCAGGTCATATCCAGAGGTGCTACTTTATTTTCGGATTACCAGAACTTGATGCGCGTGTGGACTCATCCTTGGGTGCTGAAAATGAACCAAGAACGAGAGGAGAAGAAGGTACCTGCAGTGAAGCTTCTGTGCGCTTCGTCTCTGTCGGCCGTTTGTGTTTGCGTAGACAAACAAAACATTCGGATGTTTGTGCAAGAACTTGGTTCTGGGGACGGGGCAAAAACAGCTGGTGGTGACAAAATTCATCTCAAGAAAATCAGTGTTCGTCCAACATTTGTGTCGTCGTTGAAGTTCCTGGCAGCTGTTAGAGCAGAAGAAAGACGTATCATGCGAGCAGAACGAACTTCTGCTCAAACGTCAAGTCAGCGCGCCAATGTAATGTTTTCGACACTTGCATGAAGTTTAATTGTCATTGGATTTGCTCACCATTGGGTTTGTTGCATTTCTTTCAGTTCACTTTGGAGTAAGCAGTTGACAGTTTCTCAGAGAATTTTGTTGTGGATTGTTTGACTTGTTTCTTATGATTGCATGGTTTTCATCTCATGTCGCTTACTTCGCTTCAGCGAACAGCGCGATGTACCTGCAGTCAGGTTTTGGCTCTACGCAGGAGTGCGCAGCCTTTTGATCTGCAGTGCACGAGTTTCAGCCCGCTGCGGAAGCGTTGGTTTACTTGCTTGTCGGCACGTTGTCGCTGTAGCACAATGCAATTCGCCACAGGGTTTTACGGAGAGCGACGACGACGAGCTGGAGTCGCTGCTCGAGGTGACGAGCAGCGAGTCGGAGCGTGACGAGTCGACGACGGCCGGGTCGGCCGCGGAGTCGGACGAGGAAACAGACAAGAAGCGCAAACCGAAAGGGCGCCGCGCACTTCGCAGCAACAAGGGAGAAAGGTAGGTCTTTGCGGCATTTGTTGTCACTCGTTCCGTATTGTGTCGCTATTCTCGATTGAATTTGGTTCTGTTCTCGAATCGCAGCGCTGCCTTGCGACTGCTGGTTCGAAAATGCAGAGATGAGTGGTCATCGGTGGAGGAAATTTCATCTCAAATTCTCTGTCTCTCTGGGACAAATACACTTGTTTATGAAACTTGCTCCAAACCATACTTTTTCCTTCGTTGCAGTGACAAAGAAGAACAACAGGGTGACAAGTGCGCGAAGGGTGAAAAGAAAGCAACCAAAGATGAGAAGAAAGTCAACGGAAAGTCAAGTGACAAAGAAGAAAATGATGGGAAACGGAAAGCCAAAGTGATCGCAGGAGAAGTCATCAAAAACTGGCAATCTCAGTCAAGGGGAAACAAAAGTTGGTGTTGTGGAATTCCCTTTTTTGCGCTTGCTCTTCCCATAATATTCAACAAATTCAGTGTGGAAAGTCGGCACAAACATTACGTTTTTCAGCTGACGAAGGTGAACTGGCGCGGAAGGTGGAGGCTGCGTGGTGGGAGAGCATGGTGGAGGAGCCGCAGAAAACGATGGCGGAGCTCAGCGGCAAACTTGTCCTGCTCTTCGAGATCCTCCGCATGGCGCACTCCGTCGGAGACAAAGTGTTAGTGAAACATCTTCGTGCAAAAAGCGCGAAGGGGTCACTTGATTGTCTCGGATTGTCAACGTTTTTCTTCGCTTTCAGATTGGTCTTCAGCCAGAGTTTACTGTCGCTGGATCTCATCGAAGATTTCTTGGCCTACAAGACGGAAGAGGCAGAAAAGAAAAAATCGCCGAGGAAAGTACGTACTCCCGTGCCCACAAATTGTATGTTTTTTGTTCAATTTCCGGAACAGATGAACAAACGTGTTTTCTGTATAATTTGTTAAGGGGTCTGCTGTGGCGCACAACCAATGGATCCGCGATGAGGATTACTGCCGGATGGACGGGTCGACCGGAGTGGAGAGGCGCAAGCAGTCCACAGCCTACTTCAACAATGCCAAGAATGAGAGGTGCGGGCACAGATTTCGCAAGATGACTTGTTTGACATCGTTTCCCCGCGACTCGAGAGAGTGACCGTCTGGGTTTGTTCACTGTTTCCAGGATGAGATTGTTCTTGATCTCGACCCGAGCTGGTGGCTTGGGAATCAATTTGGACACTGCAAACCGCGTCATCATATTTGACGCGTCGTGGAACCCGTCACATGATGTGCAGTCCATCTTCAGGGTGTACAGATTCGGACAAACGAAGCCCGTCTTTGTGTACAGATTCCTCGCTCAGGTTGGTGATCATAGATGCTTTGTCAATTACTTTTATCACTGCCTGCGCACAGAAATTGGAGCAGCACTGTGGAGAGCAGAAACCACAAAGTGGCAGTTGATCTGAACGAGTTTCAAGTGGGAGAACGAACCTGGTCCCAATGTGTTGTCAGCTGCCACAAGGTTACCTGTAGCGTTGGTGTGCACTTCATCAAACAGGGCACGATGGAAGAGAAGATCTACGAGCGGCAGATCATCAAGGAGGCGCTGTCTGAGCGTGTCGTCGACGAGCATCAGCTCGACCGCCACTTCAACGCCGCTGACCTGCAGGAGCTGTACCGCTTCTGTCCCGACCGTCTCGACGATCCCGACCGCAAAGAGAAACCCACGCCTAACGTTCCCAAGGTAGAGGTTGTTCTTATTTGCAGTGCTCGTACATGACACCCCGTGATCTTGCAGTGCTTGTGCCTGCTTCACCTTTTGGCGAAAATACAGCTGTAGAGATGCACACACGGCTGACACACGGCTGCTCGTATCTCGGTCTGTTTCACGCTGCGTGTTGCACTGACGCTACGTGTGTCTCAGGACCTGATCCTGGCGGAGCTGCTGAGCACGCAGAAGGACTGGATCGTCGGGTTCCACGAGCACGACTCGCTGCTGGAGAAGCGACCCGAGGAGGACCTGTCGGAGGAGGAGCGCAAGGCGGCGTGGGACGAGTACGAGCGCGAGAAGCAGGGGCTGCTGCACGGGTGCGTGTGTTCGCCGCTCAGCTAGTCGCAGAATGAACGTCTTTCCCATTGTACTGCGGGAACCCCATTCTCTGTCGAGATGTTGATTGAATTTTCGGTTTTTTGTTGGTTTCTTTTTTGCAGATATGGTGGATTCCACATGGGCGGAGGCATGGGCCACGTGCCCATCTTGCCCGCACCGATCCAGATGCCACGAAACCAGCCGTTCACGACCTACCTGAGACCTCCGGAACCCAACCCCGCCATACAAAGTAACTTCTGGCGTGTAGTTTCGTTTTGTCTTCTTATCTATGGAGCTCCGCAATTTCTCATTCCAAGTTCAACGTTCTTTTCAGTTCCAATGCTGTCTGCCAGCTCAGCACCACCGACCTTTGCGCAGCCCAACGTTGTCGCCAACCCGCCGTCAGATGTCACGAAACAAGCAACGTACGCGTCGCAGCTGCCACGAGTCGTACAGGAAATCATCAAATACGTAAGTTGAATCAGATTTCGTGCACTTGCTGATCAGTGGGAGCGCCTCTTTTGCGCATCTTTCTTTCCCACTTTTGTCACTGGACCTGTTTTATTGGCCGAAAAATTAAATGGGTATCACGAAGAACGGTTGTAGCGTTCAAGAACAAATCTTGGCGTTATATGTGCTCCAGCTTGGCCCGGTGTCTATGAACATGAAAAGTTTTGTTTCTTTTTGTTTGCGAAAAAAAATTGCTTCTGTATGAAATAATTGTACGTACAATGTTGTAGAACCCAACAATAAAACCAGAGGAGCTCCAACGGAGGCTGCAAGCGTTCATGGGAATGCAAAACAGAAACGTACTTGTACCAGGAGCTCTGATTGGCGTGAGTATCAGTCTGAACTCTGCGGTATCGCTCTTTGTAGTGCAGTCGGTACATTGTCCAGTGCAATTCAACAAGCAATTCGCTGCGCTGAACGTTTCAATTCAAACTGTTGATGCAGTGTGGAGCCCAATTGGGTTTTTGTGTGTCCAATTATTTGTTCACTTCGTGTGCAGCGACAAAACACAACAGACCGAGCTACAGTTGTTGTTGTACCTCGTTTCTTGGTAATTTGCAATAAGTGTTCGAGTTTTAGTTGCGAATGTTCGGTGTTCTGTTTGGAACGAACGTGCAATCATGATAGGAACGATAAATATAAGTAAGAATAAACCACAAAGCATGCTCAGCGCATTCTGTCACAAGTTTGCAAGGCTCATTCACGCAACGAAAATTTTTCAAGTTCTGTAGCAGTGCGAAAAACAAACAGACCAACATTCCCAATCGTCTTAGAGGTGATAATGTTCACAGGAAGAAACTGGTCAAAAGTGGTTCTGTTTGACCTTCGACCAAGACTGGGCCAAACTGTTTTCTTGTCATCCATTGATCCACATGGTGTTTTACCGCTGCTTGACCTGGTTCTTTCCACTCCCAGCCAAAGAAAAGCTGCCCAATGTCGAATGCAAATTTATTGAGAGTTTGCATCAGTTTGAAAAAATTGATCACTCGTCCCATCTCGTTTTGTCAGTCGAGCATGATCAGATCTTGCGCACATACTGTCTTGTTGCAGGGTGGTGCTCAGCCGACTGCAGTTGTTGCGCAGCCAGGCGGTCCCATGGCTGGTGTGTTGGGGCTGGTGGCGGGGCCGCGCGAGTCTCAGCCGGTAGCGCCCGGTGCCGCAGTCACAGTGACCCGCACTCTGCCGAACATCCTGCGCCAAGCACCCGCAGCCACCGGCGCCGCTCCCGCTGCACAGCGCATCGTCATCTCCACTGCGCCGGCTGTCGTCATGCCGGAACCGCCACAAGCGAGCTGAGTTCCGGACGTGGTGCGCACGCTCATTTGGTTTCCATGACACTCTACCTCGTTTCTGAAGTCTTGCTTTCGTTGAAAAGCGTTTCAAAACAGCAGGTGTGTTTTCTGCACCTGACTCAAAATCCGTGTTGTGAAGTTTCTTTGCGGGCGGAGACACAAGTGTTTCAAATGCAACCTGCGAATACGGGAACGCTATTTTTGTGCGAAAAGAATGCGCTTTTAGCCAGATGTTTGTTTTTGTGCAGCACACGTATTTATGCGCAGTTGGTTTTGACTGACGGTAAAGGCTTCTGGAACTTACTGGTGTTCTTCCTTTGAACCTACGTACCACACGTCAATTTGTAGGTGTGTGATTTTAGCCAACAGATATGAAAAAGACAACCTGGATAAGACGATGTCTTGCTTTTGGGGGAGGTGTGGGATGAAGCGTGTGTACGCATGTCGATGCAAAAATTTAGAAATTGGTGTTCGTTCTGCATTCGCGTTTTCAAAGGCAGCTTTTGGAGTTCAATTTCCGTTTCTTTTCTAGTCAGTTCAGCGGCCTACGGAGGAAGATTTTTCCTCGAGTCTCGTCGCGTTCATTTCGTTCTGAAGAAAGTCGGGGACAAGGGTCGCCATTGCATGTTTTGTTTAGAACACAGTTATGAAAGACAGATCAACCAAATATATATACACTTTATCTTTGATTCTTGTCTTTTTGTCTTTGCGGACTTGAGCAACACTGAAAACTGCCTCGGATAAAACGGCTGCGAATAGTAACTGAAGGTGGTTCGCGGTGTCTTGCCTTGACATTCCGGTCCGCACTCCAAATCTTCGGAGGATCTTCCTCGCCTATCAATGAGTGCTCGCAGTGCGAGGATTTCTTTTTGTTGTTTGACTTGGCGATGCTCGCGCTGAATTCAACAGACACTACTTTGTTTGGCTTGTTGATTTATTGTTTTCAACAAGAGCCCGCAAATTTCTCGTCAACAGCAACGACAAAAAACAGACATATTCCAGTGTTCACACAAACAATCTTTGCTGAGACAGAACTGATCAACTCCCGAATAGTTTGTTCCACAGGTTCACTCTGACCAATCAAGAACAGGTTTCAGCAAGCTCAGAAAAAATACACGGGTCCTCCAAACACGTAACACTGATACGGGAGTTGTTCAGATGGAAAAAGGCAGCTCGTACAAACAGGTTCACACGTGTTTCGAAACCCACAAAAATGAACTGTTCAGTCTGATTTGTCGAGTGACTAGAAATAATTCGTACAATTTCACAAGCCTCTCTTTAATACATCCAGTTTGGTGGGGGGGGGGGCGCAGCAGCCTGCTTCCTGACCCAAAAATGCGTGAAATTTTCCTTGAAAAAGTGTAGCGTTGATTTTCGCCCTCTGGGGTCGGCTCTGGTCGTCCACTGTGGACCCGATGGAGGCGGTTCCCTGCTTTCAGGAAGTCTTCAGTTTTATTTCACTGTGGAGGCAGTGTCTGTGGACAGTAGTTTGCTTGTTGTCCACGACGTTTTTGCACCAAAACGTCTGTTCTACTTTTTTGAGCAAGTGAATATGTCTCGAGCTTTGGAACAAAACAACAGCACCGAACTGAGCAACACCAATGCCTTCATCACAAATGACTTCGCCGAAACACCGAAGGCACGATCAACACAGCTTTCTCTTTGTCTGCAGTATGACAAATAGCAAATACTCCAAAAAATATTTTGTCAACAACAACAACAATGTAAATGCACACATTCATCAAGTGAACAAACACTTTCCACAAGTTCAAGTGGCCTGCGCAAGAAAAAGATGACTCATCAAGAAGTCATAGTACATCGTTGGCGTGTGTTTTTCGTTCTCACGATCACAGACAGATACTACACGTTCTTGGACTAACAACAGCAGAACGAGTTGGATCAGTTTTTCTTTCAGCCTTGTCTTGAATAACGTTGAGCATCACAGAACACACTGATGATTCACACACACATCATCCACACAGGCAGAGAGAGCACGATGGTTTCAACAACACAGAAAAGTGTACCTCCGTATCAAGAATAGCCAGTTTCCTTGTCGTCCAAAAAGAATTCAAATGCGATCAGCACAGCTTCGTTCTCATTTCTCTGCGGTGTGGCGCATTCAAGCGACCTTGCCGTCGGAGAAGAGATGAGAGATGATGAAGAGGTTCACGTCCTGGTTCATCCAGTACGATGTGTGCGACGTGACGGCGGACAGGTACGCATTCTCCATCTTACCCTGCTTCAGCTGGTAGTCCAACCGGAATTCCAACTCTGGCAAACAAAAGTGTTTCTGTGAGCCAGTTGGACAAACAAAGTTGGATTGTTGTGTTTCCGTGTGGAGGTTTTGATTTTTTCTGGACAACCAACGCAATCTTCAGCCCAACAAAAGTTGAACTGTACGTACCAGTTTGATCAATCGTGCTTTCGCCCTCAGTAGAGTCGGTGCCCCCGTTCACGGTGACGGCGGCTGCGCCGGTCGACTCTCCGGCGCCGCGCTCCTCCTCCAGTGGCGCCGCTCGTGACTCTTTCACCGTCAAATCTGACATCTCCGCAGACAATACTTCCGCGTCGTCCTTCTTCCACGACCACAACATCTTGGAAAAGCGACCTGCAGTGTTCCAACCGTAAAATGCTGTTTTGGGGTATCATTTTGGAATGCAAAAAAGAGGGGCATGGATACAGACCAAAGAATCGTCTGAATACGAATCCAAACTGTGAGAACACGGCGTTGAGTTTCTGACTAAATTAAATTTGACCTCTGCTTAAATTTATTCAACTGCAGCTCGATTCTCGACACATTGGTATCACACCTTGTGCAGAATGACGGTGGAATATGTTTGGCAAAATCAATCGACTCGGAGAATGTCCACGGAATATACTTCAGTTGTTTGTTGCCCCAGAGTGAGCTGGATCTGAGGCGAAATTTTATCCGATTTCGTTGTGTTGCGTCGTTGTATAAGTCCTTGGGCACTGCAGTGCCACAGATAACACAAGCAGAAGCTCATGCATCAAGAGCCACACCATCCAGAAAGCCGATACACCAATTCACTGGAGCTGGCTGCCAACAAGGTTCATCGCAAACCAAGTTGAGGCATTTTACGCACCACACAGAACAGACCAGACTGAACAGACAGGGACACCGCAATGACCTACAAATCCCTCAAATGAGATTGAGCCCGATGCAGAAACACACATGCGCATTGTGCAAATTACCTTTGGAATAATTTTCCTCGTTTGCCTGGTCTGTAATGATCACATGACAGCGTGAAACATTTGAGTCAAAACTGCTATTCACCAAGTCGCACTCCAGTATAAGATGCATCCCAACTTTTGCCTTGATTTTCTTGCATGGGGTCACATTGAAATGACAGTAATCTCACACCCATGTCCAAGACGCACCCCTGAGTTTTGCTCAATTTCTGGACAAAACAATGTGCGTCTTTGTGCACAGGTGGACACGACACGATAAGTTTTGAATGGCATCATCGGAGTCGTTCGTACCTGAAAGCGAAGAGCTTTTCGTTGGCGTCGATGTCGTTTTCTCGTCCGCCGACACTGTCGAGTCGTTGCTGTGGAGACTGCTGTTGCTGTTACTTTTGGCGAGGTCGCTCATACTTGATTTGCTGATCGGTAGGGAAGCGTAGGCCATTGGCTTCATTTTTTCGTACGGGATCTTCTTGGTTGAGTCAACGCGGTGGATCTGCAGCGGCCCGATTGTCGAGTAATGCTTCAGTATCAGCGGCTCCAGTCTGTATGCCTGGAAAGTCACATGCACAGGATATAGCTCAAGAATACTTGTGTGTGACCTGTGGGCAATGTTGCGGGTGGGGGTTGGGGGTGTTTGTGTGAAAGAAAGGAAAGAAAGAAAGAAAGAAAGAAAGAAAGAAAGAAAGAAAGAAAGAAACAAACAAACAAACAAACAAACAAACAAACAAACAAACAAACACATTTGCTTTTTTTTTTACTTACGACGGGATCGGAAGGATGATAGATGTTGAAGAGCCGCTTGCACAGACTTCGAGGAAGGATGTGATCCTGAGTTCCGTTGCCTTTCGGTCGCACGCCTCGTAGCGCCAGAAACACGGCAAGCGGAGAGCCAAGGCAGAAGAAATTCTCCATCTGTTGTAAAGATTTTCTAGGATAATCGGGAACTTTCAAGAGACAGAATCGCCCCATGCAAATCTTTACTGAAGGAGAGAGGGAAGGAAACCAACCTTGAACTTGAGGGTTGATGAGTTGAGTTGATGCTTCTGCACAGCTGACAGCAAGTCCGTTTCAAGATCATTCACTCTAAAAATCAGGACACATTTGAAACGCTTCGCAAATGGCAAAACGAACTGTGAGGAAGTATTTTTGCGTGTTTCGCACTTTTTTCTGGCCTTTTCCAGGTCTTGCAACAGCCGCGTTGCGTCTTCTGTCTGTTCCGTCTGTTCCCTCTGAAACATCACAGACAATCAAACATTTTTGTTTTCACTCACACAAAAAGACAAAGTTTACTGTCGGTCAAGGCAACGTGAACAGGACCAATCGCATCGAAGAATGCCTCTTACTGAAGTAGAAAACACTTTGTCGTTTGCAACTTGTATTCAGATGACCACTTCCCTGTTGGTAAGAAGCAGTTTGAAAGGACACTCATCTCTTTCCGCTTGAAAGTCCTTCGTAAAAACAAGCCAGATCCGTTTCTTTTTCAAGGATGGGAAAGGAAACAACTGAACAGACTGACAGAAAAAAGAAACATTTCCGACTTCCCGAGGTTTGTTGAGAACGAGAGACTAGAGAAACTGTCCAACTTTGTGTGTCAGGTAAAAAGAACAGCGCCCAAAGCTTCACATCCGACCCACGCATGCCCAGTGTCCATGATTGAAAAAGCCTTTCAAAATCGGCAAAATCGAGACCAACCACATACTAAATTTTGGTCAACATCCAAAACATCAAAATACATCGTGTTTCCAACAACTGCGGATCCAACCTGAAAACAATTGTACAAAGTGAAGTGTGGAGCACAAAAATTTGAACATTTTGTGCAAAATCGCTGCATCAAAAGGGATCTTGCAACGGTGTACGGTATCCTCAAAGTTTGAACTGAAATCCGATATGCACACATGACATCAAGGGCACATCACATCCAACTGCACTGAAACAGATTGAGGCTGCACCAAGGTCGCAATCACTCACCACTAGTCTACTGAGCGCACAAATTGACACGAAGTCTTCTACTTCCCATTTAAAGCACCACAACGAACAGGACACGCCAGATCTACTTACGGCCTGACTGCAGGATTGGATCTCTTGATCCTTGTTGGGTAAAACATCAAGAACATTCAATTTAACATTCGTTTAGTCTTGTAAACAGAGAACCACAATGTCTGATTTACTCCGCACAACGGAAGAACACAAGGTAAAAACGTACGATGACTTGGGCGACGTACTGGTCGTAGAGGCGAATCGGGTTCCATCCGGTGATGATGTCATACATGATGACACACCCTGCAACGACAGACCCGTGACCAGGTGGTACACCCTCTGAGTGGTCGCAACAAACGAGTTTGTCCGAGACGTCGTGGTCAGAAACATTTTCAACTCACCCAGAGAATGAGCAAGAACAGAAACCTTTCCTCCGGTTGCCTCAAAATAAGGATGTCGTTCGCAGAACAAGTTGTACAAGCGATTGAGTTCAGTCTGCAATCCGTCCGTAATCTGCCAGATAAAGTTCTGTGTCTGCATGTGTTCCTTCGAACATTTCCTGCGAACTACGAGGCTGATCCCAAAACTCTTTGCCGTGCATGGTTTGGTGTTTTGTTTTGTCATGCAGCACAGATTGGAAGTAGATCAGTGCCAGGGTAGTCAAGTTAGTTCACTGTCAAAACAACTTGAGAAATTTGTTAAAAAGGTAGAAGTTTGGTTATCTTTTGGAGCTTTGTTGAAGGAAAGAAACAGTTTTTCACAGTATTGGCTATTCTTGGAATGTGGACACCAAAACAAAACAATCAAGTTGATGATCATGCACGTCAAAGACTTTTG
>JAAUXT010045297.1_pt1 | contig 16296 bp, 10 predicted proteins | sample 7278171 | NCBI WGS metagenome assembly JAAUXT01 (sample SAMN14350112, study PRJNA611818) | marine sediment metagenome | isolation source: surface marine sediment (1.8m) | place: French Polynesia: Moorea | collected 2018-08 | reverse complement strand
GAGGTACAGCAGTGTGTGACGCAGCCAGTGTTGTAGGGAGGTACAGCAGTGTGTGACGCAGCCAGTGTTGTAGGGAGGTACAGCAGTGTGTGACGCAGCCCGTGTTGTAGGGAGGTACAGCAGTGTGTGACGCAGCCAGTGTTGTAGGGAGGTACAGCAGTGTGTGACGCAGCCCGTGTTGGGGGCCGATTGAGCAATGTTGACCATGGAGTCGCGTTTTTGGTGCTCGCTCTTGGACACGCCTTCCCTCCGGCTGGGAGGGGCGTCTCCTGTTGTCCTCTCATGAACCCGACTGAACAGACCTGGGGTGGACTCCATCAACACAGCGTTGTTCTTGTTCTGCCACCCACCCACCCCCCACCCCCCAGCGAATTCTGTTGTGCACGCCAACTGATCATACTCTTTTTTCTTAACAGTCCCGGAAATGGTCAGTTTGATACGAATTTGGGTGGGAATTGGGAACCTTCTTCAACAGAAAAGCACAGCTTGTTCTCCGCACCCTGACCTGCGCAAGAACAGCGTGGCCATATACATGCACGCAACCCAGGGGAAAAATAGCCTGTTCAGTATGTGTTTCAATTTCAAAGCGCAACAAAAACTCAGATTTCAACTGGTTTGAAAACGTGATTTTCTTCTGAATTGTGGAGTCAAATTTCCCAGAAATCTCAGTATTATTTGTCAAAATTGGCTGCAAGAATATGTCTTCGGCCGATTGTACATCAGATGCGTTTTGATACAGCACACAGAGAATGAAACAGAAATGGTGACGTCTTGTTTGATCCTCACTTGGCTCCTACTATTTAATTTTGTGAAACCTGAAGATTTTATACCCAAACATGTTTGGAACATCAGCAAAGTGAGGTATCTTTCCACCCCAGACTGGATAAAGTATAATGAAAAGCTGTTGGAGAAATATTTGTCAGTATTTTCCTGGTCTTCTTTCGTGAGTTCACAACTTCTGTCTTCATTGGCTTTTGTTGCCAGAAAACTCTCTATGTTTACTTGCAAAGAAACAACAGAAATAAAAAAAGTTCATTGGTTCAAACCACTTTTGATAAAGAAGCCAATAATTGTGTTCAAGATGCCCACATTAACATTAACAGGAAATGCATTGAACTGGCATTTTGAAATTCATACAACCTTTCGATTGAACATGTCTTTCAGAATTCTGAAAGTTATATCTGACTGCAGGTCTCACAAATTTGGTTTTCTTCAGATAAGGGCAATTTCAGATTCCCATCAAATTTATTTTAACTTCTGTGGAATTCATGCAAATTTCAGTGTCTTTCCACCAACAAATTTCATTTGTACTAAGTTTGTTACTCTGAGGAGATATGACAAAAAGATGATAGCTATTGATTCAGTATTCATGGTCATGTCTTCTGACTTAATTGAGAGCATCTCTGCAACCACAGCTCATCCTTTGTTGCTTGCTGCTTTACATGTGTTGCACATGAGTTTGCAAATCCATACATTGAGACTGCAGGTACAAAAACACAAAAAGCTTCATCTTGTCATCCAGGAATCATACAAACATGTTGTCTTTGATGGTCCAGGAACCAAATCTACAAAACTGGCTGCTGTGGACAACAAATATAGGTGTTCCACCTTTCAATGCATTTTGCTACTGATGACAGAGGGAAAACAAAACAGTTTATGTTGTGACCAAGCTGTGTCCTACACAAGTACAAATGTACCAGTTACAAATTTTTTGTATCAAACACACAAGGTTCCTTTGTACACCCAGGTGTTTGAGGTGTTCAGAGTTTCAGCTCCAGAAAATTATTCTGTGAATCTCACCATTTCAGAGTTCTTGTTTCAAGGAATGCAAAGTTTAAGCTGTACATTTGGTGGAATTGTTATTTTGGATTATGTAACTGCATCAGTTAGTAAAGGCAATGCAACAATGTCTTTGTGCAACAAGGGCACTCATGAGAAAAGGGTATTCATCCCAGAACAACAACATGTGTATGGTGGCAACCTGATGTACATCATAGTTTTCTCTTATGAAAGATACAGTGGAGTAGAAGTTACATTGGCTGCAAATTACACTTCATGCAAAACCTTATCAATCCATCCATGCATGTACAAGAAAAACAAATTCAAAATTCCTAAATTAGACATCAACTTGGGCTCTGGTGTTTGTTATGTTTTGGATGTTTCCACAAATAGGCATCAACAAACTACACCTTGGAAATATTTGTTTTGCAATCTAGCATGCCATATTGAGGGACCTGCAGGAAATCCCCATGTGTTGGATGTGACTGTGTCTGGATTTCATCAAACCCCTGTCTTTGTATTTGACTCAGCTGTACAGTATCATACAACAGGTGTTTTAGTTTCCCATCAACACAAACCAACACAATCTAAAACCAAATTTAGCTTCAGAAAGAGAAGTTACAAAAGTGGAATGGACTATACAACAAGCAATGAAAGTGGGATATCCTACTACAAACAATTCCTTTTGCAAGTGCCATCATGGGAAGACCAACAAATTTATTTTGATGTCATAAAGTTCTCATACCAGTTTCTTGAAGTAGCAATTTTCAAGACTAATATTTCTATCCAAAGTATAAGGACAAATAGCACTCATTCAGATCTGTTTTATAGAATGGATTTCCTTGCAACAATATCTGAGATCCTACTCATTTCTTTGAGTGGTGAGAACAGAAACAGAAGCAACTTCAAAATGAAGTTTGTATCACAATACAATGATGATCCAACTGTAAAAGCCACCAAAGTTTACACATTTGCAGCTCATTTCTCACTCGCCTTCAGCCTACATCAACACAGAAAGCAATTCATGTTGGCTGTTCTTGGTGATTTTACTGATCCACAAATTTACTTGTCAGGCTCTGAGAAAAAGAGAGAGATTCTCATAGATTTGATTCGTCTTCCTTTTGAACTACCACAGAGACCTCAGCTGATGGACAATGTGTCTGTTCTCCACCAGCTGGATGGAAAAATACTCCATATAATAAAACTCACAAAACAAAGGAAATATCATTTCATCCAGAATTTTCTGGATTTGGAGTATCAACCTCTCTCATGGGCCAAAGTGCAAAACATATGTTATTCTTTTGAGGAGCACTTGCCAGTCTTCAACAGCAGAACAGAGCAAGAAGATTTTATTGCAATTTTGAAAGGAAATCTTGGAACTTTTGTGGATGCAGTTTATGTGTCGTTCGAAAGGTAAGATTGCAGTAAACTCTGTCCCCATTCAAAATTGATGTGACTGGACATCTTCTTGTGCTGTTTTGTGTGGATGCAGACAACAAAACTCTGATGTTTGGAGACAGGTGACCCAACTTTGAGCTCAGTGGTCCAGTTGTTGTGTTTTTGGTTTCAAACAATACCTGGCTGGCTGTGCATGTATCTTGAAAGTGGGCAATATTTGATCTAAGTAACCCATTCCTGTACTTTATTATATTGGAGGGGCTTTCAGGTCAAGTGGGTGTAGTGTATGAAAATGTTTAGTGCTTTTCAGGTGACTGAAAGTTTAGGGTTTTGTAGTTCTGAGGTTTTGCTTCAAAATATGCCACCAGGTGCCACACAAATATTTCAAGAAGAGATAATTTTCATAGGTTGTGTCAGGAATTCATGGAAAATGTATTGCATTTTTTCAATTTTTTGTATTGCGTACTGGATGCAGGCTCAAACTTTGAGTAATGGATGAAAGAAATGCAGTTTTCAATGTGACATTTTTGCACTTGCTTGGAATGTCTCACAGCTTTTCCTGGATGAGACTGCCAAAGTGTGTTTCAAGACAATCGTTTTGGCCTTTAGATCATGCAAATAAGTCAAGGCAGAGCAGTGCTTATTTGTATGAGGATTTTTGGGGTTTGAGCAAAAAGTGCCAAAATTTTGTTGATTTCCTTTGTCATTGCAAACAAATGCTGATATGTTTCCATAATAGCTGGCGCAATGGTGCTGTTGGTTAATTGTTTGGGTCAACAAAGTTCTGGAAGGTTTCAGTTGTTGTAGTTGTAGAGAGAAATTTTTACATTTGGTGACTCAGCATTATTTGGACAGCAAAGCCAAATAGCAAACCCAAATGAAGAGCCAAATTGTTCAAATAACGTGGAGACCTATGGACCTTACCTTTTCAGCTGGAACAGGATGGCTGCACCCCTGTCCTATCAAAACTGGGCCAACTGGGCCTTTGCAAATCATCAGATTACCAATGTCTCTGCTGATATCTGGGTTTGTCAACATGTTGGAAAGCACTGTTATTTGAAATCAAGTTTGAATCTTGTTGACCAGATGTTGGTGAGACAACTAAACCCTGTCCAAAGGAAACATTGCACTTTGATGGTTGTGACAAATTTGGCATATCCTGAGTGGATATCAGTACTTTGCAATGTTGGAATTTTGAAGACTGCTGTGTGCTACAGTGAACATAGAGTGCATGACAGTGGGTTCAGAGGATCCAAAATTTCCAAGGATGCTTGCAGCAAACCTACTGTTTTGAAGAATAATACTTGTGTTTTGTTTGCCTGGTATGACAGGAAAATTTTTGTGAGTTTTAAACCAACTGCAGTTTGCAAAACATTGGGAATGAACAACTACAGTTTTGATAACATCACATTTCTTGCATTCATAATGGATGCTACAAACAAAAAACAGTTCACATTGTTATCAACATTCTCCTCAGGTCAATATGTGTTGTCTCACAAGTATCAGAGGATGTTTTTCAGGAGCCATTACACACAGCAGCTGGTCAAAACTGAGAAGGCAGTGGGGTATTTTCTTTGCACCACTGCTTCATTCAAGCAACTTCCATTGCTGAATCACTCATTTTACTGCAAAAATGGAAGACTTATTTCAATGCTTTACATTTGTGACAGAGAAAATGACTGTGAAGACAGTATTATTTCTGATGAGCACAATTGCACATGTGATTTGGCTCTGTTTCAGAAAAAGATATCTGGTGAATGTCTAGCCTACATGAAAGCAGACACAGGAGTCACAATTCACAAAAGCACACACTATACTTGTGTGGACAACTCTACAATTGATGCTTTGTTCATCAATGACTTGGTTGTTGACTGTGAGGCTGGGGAGGATGAGCATCATTTGTATTCTTTACTCCTTGATGACATGCACCTCAGCTGTCTCAATGCAGATCAAATTCCCTGCAGAGATGGGCACTCAAAATGTTTCAACTTCAGTGAAGTTTGCCTCTTCAAGTTGAACAGTGTTAACCACATGGTTCCATGCAGAACAGGTGAACACCTGGAGGAGTGCAAACAATTTGAGTGCAACCTAAATTTTAAATGCCCATATTTTTATTGTGTGCTGTATTCAGGTTTGTGTGATGGTAAGTGGGACTGTCCAAATGGAGAAGATGAAGGACATCAGTGTGGAAATAACAGAACATGTCCCAACATGTTCAAGTGCAAATACTCCTCATCTTGCATACACATTAGAAATGTGTGTGATGGAATTGTTGATTGTAACTTGAAGGATGATGAGATGCTGTGTGACATCAAAGATGTGTGTCCACTATTTTGTGTATGTTTTCTGTATGGACTGAAATGTATTGGTGGTATGTTTTCACCTGACAGTATCAGGGGAACCCCATACATTTCTTACCATATGATGTTTGCCAAGATCACAAATGCTAGTTTTCTCTTTGAAAGTCCAAATGCTGAATTCATTGTCCTCAATTTCAATCAACTGCAGCATGTGTGCTATTTGCCTGTTTCAATGAGTGTACTAAAAGTCTTTGATGTGGCAAACAATATTGTTGAGAATATTGAACTCAGATGCTTCAGTCATCTTGATGGTTTGCTTGAAGTAAACCTCAGTAGAAACCAAATTGGTACCTTGGCACCAAAATCTTTTGTATCATTACTCAAGTTGGCAGGTATTGACTTTTCAGACAATTTCCTGTCACATCTTCCACCAAGCACTTTTATCAATATTTCCTCTTTGAAGCTTCTTGTGCTTTCTAGAAATCCACTGAACTCAATTTGGATTGACATGTTACTTGGTCTGGAAGTCAGTGAGTTGGTGAGTGATGACTACAGATTGTGCTGTATTGTTCCACCAAGTACAAAGTGCCCAACTGCACCAGCTTGGTACACTTCCTGTTCCAACATGCTTCCTCATCTGCAGATGAGAGTGTCTTTGATAGTTGTGTCTTTTCTGATTGTGTTCCCAAATGTTGTCTGCTTGGCAGGTAATCTTTGTCATATTCACATAAGTAAGAAAGGGTGGACCTCTTACATTACTGTATGCTTTATAAATTTCAGTGACTCACTCTGTGGTGTTTATTTAGGATTGATTTGGGGTGCAGACTTATATTATGGAAAAAAATTCATAATGAATGACCAAGGATGGAAAAGTGGCTGTGTTTGTTTGCTGGCATTTTTCTTTTGTCTGTCATTTAATTTGATGATTTCTTGCTTTCTGTTTGAATTGACACTTGCCAGACTCATGATCATTGTCAATCCATTCAAGTCCAGATTCAGATCACACTCTTTTGTGTTCAAAGTAATGTTCAAAAGTTTCATAACTCTGATCAGTGTGTCAGCTATTTTAACAGTGCAAGTTGGCAGAAAAGGTCCTCTTCCTTCAAACTTGTGCTCGCCATACATTGACCCCACTGATTCTGTCATAGAAATAGAAATACACACATGGATATTAACTTCAATTCAGTCCAGTATTCTTACTTTTCTTGTGGGTGCTGACACAAAAATTTTGAGAGTATTGACTGACTTTACTGAACAGAAGAAGATTCTCCCCAAAAGGAGAACCAACACTGCAGTTTTGGTTCAACTGATAACAGTGACAGTATCAAACATGCTCTGTTGGTTGTCATGTGGAATTATTTATTTATCATCAATGTTGCTTGATTATTATTCCATTGATCTGGTAATTTGGGCCACAATTGCAATCATGCCTGTCAACTCTTGTGCAAATCCTTTAATTTTTCTCCTGAATTTTAGACGGAAGAAAGCAGGAAGCAAATAAGATGCTAACTGATTTGCAGAAACAGAATCTTCAGAAAGCTCCAGGACACAGCACGCACGCACCAAAGGAAGAGGAGATCAGCGATTCAGAACAATTTCTGCCTGTGACTCTCCTTTGAGATCTGTGTATGTCCCGTTTGTAGATTTCCTGATGTTACTGGACCGTTCTCACTCCCGAGGCACTTTTCGCAAGCATGCGTAAATGCTGTTGATCACGAATTGTCTGCTTCATTCATACCTTTACTGATTCTGGCCAAATGGAGGGTGGAAGAAACAAAGACACTGCCTTTATCATTTCATGCTGGTATACAATTAAAGCTGGTGTCATGAAAACCGTACAGGTTTGTTGTTTTTTGGCGGTGGGGCTGGATTTGAGGTTTGAGGTGTAGGACACACACCCTGAGTCAGGTCCTGAGACGGTTGGTGCAGGACGTGGACACCCTGTCTAAACTCCCTATTGACCTCCTCCAGAACTAATCGCAGTCCTGCAGAATTCTTCAGGTGATGGCTGATTGATGCATGCAACCCCTGCAGACACCAGTTCTTTTCAGAGAATTGATTGATTTTATCGATTTATTGATTGGTTTGGTTGGGTTCAATGCATCAGGTGAAATCGATCTGTTGCTACAAATGAGTATTGATACGAAGACGCCTGTGTGTGAACAGGCGCCACGTCAACTGGATCTACTCCACCGATTGGAACTGCTTTCTTACACAGGGATCAAGTGAAACCTTTTCCTTGTCACTGGTGTCAGGCTTGTCCAGCGCATTTTGATGTGCCTGCCAGTGTACACACACACACACACACGCACACACGCAAAGCGTCTCTGTGAGCACAGCAGAAATGCAAGAATTATCACAAAGACCAGAGCTCCAACCCGTTCAGATTTTGGGTGTGTCATGTACTGCATGCCTCAGCACATGTCATGTGGATCCCCATGGAGGATGTGTCCTGAGCTGTTGTCCTCTCCAAGTCAAATGGCAAACGTGTTCCAGAAGTGATGCAGTGTCTGCTTTTTGTGCTTATCTGCAGGGATACAAGACTGGCTTGAAATTTAAATTGTTGGCCCGAGAGGTTTGCGTCCTGGTTCCTTCACTGGCAGATTTTTGCTGTCATTGTTTGCAACATGACAAAGTTCCTGCAACTTTCTTGCACTTGACTCTGTGACGTGACAATGGTTCCAGCTCAATCACACAACTGAAAATTGTTCCCTTGACCACGGACATCGAAACGTTGAGAGACTTCAAGGGAACCAGCGTGATTGTCAGAGAACCCTGGAGTCAGACCAGGGCTGCCGAATGACAACCTTGCCAACGCGTGTGGCACTGCGTCGTGGTTGACTCAATCGTGATCACAGAGAAGTCTCCATTCGCTCTCAATGAAACAAAGAAAACTGGTCTGCAATGGAGCTGTACAATGCAATGAGTTGCCAAGTTCAATTGCTGGACACTTTGAAGTCAAGCACTTGCAAGACGGATCCAGGCACCATGATGTCTCAGGACCGGTAAGTGGCGCCACTGCCGTCTGCCGAGTGCGTCACCCAACAAGTCAAACGTGAAGCGGTTTCCACATTGGTGACGACGTCAAAGTTTTTGACGTGAGAATTTTTGACGTCGTGAGGGTATGAACTGTGGCGTTTCTGTTGATGTCCTCAATTGGGTCCCATGTTAAAATTGAAGGCAGTGAAATTGTGACGTCGACGTCAACGTTTTTGACGTCGACAGCACGAATGTGAAAACGGTTTGAAGACAAGAGCAAAACGTGTTCAGTGTGTAACGAGCCTCAACGTTGACCCAGCATGCATCACAGGACGCGTGTTGCAGGATGTCGACAAGGCAGGTGCCGAAAGCGAAAAAGAAAGACTGCAACCCTCATCTGTAACTGCTGCTGTCAAATGAGACAGAGCTAGGACAGTTCAAGATAGCCCAAGTGACGTGAGTTTGTGTGTGTGTGCGTGTGTGTGCGTGTGTGTGCGTGTGTGTGTGTGTGGTTGACGGGGCGCATGCGTGGTCCAGTGGAAAAGACGCCGCCTCTGATGGACCCAGGGCGGAGGTCCCGTATGTCCAAATTCCTCCCTGTGGAGTTTCAACCACATGTTGGATTGTACACACCAGCTGCGTGGTGTTTCTGAAATCAACCACCCACCAAAGGTCCGGTGTCGGCTGGGTCCCCCTCTTCTGGATCCCCCCGAGCGAATTGGGACATTTACGTAGTAGAATCAAAGTATTCTGACAGTTAACATGATCTCTGTGGTGTGTGACCGATCAACCAAATTAGTCAGGTCCTTTGTCATTATTCATGTGCGCTCAACTGTGACCAAACGGTATTGTTGAAACCATGTTGACTGTCAGAATACTTTGACTCTACCTCGTATGCTGAGTGACATCTCTTCGTGACGATCAGAAAAAGTTCCTTTTTTGCCCAGATGTGTTGTGAAATGCAGTGAGATGCCAAGTTCAATTGCTGGGTGCTTTGAAGTCAAGTTCCTTTTGGATGGGTCCAGATCCGCCTGCTGGATGTGTTCTTCCTCCCTGATCCCTTTACCCGTGGAACCACCACACAGGCGAGAAGGGCCTTGGTTCCTCCTGCTCCCAAACGGTTGAACTCTGTTCTCCTCTGCACCGTCCCCGGTGTCTATCAATATCACGCCTCAGTAACCGGGTCACGCATTGATTTCCCGTGTTGAACAACTATTATTTATTGATCACTGAGCACCATCGTGTCGAGGTGATCGCTGACGTCACAACGCGCGCGTTCTAACGCTGTTTCGGGCTCGATTCCAGCTGGATGCGTCAAGCGTTGTGTCCACGTTTGGTCATTGGTGGATCCAGTGTTGGGGTCCAGGAGCCCAAGGCCTTTCGCAAAAGTAATTGATTTGCCCCAAAACTGTCACGTGGACGATGTTTTCTTTTTAATTTCTAAATTTTCCAAAGTGGAGGTCTGGTTCTGTTTACAGTAGTTGCCAGCCATGACCACATCATAGTTTACCTGTTATGACGTGCAGTCAAAATGGTGGGATTGGGTTTGTGTGCACGGTGCACAAGGATCTGCCCCTGAGTGCACAGCGCCCAGAATCCCCCTTGTAGCGTCTCGACGTCGGCGTATCTCTGACGTCATGACGCTACACGATGACGCTTGGTCCAACCCGATTCTAGTTTTTCTCCCTTTCCGAATTCACATCGTCCCGCAAAAAAAAATTACAAAGTTGTAGTCGCTCACAAGGCGTTGTGTGTTTCAAATCTATTTGTGCGAAGTCCCTTTAGGGCGAAGCACCATGTTGTAGTGCAGTTTATGACAAGGTGGCTGAAATGTCCCTTGCCTCTCTCCCCAAACCCCCCACCCCCAAACCCCCTCAGACCCCCCCATAGAAGACAAGGAGGACAAGGTAGAATCGGTGACATTACCGGCAAGGCAAGGGACTTCGCACTGCAGTTGCCTTGAACACTGCTTCTTGTTTCTGTCCTCGATTCAGACAATGGTTTCGAGCACGCAAGGGCTGCGCCTGTCCTCGGCTGGACCCAGGGTCCGCCCCTGGAGCCCCCCACCTCCCCCCAGACGTCCACGTTCTGTTGGGCGGAAGCGTCAGGACCCTCAGACTCGCAGCTGGCAACACAATACGCCGTGAATTATGCAGGGAAAGTCATGCATGATGCATCCCGTGTGCGCCTGGGCCCACAGAGGCGCCTGGGCCCGCCCACAGAGGCGCCTCGCTCGAGGCAATGACAGGTCTGATGCGCACACCACCCCTGTTGTGTGAAAAATAATGGCGGACTCATGATATGATCAAAGGGGGGACAATACCCATTGGGGGACCCAAGTTCAACTTAGAAAAAGGAAAAAATTAAGGAGAGGGAGAACCAGAAGACCCTCCCCTGTGCCAGCACCTGGAATGGTAGGGCAGTCAGCACCTGCGTTGACGCCTTAATTTTGTTATGTTGTAAAGCATGGATGGAAATTAAATTCTGCAACTGCGTCAGATTGTGACATTGTGCGCAATTCACCCCTTGCAGTGGTGAGTGTGCATTTTGAATTGGGAGTTTGGACCCAGGGCCTTGGTGTGGTGATCACACCAAATTGACACTGACAAAAATAGAAGTGAACTCACACACAAAAGTGCAAAATCATGCCGATGCCCCTGAACATCGACAATCTTTGCGAAACGCACAGCTTTACGTTCGCGACGTGTCCCTGGAAACAGCTTCGGTCTCCAAGCAGCTGCGTGCGGCTGTTGCGCGTGGCAACGCATTGCCTCCGCGTGGTTTCTATGGACCGGTTGCCCTGGATACTGAAACACAAGTCTGACACGAATGTGATTCTCGCACTCACAGGTGGGTCCGATTTTGCTTTGTTTTGTGTGTTTCACAATGGTTGGTTGTCTTGGGCTTTGTGTTTTCATGCAGGTCAGAACAGCGATGATTTGGCCGGAGGACCAATCAGTGTTTTCACATTGGTGACGCAGCGACAAAAAATTGACGCCCACATCAAAAATTTGTGATCGGTCTGGACCAATAATTTGACACTCTCCATTGGGCATCATGTTGACTTTGACACCCATGCATCAAAATTTTGACACGCGCGTCAAAAAGTCTGACGCCGCCCAGCCAATGTGAAAACCCTTGGTCTTGTTGGACGTTTGAGGTTGGGTGCACCATGCACCGCGTCAGTGCGTGCGTGTGTGCGTGTGTGTGTGCTTCTGGTATGCGTGTGTTTACAGTATGTGTACGTGTGTATTCACCTGCCAGTACTTCAGGAAGCACTGCTGAGACGAGTGGAGGCAGATCAGGGTGTGCTTGAGAAACGGGAACTCAGCTGGAAATGGCATGAAGTTTCTTTCTGCTGTATCTTTGACGTGTGTCAGTTCGAATCAATTTGAAGAAAGATATGGAAATTACAAAGATTGTTCTGTGAAATGCAGACAATTGTGTGGATCAGAAGCAAAAGGTTAACATTGCGTTGCTGAGAGGGAGAAAGAGCAAATGAGAAAAAGAGCGGAACAGATATAGAGAGAAGAGAGAGAGAGAAGAGAGGAGAGAGAGGGAGAGAGAGGGAGAGAGAAGACAGAAAGAGAGGAGAGGGAGAGAATAAGAGAGGAAAGAAAGAAACGAAAAGAAGAGAACAGAGAGAGAGAGAGAGACAGAGACAGAGACAGAGACAGAGAGACAGAGACAGAGAGAGACAGAGAGAGACAGAGAGAGGTAGAGAGACAGAGAAACAAAGAAGAGAAAGAGACCGAAACACAGAAGAGAGACAGAACGAAAATCTCGAGGGAAGTTGAGCCAGCGGATAAAGAGAGGATTCGCAATCATTTCATCTGTTGTTGTGCGCAAATGTCGTTTCAACAACAAAGAAACTTGAGTTTGAAGACGGAAGTGAAACACTCAGTGACCGGGAGGCACTCCGACCTCTCGGAGCCACTTGAACTGATTATGGCCGTTTGATTTGCTCTCGGATCTTGAGAACCTCGGATCCGCTGATCAAAAGATCAACGTTTGTTTGTCATCTCCTGATTGATGCTGCCAATACTGTTCACACGAACAAACACGCATTGTGCGGACCGATTGAAAAGTTGGGGGGGGCAACTTTGCACTTGGGGGAGCGTCCACCTGAAGCGGACTCATGTAGTTTTGCAAACACAAAAAGAACACAGAAAGGAGGTCTGAAATCTGAGATTTGATCACAAAAGGCAAAGAAACAAAACTTCTCAGAAACATTAAGTCTTCGCGGGGGGGGGGGCAGCAAAGTGGTTTTGGATGTTTGGCATGCCCCCCCCCCCCCCCCGCAGATCCCCCTCTGTTTATGCTCGTATTATGACTCCTGATTGGGACCAGGTTCTGACGACTCGTGAATTTAAACACGTCGCAGGTCACGTCCCAAGATAAGGAGATTATCCCGCGGTTCGGAGCCTCTGTTCACCACTAGGGGAAACAACAATTCCTGTCGAGTGTCTGTGAAACATTTGATTGTTGTGGATAAATTGAAAAATGGAAGAAACGGTCAAAGGTGTCAAGGACCTGTGAACAGCCTGGATCACGCTGCTTGCGTCACAGGCTGCGTCAAAAGCTGCGTCAAATGTGCGTCAGACGTGTGAACGGGTACTGCGTCGCCTGTTGACGTTTGGTGCGGCGTTGCTGAGTGCCCGCGATAGGGACGTACGGCTCTGGTGACGTCGTTTTGTGGGATCGTGGCCCGTGATGCGATACAGGGACGGGAACGTCGTTTTCAAGTTCGATTTCCGACGCAGGAGGCTGAGCTACGTCGCGTACGTGCGAGGTAAGGCTGCTTCACGCTCACGTGCGACGTGCGACGTGGTGCGTCACTGGAGTAGGCTGTTTTAGCATGATGCTCCGTGGTCACAAAACGTACACGTAACACATAGCCTGCAGACACAACTCCCCAATTCTCGAAGGGTCCACAGGTGTGAAAATTAACCAAATTCACATTATTTCCAAGACCTGACTGTTGGGTTTGTCAGCTATTTGGATACTCAATGCCTTGAAAATAACAAGGGAGATTCTTTAGATTTCTAACTTTAGAAATAATTCTATTTTTGTTTCTGGACCCTTCCAAAATAGGGGCGTTGCTTCTGCAAGCTACGTGCTACGTGTACGTTTTGCGGCTACGGAGCGTGCTACAAAAACTCCCCAGTGAATGTCCTCTTCACAAATCACACGATGATGATGCAGCGACCCACGCTGACGTCATCTGTCTTCGTTTCCAAAAAAAAAAAAAGCTCCAGCGAGCTTGCGTGATTGTCACCCATCACCAACCAAGATTCCAAAGCAAGGAACTTTGAACAAAATTGCTCCTGCCACATCATCCTGGCAATGAACCAAATCAACTGACCAAATATGGACAGAATTGACCAACATCTTCATGGAGAAAGTGCTGTCCACAGAATCTTGTCCACCATGCCTTATGTGCTTTGCGCCGTTGCAGCGGGTTGAGTTCGTCGTGGTATGTTGTTGGTTCCAGATGAACTGCAACTGTGTGCGTGCACTTTTGGCCCGCGCAATGCGCTCCAAAATACACTCCGGGGTGAATCCAGAGAACCAGGACAGGTCCAGAGTTTTGCGTCACTTGGGGAGATTGTTCGCAGAGGCACGAAAACAATGTGCGAAGTCCATGTTGTTGTCACGCTGTGTTGGTGTTTTTGGCCTTTTTGACCTTTCACGTGCAAGACAGTGCGTTTTGTGTTCGGGTATCTGCCTGTATGGAGGATGTCAGGTTGCGAGGGAGCCACCCGTCCCAAGCCTTGTGCACACTGAACGCGTCCGGGCTGTGCTCTCTGTCCGTATGGTCTGTGTTGACTTGATACCGCAGAGCCTGCTCCAGGGAAGGCGCGTCTCGTTCTGCGTCTTCGTGCGTTGCTTGGTTACGAGGCCCTATGCGTTACAGAACCTCTGAGTTCTGCAGACTGCCCCGATCCGAACACATCCAAGGTGCGCTGTGTTGCAGCGGGAAGGGAGCACCTCAAGCAAAGAGGAACAAAGATTGGGGCCAACCACGTTAAATTCAGGACAGCCTGTTTGGGGGTTTCTGTGGAAAGACCCCTGAGTTTGCTCATTTTGGATCTGGCGGTCGTACCCAAGGTCCGTATCCCAGGTGTCAGGCCCCTCGTCCCGGGGGGGTTGGTGCGGAGCCCCTGCCCCACCCTCCCTCCGCCCTGGCCCCGCTCTCTCTCCGCCCCGGCCCTGCCCTCCCTCCACCCCTGCTCTCCCTGCTCTGCCATCGCTCTGCCCTGGCCCCGCCCTCCCTCCACCCCTGCCCTGCCCTCGCTCTGCCCTGGCCCCGCTCTCCCTCTGCCCTGGCCCCACCCTCACTCTGCCCCGGCCCCGCCCTCCCTCCGCCCCTGCGGACCATGTGGATCAGAATCCATATGCGTCAATAGGAAACAATAGAGCTGCGATCATCCGTCTCCAGGCAACAACAAAGAGCTATTTCCACTCCCCTCAGCGTCGGGACTTCAAACGCAGAGAGCGGCGCCGCCGCGGGGAACGGCGATGACGCGCGCCGCCTCCGGGTTCCTCCAGTTGATCTTGACTGAGGTGGATTCTATGAGCCCAGGTCCCCTTTGTCCCCGGAGAATTTAAGCTGTGCAGTTTTCTTCATCTGTGGGGAGTTTCAGCACCACGTTCCGGAGCCATAAAACGAACACGTAACACGTAGGTTTCAGATGCAACTCCCCTCTTGTGGACAGGTCCACAGGAAAAAGCCCACTGTTTTCAAAACCTTACCAGTTAGGTTTGTGAGCCCTTTGGGGCTTTGTACATTGGTAGAAAATATAAAACTTCTCCAGGTTTCGGACTCAAGAATTTCTTCAAAATTGATTGTGGACTCTTCCAGAACAGGAGAGTTGCATCTGAAAGCTATGTTCTACGTGTACCTGTTACGCCAATGTAGCACTTTGCTGAAACTCTCAACAGACAATTTGTTTTGCTTGCAGAGCGATGTTCAAATTGGGCTTTTCTGGTTGAGGGTGGGACAGGTCATCCGGCACAACAGCCTGTGGACGATTCATGGTTTTGGCTCTGTTGCCACGTGGACTGGTCTCTGGTGGAAGAGGTGGGGGTGGGGGGGGGGGGTATCATCCCAAACTTGAGCACTCGGATTCAACACATATATCAAAGAATACGGAGCCTGAATCCACAACAGTTGCGAACCACCAGTGTCACATTTTGCCCGCAAATTTGTTTCGCCCTGACGTAGAAATGGTAGGGGGGGGGGAGGAGGAGCTCGATGTTTCAGAGTCCGCCCTGCATGTGTGGTGGTTCTAAGGGTGTGTCCTTCGCAAAACATCACAGCAAACCAGTGTTCTCTGCATGTCATTTTTTGCACATAGCTGTGGAGGCAGAGAAGCAGAAATCAATTCCATTTCATATTCAATGACATCAATGAGGTTCCAAGGTCCCTTATGCTGCACATACTTCACTCCACTTGGAGCTTCAGATGCACCATCCGCATGGAACCAGACGTGGTTTTTGTACGACTCCCCTCCCACACAAACCCAGCTCTGACAAAATGCCCATTTTCAACATCCAACAGCAACCGTGATGACTCAAGAGATGCAGATGTGGGCAACATTGTTCCATGGCCAGTCACTTCCCCTATTGACCCCCCCCCCCCATCACCACGGTCCCCAAAAACGTTTGACAAGGCGTTCGCTTTGTGGCATAGCAATTGTCAACATGTTGTAATCAGGCCTTCAAGGCTGTGAGCAGCCCCTTCCTCACACACCCCAGACCGCCCCTGGGGGGGGGGGGGGGGGGGCGGGCCGGCCCCCCCCCGCCCGCGCGCCCCGCGCGCCCGGGGCGGGGGGGG
>JAAUXT010023372.1_pt1 | contig 16298 bp, 18 predicted proteins | sample 7278171 | NCBI WGS metagenome assembly JAAUXT01 (sample SAMN14350112, study PRJNA611818) | marine sediment metagenome | isolation source: surface marine sediment (1.8m) | place: French Polynesia: Moorea | collected 2018-08 | reverse complement strand
TGATGTCAAAGAACACAGTGAGCATTGTGCTCTTCTTGGTTGTGCATCTGAGAGCCTTTTTGGGCCGACGCTCTCCTTTCCGTATCCATTGCATGGACATTGCTTTGGTTTCTGGCCGGAAGGTCATGAAGGAGGACTCATCACCAGTGATGATCTCCTGGATGAAGGTGTCGTGGTGTTCATACAGTTCCAGATTGCGCAGGCACACTTCCAGGCAGTTTTTCTTCTGTTCCTCACTGAGCACTTTGGGAATGAATTTTGCAGAAACGCGCCGGAATTTGAGGTCTTGGTGGATGATGCGATCCTCTGTTCCACTGGTCAAACTCAACGTGCGCTGGATTCGGGGAATGGAGACACGCCTGTCTTGCAGAATCAACTGTTCCACAGCTTCAATGTTCGCAGCACTCCAGCCAGAATGGGGTCGTCCAGATCGATCCTTGTCCTTGGTTGACACATCACCGGATTCAAAGCGTGAATACCAGTATTGCACAGAGCTTTTACTCATGGCTGCAGCTCCATAAACAGCTCTCAAAGAGCACAAAACCTCAGCTTGAGATTTGCCTTCAGCCTTCAGAAACTTGACATTAACGCGCTGCTCCGCAAGCCGCTGCATGGTTGTGTTGCGAATGGCGAAATGCCGTGGACTTCGACGAATTCACCCCAACACAGAATCCAAAACATGTCGTCTCCATAGTCAATCTGCACTGGAAATTGATCTCAATTCAACAGGAGACCCATATGGGTCACTAGTTTGGTCAATGAAAAGCAAAAACGCCTGTGGTCATGAGATCAGTGCAAAAAAGACAACGACCTAAAAGTTGTGGAGACAGCCTCGTACAACAGAAGATACTTTCTGCATGTGATTTGTTCACCTGAAATCTTGACAAAACCGAAGCTACAGCAGAACCATGCTGTCGCTGTTCACGTGTATTTTCTGCAGTTGTCGAAGGTGGCTGACGCCAATGACTTCGAAATGAGCCAGCACCAAGAAGTTGCTTTTCTGAAGGAAGATGCGATGTTCGTGGAGCGGAGTACTTTCAGAGACGTCGTTTTACAGTGGAGCGGGAGACAAGTGGAGATTATTCTGGATTGATGGATGTTGACAGGATAAGCCCAACTCCGGTGCTCTATCTCCAGGTTAACGCTACAACACGAGATTAACACTAATCCTTCTGCACACACCACCAAGCCTTTGTTTTCGCAGCCCGTCCTTTCATTTGTCATGGCTGTGCAGTGAGGTGAAAGAGAAATTTTGACACGCGTCAGGAACTGTCGTGACGACAGAATGCGATTTAAATCTCCAACATCACGACATTATGATGCGCTTTGTCTGCAAAAATAGTCACACGTGTACTTGCGTGAAAAGCACAAAAGCCCTCGCAAGGTACACAATTCCTGTCTGGAACGGTTAATTTTTCTTCAAAACCCAACAGAAGTCTGCACCAAAACGAAGCATTTCTTTGCCGACCAACAAAATACTTGAGCAAATGAATCATTCAAAGCATTTATCGAAAGCAAACATATTTGGAAAGCAAACGAGAAAAAGATGTCGGTCGGTGGTTGTGTTGGGGCGTTGATAGTAAAATCGCATGTCGAGTCGGAATCACCGGCCCATTGGGAAATCAAGCCTCCCGCACAGAATGCAGGAACTGCAGTTGGGCCTCCGGTGCTGCTGCTGCGCAGTGTCGTCAGCACTCCAGCGCAATTATCTGAATCACTCACAAAATGTACGACTCAATTTTGTTCCCTTGTAAAAATATTTGGAAAATGAACACAAAGCCACTTCAAACACAATGGTCGAACTTCGACACCTCACACAAAAGGGATCAAAGGATTCACCGAGAACAGATTTGCGGGGAAAACATAAATTTGACGAAAATTCATTACGGACCGTCAAAATGGCCTGTAACTAACAAGTTCTAAGCACACGCCCCATTTGAGTCTTCTTTGGTTTCATCCTCACTGTCCAATTTTGCACCTGAGGGGGTCTCAGTGTTCCTCGACCACAAATGTTCAATCATGGGGGTCTGGCCTCCACCCTACTTTTCCCCCCAAAGGGTCCCAAGGTCCCTCCAACTTTGCACAACCGGGGTCCAGCACCGCTTCCGGAAAAGCAGTGTTTTTTCACAAACACGCGCCGACCAAGCTTCGCAGTCGACGCGCATAAAAAGCCCACAACAAAAGGTCGAAAATCAGAATGTGGACAATCCACGACCCGTGCGCACGGCCTCCCAGCCAGGCAAGTTGGTCCTGGTGGTGGTGGAGAGTAGGCCCTACCCAGGAGGTCCACCTACCAGGCACCAGGTTGGTCCACCCTCGGGCCTGCCAAGAAACACCAACGAGACTCGATGGTTGTGGCAGTCTGCGACACAATTTCACCAGAGCCATTCTTATCCGAGACAAGAACTGCATTCGGATCGCTCCTCATCCACGCTGCACTTGTTAATAATGCACACGCTGTAATAATTGGTCTGTGATTATTCTTCTGCAGATATAATCTCCTCGATGGGTCGATACTCTCAGCGTTTCGTTTGGGTCGGAAATCGCTTCTCCGTTTCCGCCGTTGCAGTGGGGGCACCGGTATCTGTCCTACAGCAACAAATTCGTCACAATGAGAAGCACGCAGACAAATGCAGTGATCAGGGTCAATCCAGTTTCAATGGTTTCGTGCGATGATTCGCACCTCATTCGTGCAGCTGTAACAGGCTTCATTGACACTGGATTTTCCGAGTTTCGGCCTCTGTGGGAGACCAACGTTGCCTTGAAGATGACAACTGCGCAAAATGAGGCTTTCACGCTGTGACGAGCAGAGCTGCAGGATCAGAACAGGTACTCTGTGGGCCGTTTCTGTGACCGACACTGGCGAAAAATCTCCCATCGTGGAGTAAACGAAACAAATCGGCATGTTCTTGAACCATTCACAGTTCACTCACACTTTTTCATTGGAAAAAATTGTGGGCTGTGGCCAAGTTCCTTGCAACCTCAAACATTGGAAGCAACTTCAATTACCACCAACTTGAACTCAACTGAACTTGAACTCAAATCAACTGACCCATACTTGGTTATGCCCTGCAAGAAACTATTCACCCGGCACAAGGGCAGATTCAAACTCATGAAGTTTCCACCTTGTATCTGATGCCTTGCATGCAGCCTGAACCAAATCCACAAAACAACACCCACAGCACAGAATTGACCCCAGCCCCACAAACACACTCACACACACCAGTCATTTCATTGAAATTCTTTCTTTTTCTCTTGTCCCACCAGTCATGCCAGGGCCACAAGCTGCTCAGTGCCCCCATCCCCAGCATGAGGATATGTCTGTGGTGCACCCAGTACACGCTTCTCACACTCTACAACAATGCTTCCCGTGAAATCACAAGTTTCGAGACCTTTGGTGGAGAAAGGAGTCGTGTGATTGAAAAGAGACCCTTTTGTGGTGTGAGAACCCATTTCTACGACGATGATAGCACACATGACAGGATTGTGACTCCAGCTGCAGGAAAACATTTTGCAGCGAAAAAGCATCCTGTGAATGTTGTGCTTTGCTTCAACTTTACAATTCGAGCTGTGTGACACTCATCTGCATCGCACATACGAGGCAAGTTTCGATTGAATTACATATGAAGCTATCGTCACGCGTTTTCTTTTGTTGCTTTTTGATACAATTCAGAGAGACACTATTCCTGTCACTGAGAGACATTTCTGAAAAAAAAACCCACATGGATTAAGACAAACACATTGCAGTACTTGTCACTTTCATTATTGTTTGAGTACTCAAGCTGGCACTTTGCACTGGACACGCCAATTTTCAGCCAATCAAAACAAAATTTGTCAGACATCAATGCAGCACTTCAGGCAACAAGTTTGTCAAAGAGGAAGTCCAGGAGACTACTCGAAGAATGTCTTCGTCACATTTGAAATACTCTCCACAAGCAGTGACCCAGTGCCTTTCTAGGTATCTGGGCACTGTGGCCACAAATTCAGCTGCTGGAATGTTGCCAGTGACCCTGTCAAATTCATCGTAAAGTGACTCCAAGTCAGGAAAACTTCAGCCGTGCACTTCCTTCTTCGTCTGGCTGAACATCCAGCAATCCAGAGAAGGCAGTGCAGGGAATATCTGAGGTGAGGGAGAGTGTGGATATTGCGGCATGCCAAATGTTACTGAACAAGGTTGGCTCTGTGAGCCAGTGCTCCATCATGCAGAAGTGCCCAGGAGTCAGGTTGATGCCAAATCTCAGGTCTCCAGTGATGGACAGCTTCTCTAAAGTTGTACAAGATCTACAGATAGACTTGGGCTCTGATGCCAAGCTTATTGAGGACAAACTGGCAGAACAACACCCCTGTGGCATTGAAGAAGATTCGCAACATGATCTTGAGTGTGGCCCACTCTGGTCACACTTTCTGGGGTCTACTCTCATCCTTGACAATCCACTGTCATAAAGTTGCCTTCGACTCTGGGTCCCACATGAAAAACCAACTTTCATCCTCAGCAATGATGTGTTGAATCAGGTTTTGTCAATATGTCTGAACAGAGCCAAAGCTCTGCGAGCAAACTGGACATGCCTGTTCCTTTGTGCTTGAGACAGGAGGTGAGTGATCCACTTTGCCAGCTTTGTAGACAAGCCTGAATCCTTCAAGATGTTGTGATCTTGACTGAAAGTCCACTGCCTTGTGAAATTTTGCACACACTGGAGCATTTGTCATCTTGGAAAATGTTGCACACTTTTGCAATGTTTCCTGTATTCCAGATTTTGGAACATCCACTCTTGGGTCAATCTTTCACATTTTTAGCCAGTCTGCAGCCCAAATGTCATTTGTACAACTTTAGGTTGTCAGGTCGCACTCGAAACGAGAAGGGGAAGAAAGATCCTGAAGACTTGTCAAACCCCGTGACAATATGCACGTTTCATCACAAACAAGCACGTTCAAAATTGTTTACGATCCACTTTTTATGCTGATCTTGAGTTGTTTTCGGTTACATTTTCTTTTCACAAGCGTAGCAAGTGTCGTTGCATCTTTGATGCACGACAAAGCTTGAAGCGTTTGGGCGATACTCTGAATTTCTGAGTTTCACGTACTGACCGCGCGGCACCCCGAGCAAAACGTCTTTCACTCCGAACGCAAGTTGTGCCCTTACCTTTGTGCAACGACTGCTGGTCTTCTTCATTTGAAAACATCCATTCAGTCTGTGTGATGATCGTTCATTGGAGTGTCTATAGAGTTCACTAACGAACGTGCACAACGTGCTTTGCAGGCTTCTGTTCAGCTCTGTCTGGTTTCTGTTTGGCTCCGTTAATTTTAGCTCTCCATGACAAGAAAAGTCTTGTGTCGTTCAGTGTGGTTACGTCCTGGTCTGCAGAGGCATCTGGGTGGAAAGTTCCAGGAAGGCTTTGGTGCCCGTGTCGTGCGCTGAGCTCAGGGAACGTCGCTTCACGTAGTCGAGCGTGCGCAGCTGGAAGGCAACAAATGTGTCACGTCAGGTGCGAGTCCCTCATGACAACCATTGAGCGATCATACTCTCTTCAGCAAGCATACAATCATCTTCAAAAAATGTTTCATACTTTCACGTTTTGGGCCTCTGCGCGAGCAAAGTGTTTTGTTGTCGTTTTCGAGCTCAGGCACGATTGAACGTCGTCTTGCTTCTGTCTGGCCCACGGCAAATATGTGTTCATTTTCAAGACAAAGGCGTGTCTGCCAAACGGAACACTGCTCACCATCATTTTTGTGTCCAGCTGCCCGTGCTTCTGCGCCTCACGCCACATGTTGACCGCCAGACCGAACATTTGGTCGTCAGAAAGGTCAGCGTGACCCACGATGCGGTTGAACAAGTCGAGGCACAGCGCTGCGTGCCGCCGGTACACCTGGCATTGAGAGCAAGGACAAACGTGTTGAAAAGGGAGAGATCGTCTGAGCGTTGCAGACGCAATTGTCGGAACAGGCACAGAAACGCAAGGTGCCTCACACCAATGAGGGACAAGGATCACAAATGCTCAGCCACCACTGTGGACAGGTTTGCACAAGTGCTGGCTGACATCTTTTTCAATACGGGGAAGCAATCCTTTCGCACTGAAACAGCAACAGAAAGCATCCACCTTCCTCCATCAACTGAACGCATTGCAGGAAGCTTCATTGAAAGTTACCTCGGGCTTGTTCAAGGTATCGATGTGTTTGAGGACGAGTTTGAGCAGGGTGCCGGAAATGTCGCGCACTTCCTTGATGAACTTCCGGTCGAAACCGTACATGGCGTCGTTGCTGTCAACTACAATGATTGAGATTTTTGACAACTTGTTCTCAGTAAGTTCCAAGACAAGGACATGCACTGTTTGTACTGAACTGACCTTTGTCTATGTGGTAGAGGAACTGCTCCTGCGCCATCGCCGACAACATGACGATCACGTGCATGTAGATGACGCTGCACGTGTCCAGCGCTGGGTCCCACCTGTACTCGCTCAGAACGTTCAGCAGCCCCCGCACTAGATACAGTACCTCTTGCTCGGGATTATCCTGCAACCCAGAATACTTTATTTTCACCAAAGTAACAAAGTTTAGTTGGTATAAAACTACCACGTTATCCAATCAAGCAGCAGGAGAATTTATCTGAAACGGAGCTCTGCACTCTGCACTCACAGGCACGATTAGCAGTGTACTGGTCAGATTGGCGATGTACTCGAGCAGGAAAGGCTCGCTCGCTCGCATTTTGCCGTCCACTTCCATGGTGCGAGGCACCTCCGACAGTAGAGATATCGCTGCTTTGAAGAAGGCGTCTCCTGCGCAAACGCCAAAACGAAAGGCCTGTAGACTCCCGACACTGTTGAGGCGTGTTCTCGCAGCACCACTAAGGTACACAAGTCTCTCTTACCTTGTGTGAGGCAGTTGTTGAGCAGTGCGACTTGTCCACAATTCAAGTACAGACTCAGGCGACTGAAAATTCCGTTCAGAGACGGAATGGTGATGAAACAGTAAGCAACGCACGCCTGCAAGATACAAATGGCACCTTTCACAGAACAGCAGTGTCCGTTTTGCTCTCGTAGACCCGCCAGATACTTTCGATCCATTGCACAGCGAAAATCAGTGAGATCTGTGCAACAGAACTTGGTACAGACTGTTTCCTTCGCCTTTTGAAGCCTGATCTTGAGGCAAAAGTTCCTGCAATATCGGTTATGTGCTTGTGAAATCTGCAGTGCTGACCCTGACGAAAGCAGCTGTTTTGCGCGAGTGGTTTCCCTTCACGATTCTGCGCGTTTCCATGGCGAGTCGGTTCACACTCTGCAACAGGAACAAAACTCAGTTTCATAAACTGCGTTCATGCGAAACACTCACGATTGAGAAGATCCCAGACAACTTCTCATCCGATGTAAATCAACAGAGAACGCGTCGCTCTTTCACTTGCAAGAGAACTTGCCTGCACGAGGTAGACGATGGTCAGGTCAATGTTGCTGAAGGCGGCCCGCGCCTCCACGTAGAAGCTGAGCTGCTGCTCCAAGTCGCGGCCAAAGGACACAGTTCGAATGAACCCAATAATGAGCTGACCAATCGCACGGATCTCATCCTCCAGAGTCAAAGCGCTAAAACGAACGAAACAGCATGACAAGGAAACCAAGAATCATGCGATACGGCGTGTCTTGGCTGCACAGCATGTGACAAGGACTTGTCTTGTTGCTTTGAAAATTACAAGCCGCTTGTCTTGTCTGTTGTTCCGTTGACAGGTCGTCACTTCGAAACCTACTTGACTGAGTCATGCATAGTTTTGCAGATGAACATCAGGGCGTTCGTCACGACAGGGTCACTTGTTGGTTCCAGCTGGGTCCTGGAAGAGAAAAGCAGTTCACAAAATGAAACACCAAGTTGTTGACAATTACATTTTTGGCAAACATACAACCCGCAAAAAGGAGCACGTACTTCACGTAGGCTTCTGCGATGTTCTTGCACACCTCCACTTTCACGGAATCCTTTTGAAACATGTCGATAAACGGCAAGAACTTATCCTGCAACACAAGCAAATATCAGCAGGGTCGAGTGGCCAAAGGGCCTCGCGGTCAGTTCAACTCGCTCGTGGAAAAGAGAAACCGGAATAGGCACCGTTCAAATCACCGAAATACAACAACTGATCGTTTTCAACTCGACCGATTGAAGCAGCTTCAGGAATACACTCTGAAGATACTGCCATATTTGTGGACTTGGAAAACAGAAAAGTGAAGCGTGAAGACACCAACCATCGAGAAGAGCTGAGAGAACTCTCGGATGTGCACGAGCACCTTGGACACGACCGACTGCAGCTGCGGGTAGAAGTCTTCATACGCGCGGTCAGGCGTCATGTGCTTGATGATGTCTCCAACAATCGTATTCACTTCTCTTTTCTGAAAGGGGATTCTGTGTATTGCCAATAGTCCCAGGAGTTCGTGTTTGTGATCCAACATAAGAACCATGTGTTCCTGTGCCTTCAGACATTGCCTCATTTTGACCAAAGACGATGGACAACAGACCACGCACCGTGAAATGCTTCACGACGTACTCAATCCAAACTTCTGCACAGGTGATGTATTCCTGGAGAAAAAGAAATAATCTGACAAACGCAGGTGAGCAATTTCCACAAGTAAGGTTCGAGTCTCTGAAGTGCGACTTCCTTGTCTGCTGATTTGATGTCAGTTTCTTTCAGCAGAACTTCACAGAAGTGTGGTCTCACCAATGAATAAACACAAACACAGAAGATAGTTCATCATACCCGCGGGTGTTTCAGCTTCACGACTATCTTCCACACATCATTGAGAACAGCGAGTTTCTGATCTTCAGGAGGGTCTGCCATCACCAAGCAGGTTCCTAGACTCCGGTACAAGAGGTACTGTGCGAAAAAACACGAGGCAACATTTGGTTGGGTTTGAACGCACGAAAGCCACACGTCCGTGATATGAATTTCTGGATCGTCCCCCCCCCCCGGGTCACACACTGCAGATTCATACACAATCAAAACATCATTGGATTGTTGTGGTTTCGTCCTTTCTCAATTCAATTCGGGTCAACGCACGCTTGCGGCTGCTCCGTACCTTGGGGAATCCAGTCTCCTCGCACTGTTTGATCATCTCTGTGAATTCTGTTGCTCTGGAGGCAATGTACTCGGGCCTGAACGCCGACATGATCGAATTCAAGAGAAGCGCGCTGAAGAGAAAAAAAGATAGTCCACAGACATTTTGTCTTTGAAGTCAGACTTTTGGTCCTGTGTTTCTCTGCCACGAATTGCTGTCGTTCGCAAACTTTTCTTCACTCTGTCATGCACCATGCAAAAGCAAAACTCACCTGTTGCACTTGGTTCTGGCTTTTTCAAGGACGTTTACAAGAACGCTCTCTGAGGCGTGGTGCGCTAGGCACTGAAGAATCCAGTCCAGCGCCGGCGAATACAGAGTCAAGTAACGTGGCAGCTCCAGCTTCTGAACCGCCAGCAGATTCTGCACAGTGTCGCCTTGAATCTGCAGAACAGGCAAATTGCGTGTCTCGACGACAGCCGTGCAGCTCAAAGACTCGCTCCACATATTTTCAGCTCATACGAGGTACCTGTGTGTACGTCTGCAGGAAGTCATCAAAACAAGGCATCAAGTGATCTCGAATCTGCGGCGCCACCTTCACTCCAACCTGTGAAAACACACCGGTTCTGTCTGAATCTGAAATTCATCGAATTTCAAAACTCCCAAGTCTCGTATGCTGGAAGGACACTTGACAGAGTTCTGCGAAATGTGAAAATCGTACCCGGCAGAGATAACACCGCGCATAGATGGCCACCAAAGGATCTCCGATACCTCGAGACATCACACCAAGACGTCGCAATGCTTCATTGTACTCTCTGCAGATCAAAACGGAGTATTGAATGATGAGACATGTTTGCATGAGGATAGCAAATTGATAAGAGTCTGTTGCTGTCCCGGGCCGCAAAAAAAATGTTCAAGTTCCAGACTTTGTGCAAAATCAACTCGCACAAAAACACTCACCCTGTTGTGAGGAAGCTGTAGCATCTCAAAATTGCTGCTTCAACGTAGAATCGAGGCACAAGTTCACGGATGGAAGCTATTTTGAAAAACCAGTTTCGACATGTCTCTTTGGCCGTTTCCGGAACCTGGTCAGGTGTGAAATCATCTGCAAAACAGCAGAACACTCTCAAGACGCAAATTAAACACTCCACTGTGCAATTAACTACCACACTCGTGAGTGTTTACGGACCTCCAAGCTGAACAGGATGCGACGATCCCTTGGGAATGTACTGTGCTTTGCTTCTGATTCGGTCAAACACAAGTCGCCCTGCAACAAGACTTTCAGATGAGTGCCAACATTGTCCCAAAAAGCACAAAAACTTGAAAATGTTCAACAAAAACGTTCTCAGTTTTTATCAGAAAATATATCTGTGTTGGTTGGTTGGCAACTCACCGAATGTGTCCAGAATGTCAGTTATCAGCACGAATTTGCTGGGGTAAAACTGAATCACAGAGACGTCAGCCAACAACTTGGCACACTGCAAGGCAAACTTGAAAGTCGGCACCTTTCTGGGGAAGGACGATAAATGTACATTTTGCGTGTCAACAACAATTGACGTTTTGGGAACAGAACTTGAGACAATGTGATCACCTGAATGGCAATTTTGAGGGCCTTCACCCTTTGATCTTGGTCCCAGGCCGATATGAGCTGATTGTTCAGTTCATCTATTCTGTGCACGTACTCCTGCTGGCTCAAATTCAGCATTTCTTTCACTGATCCCTGCGGGGATAGAACCGTGGAGTTCCTTGTCAAATACAAAAATGGACACCAAGTGCATTTCCCGAAGGAGCTCGCACGTTCGCGCTGTCGGCTGTTTGACAGAAAAGATCCGACAGTCTGGACTGTGCAACATCCGGATTTCAACTGTCTTCGAATACTAGAGCGAGGTATTTCACGAACTACTTCTCGCCAAAAAACTTTCGCCCACTGCTCGTATTTCTCCGCTGGGGTTTCGCGGACGGCAACCTGTGATGTGTGCGAACACTGAGGACGGAGCATGGACGTGACTGCAAAATCGCAGCTGGATATTTTGAGTGAAAAACGAATTAGTCACCTCTTCAAAGTCGTCGAGCTGTTCCAGACGATTCTTCACCTTTTCTGCCATTGCTCCCTGGGCTTTCGGTAAGCCTGCAACGTGGAGACAAATTGCATTTTCTTGACACGAAGCAGGGAACAACGCAACCAACACTACCAGAAAAAGAAAGCCAGTCTGATCTACCTTTGTCTTTCTCCTGAGAATTTCCAGCTGAAAGGAAGCTGGTTGTGATTGACAATTTCTCTGAAGTTGTGAACTTGGACAAGATGCCAGACTTTTTGACGTTCCATGGCTCGAACGTGTCGTCTAAACCTTCCTTCTCTGCAGGATGTACCGGTTTCTGTTTGGAAAGGAGTACAAGCCAGTGATTCGTTTTTCTGCATTCAACAAGAGAAAGTCGTTCCCCATCTGGAATCATTCGGAGGACGATGTGCACCGAATATCGCTTTTCGCAACGGAAACTTAAAGTGGCGCTTCACCTTGGACACGGACATCCTCGACAGCGGGTCAAGCAGTTCAGCTCCAAGCGCAGGCGGCAGTTGCGAAGTCGACAGCGGGTCTGTGACTGGGGCTGTGGAAGTGGAACTGGCGGCAGCTGCCAGCGCCAGTTGCGACAGCGGGTCAGATCCCTCCAGAGCAGCGCTCAGCGGATCCAACATGTTTGTCACCGCTTTCGTTCCTGCACCAGCGCCACCAGTCTTTCGTGCCTTGCTGTCGGTCATCTGTAAAGCAGTTGTGTGTGGGTGTTTTGACAAAGTTCTGGACACGAAAACAGTTGTCTTGGGAAGTTTTGTTCGTGCGACAGACAAGACTTCTATTTTATTTCGACGGACAGACACCGGCAAAGCTTCAGAGTGAATCTTTCAGTACCGTGATGGTTATAGCTTTGAGGGGATGACTTGATGTTTCTTCTCGCGCCAGCTCACGAGTGCGTTTCTCGTGGACGTAACGCCGCTGCCGGGCGATCCTGAAAAAATAATGGTTGTGGTCACATGACGACCAATCAAACAGACGTGTTTCACAAAAGCACGCAAGACAACTGGTTCACAAGTTGGCTTGTGGGAACAAAATGACATCTTGATTGTTTTTGTAGCGAGGCAGGCACTTGTTGACAGAGCCACTTTTCGATGAAAATCTATTAGGAAGAAATTCAAGTCTGAGTCAACACTGAACACACCCACCATTTAATTTCTGCCATATCTGGTCCAGTGCTGTGATTCAGACGTGATTTATTTTGACACTACTCGTCCAGTGTCATCTCCAAACTTGTTTTTACGCGCTGTGGAAGCAAAGGATCCGATCACAGAGACAGGCGACACTGAAAAGTGAAACTGGAGAATACTCTGAGGCGGGCCAGCTGCACACCGGAAGTTCTCGTAGCATTTGTTCAGAGGCAACACAGCATGGCGGACGTGGATGCGAGTTTTCTGCCCATTGTGTACGATATTTTGCGAAGGTATTTGATCTGTTTACATTTAGATGTTATACTGTTTCTTTGGAACAGCTGTGATTTGGAATTTCGCTGACAGGTTGCTCAAATTGTTGAAGATTGAACTGACGATCTGATTATGGGCGATAATAAAGGGACTAATATGAATGCAACTGAGCTGAACACAAAAGCGGGCACGGGACGGCAAGAGCTCAGCCAAATTATCTCCCAGTGAAGACATTACCAGCCATCCATCACGGACGAAAATGAACATCAGTTGTCTTGTGGGATTCGTGAGGGTCCGCCCACCCTCCTTGTAGATCCATCGCATTCGCAATCGCTGTGGTTGGTTGGAGATGTGTAAAGTGTATGCAGTCAGTTGGTTGAGGCGCGGGCAAACAAAGCGAAACTTGAATTTGCCAAAGCAATCAAACAAGCCATTCTCCCGCCCCCATCTTTATTCCATATGAACTGACCTGTTGAATTTGCTGTGGGAAGAAAAACCAGCCATGGGCACAATAAGTGTTCCGAGAACGACGGCACAATGAGTGTTCCAAGAACAACTGCGAGGTTCCACGGGTTTTTTTTTTTTTTTCATCTTCGATCTCTTGTTTGTCGTTGTGCGGACCTTGCTGCACTTGCAGCAATTGTGTAGATCTACCTGTGATAAAGCAGGAGCCTCCTGCGCTGACGAGCGGGACAGGAACCGCACAGTGGTGCCTTCGTCCATCAGAATATCAGAATGCAATTTTGAAGGCGTCACAGCGGTCCTGAGTTTGCGTTTCACCCTTGATTGCAAAAATGTCCAAATTTAATTGCTAGTCTGTGGTCATATTTGCAAACAACAACTTTTGTCGGTGCAGACATCTGTCGTGCCAAACGTCCCTGATGGCGGCCTCTTTGATTTGAGCAGCATTCTTGGCGCGCGCGCACGCACGCACACACACACGCGCGCGCGCGCGGCGGAGCATCCAGAATTATTTGGTCGTCTCAAAAGGAAGGGAACAGATTCGTGTTTGAACAGTCCATCTGTTCACAGGTTCTGGACAGACTTGTGAGAAGGAATCGCCCCCGTGTGAGAAGAATGGTGGCATTCTTTGCTGCGATCTCATGCGGCACAGGGAAATATATGTTGACTTTGCTTTTCTTGTTTCAGTGTGGAGAAAGAATCACAAGACGTGACACGAAAAATCGACGAGTTGAAGTCCAAATTGCAAAAGGCTCGTGAGCAGATCGAGAAGCTGAATGGCATTGAATACAACAAAAGGGAGCAGGTAGATTTCCGACTTTGTACTCTGTGCTGATGATTAAGTTTGCATCTTCCTTGTCTTGCGCTGAATCGGGGAACATTGTGAAGATCTTGTCTGAATAATTTCTGCATCTTCTTTCCAATTGCAGGAACGCCACATTGAGATTCTCCGCCAACAGTTGGTCACGAAAACCGACTTGATCCAGAAGTATAAAAAACTTGCGAATTTCGATGCGTCAGGTTTGACCTCGAGCTGAATTTTGCATTGTTGACTTGGAGCTTGATGTGATAGGCACTATGGAGACAACCCTTCCGTCAAAACTTAGTGGAGACCAATTGCATTCTATTTTTACAACTGATCCGGCAGAATTGATGCGCTTTGTGGGATGTGAGGTTTGTGTCACGTTGAATGTGCCTGAAAAGAAAGGCTTCGGTGGTCAGCAAGGTGCAGATTCTTCACTAACAGGCTGGGTTTACACAATTGACCCTGTATCTCAAAGTATCGCCCTTGTTCAGATCAAGGATCCAACAGACGAAGCTGGTGCTGAGTTGACATCACAGAATGGCATTGACAGCAATAATCTGAACGCAACAGAAGAGCCTTTGTTGCCTGAAGATGTGCGTGCGACAAATGATGTGGACAAGACAGAGGTTGGCAGTTCGGGCGTCACACAGATGTCAGGTGCAGCGACGGGCATTTGTTCGGACAATCAGCTTGCTGGTCGAAGCTGTAGAGGAAGCAAAATTGAGGTGCGTGTTGTGATGGGTCATGCTTTGCAAGCTATTGTTGTTCTGGATGATGACATCACGAAGCACAAAACCATGTTTGATCATCTCTTCAAGTCCAAACAGACACAAAACGCGTCTCCTGATCAACTGAAGCGTCAGCGAGAGCGCGTGAAAAGCTGGTTGTTGAAAAACAGACTGCCAGTTCGTGAAGAAGAAAATGAACTCCATGTGTGTGAGGCTCTTTGTATTGAGCCACCGTACACAGCTGAAAACTGTCGCAGCACCAATGAAATTATTCTGGGAAGAATTCAGGGTTTACTTCAAAACATGCCAACAGATGTTGAAGAGTGGTGACACTAGTTTGCTTGGACCTTTTTTTATGACAATACGAAGCAACAAATAAAAGGGAATGAAAACATTTTATACCAAGAAGGGGGTGTGTTCTGTTCTCGTTTTCCTGAGCACCCGCATTCACTCCCCACGCACAACAAGAATGTTCGCAGGTTTAGCTGATTCGAATTCCCCTGCCATTTTCCAGAGGTCAAGCCACGCACACACACACAGAAGCATGGTTTTGGCTTGGGAATCGTTCTGATTGTGCGAAGTCCCTTTAGGGCAAGCATTCAGTGGTAGTTACTTTTTCCGACCGAGGCAAATCTCACGTACACCAAACTAGACTACATGAAATTTGCGTCGGTCGGAAAATATTACGTGCTACATAGTTGACGCACTTTTCGAGTGCGTTCACTTTTGACTGAAAATTTTGACTTTGTGATGAGTGAAGTGATTTCCTGGTGGAGAATCGAGCTAGCAGGCCGCGCGGAAATAAGAAATTCGACATGGCTCTGCTGGTGGACGGAGCGAAAACAACTCGACTCATTGTTCGGCCAGGAAGTGGTCCCAAGCCCGTGCGAGGGCAGAGGGTGACAGTCAACTGCACTGGCAGCGCGCTGGATGCGTCAGGAAACCCCAACAAATTTTGGAGGTTTGTCCACAAATATGGGAAAACTCTGCTTTTTGTTTTACGGATGTTTCGCACTGTTTGATTTGACCGTCGGGTCTTCCGCCAGAAGTTATTCATAGATCTGGTCAAGGCTCGACCGGTAATCTATCCAGCTCCCTGTCCAGGAAAATCAATTTTTGTGGGTTTCGTGCATAGACTCTACGAGGATGTTTCAACTTCTGGCGAATGAATTGCATGTAGAATCATGATCAATTTGTCTCCTGTGTACTGACAGAACTGTGTTAACTCTTGTGGAGTGACTTGAGAACCACTCACCTACTGTCCGTGTGCAATTCGCCAGACGAGGCAGTCGAAATGTTGGTTGGGGGCTGGCCCCAGGTTGAAATAGTGGACCACCGCCTGAACTACCCTGGGGTATGTCTGAGGCAGCCCCTGTTTCACAGATTCTATGGCCAATTTCCTGGCTATGTTTTGCCTTAAGAAAGAGAGTAAATCCAATTCTTCCACAGTGATTGCCTGATCGTTGGTGGCCATATTTAGAAAGGAAAACCTTGAGGGGTCACATGATCACCCCATGGGGGGAGGAATGCTGGGTAATTACCAGCAAAATAGTGATATTGTGATATTATGCATCTATTTCCTGTTTAATATATATAATTAATTTTGTAAACATATTTAAAATATTTAAAATCGGCCGTAGAGGCCAGCACCCCCTGGTGGGGGAGGAGTGTGGTGTGACACACCAGCTGTAAAGATAGAACCACACCACCAGATGTCACTACTGAGGTCAATATATAAGGAGGTTCCTGCCCTCTGGGACAGTCTCTCCTGAGATACCAACCAGTGTGTTTGTGATATCACTACATATATG
>JAAUXT010004072.1_pt1 | contig 16298 bp, 17 predicted proteins | sample 7278171 | NCBI WGS metagenome assembly JAAUXT01 (sample SAMN14350112, study PRJNA611818) | marine sediment metagenome | isolation source: surface marine sediment (1.8m) | place: French Polynesia: Moorea | collected 2018-08 | reverse complement strand
TGAATTTTATTCTCCTATCTCCAACATGGCAGTCCAAACCTGTTTGAAAAAAAGCTCGAACTATGTGAAACTCGAATTACGAGCACTCGAATTATCCGAAATCGACCTGTAGTCAGGGGAACAGGCCCCAGGCCCGACTTAAAGCGACCCCTGGGAGGAGAAGTGTAGTTTGGCAGCGTAACGAGATGAAATGTCTCAGTCGCGCCCACTTGAGACTGAAGCAGGAGGCAGCGGCGGAGGCGACAGACATCAGCGGAGAGTGACACTCCGGAGTCGAGGCGCTTACAGCAGGGCCCAATGTGCGACAGGGGACTGAGACTGATTACGTAAGGCGAGAGGTGGATTCTGGAGGTCTCGGGGCCCACGGCTGCTGGGGCCGAAATTGGCATCAAATACCCTGACACGGTAGACTCTGCACAGGCACATACCGCTATTTATGGCTGGCATACCTTTCACAGCCTGGCTTCCATATCCTGTTCTAGTTTGGCACACCCTGTGCTGTCCTGGTATTCTTTATCCTGTGGTGGCAACGGCCCCCACCCCAGACTGGCAGGGCAAACCCTGGTCTTCTGGACCGACCTTGGTCCCAAGAGTTAGTGCGTAATTGCTTGTGTTTCACTTGTTACGACCCTTCGGAGCTATGGGGTTGCGGGTCCCGCCCGTAATAAGCTGCCTCTCCGCCTTCCCGTGCTTGCAGTCAGTCAGTCAGCGCGGCCTGTAACCTCGAGAAAGTAATCAGGGAGGACTTAGCGCGCCAGCCTCAAGGCCCCGCCGTCTTCCGCCCAAGCTTTACTGTCTGCTCGAGTGGAAGGGGCGTCGGGGGACAGAGGCTGGGGACACGAAGCAGGGGCACAGGACGGGGCCCGGTGAAACAAAATGGGGAGACACCCCAAAAAATGTGTGGTGCCCCTTCATTTCAACACACATATTGATATGAGGAGGCACAGGTGTCTGGCCATTTTAGTTGACTTGAAATGGCCAGACAACCAAGCCTCTTCATGTCAACACACATTGATATAAGTTGATACTGCCAAGTGCTCGGAGATTGCTCACCCTCTGAAATAGCCAGACACCCATGCCTCCTGATTTGGGGTGTCTGGTCATTTCGTTACACCGGAGATTTGAAGGGAGTAGGGAAGGGGGCAGAGGCGTTTCGAGTTTGGAGTCCGGGTTGATGTTGGAAGCGTCACACACGTTGCGCCACTGTACAGGTCACTCTGCGCCGCGTCGCCTTCTCACGGGACGCGTGACGTGCAGCGTCCCTGCTCGTGGGTGGTGTTGCGCCAGGCCACTGAACTCTCACAGCGGGTATATACGTGCCTTCTCGACACGTTCACGTAAATGTTGGTGGTTGTACCGAGTTCCCCACGCGAATGTGGTGTCACTTCACGTGCGAATACGACGACTGGACGACGTGGGTTGGGAGCTCCACGCATCACGTAATCACGTGACCGGACGCGCAGGACGCAGCGGACGCAGCGGAAGTGCTTCTCTCAGCGACGCCAAAGCTTCTTGTTCTTGAGGCGGGAAAAGCGTCGAGAGAACTAAGTCCCGCTTTGTGAGGACCTGAATGAGGCCTTGATGTCCCTGAGCAAAACAACGTCACCGGCGTAGGAAGCAGCAGCGGGTCCAGGAACAGGAAGTGGATCAAAGACATGGCCAAGGGGGTTTCCCTCTTCCAATCAGTTGAGGGAATGTTTACCGCCGCGAACAATTTGTTCGCCCTCTCCGACATTTGAACTCTCGTTTGTGCGATTTCACAACATGACCTGTCAAATGGATAAACTTGCAGTCAGGTTCTATTTGGGTTGGACCGGGTACCAGTGCGCTCCCGGCCCCAGTCCTCAGCCCGGCGCAGTGAAGGAAACACGCACGTTGCCATGACGACCGATTCCAGTTCCTCGGAGTCGGGAACTCCCTTCAGTCTTTCCGCTCGCACAATTTACGTTCCATTCCACATATTGTTGACAAATGCGTGTCTTTGAGCGGTTGCTCGTCGGCAGAAAGCGAGTCATTACCCGGATGAGCGGCTGCGCAGACGAACGCGCTTTTGAAGCTATTTATGTCAAACTGGTGTCGACAGACTCCACTCGGAGGCGACGGTCGGGTGGGTCCCCTGCTCAGCAACTGCGGGGCCCGATCCAGTATGAGAGCTCCGGGGTGCCGGCGGGCCCCTGGGTCCGCCTCGCACGTGAGAGTCGGGGATCAGTCGGGGTTCAGTACGGCACGTGATAGTTGCGCCCTCTGACTTGTCTCTGGGTGAGGATGGGGTTGTGGGTGGAGGACCACCCAAACATGACTCCCACCAACCCTGCACGGGAATGTTCAAAGTGTTCACTCGCCCACCAAGTCAAATATTTGTTGGTTGCGGGGCCGAAGCCCTGGATCCGCTGAAACGGGGCTGCCAGGCATGATTTGAGTGGGGTGGCCCTGCAGCCATAACCGTCTTTACGACATTGCTATCTGTGCGCCACATTGCATGCGAGGGGATCTCAGTGCTGATTGGATTTTTCTTTCATTGACGCGGAGAAATGTACACGGTGCGGCACGAAGGAAGGAGCAGCCCGTCTGGTTAGTGTCGCTGGAGGGCAACAAGGCTGTCGAATATCCTTTGCGATTGTGTGTGTGTGTGTGTGTGTGTGTGTGTGTGTGTGTGTGTGTGTGTGCCAGGACGTGGATTTGTGCGTGTTGGTGTGTGTGCAACGTGGAGAGTGCCTGGACCAGACACAAATGTTGCTCTCCACGCCGTGGCGACCTCGCCTCCTCCCTCAGGACATGCGGACCTCGCCTGTGTCTGGTTGTTCGGACCTCACCTGTCTGCAGGTCTTGCAGACCTCACCTCTCCGGCAGTGGTATCGCCGCCCCGGTCAGATTTACATGGAAATGACCAGCGGTGAATTTGCAGCTATTGTGGTAATTGCCAATCCCTGTCTCACACGTTGCAATTTACTCCCCTGCCGTCCCCATTCACTCTCCCACAATTGCCATTCAGTCACTCACAATACAAGCTCTGTGATTCTGTATCGTTTTTTTCTCCCCACTGTTTCTGCGCCTGCGTTGGACATTTTCCGACTGTATTGAGACAAGCTGTTTTCCGCGGAGAAAATCTAATCTATCAGCCCCATCAGTGAGAGCGCTGTGTCCCGACGGGTGCATAATGCACAGCGTGGCAGGCCTGAAGAGGACTGAAAGTTTTGCGCAGGAAGGGGCCGGGGAGGAGGAAGGGGCCAGGACCCACGAAGTTGGAAATGGGCGGGACCCAGAGAGCAGGAATGGACTGGGCACAGGCGGACCCCTGGAAATCGAAACAGACCGGACCAGGGAGGAAAGTAGGAAGAGGGCACCCGGGAAGTGCTTCACAATTCGGCTTGCTGGCACCCTGGGGCATCATGACTCCACTGGGACCGCCTGGAACCGTCCCGGGGCCCCTAAAGCCCCCAGGATCTCATTCACCCCCCGGCGCCCTGGATCCGCTGGAGGTGTGAGCTGCGCCTATGTCGGAACGTGCGGAACTGAGGGAGACGCCCCGGATGCGCGAGTCGGACGTGACGCGCATGCGCTGATTGTTTGATTACGTCATCCATCACCGTCTCCAGGGACCACGACGTGACGCTGACTACTGCGCGGCCGCCGAGTCGGACAGACCTGACAACTGCGCGGCGTTTCAGCGCACACCGCCGGCGCTCCGTATATCATCCGTCAGTGGGCAGGGGCCGATCCAGGGTGTGGCCAGGGGACTCGACCCCCCCCCAAAAAAAAACAACATTCCCAACTGTGAGAACAGCCATGTTTGGAACAAATGCAGCTGCAGAAGAGTAATTGGGGCGGCGTTTTTGTTTCGTCAGCAAGTGTGTGAGACAGAAACTGCATTTCTGTTTTCGTAGTTTTACAGAAGTTTCGGTGAGGATACGATTGCGTGGGAGTTGACAGTATTGAAGTGCAAAACTGACAGCACAGGATGTGGGAGGGAGGCATTTCGGTGCACCAGATAGAATGCGCCCAACGATCTTTTTGTGGTCACGATTTGTCCTTGCGCTTCAATAACACGTCTCACTCTTGACGCTCTCCACGTGCACAAACCAAGACGGAGGAGGGGTCAACCGTGGCTCCTTTTGCCCTGAAGGTACAAATCGAACGCGCCCAGTGTGGGTCGCGATGTGGGCCGGACCCTGTCCAGCAGCAGCAGCGGGAGGGGATTAGACGAGTGACGTACTGCGACGCGCTGATCTCACGTTTATCCTGCGTCGTCTCAACGCCGCAATCTTCGGGCTCCATCAGCCAGGGCAGGGCGACCCTCCCCTCCTCCTCCAGCGGATCCAGATTGTTCGAGAAAGTCACTCACTCACTCCTTCGCTCCTTTACTCACTCACTCACTCACTCACTCACTCACTCACTCACTCACTCACTCACTCACTCACTCACTCACTCACTCACTCACTCCTTCACTCACTCCTTCACTCACTCCTTCACTCACTCACTCACCCACCCACCCACCCACCCACGCACGCACTACGCACAACGCGCTCGCGCAGTTTACTCGGGGTCCACGCACCTTTTCAGCGCGTCCTATTCCCTGACAGTGACCGGCAGGGCTTTGCTCGAATAAGAGAGGTTCTCATCAGATTTGGCCACACTGATGCTGATTTGTTGGCAGCGCCGCGCTCCCATAAATCGCGCCTCTCGCAATTCCGCGGGTCGCGCGGCCACAGCACTGACAAAAGCCGCGTGATCTACAGGCTCCGCCGCCGTCGCAAAATGAAATTAACTCCGTGCATTTCCAGCGGATCCAGGGCGGGTTGCTTCCTCCCGCGGTCAGATCTGCGTTTGTTCCCAGGGTCATACGAAGGAGCACTCAAAGGTCACACCCAGTTTGGGCGCCCAAGGTCAGAACAAGGCTGCCCCCCGGTCAGACCAAGGTCGTGTCCACCAAGGGTCAGTTCTGTGATGGGTCTCGTGGGGTCAGTCCCAGGCTGGACCCTTGAGCCCAAGTTTGGATCCGCTGCAGCGCTGGCTTGTTGTTCGGAATCTGTAGCGATATTGCGTTTTTGCACCCGCGTCCGAAGGAGTGAACAAAAACATAAAATGATGATAAATGTTGGGCAATAACGGAGAGAGTGGAAGGGGGAAGTGGCGAATAATGCAGCCATTGATTTATTGATTTATTGCTATTCACGTGGTGCGTGAAGGGGAATCGAACTCCACTGTTGTTCGTCGCCATGTTTGGACGGGTCTATTCCAGGTTTGCCGTGCTGGATACAATTGGTTGATACAATGATTTCTGACGGATCCAAATCTGCTCCGCCTCCCCCCAAACATCTCCACCACCTTTGCCCCCCGCCCTTCCTTCGCCTCCGTGGGGGGGGGGGGGCGCTGCAGTGCACGTTTGTCCACGTACAGGTGTGTTGTTCACAAGAGTGCTTAAAATGAAGAAAACCTTTTCATGCACGTTACGCAGAACATCTGGCGCAGGCTTGTGGACACAAACTTGCTTTTTGGATCTACAGAGGGGGAATTTCCGAGAAAATTTTAAAAATAACGAGTTTACGATCTGTTTGACCAGGATTGCGGACACAGGTGGGAGACGCGGTAAATAGGGGCATGTTTGTCGCTGAACTCACATCCGGCTCGTGCTCAGGTGGACCGAGCCTCCCGGATTCGCGCCGGGTCGTTTCAACCGGGGGAAATCCCGGCAATTTGCTCCGAGTTGCGGACGCTGTATCCATGGTGAGACGCAGCTCCTGTTGATGTGACCAGGGACGCAGCGCGCGACGCGCCCTGTGTGAAACGGGCTGTTGTCGTCAAGGTGAAGTGGAGGCGTTGAGGTGGACGTGCGTGACGGTCAACAGTTTTGACGGGCGGGTCGGTCGGGGACGGGGGTTGCATGTTGGTCTTGTTGTTGGCTGTTTTGACGTTCTCTGTAACTGTTCCGAAGGTCATGTTGTACGGAGGCAGGGTTCACTCCAGCGGTTCTGACCAACATTTGCACCTCAAGCCAGGAGGAAGGAGTGCGGCTGAGACTGGTTTGAGGGAAAATGTCTTCACAGATCAGTCAGATTTCAGGGGTGGATTCAGAGGTTTCTTGTTCGAATGAAGGACGCTACGGCGTCGCTGGCTCTTTTGGATGCGACACGCATTGCGTCCCTCTGGAAGTCTGGAGGCGCTGCGTCATTGCTCAGCTTTGTATCAGGGAACACGGCGCCGTCGCTTTCAACTCAACACGCATTGACTTGCACAATGTGAACCCAGCTTCAAACGCCCCTCCGGTCAGCTGGAGGCGGGAGACACATTGATTTCTCAATGAGTTTGTTGTCTCCAGGCAACCATGTATGGAAGAGCAACCAGCGCTGGTGAATGTCTCCTTGGTGACTCGCTGCGGCGATCCAATCAGCGGTGAGTGTCAGTCTCTGACTCGGGGGTTATGAGGAGATTACGGGCTGCAGCGGATCCAGGGCTCGGGTCCGCTTCCCGTGCCGAAAGTACCACCATGTCACACATAAAATTGCTCAAAGTTGAAAACGCCCTTCTGGAGTGGGGCCAGGCTCTTTCTGACTGAATTGTGAGCAGGGTCCATCCACCCCTGCGAGGTGTGTGAAGGAGCCCAAAGTTTCAGCCATCCCAAGAATGCGCAGCGATGTTGTTGTTACGAGACCCACGAGATGTTCGTGAGCGATGTTGAATGTTGCTCTGCGGTTGCTGGTGGGGCTCGGATGATCCCAGGCATCCGGAACGCTTTGTCTTGTGTTCAGCCCTGTGGGTTCAGCCTTGTGGATTTTTCCGTATCTTCAGTATCCATCCAGAAGATGCGACCAGCTGCAGTCGGCCTCACGTTCAAGTCCGATTCACACTGCATGCGTCCAGATCAGTGGCCGTCGCGTCCTTTTTGGCACCTGCGTCGTCGCACGCTGCGAAACAAACTCAAACTTGCACTGAACGCACGACGCGTCCAGTGTGAACCTGGCGTCACTGCCGCTCTCAAGTGACTCTTCTCCAGACTGGAACTCATTTGCAATGTGATAGTTGAGCGGAGCGCTGATTCCCCCGCGACACGTCGTCTGTCGGGATCGGAGCAGCTTCGATCCAGGGGCGCATCCAGCAGGGGGCGGGGGAGTGTCGGCCCCAGACAAAACAAATACCCCCGACACACACACACACACACACACACACACACACACACACACACACACACACACACACAGAGCTGATGTTCTATGGGGTGAGTTTCTGCAGCACTGGTCCGGGAGGTACTCCTCCAGCAGACAGCCTCTCTCCACTCTCCACACACACACACACCCACACACACGCACACACACACACCCACACACACACACACACACACACACACACACACACACACATCCGTGGTTCCGCCCCTGAAATCCGCTGGAACGTCGATCAGTGTTCGGCCCCAGAGAATCGGCTGCCATCATTATGTGCAAAAATAAGCGTCCAAATCAAAAGCTGTCAGAAACAACACGCCTGGTTAATGCAAGGAGGCGAGCGCTGCATTGTCGTGGAGAGTGCACGTGTTGTGAGGTGTGTATGGGTTGCACCGGAAGCCATGGCGCGATTTCCGGTTGGGTGATTGACCCGTTTCCGGTTGCTGAGTTCCGGTTCCTGTCAGTGGGAGTCCGACTGTGTGAGGAAAATGTCAAAAAGTGAAGCCGACATTGTCCTTTGACTCCCCAGGGAGCTTACCGTACTTGAACCAAGCTGCTGTCTGTAACAAGACGACTTGTCGGCGTGGACACGCTCCTCGTTGCCGCACGGTTTTGGCCCATTTAAATCGTGAGCTTTTTGTATATTTTTGAGCCCGCGATTTTCGTATCACGCGGGCTGAGTGCAATCACTGCCTGTGCGTGTGTCTGTGTTTCTGTGCAGAGGAGGGCGGGTCTGGCAGTAGCAACACAGGTGAGCTCCTACCTGGGACCTGGTGGTGCCTGACCCCTCCCCTGGGTGAGGCAGTACACCAAGTGGTGCAACTGGACAACTGGAACCCCCCTCCTCCCTTTTTGGCCAAAATCTGCATGTTTCGTCTTGGCCAAGCTGGCGTGGTGAAACCGCGGGCTTTCTCAGCGTTGCCTTGTTTCTTCGTGCCGGTTGCTCCCTGTACGCACAAAATGGGGCTTCAAACCAGTAACCAGTGTGGTTGCAACACACTCCGAGCCTTGAGGCAGGCGGCGCGTTGTCGAAGGCAGCACAAAAATGGAGGTCCTTCACAATGCGAGTCTCGTCCTTTGCTTGCCTTGTCTCACTGGCTCCCATGGGGCGAGTCACGTAGAGCCCAGAGAAGTCACGTGCGCTCCTCAGGTAAGTGACCTCGCAGCGACGCACGCGCCGACCAGCAGAAAGGGAACTGGTCACTTCCATGATGCCTCACGCTTTGCGTTCCTGCTTTGAGCGAGTTGAATCACGCAACAGGGACACAACGAACGAGGCATCCAGTGCACTGACAGGCACAGGGGCACATGCAGCAAGTGTGCGTGTAGTTTTGTGGTTCGCAGTGTAAGCCAACGAGCGTCTGGGCCAAAGCCCCAATCCAGGGAGTGGAGGGCTTCCCCGGGCGCACGTGTTCTTGCATTTTTCACACGGCTCGAGTGCGCCCGGACATGTCGCGGTGTGAGTCCGTGAAAAGCGACGCAGCTTTCGGCGCCGCGTCGCGTCGCCGCCTCGCACTTGCGAACACGCGTTTTGGTGCGGGAGGTGTGGTGGGTCGGGCCGTTGTCGGAGTGTCAGAAGGGTAGGGTAGTCAAAACTACCTATCAGCACTTTCCACTCGACGGTCATCCGTGCCAAAATGCTTGATAGGTACTTCTGGCCCCGTGTGAAAACTGACCCGTTTGTGTCAGAATGGTCATTTTCAGTGACAGAAGCACCCATGGGTAGTTTCCACATGGACGATCATCGAGTCAAAAGTGTACTGTTACGTTTTCAGACCCTACCCTTCTGACCCGCCAACAACGTCTGCGTGTCAACACGCACCGAGGGTCTGGAACCTGCATACGGCTCCTGCCTTTTCAAGTGGCGGTGAAGGCGACTTCTTCTGGGCTTGGTTGTCCGTTCCACCCCTGATCCCGGCAGCAGTTGCCCGAGTTCACTGAGAAGCGCTCAGAGGGTGCACTTGTCGGGCTGTGCTGAAAGCAACGAATGAAAAGGCAGCGATGGAATCCTTTCTTCCACGGGATCGCCACTTCGCTGCGTTGGTGCCTGGATATTGCGCGATGTTTTGAGGAGTCGGCAGCGGATCCAGGGTCTTCGAGTGGGGGTTGGATCATTGCCGTGGGAGCAGGAGCGAATCCAGGGGCGATAACCCAGACACAAGCCTCCAGATCATCGCTTGGAAAACCACCATGTGGAAAATGAATATTTTGTGCGTGTGTAGTACGAGTACAAAATCTGGGATGTTCCCCATGAAACATCGAGAAAATAGCCACCAAAGTTCCAGGATTGTGTCGACAGCAGCTCCCGGCAGGGGTGATTTCAACTTCGAAGAAACAAGCAAACAGAAATATAATTGTAACTGGGGCTCAGACACGAGGCGCTGTTCCCCTCGGATCCGCCCCCGGCAGAGGGATCGGTGGCCCCGCTGCCCGCTCCACCCGCCTCCTCTCCCGGCCCCACACGAGGGCTCTTTGAGAGAAATCCAATGGTAATTGTCCATTGGAGCTGAACCCACAAGACTCTTTTCTGTGGTGAGGAGGACCTCAAGGAGACATCGGCTCCGCAGGGCTGCGTCGGGTCTGGAAGGGAGAAAGGCGGTGTGACGAGGTGGAGAGGTGTGCGTGGCGGAGAGGCGTGGGGCGTGTCCATCCAGAATACATTGTGTCAATCCGAACGCATCGAGAGGAACCCCATGTCAATCCATAATGCGTTGTGTGGAGGCCTGAGCCTGGTTCTGGAAGCTGGGGCAAACCCTTCGGGGTGTCGAGTGTGCTGACGCCCCAGACACACTACCGCACGACCTTGCCTTGACACCGCCACACGCCAGTCTTCCTTTCTGTGCTTCCGTCTGCCCCCCCCCCTCCGCCGCCGCCGCAGCTCTGGACAGCGGTCCACGAGGTTCCAGGTCCACACTGCTCACGTGGCGTCGTCTCATGGTTGCGTCATGCGCTGCGTTCCTGCACCAGCCGGGACTCTCTGTCGTTGCTTGCGATACACCGGGCGATGACCTGCAAAGAACACAGTGTCCATTGATTTGTACAGGGACGCAGCGTTGACGCATCTTGTTCTTTCTGCGTCGTCCACATTGACTGGCGCGATGCGTGGTCACTTTGTCGCTCTTTGTCGCAGCGCCCATCGACTTGACCTGAATGGCGTCGGGAAAAGCGACGCAAGGCTCATTGGCGTTTCAAGTGATGCAGCGCCTGAAGGGTCGAAACGCCACACACGCTTCCGGTGTGCACGGCGCCTGCGCAGGGGTAATTGCGCAGTGGAGCGAGCCATCAGCGGCTCACAAACGGAGATGAGAAAGGGATTGCGGCCTCTGCAGTTACCTCCTCCAGATCCCCCTGAGAGGTCTCCAACGGGCAGCGGCGTTGAGCGAGGAGGAACTTGCCTTTCAGTGTGTGTCTGTGAGTGGGGTGTGTGGGTGAGGTTCTCGTGTGTACCACCGGAAGGGCGGAGCGTACAGGTGGGGCACGTGATTGTAGGTGGGGTAGATACCCATGTTAGGGTGTGTGTATGAGTGAGGTACGTATGCGTGTCTTGTTGGTATAAAACGTGTGTGTGAGAGCGGCGTGCTTGTGAGTGAGGTTTGTGTGTGTCTGTGTGTGCGTGTGTGTGACTGTGTGGGAGATGTCCTCAAACGGCAACCAAAATATTTAAATGGAAAGCCACGTTTCAGGGGAAAGAGCGCCCTCTGGATCGGGCCCTGGCTTCCCATGATGGGTGCCCCTTCACACACTTTGCGGTTTCGCTTCCTATCTCTCGAGTCGTCCTTCTTTCAGCACATATATGTTGATCTGACTTTCTACCACGCTGCCGTCACAGAGCCTCTCGTATGTGACCTCATTGTGGTAGAAGTGAATTCACCCAGTGCAAAATTGGTTCCTGTTCAATCATACAACTCTTTTCTTGACCAAAGGTCTCGAAAAGTCGTTGTATGATTTAACAGGAAGCATTTTTGCAGCGTGGGTGAACCCTTACCTCGTCTCGTCTGGCGAAACATGTGTTCTTCTTCAATGCGAACACCAGCCACTTCACTTGTCTCCGGTAGAACCACTCTGGCGGTTCCCAGATTCGGGTTGTGAGAGTGGAATCCCCGCACCGTGCGTATTCGGGCCCCAATGATCTTGTCAGAGGGCGGGAGATCAAGTAAAATTTACACATTTTCCTGGATTCCCATGAGTCGTGTTTCAGTGGGATGCGAACGGACGACAGAGCGTTGACGCGGCAGCTGCTCCTTCCTGAGAACAGCTTCAGCCTGTCATCCTCGCACAGACCATCCAGACACATTTTCTTGTGTGCACGGGTAATTCAGGGTGGTTTAGAATTTCCAACGTACTTCGGTTCGTCGGTCACAAAACGTCTCCGGGCGATGGGAACCTTGTGGAGAGGTTAATGAAGAAAAACTCCTCCGCGACTTCCGCTCAATAGGAACTATTTTGTGTCCTGATTGCGTCCGAACGATCTTGCTCGATCTTCCAGGGGAGGCCCTGTCCAACTCAGAAAAAAAAGGCTTTCATGTGAAAGCACGAGACAGCAAGATTCTGCCAAGAGCTGCAGGAAGGACCAGCACCTCAAGTATGAAAGTTCACAACATATGCTGCCCTCCACGTTTTGAGCATATCTGCTGGTTTTGGGCACACCTCTGCTGGATGTACTTGGCGTAGCACAGAAGGAAGTAGGACAACGCGGCAAAGCAACGAACTGAATGTCTTTTGCCAGTATCTTGTTTGACCCTGCTCTGCTATCACGGTGAATGTTCCTCGTGCTCCCCACGGTCTGTGGATTGACACAGGAATCCCCACAACACATTGTGGATTGGCAAAGACTTCCTTGTGCTGCTTGACGCCGCGCCTCCAGAGTGCGCCCATGTTTCCCCAGCCCACCTCGTCTGTCCTGTCGTCCTGGCCCCACCTCGCCTCCAAAGTTCACCCCCCCCCTGCCTTCCTGGCCCACCTCACCTCCAGGATCTGCCGCTGTCATCTCGGCCCCATTGCGTGCGCAGGAATATGAGCTGTGGGAGTTTGGGTCCCCGCAAACCAGTCGCTTCTTGCGGGTGGCATCACGTACGTATCATGCAGGCAGAATCTACGAGTGCGTCTCGCTATTCTGGGCTGTGACCGTCTCACCTGTTGTCTGCCGAGTCAGCCGCCAGGGGGCGGAGGCTGGGGGCGGCCACTGAGGGCCTGGACCCCGTGAAGATGACGTCACCCCCGACAATTTTTCACTGCTGATCAATGCAAACATTTATTTGGAAATTGAACTGAACGTTGCAACCGCCCCCAGAAGGGTGAGCACATCGTGGATCCGGCCCCGCCCGAGTCTGTGCGGTCCCTGTGATTCCCACTCGATGCCATCTCCAACACCAGATGACAGGCTGTAATTCATTTCTCCACCATCGTTGAGCCCCCCGCGGCCTTGTGCGGAGAGAGGTCCGAGCGAAGTAGGACGCGAGGGCGGATCCAAGGGACCGGCCCTCCAGAGGGCGCGCGAGTTCGAGGGGATCTTCCATCGGAGGTGTAAAACAGGGCCAACTGAAGTAACACGAGAAAGGGCCGTTTATCAGACTGAGGGAAGTGTGTGTGTGTGTGTGTGTGTGTGTGTGTGTGTGTGTGTGTGGTCTTTGTCTCTCTGTGTGTTTTGTGTACACGTGTGTGTGTGTGTGCTGTTTTGAGACGATTTGGGTGAGGGAAGTGTGTGTGTGTGATGTTTGAATGTGTACGAAAAGTGTGAGTGTGTGAGTGCGTGTGTGTGACGAACTGCAAGTGAGTGTGTGTGTGTGTGAACTGCAGGCTTTGGAGAGACTGTCTCTGCAGCGTCGCCGCCGCTCCCGCCGTCAGCTTTCCTTCTTCCCACCCTTCATTTCGAGAGCATTGTCAGATTTCTGCAAAATTGAGTTTGACAGAAGTTCCATGCGTGATGCATATTAATGCAATACGACAAAAACATGCCTTCTGATCCGTTTAGGCAAATTTCATGCGGCTTCAATGGGAGTTTCTGAAGGAACGCAGTGGGTGGCGGGTCCAGGATTTGGTCATCGGGTGCCGACCCCTGTGGAACTTGCCTTTGAAGCATGCTAGCGCGCAAAATAATGCACTTGAGCTGCAATTTTGGTGGGACCGGTTGTTTTCTAGAATCAGACGGATTCCCACCTGGATCTGCCCGTGAAATGGGTTGAGATTGCAGGAGGAGCCTGGATCCAGGAGTCGCGCTGCTTCTGCCTCCCCCCCCCCCTGGTTCACAGCGTCCAGCTCCCTGGCTCCCGCGCGTCGCGTCTCCACAGCAACGCGGAGGTGATGACAGACAGCCGCCTTTGGTCAGATGGCCTCTTGAGGCTCCTGCTGCTGCTGGAGATTTCCTTCTTACCCAGCAAACCTGACCGCGAGTGGACAGCCTGGATATTGTTCCAAGCATCAGTGTCACTCTGGATATGGCTGTATTCTCTGTTGGCCCCTGTGCTCTGGGCGTGGGCTCAGTGTCTCTGGTGCCCAGTGTGGTCAGGGGAGGGGACGATCCAGTGGCCACCAGTTTGTGACGCCAGCACTGTATTTTGCATATTGAATGTTTCAACGTTCCACCCCTCATCGGTGGAAATAGCAAGAACATACACGTGCACCTCTGCCATTTCCCAGTTGAAATCAGGTCTGTCCACCCAAGAAATTTCCCCGTGAACAGATCTTGAATGCCCCTCTGGCAGCAACAAAACACACACGAACAAACGGAACTCTTCTCTTGTTGACCAACTTTTAAGCTGGTTCCCGGTTTTGTCGTTCACCGGAAGTGGGTCACAGGAAGTGGGTCACAGGAGCAGCATCTGTCAGAAGTGACGTCTTGCTCAAGGTGCTCAAGATCAAAGGGAGGAAAAGAGACGTTGGGAGTACGGTCTCAACGAACACACATACCTTGCTCACACACGCGTGTGCACAGAAAGATTCCATCTGTCTTGACCTTTTGTCTAAGCAGGGGCGGATCAAGACACCAGAGAGGTCCGCCCCACGGCCCTGGAACAAAAGAAACTCGTGCACAGACGCAAACTGTGACTTGAAATCAAGCCCTGGAGACTGCGTTTGCCTGCATTGACCACACCCGGCAAGGTTGGAGAAAGCGGAAAGAGTGGGTCCAGATGACAGAGTGAAGAACATAACACACTCATGAATTCTGCACGCGCAGCTACCACACAGACAGAATGGAGACTGACAGATTTCTGTGTGCTGAAGGGATCCGACAGTGGGAAATTTGGGGCGAATTTTGTGCAGAGCAGTGAGCCTAAGCTGCTGGGTGTGCCCACTCACTGTGCTGGGTACGCCCTGCCGACCAGTGTGCCCCTGCCAAGGCAGGGAACCAGGGAACATACCCAAGCTCCTGGGTACCTGTGCCCTGCGCGAATGCTGTTTCCAAACGGCCCAGCTTTCTGTGTTCAGAAAATCTTCTCACACAGTCTCCCTGCTTCTTTGAAAGGCTGATGTCTACCATCAATTCCCAGCTCATTTCCGCCATCTTGTTTTTTGTTCTGAGTTCATTTCCTGATTGGATGATGGAGCTAATCACGTGAGGATTTCGGCTAATCATGTGCTTTATGCGATTTCACGGGAACAGCTCATCGCTGGGGATTAAAGGCCGCGTCTTGCAGCGATTTGCTCCCCTGAGCGGACAGATTTATTCGGGCTCTCAGGAGCAATGGCTGTCAGAGACCCCGAGCTCATTTGGTGGGGGACGTGAATCTCTGACAGTGGGGACTTCAAGCGTTGCACTGAGCCTCACGCATAGAACGTGAAAATCAACAGAAGTTTGGGGGCGTCACATGCATGAAACAACCAACAAGGTCCCTCACACTGCTGCAGGGGTGGGTCCAGAACTTTGGTCTGGGGGGGGCCGACACCATGCCGTGAAAAATTCTCACGCACAAAAAGTGAACATGTTGCGCCTCGTACACAAACAAGAGGGAAAGTTCTATTTTCAGGCCCCAAGATCCTCTGCACTGCACAAAGAGACTTTTACGAGTGTAACGGGGCTGTGAGCGCCATCCTTCATCTGTGGTTCTCAGAAACAGGGAGAGCACACAGAAAATGCAGTCAATGCTCAGGGCTCAACGCACGTCTGGACCACCGAGTCCGGCATGTGTTGGGAGTGGGCAAGACACGTGCTGTCACGTACATGCAGACGGCGCACGCGAAACCACACACGTTGTACACGGGAAGACTCTTAGGTGTCGCACGTTTCAAGTCCAGGGGACCTTAGGGCCAGAGCCCTCGTTTCAATCCCCCAAAAAACTGCCGCTTTGTTTTCTTGTATCAAGCTTGGAGTTTGACAGACCCTCGTAGAAAATGATAGCAACCAGGAATCCCTGTAATGTGATGCCTGACCACACCGGTAACTTAGAAGGAAGGACGTCTGGACAGAAGTTTTGGTGTCTTTGAGGGGCCCAGGCCCCCTCCCCTGTGTCCGTCTTTCGTGCAACGCGAGCTCCATGTCCACCAGACAGCGTGGACCCCGGTAAGCCTCACCTCGGCTGTCAATTTCCATTTGCTAATGCTAGTAGGCTCGCCTTGCCTTTTGGCTGGAGGCGGACTGGCCGGAGCTAAAAGCGTCAGATGCAACAGTGTTTTCCTTGTCTACGAGTTACATGCTACGTCGACATCATGTGTCTTGCAGATGGTGTCTGCGCCAGGGGAACCGTGGGTGGCGGCCGCCCTCTTCCTCAACCCCCACAAAAACGTGGGTTCACCCCCCAGAATTAATCCTTCTGTTGTCAAAACCGGATCGGGCTCCCCTCCAACCGTGATTCTTGACACGCAGGAGGTTTGGGCTTTAAACTGAGAATCAGCTGAGTTGGGGAAAGCAGCAGCCTACAGCGGCTTGTCCTGACTGGGGTTGGACCCCAGGGACCCAAGCTGCATCTTCGAAGAAAGTTCGCGTGCGCGTACAAGAGCTTATGGCGTCCATCGCGTTATTTTTGTCAGGGGCCGAGGCTCGAGCCTGGGTCCGCCTCAGATGTCGTCTGAGAACAGAGCAGGTGTCGAGGTCCGGTGGCTGAACAGCGGTGACAGATGCGTAATTAGGAGTGGTCCCCGTTCCCTGTGTCGCCGGGCCAAGCACACAGCGATCTACGAGCAGCCTCACTCACTCACTCACTCACT
>JAAUXT010140304.1_pt1 | contig 16299 bp, 14 predicted proteins | sample 7278171 | NCBI WGS metagenome assembly JAAUXT01 (sample SAMN14350112, study PRJNA611818) | marine sediment metagenome | isolation source: surface marine sediment (1.8m) | place: French Polynesia: Moorea | collected 2018-08 | reverse complement strand
CTAAATGAGTTCCCAAATTGTGAATGTTGAGTGAAAAAGTAAGAATTTTTGACAAAACAAAGTGAGCGAAATCAGAGTGAGTGAAATCAGAGTGAGTGAAATCAGAGGGAGTGAAATCAGATGGAGCGAAATCAGAGTGAGCGAAATCAGAGTGAGCGAAATCAGAGTGAGCGAAATCACCGTGAGCTCCATGGAGCTATTTTTTTCGAGACACACGAGCACAAAACCTTCTTTATTTCTTGTGGCGCAAAGAAGAGGGCCAAATTGAGTTTTGCGGGTTCAGGGAGGGGGCGTCGGTCCCCAGCTCCCCGCGGACCCGTCCCTAGTGAGTGTTTTGCTCCGGGTTGTGCGCCGCCTGTGAATTGCGCGGGGAGAGCGGGGCGCGGGCGCTGCGGGCGGGAGATACGCGTCTTACACGCCGCTCACGACCGGATTTACCGCGCTAAGCGGATCAACTTCAGTTCGGAGACGCACACAGCACAACTATTCGCTGAACTGTGAAACAGGCCGTGGTACCAGAACCTTGTTGAGGCTATGACAACCAGTTCACGTCGACAAGATCACTGAAATAAGTCCGTCTTGAGTTTCACTTTTGGAAACATGCTTTTCCGTATACGTTGACAAACCCACTATAGAATTTTTGGAGCTCAGGAATATCTTTTTTGATGTTCAGGGCAGGCGTTCTTTATCCCGATGTTTGAGAGAGTGTTTTATTGGAAATGCTCGGATGAGATGTCTCTATTTTCCTGTGATCCAAATCCGCAGGAACTGTACAAGATCACGGCGTCTGAAGCCTGCAGAAGGGAAACAGAGAAAGCGCGACGAAAGAAGTGGAAAGAATAAGGTCAGCAAATGGACGCACCTTTTGTGCGATTTCTGCGGTGTAGAAGCAGCTCGTTGTCTGGACTTAAGCCAGGAAGAAAGAGTGGATGGAAAATCTTTCTCTGCGTGCGTTGTGCGTCCCTCGAATTCTGCATTGACGTGCGAAACTTGTCCAGTTTGTCGCCAAAGCGGCAAGAAGGAAAGAGATTGCAAAAGAAGTACAGCATGACGTAAGAATTGGCAGGCCTGCTGACTGTTACCCTGTAGTTTGTCTGTCCTCTTCCTTAACCAACAAAGCCGCCGCAGAAAAAAAATTGCAGTTTTCAGTGGAAAAGACAGTGACGTGTCGCCTCACCGAGGCGCCCACTCACCCCTCACAGGTGCTCCATCATCATCGTGTGACGCCCGGTGAGGATCGCCGCGGCCGAGGCGTCCGATGTGACGCGACTCGGGCGGCGCTTGGCACCCCGCCAAGGCGTTTCCCGTGCGACGCCCTCTCAAGCCGCGCTCACTGCGGGACAAAACGTCCCACCAACAACTCTTCCCACTTTCTCGCCAATGCAGTCAAAGGCTTTTGTGGTGAGTTTGAGTCTTGGCTCGTGCCAGTGAGTCACGAGAGCGCCCATTTTTAGGACTGACAACAACTGCTTCTGAGTGAAAAAAGTGTCCCAGAAATGGCGATGGGCCCCGTGCGCGCCGCGTCGCTATCTGACAGGGCGTCGCGCGTCCCAGGTGGCGCGCGCGATGGATGGAGAGGAGCGGGCGCCCGTCAATAATACATGAAGCGTCGTGTGAAGATGCCGCAGCTCAATCAGAGAGACGCGGGGGCAGAGGAGACAGAGACGTGCTGGTTCTGAGGCCGGGCTCTTCACACCAAATGCATCGCGAATTGCGTTCCAACTTGAGTCCCTGATCGTGGCATCACAAGCAAAAACTTCCACTAAATGCGTACCCAATGTTATGACATGGAGTGCACTCCATCGAAAGAGAACGTGTAAGTTCTTGTTTTTTGCCCCAGAGCCAACGTGTAAGTTCTTGTTTTTTGCCCCAGAGCCACAGTTCCAGATGCGGAGCGGATGTGGATTGACGCGGCCAGGACGGAGAACCGCATCACTTCCGGCGATATCGTGTTGCATCTGTACAAAAATGTGAGAAGCTGCGTGCTTCTCAGAAAAGGTCAAAGAGTCGACGTGACTGGCGTGTCACTGGGGTTGTTCGTTTGCATTTGAGTTCTAAGGGTCTATGCTGAACACGGGACCGTCAACAATTTATGGCTGGCTACGTTCCCGGGTTGTTTAGTTCAAGCACGGTGCTGTAGGTACGGCGCTTTGTTTGCCACTTTCTCTCGGGATTTACACCAGCAGCGACGCAACCTGTTGACAGTCCTGGACAAGACAGCACCGTTCCTGAACGCAAGTGTTTTTGTCGACCATACGACGCAGGACTTTTGCCAGTGTCAAACTTTTGCGATTTCACAGTTTGCCGCTGTTTTTAGCGATCTGCAATTGACTCTTTGATTTCTCTCATCCTCACGCCAGGCTACGTGGACGGCGTTGTGGCCTCGACGTGTAAGCGGCTTAAGAAAGCTCCGCACGCAGTCTTTGATTGCAGCCCTAATACATCAGAGACCAGTGTCGAGTAAATTAAATCCAGATTGCATCTTGCGCGCTTTGTGTACGGAAGAGAAGCACCTCCGGAGCGTCCCGGCCCGATAGCATCTCGCTTCCCCGGATCGGGGCCCCGGGCTCAGCGCGCCGGCGCTCCGGGGGAGGCTTTGTCCATGGACCTTGAGTTCAGCTGCAACCTCGTGGTTTCGATCCGCAAAGTTGAGTGACCAGGAAGGGCCGTGGGCTCGGCAGGTGGTGAAAGTCTCCACACACACTCGGAATCCAGTGTCACCAGCACCTGACTTGAAGAGCAGCATTTGCTTTGAGCCACGCACCAGGCACTTCGGGCCCAAACACAGCACTTTAGTGGGGTTGTAGCTCCATCAAATTTTAGCTATTAGTTTGTGTTTTGTTCTCAGTTTCAGAAAACCGTGAAAGGTGTGCTGCGCAGAACAGAGCTTCACCTCATGAATTTGATTTGCTGGCAGCCCTCTTCTCGCAAATGGCATACAAATGGTGCCCACGCAGATGGCTTTGAGATATCGTGATAATTTTGCCAGATGGAACGTATCAGGACAAGAGATGAGCATTTGGAAACACATTGTTCTGACTTCAGATTGTTGTGGTCACCAACTTTCTGAGTGCTTCAGCGTTCGGAACGAACCTTTTTGTTCCAGACCCCCTGGGCTCCGTCAGATCTGGGGAATCATCTTCACAGGGTGAAGCGCACAGCCTCAAACCTGCGCGAAGTTGACAGTCACTCATCAGTGAGTCAAACCTTCTGATGAGGCAGCGACTCGGACCTGGGTCCCTCTCCCGCAGCACAAGGATCGCGTTGAGTACACTTCCAGGTGCCACGTGCGGAAAGAGAAAGACCTTGAACATCAACAAATTTTTGTCACACACAAAAAGCTTCAGAGGTTCATGCAATTGCTTCAAAAGTTGTGAGACAGTTGTCAGAACTTTGGTGAAAGGATTTCAGGGGTGCGTGACAACCGGGTTGTCTCCCTCTCCCACCACGACAGCCACTCATCAAGACCAAATTTATTTCAGCAATATCGTTGTAAATTGACGGAGGTCTCCTCACAACGCGTGTCACTTTGCGACATTACACCGGCTCTCTATTACGACAACAGCCGTCTCGCCTGCTCGTCATCCCGGATTTGGACGGACTGTGATGGATCTGTCGGCCCAACGCGCAACGGATTCCACAGTCTGGACAGATCTCTGGGTTCACGTGGACCCTGACGGATTCTCCAGGCCGGACAGACACAGAGCTGGAGACTCTCCCCGTCCCGACGCGTCGTTCTCATCGTGCAGGGTCTGCAGTTGGTGCCCGGTTCACACCAGACACAAGTGTCAGCGCCCAAGAATGCACAAGCCAAGTCGGGTTCACAGTGAATGCGACAAGCATTCTGTCCTGAGCAGGGAAGGTTGGCGCTGGAGCATCTTCACAACATCACTCGGCGTCCGTTTCAGCTGCACAGTGTGAAGCACGTGTGAGGCACCCAGTGTGCACCCAGCCTCCGAGGTCTATTCCCGTAAAGCCGGGGCTGAGTGCGACTCATCATTGATGGGAGCGAGACACGCACCGCCCCGTCCGACTCAGGTGCACCACAGTCTTGATGGATTTTCACGACGAGGTCGCAGCGCCGTCCCTGCAGCACCTTAACAAGTGTCACCGGGTACGCCACACATTGCTTTCTGTATGTTGACAGGTCAATGGGCGCTGCGTCGCTGTATCGGCGCACTGCCCATTGGCTTGTTGAGCAAAGCAGTGCTCAACACACTCAGCCTGAAACTTGACGCTGGGGAGACAGAACGCCCGCTCCAGCTTGAGTGGTGAGTGAATGGGGTTGCAACGACACTGAATCGAAACGAGAGCGAAGATCGCTTGGGTGACGCTGCTCCTGGTTCAGGCCCTTTGGCACGGTGTTGCGGGAACAGGGAGAAACCGGACGGCGCTGCAGGTTCGGTGCGCTGAACCCGGCACTGCGGGGGCGCAGGTGCGCGCTGCCCACGTCGCTCCCTCCATCACTCACGGACGTCGTGGCTTCGCTCCAGTCACCGTGGACCCAGGCTTCTCCGCCGCACACTGACCCAAATCAAAACATCCCTTCCTTCGTGGGGCAGGTTCGTCCTGGGTGTTGCCTGCGAAGCCCCAATCACTGTTGAAGCAAAAGGCTGACTTGGAAACCTTTGAGCTTTGCTTTGACAGGAGCGAGACGTCCTGAAGAAAGGGGCCCAAACTGGGCCAGTAAATATTTTGTGGTCAATTGCTGAACTTAATTGGAATTGAAACCCCTCAGAAAAGACGCAAAAACACGATGATGCGATGGAAAAACAGTGACCCAAGGTCCCTGTGCCATGCAGCTTCCCAGTGTCTCTTTGACACGTTTATGAGATTTGCAGCGCTCCGTGCTCGGAGTGCATTTCCGTCACTGGTACATAATAGGGAGGTTTCGCAAATTGGAAACGTAGACGTAGACGTGAGCGTAGACGTAGAATCTCACCCTGTGAGATACAGTACTCCCCAGATACCTTTATTTTGCTCCTGTTCTGAACAAAAGTCTGCCCTTATTTTCCAATTTTCTTCAGAAAAGGGTGAAGGCAAACAATAAAGTAAATATCACAAATAAAGAATAGAATGTATTTATTGCTTTGAGTTAAATATTTTGAGGTGTGAAAGAACCCACAGGGTGAGATTCTACGTCCACGTTCACGCCGACGTCCACGTTTCCAATTTGCGAAACCTCCCTATTGTGGAGAGCCCAGGAAAACGTGATATTTTGGACCCGTGGCACATGGGATTCCTCATTGCAGGCGTTGGGTCTCCACGCACGTCAACAGCGTTCCGACAGTGCGGACTTTTAGCAACCTCTCACTTCCATTTACGTGCGGTGCCTCAATTGCCAGATTGGTGGCACAGATAACCAAACTAGCCCTGAGAGCCAACGACTAGTGGTATCCGTGTCACCGATCTGGTAATTGGGGCACGTCGGAAAGGGACCGGACGTATTTGCTGAAACTCGCCAATTTCTGCGTCCATTTGGGTACGTAGAGACGCACACGTTGGAAACTGTGCCTTGACGGTGTGTGCACAACAACTGGCAAAATGTCACCTGTTCATGTCCTCACCAATGCGGCGAAATAGAACGTTTCCAAGGGAACAATTTCCGCTGCGGACTGACGGGCATTAGCGTCGCATTCAGCGCCGCGCGTCACCTGTCAGCTCCGCGCGGCGCCGCCGCCATGGACAGGGAGAGCGGACGGGGGCACACTGGTCACATTTCCGTCCCAAGTGTGACGTGCAATTGCAGAAACTTAAGGTGCACCACGGCGTGTATCCGCATCAATGGGGAGATTTGTCAGGTCGATTGGTGCCGTCCCTCAACACGAGGCTCGGTTTGGTCCGTCAACATAAACTTCGACGACTTTTTTTATCTCACGCGGTGGGAAAGGAATCACACAAATTTTGTGTTTGGCTGTCGCCAATACGGGAAGAATGAGACATTTTCGTTCTCAGAAGACACAACGCGCCCGATATGGACTGGAGACGCCAGTGTTGACGGAGAATGAACCAAGTGCAGCGGAGCCACTGCTTAGATCCACGCGACATGGAAACACGCAATGAGGCAGTCACCTTGGTCTGAAGGGCGAAGCACGCGACTCATGAAAACGTCCCATCAACAACCAGAGGCAAAACAAAAACTCGCGCGTGGAACTTTCATGATTGCGTGGTCCGGAGGCACAGAAGAGTTTCTGCACCTGAGTCTTGTTGAGCGGCTGAGTACAAAACAGACGACGTCCTGACATCAGTCACACAAACAACGAAGGTGGACTCAGGGCCCTGGAGATGGGCGACCTGAAAACCTGCTGCGAGGTCAGGAGGTTCACAGTGCGTGGCCTGCAAACTGTGCAAGGGCGTTGAGTTGCAAGTGACAGAAAAATCCGCAGGTGGGGCAGTTGTGTCTGCGGAGGTTTGGGTGGTTGGGTCTGTGTGGGTGGGTCTGACCCACTTCAGACTTGTCCAGGGTTGTGGAGGATACAAGAACGCTCCTCTTTGTTTGCAAGTCGTGCATGTATTCACCGTGAACACGGCCTAAAAGTTGTGTTCAAGGTCCCTTTCAAACGACTCTGCTACTGGAGCACCAATAGACACACGATTTGTGAGAGAGATACGAGTCGGTCTGCATTGTTTGATGTGTTTGATGCGTATCTATCAGTGATCACAAGCCGCACTTATCGCGGACAAAACATTGCTGCGCTGTCAGAACACTGCAGAAGGACCAGGGACCAGCGAGCCACAAGGCCTCATTCACGCTCAATGCCTTCAGCGTGTGATCCCTGAAAATGGGCTGCGTTTCACACTGGATGTGTCGCCGTGCCAATCTTTTGTTTTTGCGTCGCAGCGGTAGCACTGCCTTCATCACCTTGTGCGGAGAAGCAAAGCCTGACGCTTTCAGTGTGACACAGGTCTGAAAGCTTCATGAGCATGGTGCTGCCAAAAAACGTCCTGTTGCTGCGCCCGTGCACTGCTGCAAAACAAACGTAACGAACACAAGCTCTTGGAAAACAAGAGAATGAGAAAGCACAGATCATCTCAAACACTGTTTTCGGAAGGAACATTTGATCTGAGTTTGTTGTGCAATTGAATCACCTGTCTTCCTTCCTTGTCGTGCTTGAGAATTATTTGTGTGGAGCTGTCTTCAATCTGTCATCGCGGTTGTTTGAGATATTAGCGCTCTCACAGTGCGGATGACTGTGGGATGTATTGCGCCTCTGGGACTCGGTTTATTAACCACTGCGGTGGAGGACATGTATAATTCAGCGCGCTGCAAGGTGAGGCGAGCTGGATCCGGCCCAACTCTCCGCTGTGGTGAACAACCACTCTGTGCTGGGGTCAACTCATCTTGGTGACGGTTCTGAATGTTCTGCTTTACGATCCACGCGTCCTCACACTGAGAGGTCAGGGAAAATCAACTCCAAACTGCTGCATGCAGAGCTTCACAGACAAATGGCTTGAACAGCCACTTGATCTATGGGCCTCGGCTCTGTGTGTGAAGTGACAACGGACATTTCCCTGGGCCCAGCTCCAACCATTCATCTTTCCATTAAGCTGCGGCCGTTTTCAAGACGCCAAGTCCCGGAAAACAATGACGAACTCCGGGGATGATGGATCTCAAGGTGGAAAATAGCATTGACTCCGAGGATCCAGGGAGAAGATCCAAGGCCACAGGGGTCAGTGGGGATCAGAAGATACAGGGACCAGAGGGTCCAGGAACAAAGGATGCAGGGGCTCAGAGAGTCCAGGAACCAGCATGTCGAGATACAAGTCACAGGGGCCACAAGAGGTTCCAGGGACTGGGGAATCCAAAGACCATAGAAGCAAAAAACAAGAGAATCGAGGGTCCCATGGAGTTGCGAGGCTCGGTTCCAGAGGCCAGGGGAGTCCACTCCTCAATAGACACACAGGAAGCCAGGAGTTCCAGAATTCAAGCACTTGAACGATGTTGAACTCAGCATACCAAGAAGCTCCACTGATCTGGGCCAACAGAGTAGATCTATGATGGGAGAACCCTGTCCTGACGGGTCCAATGCCCGAACTCCGACAACAACAAAAAACACGCAGGCGATGTTTTGTGTCGCACGGTTGGCAGGTGGACGATGGCGAGGTTTTGCAAATACGTCCGGTCCTTTTCCGACGTGCCCCAATTGCCTGATCAGTGACACAGAAACCATTCGGTCACTTGTCATTGGCTGTCAGTGCAAATTCAGGGCAAATTTGGCTGTCTGTGGCACCAATCTGGCAATTGGGCCACCGCGCGTTTGGACATGAAGGCCGTGCTAAACCTCCTGAATGTGTTCAAGGTTTGTGGATTCCGGGCACCACGGCGCTGCGAATTCACTCAAAGAATTCACGCAATTGAGGTACTTCTGGAATGCACGGTCTCAGAGAATCCAGTCGCTTTGTCAAAGAAGTTCTCATTTCAGCACGTTGTGTAGTAAACACCGTTTGTGTTTCCGTCGGTGACGGTGATGCGTGGTGACGGGCGCTGTGTCTGTGATCGCGCGGCGCCCGCCGTGCTCAGCTCCCGGAGACTGACGGCTGACAGAATTCAATCCGATTCCTCCATTTCCACTCCCCGCGCCTCCAGAAATTGTTACATTTCCCGCGATATAGCCGAGGCTTCGTTCAAAGCTGGAGCGTGATCCAGTTGCAACCCAACTGAGGTCAATGAATTGTGGCGCAGTGTAGGACCGACGCAGTGCGCGAGGACAAGGGACAAAAACGCTGCCTGCGACGCATCTTGTGTGATCATGGCCTGACTTACGGGATTGGGTGAGCTTCCCTGCTGTGGGAACAGAGAGCGACAAGGATCTGACTCCTGATGTACGTAGAACTCGGTCTCCACAGGCTCCAGGTCAGAGGTCCGTCCACACCATTTCCTGAAAGTCGAAGTGCCTTTTCAGCCGATGCTCCAAAGCAACCTGCAGGTCCCAAAATGTCAGTGGCCTTCGTTTTGCTTGAGGAAAAATACCCTGAGTGGCAAAATCACCCCGTCACTCAAGCACTTACTCACGCGCGTATGTCTATTTCTATTTTCTCTCCTTTTCTCAACTTCACTTCCTCTTTGTGCGCAGGTGTAAAACAGCCCTGAACTTTTCCTCAGTCATTTGTGAAGGCAACGTGAAGGCCGTCACGAGGCTGCCCCTGCGCGCTGGTGGCGAGGATAGGGGAATGTGTCACGCGGCTTCATGTATTATTGACGGATTCCGGAAGACGAGGTGTTTCGTCAGCTCCGGGCCCTGCGCTGCGACTCTGGCCATCAGGCTGGGTTCACAACACGATGCGCCAGGCACTGCGTCCTCCGAGCGACAAAAGTGCCTCGACCCAGAGCACATCGATGGGACGAGAACGCACGCACTCACACACGCATTCACGCACACATGCACACATGCACACACGCGAAACGAATCAAGCCCAATTCCAGGACTGCTGACCACACCACGGCTGAATTGTGGCCAAATCAAACATGTTGCAACACGACCGAGAGAGACTTCCCCTGGACTCGCAGCACAATGCTGTTCAGAGTCTTTGGTCAAAACTCATTTCTGTTGTGACGACTCTTGTCATGTTCTTTGCAGCGAGTGTTTGGCTTGGTGCGATGGATTGTTTGACCCGACCCCCTGGTCTGTTTCACAAAAGATGTGTCACGAATTGCACTCAGGTCTGTTGATCAAAAAGTCAATGAGCGTTGCGCGGCACGTGAGCACGGATTTCTGGACCTGCAGGCCCGCGATGGCACAAACCAATGTGTTTGCAGTTCAGAACCAGACCGTGAGAATACACCTCAATGGTGAGGTGAGAACTCAGGCTTGTCACGTGTGATACTGAGCTCACAAGGCGACGCAGGCACCGAAAACACCGTCCTCCCCCACGTGGGCAGCTGATCCAAAATCCACCTGGATCCACCTTGCATCTACACCTGTGGGACGGGGTTGTTGTGCTTCGGCACACCATGAACGAGCTGCAGAGAGAAACGTAGTGCAACGCCGAATCCCGTGGGACAAATACCGAACTTGCGTGGGTTCTTTTGAAGCTGAGTGCATCGTTTCCAGAACATTAGCTGTTGACACTTCAAACACACGCGAAGGTGCGTGCGCGTGTGGAAACAGCGGTGGCGCAACGTATCCAGAGGCATCGCGTTCCACGATTTTACACCCACCACTCACGAGACCAAAGCATTCGTGCCAGTAGGTTTGTGAGATTATCTGCGGCGCATTTCGCAGGTTGTGTTGCTTTTACGACTGAGTGTTCAAGGTATGAAAGGAAACCTCGCCGAGGAGTTTTTGTGAGTTTCACACACAAAACAAACCAACTTGGGATCATCATAGATTTTTTGGTGGAAGCGAATTTCCTTGTTCGTTTGCAGATTTGCTTTTTGGCCCGCCCACGCGTGGAAGAAAAACTGGTCAAACTGCCAATTGTCTTTTCGTGGAGAGTCGCCCAGGCGGTGTACTCGTACTCGCTTGCAATTTTCAATGTTTTTGATGCAGATTTTATGGCATTACTGCCGCTCTTCGGAACAAGGGGAAGCTTCACGTCTAATTTCAATCATCTAAATGCAAATGCGTTGTGAAGTGTGATTAGGGGAGCTCAGGTGCTGGATGAACACAGGCATCTGGGGCTGCTTCACACTGGATGCTTTGTTCTTTGTTTTCCCTGAGCACGTTCAATGGGAGTTGAGTCGACCCAGCCGCATGCGGCGCCCATTGAGCCGAACTGCGCGACGTTCGCTGCGATTCAGGAGCGAGCGCTCAGGTGGTGATGAACACAATGCCTCTTCCTCTGCTGTCAGTCGTTCACAATATAAAAGCTCATTATGCTTCCTCGTTGCGCAGGAATGCGGAGATTCAGCCTGCGCAGCAGTTCCTGGAAAGCAACGCCAGGTTCACGATGGGTGCAGCTGAAACTTGGGTGAGAGATGTCACGCACCCATGACGCAACCACTCACCAAAGAGAATTCTGAATTCTCTTTCAGGCCCCTCAACTTGGTACTGACCGCATGTTCAACGCCGCTCAATTTGTCCTTCAGGCTCGTGACGCCGTCGGGAGATGTTTCGTGACTCCGCGAGGGGCAACGTCCAATTAGAGCGGCTCCACCGCGCCGGCACCGGGGCAGGGCCCGCGGCACATCACGCACACGCCCTGTGCCACCGATAACGCGATGTTGAAGTCAGTTTTGTGTCGTGCAATCTGCAAGAGTGTGCGAGATCATGTTACTGAAATGTCAAGATCACATTTCAATTTCAGAAATGTTTCCAGCCGAAAGAAAGTTTTCTTGGTTTGATGAACAATTTTTTTTCATTGCTGCGCCATCCTTGCGAGTGAACAGTTTTTCGCAACCAGTCGTCATTGTGAGGACGACGCCACAGCTCTGAACGGCCTGAACGAGACGGCGCCGTGAGAACAACGCTGCAAGGACGGTGCTCTGGGGACGGCGCTGCGTCCCACCGAGCAAAATAATTGCGCCCAGTGGCTGTCAGGCTCAGTATCACTGCGGTGTTTCACGGGCTCACAGACCGACAACGCTCCCCCCTCTCCGAAGCCCGCTGCGCGCATTGTGGAAAACAGCATGGTGGATTCAAACCAACCCACCGACAAGGAACTCTTTCGATTTTGGAGTTGTATTTCCAAAGAGGAGCTGCCCGGGTCATCAATCTGATCGAATTGAAGAACACAAAGTTGAAGCCGTTCTGTCGATCTCTGACCCTGATGACAAAGAGGCTTCTGGAAACCAAGTCCAAGCAACCCCAGTCCCTTCAGGTGGACCTATTCAGCCAAAGCGAATCTACCCCCTGAGATGAAAATGAGGCCTCTGGATCCCAGTCTTTGGAAATCTGTCCTTCGGATACGAAAACCCTGGATCCCAAGACTTGGGACAACAATACAATGGAAACTGGGCCGGAAGGGATCAGGCCCTTGCACCTCGGGTACTGAGAAGCCACTTTGTGCATTAGTTTTCAAATACGAACTTCGTCGAGACGCACACTCTTTGGAACCTCACCACTGCATCTCCACCAATCCTTCTGCGTCATACCACAGGAGAGCCACTGGAGTACAGCGCGGTGATCGACGAATTGCTGCTGATGAAGCCTTGACGTCCACGACTGGACGGAGTTCACCTTCTGCGCCGAGAGCAGAATCCCTGGTGCGCCGTCGCTGTAATTCCATCCCACATCGCCGCACGGAAATCACATTAAAATCTGTTGAGCACGCTGAGTCGCTGTCGGCGGCCGCATCAGTGCCAGGTCAGATCAACAAGTCCCGCCCGCAACCTTCAGCATGGCTCGGAGTGGGAGCGTGGACGTGCATCTGTTTCACGCTGGATACGCAGCGCCTCTGTTCAGCAGACGCTTCATTGACTCAACAGCAACAGAGACACAGGGCTTTCCTTCACAACGCTGGAAAAAGATGTGTCAGTGAGTTGCACTCGTACGTCTGGTTTTTACAAAAACAAAAGAACACTGAACAGCCTGTCCAGGTTCGAGTGGACTTTTCCGGGTCCAAGGGGTGGGGCCACTGGGCCGCTGAGAGCCCTTCATTTTTTACGTGCCAGAGGTGGCCGTGTTGATCCTGGTTCATCATGAAACTCAATGAGTCTTTTTGTCCTGTCACGGTGACATACAAAATTTTTTAAAAATTGATGATCAAGCATCCAAATTACATTCTACAACAAAGCCACTCGTATTTCTTCTTTTGTCAACACATTTCCCTGTCGACAACTTTGATGATGAGATGGGACACCGGTTCCAGCTCGTGGGTCGACTGCAGGCGCGAGCGTGTGTGTGTGTGTGTGTGTGTGTGTGTGTGTGTGTGTGTGTGTGTGTGTGTGTGTGCAACTCAGGGTACGGAGGTGTGATAGTCTCCGCAGATCAGCTGCACGCAGCGCCATCCTCACAGCGCCATCCTCGTCCTCACAGCACTATCCCTGCAGCACCCTGTTTCGGGAGCAAATCTCTCACGGAGTCCGAATAGTTTCTGTAGTTTTCAGCAAGCAGCAAGAAACAGCAGTGTGTCGCACAGATTTTCTCTGACACCCGATTGGGGCTGCTGTTGCTGCAGGGGCGGCGCTGCAGGGACGCTGCTGTTTTGGGTCGGAAAGGCCTCCTCACAAATCATGTTGCGGGCTCATCTATTATTTACTCCACAACCGCTGCTAATTTAATATACAACCTACATGCTTCACTCGGCTGCTTCAAGAACAGCAGCACCGCGACCGTCTCTGTGTCGACCGTGGAGACCGGCAAAACGCGGGTCACGTTCACACCGCGTGCGTTCTGCGTTGTTCCCTTCAAAGTCAGGTCTGTTCCTTGGGTGTTGAGTGTTGCGTTTCCGTCCCAGTCAGTGAACGTTGCGTTGCATGGAACGACGCAGTACCATTCGCATGCCGTGTGAATCAGGCCAGATGAGCGTTGCGCTGGACGGATGGAAGTCGTCATGCTTGGCGTCTGTGGGTGCAACGTCCTCCGAAGCATTTGCGTACACGTACAGAGTTAAACGTAAAAAGGAACGCCTGCATGACGCGCGCAGCGTGACCCGACCTCAGCCAGGTGTGCGAACTGTGACTCAGACCTCATCTCCAGGGAACCACTCATTCCTGTGTTGACGCGGTCAAGATGCCGCGGCATTTCGACAGACCGGTGGTGTGGTGAGCTGGTCACAGCTGCGCAAAGCCGGTGATGACACCTGACCCAACGTGGAACAGATATCAAGGGGTGATCCACGAATTGACCAAAGGAGGGGAATCCGAACCTTAGTTTTGAACATTTTGAAGCAACAATTGGGTCTTTTGGTGCAATGCAGCACGCTTAAAATAATTTGCAGCGGTTGACGGTGCTGGTCCCTCGGGCCCACCGGTTGCCCCCAGGCCATCTGACCCAGCATCTGTTCTGTGCGCCCCTGGCCCGTGAGTGCGATTTCCTCCATCAACGCTGAAGCCGTGCATTTTCACTACTGAGCCCCAGGGAAATAAGAAAGAGGTTAATTTGTATTCATCACTGACCAAGGGTCATCTCTGAGTGGCCCGAGCGGTCATTTTGGTCCGGTGTTTTGGCAGCCGGTGCAGCCGGAGGAGGTTCTGCGCTCACGTGGCGCCGTCCTTGCAGAGTGGGAATCGCGTTGAAGACAACTTTGCATTTTACGAAGTGAATGGAGCTGCAATCCCACACGAAACGAACACACGAACCCAAACTCTGCACGGTGAAGGTGCAGCTTCCGTGTCCTTCGGTGCGTAATCATTGTTTCCACGTGAACGTCTATGCCACAAGGGCGGCGTCAATCCCCCTTGTCCCATTCCGCAAGAACGTCTCGGTTTCAATGGGAGAACCGTCCTCGGCAGCGCTGATACTCAGTCAAAGCTCACCTGGAGTGGCTCCTTTGTGCGCGCGGCTGAGAGGCGCAGCTTCACCGCGGAGCCCCGATCCCATCTGGGTAATGGACTCAGATGGTGTTTCTGTGGCTGATGTGCTGCTCAACACACACCTCCTCATGCTGCCGCCAGCGGATCCTGCGGGCCACTCCGGTCCGGTCTTTATGGTCCAAGTACAATGGTACCGTTTCCCTGTCGATCACTGAATGACGTGCCATTGCACTTGTACAGCCTTCGCAGATTTGGGGTCCAATTTGATTGGGATCTGGGTCATGTCGGACAGGATCAAGATTTGAGCACACGTGTGGCATCGCTTCTGCACGGACCACAGGAATGCTCAAAACCAACATCTTTTTCCTGTGGATTTTTTCCTGAATCTTTTATGAGGCGGGTTGAGCGGAGCAGGAGGCCCTACTTCCGACCTCAATCATGGCGCAGCGCGGTGCCTGAGGACACGTGACCCCAACACGTGACCCGGAAGCCTCGGTCCCCCAGAGTCGTCGATCACATCGAGGCTGAGAACAAAGCACAGCAGGCCACGGAGTGATTTTTGGCAAACCTCACGCTCTGTGGCAGACAATGAGAAAGTAGCGTCCCCTGACCAGACCAAGGACGCAAGATCTGACGCTGCTGACGTACAAACAGACCTTGCTTCCGAGCACGCAGCCTTCGGTCGTGCACAGTGAGATGTTCGTGATGAACGGGAGGAGGGAAGGAAGTCTTTGGTCTCCGCACATCAGATCGCTTCGCAATCAAACCAATCTGCCTAATGGACTGACTGTTCTCCACCCAGGGGCTTCTCTGCGCTGCGCACACGACACGCTGCGCCCACAGACACCGCCCTGTGGAGACATCGTACCGTTGCGGCTGCAGCGCCATCCTTGCGGTGTGATGGCTGCAGCGCCATCCGAATAGTTGAGGGGGGACGTCAGACACTTGGTTCTGTGGAAGGAGATTGAGAGCTCAGCAGCCCACAGAATCGGCAAATTCTTTCTTGTTTGTTGCTGCAAAACGGCGCATCTCCCGTCCAAAGCATGCCACGAGAGAATGCAGGTGTGTCGCCGCATCGCGAGGACGGCGCTGTGTCGGGTTGCACATGGCGACTCCACAGCAGCGCTGTGTAACTGCTTCGCAAACAGAGAAACGCACCTCGCTCCAGCCAGGAACAACTGTGCTGTGAACAATGTTCATCCACAAATTTATCAGACCTCCCACCACCCTGTCGGCGAGACAGAGAGCGGATCTAGAATTTGGCTTTGGCCGTTGAACCCAATTCCCTTTTCAAAGCCAGATTCATCTTCCGGGTGTTTCATGACAGGGTCCGCGGCTCCAAGAATCCTTCAAGCCCAGGAACTCTGAGTGATTTTTTTTTGCGTAAGTGACGAAAAGATCTGTTGATGTGGTTTTTCAGAAAAAGATACATGAAACAGTTTATTTCGCTTCACTTGAAGATGAAACAAGAAGGTGTCAAAAGACTTGTGACGAAAGTTGCGTGAAATTATAAGATTTGACCACCACTCAGAACTTCACATGAAGCTTTCAGAATCGCAGACAGCAACCGCAGGAAAACTTTCTCTCAAGTGCAGACGATTCTCGCACAGTTCACCGGCAGTCTACTTCAAACCACACAAGTCGGTGTCCATCTTGATGGGACCCGGTGCTAGAGTTGCGAGGGCACGAAGCTCGTGGTCAGTGTCCTGCAACTTATGTGAGGACACGCTGACTTTTTCTCGTGTCCCAAAGGCAGGAACGCAAAAGCCTCGTTGTCGTGTGTCAATGCAATTTTTCAAGGCCTGCATGCGAGGGTCACGCAATGTATCCCTGTCATGTGTATCCATAACCTCTGTCATTTGTCTCTGTCATGAGCCATGGTTTTATTTTAAACCGTACTATTTCCGGTTCCGGTGCAAGTAGTACGGTTTTTTTGACATCAT
>JAAUXT010078683.1_pt1 | contig 16300 bp, 13 predicted proteins | sample 7278171 | NCBI WGS metagenome assembly JAAUXT01 (sample SAMN14350112, study PRJNA611818) | marine sediment metagenome | isolation source: surface marine sediment (1.8m) | place: French Polynesia: Moorea | collected 2018-08 | reverse complement strand
ATAGCACACATTGTTCTATGTTTTATTGGATTTACCCGAGGGTGAATAGCACACATTGTTCTATGTTTTATTGGATTTACCCGAGGGTGAATAGCACACATTGTTCTATGTGTTGTTGGATTTACCTGGGGTGAATAACACACATTGTTCTATGTTTATTGGATTTACCCGAGGGTGAGATTGAGATTTACCTAAGGGTGAAGTTGCACCTTCTTTCATGACTCCAATTCCCACCACAGACACCCTTTTACCAACCTTCATGATTAGGTTGCAGAATATATTGTATATACAAAGTTCGCGATATGAAGAGATGGTGATGTGTGAAATTTGGACCAATAATTTGTCATACTCTTTGCAATTTAATTCCATAAAATGAAAGTTAGGAGTAAAAGAACGAATGTTATGTGTTGGCTGAATTTCCTCCCTTGTTGCACAAATATCTATGGTAATGATTCTGAAATCAGTTGTTTCCACATCAACAGACACAGTCAGAATACCATATTCTTTATAGTTGAAAAGTAACACAGACATTTCATTCTGACTGGAATAAACAGTTTTGACATCATTCTGTCCAAAATAAGTATAATTTGAAAAAGAATGAACTTGTCCTGATGAATTAACAAACCGATAAAAGTTTGTTTGAACACATTCAGTTGTAAGATGCCCATTATCTGAGTCCATAACAGCAAGTCCAGCATATGAGCAGTTTCCCATCATGTGACTTCCTTTGTAAGCAAAGTTATACATAGTCAAGTTTAACTTCAATGTATTTTTTGTTGAAAACTTTAAAAAACAAACTTTTATAGTCTGGCAGATATGGCTATTTCCCAAGAACTCTTGCACCTTGGTGTCATGTTTAACTGTTATCACCTTGGTAGGAATAACTGCTTGACTTCTGTATGCAATTGATTTGCTAGACTTTCTGAAAAATACAATAATTAGAGCTTGAAAAGTGGATGCTACAAAGTAACTTTGATTTGATTTGGTATAGTTTGCTACAAGTTTTGGACATTTGGTCCCAGGTCCATCATGAATATCCAATGTGTTGCCACTCGTATTTTCTGCAAAAATGTGTACATGATGAAATGTTCCAACTTTGACAAAAACCCTTTCCATTGAAATTTCATGCATGTGGAAATTGAAACACCACCTCAGTATTGGGTGCAGAAAAATAGTATTAGAGACTTTCCCAATATCAATGACACTGTAGGATGCTGATGTGACAAAAAAATTTTGGTTTTTGGGAAAAATCTTCATTTCAGCATCTTCTGAATAGGAATATACGATAAATGCTGAATGTAAACCACAATATTTTTGTATGTTTGAAACATTTGTTTGTTTGATAGAAATATGTCCTTGTTGACAGTGATCATCTGGTTTTGAGGTAAATGCAATGTAATGAAAACTTAAATTTAATCTCAGATGAGAATGCATTGAAAATTTATATTTAACTGTTGGAAAATCAATTGTAAATGTATCAAAAAAAGAACGGTAAAAATCTGGGCAGTGATTTCGCTGAGGAAGAAATCCTATTGGCTTGTTGATTGATATCAGGTCATTCCTCCAAACATACTGGACAGAACCATCTGCAGCCTTTTGATAGCACCTGCAACAAACATATTGATAGAACCATCTGCAGCATACTGAAAGCACCTGCAACAAAATGTAAACTTGACAGAGCCTTCTGCGGCATAGTGATAACACCTGCAAAGCCGGTTGGAGATTTGAAACTGATATTGACAAGTTTTTCACCAAAGTGATAGGTTTTCTGCATTTTGGAATCTCGAATGAAGACAAATGAAACATGAAGGTTTTACCCTGGTTCTCTCCATCTCATATCAATTTGAAAATGCCTCTCATTCCTAGATGTGTGAGAGACATTCCCATTGGCCATCAGCAAAGTTTTCTTCAGTGTTGATGACCCTTTAAAAATAATATTACTGAACAGGACTTGTGTTCTGTAGTTGGATGTTGAAACAAATGTCTTTTTGGTTTGTTCAATCAGGAATGCCTCCACATAGGAGAACCAATACTTTGTTGCATTGGTAAACACATATCTGTGCAGTGTTTCCTTTGATAAGTAGGACTGGTCAGCAAAAACGTTATTTGAAAATATCCAAAGCAAACAACTCCAAATAAATTTAAACATATCACACAGAAACTATCAACACCTTTTGACAAGAATTGTAGCCAAATTTCATCCAAGCATCAGTGTGCTTGATGTGGCTTGTGGAAAACATTTGCAAAATAATCAGCAGAAATAAATTGATTTTGCTTCAAAGGAAGCAAGTCAAATTCACAGGATAAACACACTCACTGTCTGAAAGAAGATCAGACTTCAAACAACTGCACAACAAGACACTGATTTGAAATTTGAATGAATGCATCAAATGTTTGAAATGAGTTCTCAATGAAAACAAAAACCAAATATTGCAAACATTCAAAAGTTGTTCAGAAAGAAGCAGATTCTTGATGTGTGTGTGCCATTCCACGTAATTTCTGGTGCAAGGGAGAGACAACAAAGATCCTGTCATTTTGAAGACACTAGGCCAAGAACATAAACAACCGGGACAATGGATGCAGACATCAACAATGCTGTTTTTTATTTTTCACATTGTGCGCTCAGTTTTCACCACAAAGGTACGATGGATGTTTAGCTTTCACCAGAACAACAACTTTGTGCATTTTGAATGTTGGATGACCACCAAAACAATCTGGTCCAGAATGCATTCTGATCAAAATTGACACACTATAGAATGACACTAACTCAAATTACTTCATGTTTCTCTTGCACTCTGTTTCTTCTTCCTGTAGGAGATGTGCAGAAAGTCATTCTATTTGCTGGGCACCATGGGAAATACCAACAGTGTACAGTATGTACAGGCCATGATTTCCTGAACAATATGATTCTGTAGTCATCTGTGTGAAACATGGCCAGAGCTATTGAAAATGACACAATTGCAGTTTACATACATGTGAGCACTGAATGTGTTTGCTGACAAAATAATGTCCACACAGGTTTAATTGTATCATGGGACAGTATGTTAGTGAATGGAAAGTTTGTGTCAAACATGAAATAAACCACAGAATACGTGAGTGTCTGTATGTCTGTCTGATCTTCAGGTTTACCTGCAGGGTACTGTTGGGAGGTTCATGTTTTGAGCTGCGCACGGAAATTTAAGGAAACCAATGTTTGTTGTGACGCAGAATCACCACTGTTTCTGTCCCCAGTCACCAATGGCCAAGAGTGTCAGTGGCTATTCCCCCAACACTTCATGTTCAGGGGCAAATCCAGGCAACGGGCAAGTGGAAGCACTAATGGTTGACACTTTGACCACGAAAAAATTAATAACATATGTTCAGGATGAAGAGACTCACTTTGTGTGACCAAGGCTTGATGCTTCTGTCATGTCGTCGGAGGAAGGGAAAGAAAGTGACAAAGTCGAACCCCTTGAGGAAGTATGATTCCAAGTTTAACTTTAGGAATGCCTCTTGACATTACTTTTCTGTTTTATCTGTGTGATATCAATGTGTCACTGGCCACGGGGTCAACACCAGAGATGTGGACAAGTGCACTCAGCAGAAACGAGGATAAAGCACAACTGTGCCTTTAAACATTGTGTTCCCAGACAGTGCAGAAATATTGGGTTTCTTTTCCTGTTCAGTAAAATGTTTCAACACACACCAAACCATTTACATTCAAACCACAATTTTTCTGACAAGAGTAAGGCGCAAACCAAGAAATAGCTATGACAGAGTTGTCTCTTTTTGCTTGAAAAGAGTTTGAAGATGATTTGTTTTTGGTCAAAGGAATAGCTGTTGTAAACTGGAAAATTTTGAACTTTCTTCATGTTGTCTTCTGAACCTTCAGAAATGGGTGTGCCATTTTCTTTTTTGTGATTTCTGGCCTTTTCTTGTTTTGGCTACAGACCTCACACTGGACCACATCAGAATAACAGGATTCAGCTGCGAATTCAATGGCATCAGAACAACCGTGGTCCAGTAGAGCATTTTTAGAGTGTCTTCTGTCACAAACAGAGAATACAGAAAGATGGAATTTGTTGGAACGCAGCAAAGAACATTGGTCAAAGAAACAGTTCCCACTTGAAGAACAACATATTTGGACGGCTTCCTTGGTTGGCAGGATAATTCTAAGGCCTTTGTGTTCTTTTTGAGCTCTATCACCAGACAAATATTTATGATAACTATGACAACAGAAAGAATAAATTGAACGGAACCAATAATGCCAGTGATGTATTTGAAAAGATCGGATTTGCGTGCAGGGTCAGTGAATGGTAAACACAGACCAAATGGCAAATTACCAAGTGCCTCTTTGATTGCAACTGTAACCCCAACACATACACCACAAGTTCCTGCAATTGTACTGAATGTTAGTTTCAATGAGAAACTGTAGTCTTTGAAAATGGAACTGAGAGGCTCAACAACAACTCTGTATCTGGAAAGTGTCAAAAGTGCGAGCAACAGTGGAGACAGAATGTTATACATCAAAACAGCATAAAAACCAGCAAAACAAGCAGCAGATGAAAGCCACTTCTTATCACTGATGAGCAAGTGTCTGTCCATAAAATGGTCAGACACCCACAGCAAGCCAAGATAAATTCCACACATTGTGTCAACAAAATTTATACTGAGAATGCTTTGACCAGCACATGTCAAATTTCTCCCACTTTTCAGCTGAAAAACAAGAGATACAGCATTCAGAAACAGTGTGAGAGATGACATTATGGCAATACAAAGTCTCACAGAAAGGCTTGGCAAAATGCCCTCACAGGATTTGTACCAAGGTATTTGTGAGCTACAAGCACTATTCCTTGCCAAGCAACACAACACGTAGTTGTTCACTTGAAGCAAATTTAGATTCATGCAACAGAATGCATCTTTTTCAATTTTTATTCCTCCTGGTATTTGTACCATAGCCAAATGTAAATTGCCTGCTTCCACCACAATAAATGCCCTGTTTATACATGTTATTGGATTGACAGAAAGATTGACAGTCCTTAAACTTGGTAAATGTGACAATGACCTGTTTTGCAACACACTTAGTGAATTTTGTTGGAATTGAAGTACCTGTAAATGTGCCAAGTTCTTTATGCAATTTGACTGCAGAGAAATCAACAAGTTCCAAGAAAAATCAAGGCGAAGTGTTTCAAAGTTATGGTCTGATGTAGGGCAAATGTTGGTGAGTTTGTTATGTTTCAGAACAAGAAACTTTACATTGAAAAAGAGTGGTATCAGTTCTTGCCATGGTTGAATAGTAGAAGAAGCTATTGAAACTATGGGAAATGGGTAGTTTGGAGAAACAGAGAAAACATCTGATGTTGTGGCAGTACAATTCATGTAGTGTATAACACAAGTGCACCTTGTGGGACATGCAACAGAAAATAATTCACAATGAAACTCATCATCTCGAAACAAGCATTCTTGTTTGCCATTGCAAATGCTGGAGACATGCAAACAAGCAGTTGTGTTGTGACATCTGAACATAGAAGTGCAGTTTCTGGCAGTTCCACAAACAGCTTTTTCATCATATCCATGTGGGCAATCCCATTTCCCATCACACACATACAACCAAGGAATGCAGTAATATTTGGGACATTTAAACATTGCATTGCACTCAAAATTCTGACAGTTCTGAAGATGGTCTCCAAACTTGCAGGGCAAAACGGCCAAATTTTGGGAGAGAAGAAAGGAGCAAATACTGGAAATGTCAAAGCAGTTTTTGTGCAAAGCACATTTCAGCAAACCACCATTTCCACAATTGTATTGTTCAACAGTATTGTTGGTGACACTTAGTTCCCCTGAATATTGTGCCAAATAGTGGTGCCAAGAAAACAATGCTGAAAGGTTTTTTGTGGTGCTTGTTGGGCATTTCTTTTTCAGTCTCTTGCACAATTCTGGTTTGTCAGGTTGCTGGGGCAAAACATTACCAGGAAAGAAATTGTTTATCCTCATGCTTTCCACATCTTTACAATTTGAAAGGAATTGCACTGACATCAATGAAGCGTCTGTTTCTTCATAAATATTGCTGTGACTTTGCCAGACAAACTTGACTGGATATGTCAAAAATATTGCAAAGCCGTTCAGCAGTTTGCGCTCCTTGAAGGAAAACAAATGACCAAATTTTTTTCCAAAAGAATAAATTCCACTTTGCAGAATAATTGGTGGAAAAATCTCAGAAATGCTGTCAAAAAGAAATGCAAGTGTTTTCAATCCTTGGTGTGATACGACTAGTTTTGGAGACACAAATGTGTGTTTTTCAACCCTTTTCCAAACAAAAGAAAAACATTTCGGTGACTTCTTTATTTGATCATGAGAGCAAAACTTGGAATCCAGTGGTGTTAACTGCTCTTGTTTGACAACTTGTTCATGCTGGCACACCACAACAGAAGTTTTGTAGTTGCAATTCATTGCTATCCATTCTGCACGTGCTAAATTTGTGGCCAGTATTGCTACGCAGGTGAAAAGTTCCCTTTTTGGACTCCATGTTTGAATAGATCTGAGTCTCATCTGCGAATAATTTCTGAAGCCTGAAAATTGGGTATAGTAACCCCATCTATTTCTTTTGAATTCCAATGTTTCATTGGAGGTTGTGTTTCTGTATTTGTGTTCCCTCTGGTATGCAACCGGTTGTTTGTTTACCCACGTCACCAGTGTCTGAAAGATAAACAAACAGTTGAAATTTTGTGAAGAAAATTACTATTTCCTCTTTTGTGCTTCACAACTGATCAGTTAGGGTTTGATATCAAAACTGTTGTTCCAAATGGCAACTCTTTCAGTAGGTTTTCCACTCAAATGTTTTCCAACTTGAACATCTTCTCTTTTTTCTCCCACTCTTCTCCAGGCAACTTTCACCCCTGTGTCCCTCTGTTTTCAGTCCCTTGCAGTTCACTTTTTCTCACACCAGTTTTATGGGGGGTTTTCTGGGCAAGCAAGTGGAACATTTCTTCAAAACAAGGGAAATGTAACTGAGCTGCAAAAATCTTCACAAAGGTTGTCAAGTGGTCAAGACTTTCAGGCAACATTTCCAAATCTCCAATCTCTGGAAGGAAAGGAATCCAACATTGGACCACAGCGGGAGTCATGACAGATTTTACTGAAAGAGGTCCAAGATACCTTTGGAATTTTTTAAAAAATCAAGTTGATCAATATCTGTCACTTGTGGGAGAGGTGGAGAACAGGTGGCTGAATTCCTGTGGACTACTTGCCTTGAGAGTCTTGAATTAATAATTTCACTTTTGACGGAACAGGAGCCCATGCTGACAATTGTGTGAGGAGAAAGACGAAATAAAAGAAAGATAATGATCAAACCTTCCTTGAGCTGGTGTATCTCAATCCCAAGTAAATTATGTCTATTGGATCACCCCAATAGAAGCCCAATTTGGTTGCATCCTTCCAAAGAGCAAGAAAATCATTTTCCTCATCACTGGTAAGGAAACAAGGCAGCGACATTTCTTGCTCCATGCAATGTTTTTGTGCTTCTTGCCAAGTGAATGTCCACTTTTTCTCTTTCTTATGAACAGATTGTTGGCAGATTTGATACCTTCTGCTGACTGTTGGTGTGTGTGAAATGTAAACTGTACATTCAGTGTCACCAAATCTTACTTTGCTGAAAAAGTTTCCAACAAATCCCTTGATCCAGGTGCATGTAAAATGGGCACTGTGAATTGAAGGTGTCTTCATCACAAAATCAATGTTGAACAGGTATCCAAATGTTGCAAAACATCTGTTTCTTGCAACATCAGAAAAAGTCATCAAGGATTTCAATGTGATCAAAAATGTTTGTGCTTCAAGAAAAAGTTCAATTGTGCTCCTGTTGTGAGACTCTTTGATATTGTCTGTATTTTGAATCAGGAGAACAACATTTGATGGGGGATGAATCATTGGTAGCTGATATCTAACCTCAGGAATGGGAGTCATAATGACTGGGTGAATATTTGTCACATTTCCTTGCAACAGTGATTGGTTCCATTGAAAGTTTATGTCAATCCAAGTATTTGGCAAGACTCCAGTAAAGAACAACTCAAAACTCAACAAGAAACTATCTGTTGGTGTTTCTACTTGTACCGTTGTCTCAAATAAGAGAACCTTGGTTCGAAAGTGAGTTGGATTGCCTCCCAAACATGTTTCTTGTTCAGTGAAGAGATAAACAGGCTCACCAAAAGTTGGGACCTTTTCCCATTTTGCAAGAACCTTCTTGGGATTCTCAGCATCAAACTGTGTGTGTTGAACATGATCCATTCTGCCTTTCATCATCACCTTGGTGGAAAACTCATCAATGCTGTCTTGAATGAAGCCTTTTGTGGCCAGTTTAATCTGTTTGTGGGGAAGGAAAAGCTGCCTTGGAACAAATCTAAATGCACATGTTTTTCCAATGTAAAAATCAGTATCTGCCACAAGATGCAGCACCATGCAGGGCTGATTCTTTGTGTGTATTCTCAGAATTTCAGATTCTATCTCATTTCTCAAATCATCAAGTTCTATTTCCATAAATAGTACTCCTTCCAAGCTGTGTAAGATTATTAAGTCCTTGAAGTATTGCAAGTATGCAGGTATTGTTTTGAATAGTTGCTGCATTTTGCACACATCTATTGTAATTGCTCTGCATTTTGTGGACCCAAATGAAATCTGAGAAGTCAAGTGACTGTACCCAGTGTAAGAATATAGCACAAGCAAAAATGTTGAATGTATGGAGAAAAAGGACTTGATCTTTGAGTAATGGGCGTGTTCTTTGCAAATGGTTATCCTGTGCATGAAATCTTTGTTTTGATCAGAGGTGTCATAAATGGTCACTCCACCCAAAATACAAGTGTCCAAGTATGAGTTGTCTTTGTAACTTAGGTAATCAAGGGACAACTTGAGATAATTGTTGGAAGTTACTTGATTTATTTGGTGGTTTAGCTGTTTTCGATCTGTCTCATAGAATGAAGTTAACTTCTTGTCAATCAAAAAATACTTTGAATATTGGTGCTCTGGGGTCACAGATTTGAACTGCAGTTCCTCTTGCTCATTGTCTTTGTTCAAACTGTAAAGGGTACACTGAAAGGATGAAGTTTTCGCAATGGTGTTTGTCATGTGACTGTTGAGAATACTTGTGTTGTGTCCAGGCCCGTCAAATATCCAACAACAGGAAATACATGTGCTTGTATTGATTTGTATGTGCATGTACTTCAGAACTTGAATCAGATGCTTGCTTGTGATTTTCTTGTGATAATATGCAAAATGTTTGGTCAACAGTTCAGGGTTTTGTGGAAGACCAATCTTGACATAACAGGTTATGAACATTTCCTTGTCCATGATTGTGTACATGGAGGAAATGTTGAAAATGGTCTTTTTGTCAATGAATAGAGATAAGTTTACTGCAGATGATGAGAAATATGTAGCAAAATTGGAATGTGTTCCACAGTAGTGAACTTCTTTCTTGTCTTTCTTTTGTGTTTCTTTGCATACAAACTGCAACTTGCCCAGAGTGCACACTTGGAATGACAGATAGATGTAATGAATAGTCAAGTTCAATCTTAATCTTTTGTCAAGCAAAAATATCCAAACATAAGTCTTGCTTTGAATGGCTGAATAGCTTATCCACATCTGGTTTTTCTCTTTATGTGCCCATGAATTTCCTCTTTCTCTCACTTTTATTCCTGATGCATGTTTGGGTATTGTTGCAAGAATTTTGAACTCAGTTCCAGAATTTGTTGTATTTTGTGGATTTTTATCAACTTGTGTTGCAAACTGTTGAAATTTTTGAACAAGATATTTCACCTTGAAGAAAAAACTGTTCAAACTGTACTTTGATGTGATTAGTGGTTTGGTTTGTTTGATAAATGTTTTTCTCATAGCAGCCTGCATTAGGTTTACAGCATACAGGGAAGAATAGTGTGCCTGTATTTTCAGCTCAGATGTTTCCTGCTTCAAAAACAAAATGGGATCATCAACACTGTCAACTGCAGCAATCAAAAACACAGTCAACAACAACAAGCCACAATTCATTTGAAATTAAACTGCATCAAGTCCTCCATATTTTTCTTCTCAAAAAGACAGAATGACATCCATTGGACAAATGCCAATGTGTTCACTTGCACCTCTTTTGAACTTTATTTCAAATCCAACTGAGATCTTGTCCTGCCAGGAACAAAAAAGCATCTCTTTGCCTTGCTGCATCTCAGCCACATGTGCACTTGAGGGTGAAAAAAATGTCGATACTTGGGTCATTCACAGAACACACAGAAAGTAATTCACAAAGACAATGATAACCTTTGTTTTCAGTCCACGGCAGGACACAAAGAAGGAATTTGATCGGAAATGAAACACATGGGCCAGTTGTAAAACAAGGTTTTTTTGTACTTTCAAAGCTGGCGAGTCAGGCTGAGAAAGTCTTTACTCCTTCCCCAAAAATCATGTCAGGGGTGTCATTTTCCAGGAGTTGAGCAAAGAGGAAGTATCAAAATTGTTTGGAAACATATGTTCCATATGTGCTGAAGTTTCCGCTTGCTCAGAACTAAAAGCGTGTCAAGAAAACCCTACCCCCCAGGTTTTTTCTCTGTCTGAGACGTCATCATCATTGTACCCAACAAAACGAAACATGGGGTCAAATCTCGATGAAAGTTGACCAAAATGGCTTCCAACAAGACCAGATCAGACTGTGAAGTTCAACTGATACAAATGTGAACATTCTGGTTTCGCACAGAAAACAACACACAAGTTCATGAAATCTTACAGCAAATTATTGCTTTCCAAAAGTGTCAAAAAAAACTGGCATTTTGTCTTTCAGTGAAACTTTTTTTTCCACATTTTGGTGCAAAGATACCTGAGACGAAATTGAAAACAAGTATGTTGGCTCAAACATGAGAAAAATGCAACAAAAGATTGAAAATTGATATTCACCTGTCAAATTTCAAAACCAGGGGGTTGAACAAAGTTGTTTTCACTCTGGGAAACACAGGGAAAGACACCGATGTTGCACCAACAATTGTGTGTATGTGTGTGTGCGTGCGTGTGTGATGGATACTCACGGACCCAGTGTGAAAACGGTGGAACATTCAGTCTGGTTTTCAGAATTTAGGCCCAAGAATGTCGTCATGTTGGTCTGCAGTGCTGGACTGCGCGGAAAACCTGGACACGGTGGGGGATGGTAATGGGAACCGAATCCGTAGCAACAGTCCGCAGAAGGAAATGAGTTTTCTGGTCCTCCGCGTAAGTTTCCCGCCTCCCCAGGTTCACGTGACACCTTCATAGAAACATCAGAGCTCCATGAGAAATGCGTCTGACTGGGTGAAATGGCCATTGACGTATCGCTTTAATCCATTGAGGGCCTTATGGAGGGGAACTCTGATTTCTCTCCCTCACCTCGTTTTTCTGCGCTCCCATCAGTCTGGATGAATGATGGCTGGATCCACGGAGGTGGAAGTGGGCGTCGCTTCCTGCAGCAGCGAGGCAGCGGAAACTGATGCGGTGTTTAGGGGCAGGATGTGTGAAGGGAGCGGGTGGGGGCGGCTGCGGCGGCGGAGGGGCGGTGTGCTGGCCGCGGGCCCTCGCTCCCTCCCGGTCAGGCCCACGGCACAAGGCCGTCGATCCCTCCCCGTCCGGCCCAGGATTCCGGGTCCCACTCCCTCCCCGCCCGGCCTCAGGCCCCAGAGCCCGGGCCTCCCGTTCCCTGGTCCCCGGCTCTCTCCCTGCTTGGCCCCTGAGTCCCCGGCCAAGGTTCTCGTCTCCGGGTCTCCCAGGCCCCAGCCCTTGGGCCCCCGACCTGGGGTCCCACTCCCTCCCCGCCCGGCTCCTGGCCCCGAGTCTCCGGTCCCTCCCTGCCCAGCCCCAGGTCCTCAGCCCCAGACCCAGGTTCCAGGCTCTCGGGCCCCCACTCGCTCCCTCCCACCCCAGGTCCGGTCCTGGTCCCCAGCCCCAGCCCTCGGGCCCGGGCCCTCGCTCTCTCCCTGCCCGGTCCCGTGTCATTCTCGCGGCGGGGCTGGGCCCACCGCACCGTGGCCCCTGGGCAGCCTGACCTCCGTCCTTTCACAGCTCTGCCTTCCTGTCCAATACATCAAGCAACAACACTGCCGCCACGGCCATTTCTTACCCTTCAATTGGGTCTGTGAAGACCGCGACATAAAACCATGGACATGCTGAGGGTCCAGCCTGAGACTCCGCTGTTTTTTATCGCTGTTTCATTTTCTCAAGTCTATGATCTGGCGCTGTGTTATGGAAGCGTGGAACATGACCAGCGATGAATCATTTGAACTGTGCTGTGTGTCCCGTCTGACGGACCCATGATCAGGATCATCGAAGGTGGGTCCAAACCGCTGGGGACCAAACTCCCAACCTGTCAAAAGGGAGGCAATTTCCAACCTGCTTCGGGGGTATGTACAATTCACTCGGGTGTAGATCTATGAGAACCCAGGGGGTCCACATGAGACACTCCCCGACGGTAACCTAATCAGAAAGGAGACTGCGGTCAGCATGGGAGGCAGATTTGTAATGGGTGCTCAAAAAAGTACAAACGTGCAGGATTTGGTGAGGGGGCGGGGGCACTCCCAGGTGGAGCGGGTTTGTCCCAACGAAAGCTCCCACCTTGTGGACTCGTCCCCTGCTCAGTGTGTGTGTGTGTGTGTGTGTGTGTGTGTGTGTGTGTGTGTGTGTGTGTCTGCGTGTTTGTGAACTCTGTTGTTCTGTTGATTCAGGATCTGGTCAGAGGGTTTCTACCCTTTCTGGAGGTGACACAGACCTCATCTGTGACAATGTGGTGCAAAACTAACGAAGCAACTTTGTCTGGGGACAGGCAGGTCCAAGGTCCCTGCACCCCTCTGTATCCACCCCTGGGTCTCCCTCGAAGCACGCACGACACAGGCATCTGTAACTTGATCATCTGTTATGGGCGCTGGGTCAGAGTGGTCTGAATGGCACGATCACCCCGCTCGCTCGCATGATTGGCTCCTATAGATCTGCGCAGATGCCCCACGCGACCCAGCTGATCATATTTGAATGCTTCATTGCACCGGGTATTCATAGCAGTTGATCTACATTCGCAGGCTCCAGGACCCCGCGCCCAGTGTAAAGTGGAGATAATCCCAGAGAGTCGGTCCTGTGTTGGGTGGTGGAGTCGTGTGGATGAACGTGGGTCTGCGGATGTGGATTGGATCTGGGGTTCAGTGGAATCACGCAGTCGTGTATTCGGGACTCAGGCAAATGCGATCTTCGTGCACACACGTTTGCACGGGTGTTGTGATGTGGAATGTTGCTGAAGGAGGGACTTTCGCAAGACTTGTGCGAATGTGTGCAGGGTTTTGAATGGAGATTGTGTCCAGGGCAGCTCGCACATGATGTGAATATTGGACGTTGCACTTTTGTAGAGTTTCCGTATCAACGTGTCTTCGCGGGGTTCTGAGGCCTTTCACCTTTCAATAGCAATTTAATTGCAGCCATGAATTTGGACATTGACTGTTTCTGCTAAGCAATGTCCAAACGACCGTCCATTCAATCTATGCGTGTTGCACCAGTCCTTGTTGTCTGTGTTGGTGTCACGCGTTGTCACATTGAGCGACGGGCGGCTTTTCCACCTGGTCTGTCTGGCCCATGGAGAAACCCAGAAGTTTCTGAAGCCAGGAATAGTGGCCATTTATCCTTGTTATTTTTTTTTAAAAACCACCATTGATTTGATGCCAATGGAACAAAACACCCCGCCCGACAACATGGTTCGTGCCATGCGTGTCACGCCACGGATGTGCCAAGTGTGTGCACCTCAAATAGCCCCCTCGATTAGGATTTTTGGGTTCTGCTGGTACAATGGTAAAGTCACACCATTGTTCAATTGCACCCCCGTCTTTAGATTTCAAATTGAGACAACACAATGTGCGCAGAAATAAGAATGATTGCGATGGGCGTGCTTGGCCTTGAATCATTTGTGAGGAGACACTTGCGTCAGCCTCATTCTCGTGCAGAGCCTGCGCGTGTTCTGATCAGGGTGTGTGTCTGACACACTGCACATGCTCTGATCAGGGTGTGTGTCCGACACACTGCTCATGCTCTGATCGGGGTGTGTGTCCGACACACATGTGCATGCTCTGATCAGGGTGTGTGTCCGACACACCACCGCGTCTTGCTTCACGGACCCAGACACAAAAGCCTCCAGTTCGATCGATGCTCCATCTTCCCCACAGTCTTTGCGCTGCTCTCCAAGTTGACGTCTTCCATGTGTTACAGAAACTCGAGGAGAGGCAGATTCTGTGTCGATCGGGCATTGTGTCCCCGTGGAATAAATCACAGGGGATTCCACAATAGGAGATCCGTTTTGCGCTCTCAGTTTATGGCTCTGATTCCACGCAATAACTCTGCTCACCACTGACAACACATTATCCCCCTATTCCCTTCAAAAATATTGGAGAACAGGCAGCAGTGTTTGCCTTCTGATGCTGTGGGTTTTATTTTTATGATGGCATTGCAGTGTTAGGGCCGGGTTCACAGCGGGTGTGTGAGGCGTCGCGTCTCTGTGTAGAACGTGCGTCAGTTACGGAGCAGACGTAGCGCTTGGTCACTGACGCAGTGCGTGACGCATCCGGTGAGGGTATTGCAGCGTCAGCCGTGGTGCACCCTGGGTTCCTGTGTGGCTGCGCGTACGCAAACGCGCCAAACCCCTGGTAACGCAGATACGCAACACGATGTACGGCGCATCCCATGTACAAGACCTAATACAGAGACACAATACATGAAAAGGCTTTGACATTGGGTGACACGCCATCCTTTTTGGGTTGACGTCAAAAAATCAACCATATTGTGTGCAACGTCAAATTTTGACGCCGACGTCAAGAAAGCGACAGCGCGTCACAAATGTGAAAACCGCCTGATGCACACAGTCCCTGGTGACGCAAACACGCAACGCAACGCGTGACGCATCTCGAGTGACCCAGACCTGACGCATTTGACGCAACGCGTGACGCACACCACGTGACCCTGGTGCCAACCACAAATTTGTCCACGCACTGGACTCGCACGAGAACAATGCTTATCTCCAGCCACTGCATGTTGAACTGTGGCCGCGCACTCCCCGGGGACTGGGCGATAATAACAAAGATGGCCGCAGCCAGGCCCCCATTCATCATTGGTATTTGGGCGCACTGTAAAGCGGAGGGGACCCTGCTGACGTAACCCTTCCTTTGAAGGAGAGCGGGAACTAAAGTAGCGTTCCGTGGGCCGCTGAATGCTCGGGAACCTTGAGTTGATGGCCATTGCGACATGAAGCTGCTGTGCGAGGGATGTTCCACGAGTTCTGACTCACTCCAGAGAAACCAAGGCAGCCCGCCGTCCCTCACCAAAAAGGTGCAATAAATTGGGCCCTCTGAGCCCCAACAAGTTGGCCCATTCTCTCATTTGAACCTCTGGGTGTCAAATGTCCACCAATAGCAAGGGTGTTGCCCAACTGTGGACCCACGAGAGGACTTCCCACAAATGTGGCCAATGATTGAGCACACATGAGTGCAATGTCGTTGCAATCTGCAATGTTGTGCCACCAAAACTCCCGTCAACAAAACTGAAAAGGTCCGCAGATCTTAAGACCACACTGAACAAAAGCTCCAGAAGGAGAGGTTTTTCGACGTTCAAGCATCGTGTCGGCGACGTGACGTTCAGCGCTTTCAAACGTCGTGCTTAATCTGCCTAATCTTGGAATTTTCAAAACAACCCGGAACAACCCGATCGAAACAAGCTGGAAACAGCCGGAACCAGCCAAGGATCCGCAATCGGACCATTTCCCGTCTGTTCGTGTCGCCTCCCATCGATAGGACCACTCAATCACTCGTGCTGCAGACCCGGGGGATCCGCTACAGCACGATTCTCCCGCCGGGCTTTTTCACGCGTGCGCGTGCGGTGCGCGCGTCAGTCCACGTCGGACGTCTTCGCGCGTGAGTGTGCAGTTGGTGCGTGTGCGCCTGCGGTATACGCGTCAGCCCGCGTCGGGCGTCTCTGCGCATGCGCGTGCTGTGTGCGCGTGCACGGCGCGTAGTTCCGAGCGACACAGCGTCCTTTCCGCGGAGTATCTGGCGATAAGGCCCCGTCTGTGCCATTCTCTTTGTTCTTTACAACAGATTCCTTTTCAGTAATTCTACTGAAAGCCCAGTACAGCCATGTCAAACCATTTAACACAAAAGACTTGAATGCTTTAACATCAGTGCACTTGCAAAATAGTAGATTACTTGATAATCTACAAGAACTCAGACAATGGCACAGCAGGGGCCTTATGTATGGTAAACAATGGGAGCTGGGAGATGATCACCTCCGAGCTCGGAGGTGATCATCT
>JAAUXT010083733.1_pt1 | contig 16304 bp, 24 predicted proteins | sample 7278171 | NCBI WGS metagenome assembly JAAUXT01 (sample SAMN14350112, study PRJNA611818) | marine sediment metagenome | isolation source: surface marine sediment (1.8m) | place: French Polynesia: Moorea | collected 2018-08 | reverse complement strand
GCCAAAACAGAAGATGGAGCCACACAGGCAGATTGCCGCCAAAAAGTTGGAGGGCGGTCACTGGATGCGGGCGGTCACTGGATCTGGGGCGGTCACTGTATCATTGCTCTATTTTGGTACCAAGGTTTTTTTTCAAAAACAATGGAAACTCGTACTCATGTAAAAGACGCATGCACCCCTTCTTTTGGCGTTGAATTTTCGGCAAAAAGTGCGGCTTATACATGAGACAGTTCAGTAGTTCTGAACAAAAATTATCCCGGACAAGTTCACACAGTATTTGATTAAAATTTGGCACATATCTTCTGGATGATTTAGATCTACGTTTGGACACGAATGTCTTCGTGGTATTCTCAAACTGAAGAATGCAATGTCGGTTTCAAGGGTAATAACCCTTAACTTTTGTGTGTACGTTTGATTCGAAATGTTTGTGCTCGTGGAAATGTATATTTTCTTTTGACACTTTAATCAAACGTATTTACATACAAAATCGTGAAAGTTGCAGGCACACTGTAGATCTGGGGTTGTATCTGCACTGAGATTGTACGCTTCGAGAGTTGTGATAGACAAACGTGTGCCGCGTGCCATGCATGCCATGCCATGCCGTGCCCACAGTTCATTTCTCTTGCCTCATTCGTGACCTGCTGTTTGTCCTCGTTTGTGGGAGCAAGGTCGCGTTTGGAACAGAAATGGATTCGTTGCCTAGTGAAAGGTTGACTTGGTGATCGATGTTGGTTGTTGCTCAGTTCCGGATGGACGTTGTTTTTGTTGTTGTTTTTGAACACTTAGTGCCTGCGCAATCACACCACCGTGTTCTTGGGTCAATAAACAGACATCATTGAGCCGTCTGTCGTCAACACGAACAACCGAATCAAACTGTAGCACCGCACAGAACGACAAGCGCTTCCGATACTTGGCGGAGCTTAACCTGCAGAAGCACCCAACAAATGTGGCCTTCGACTCCCTGTGCCGCGTCTCCACTCAACAAGACAAGGACGACTTTCATCATGATGAACACCTATGTTTATCTCTTATGAGAAACAACAAAAATATGCAAAAACAAAATCATGGCGATTCACGACAAGTTTTTGTGAACTTCTGGTCACATCATCTCTTTGGCTCGGCAGTCCGCCATGAACAAAACGCATTGTTTGTAGTCAAACAGAAAACAAAACTTGGAAAAAATTCAAAAAGATAACAGAATCTTCGCATTGCGACAACAGACAGACGAATGCGTTGCCATGTTTGTGTCTCGTGCGAAGAAAAGAACACAGAATCTCATTTTTTCTCAGAGAAGGTGGCGACACACAGAGCAAGAAAAGTCGCCACACACGACACCCGAACATATTAAATGTTCACGAGCAGCCCACTTCTGTGGGTCCATTGACTCTCTTTGGAATTTGCTCCAGCGCGCAGAGAAATCCAATAGGTTGCAGGAAATCCTGCAGGTTCTTGTGCACAAGGCTGACTGCACACAAGTCATTCACTCCACCGGATCCGTTGCTCTAACGAAAGGACCAGATCGCTCTTTCTTCAAAGCAACAATCTGGGTGCGTGGCTCATTTCTGGATCCCTCGTGGGAATCTGGATCCACATACAGTGCAGATCAAAAATCCTAATCTCGCTGGGTGAATCCGGAAAAGTCTGGTAGGTCCTGAATCCTCCGACGGGTTCCTTTACAATATAATCGATCCTCTCTTGGGCCCAGGATGATCCGATGTATTTCTTGGTGACCCTGGATCTTCTGCTGGGCTCGAAGCCCTGGCAGGACCCTGAATCTTCCGTTGAACATTGGATCCTTCAGCGAATCCTGTATTCTTCGCGGAGGATGCTGGTTCGTGACTCGATGAACATTGTGCCTTCCGTCACTTGTTGCATCCCTGATTTGGTTGTTGCACACAAGGTTGTCACACCCACACAAGACGCTCTCACTGCTGCGAGGACTCCGCGGACACGACGAGGTAGACGGTCTCGGCCTCGGCGCTGTTCTCCGGGTCCATGACGATCTGGATCTCGGTGCTGCCCCCGTCGCCATCCAGCTGGATCTGGTTGTCCTGGATGAGCTGTTCGATCTGCTGCACGGCCGCCGCCTCGATCGTTCCGTCGTGCTCTGAAACACGTGAGAGAATTGGGGCGTTCTCATCTTGACTTTATTGCATGGCGACCCTTCAATCGTCGAAGGGAGTCAAGGGACAGAACTTGTGTGAGCAAAGTCATAGACTATGCTCTGTACCGCACTGAGAACGAAAGCAGCTTCACTGACAATGACAGTACTCGTCTGCTGCCAGGAAACGATCCCACAGCCGGTCAGGAGTCGGCTGCGACAGAATCCATGCGCATGCGTAAAACAACCAAACTTCACGTTCCACAGGCAATGATTTTTTTGAATTGATCACATGACACCGCTTCAAAAAGGTTGATGGTACCAAGTCTGCAAGCCAACGAACAGCTTGGAATAAAGTGTCTTCCACTGCCTTATCTTACAATTTTGTGCCAATTCGAATTGTGTCGGGTACAAATACCTCCACCTGCTCAGCCACCACACCGGAACACGCAACACGCACGCGCAACACGTGACTCACCGATCTGCACGTGCGTCGTCTGTTGTTCGTCGGGCTGGTCGCACGGTACGAGTGAGTCGTAGATGGCGGGGTCGAGCTCGACCGTCACGTGATCCTCTCCGTGCGCCACCTGCGCCTGCGCCAACACCGCCGCCGCCGCCTGCCCCGGCGCCGCCACCAACACCTCACCCTGTACGGCCGGCGACAGACAAAGCCTCTGAACTGGAGAGGTATTGAGCGGTGGATTCAACTTCTGCAGCACATCGACTGCTGCACGAAACAGCCCTCACTGTTCCGTGAACCAATCACTTTTTCTCCAACAGAGTACTTGTTCTGAAACGGCTGTGTGCGTGAGATGAGCTCCACCAGTCTTGGCACTATTCACTCCCCAACCCAAGCTGTTCTCCATCCCGCCTGCTTCCCCTGTTAGCCCATGCGCATCTTGCTTGCAGCAGCTGCCCCCTCTCCCATTCTCTTAGACCCCCCCCCCTCGCCGGCGCTCCCAGACTCACCTGCCCCTGCAGCAGCTGCACCCGGCCTCCCTGCGTCTCTGTGGGCCGTGTCACGATCAGCGTCTGCTGCTGCGCCTGCGCCTGACACACGCGCGCGTGCTTCATCCGCTTCCCCGGGTCCCTGCAACAGGGCGCAGATTCAAGCATCCGTTGCAGCAGCGTGGTGCAAAACGCAGTGCACACCGACGCATTTGTTGCAAAGCAACAAGTTTCAATCCAATCCTAACCACATCTCCCCCGATTTTCAAATCGAGAATTGAGTGATGTGCGTGAGTGCGCCCTCACCTGAACCTGCGGTGGCAGGAGTAGCAATGGTAGGGCCGGTCGTCCTCGTGGGTCCGCTCGTGATAGCGCAGGCTGCCCTTGTGCGAGAAGGCGCGTCCGCAGCTGTGCAGAGGGAGACAGATCAGGTCAACAACGGATCATTCCAAGATTTGGACTTCATCGAGGCAAGCGTTCATGGTTGCTTGATAATAACACGTTACTGTGAGATGCGCTTCACTCCGTCTTGAACATCAGGCTGATGATACTCACTATTTGCACTTGTGAGGCTGGATTCCAGAGTGAACTTTGAGATGCAGCTGAAATGAAGTGAAATAGATTTGGACTCTTCGCAGTATTTTTCACATGGTCGTCTGTTCATTCAAAATCTTCCTCCACAGCGCTCACCACAGGATTAAATCTCAAGTCTCTCAAGAATCGTGCAAACATCAAGCTCCACGAAACTCGAGAACAGTGAACAGTTTGTAACACAATATCATTTCGCACAGGTTCCTTTCCCACCCACGTGTAGACCACTCACGTCTCTGTACTGGCGCGTGGAGAACCACTTGAGGCACTCGGAACACTGATACGGCTTCTCATCTGAAACACACGAGGGCGCCATGAAAACTTCACTCACATGTTCCCGTCCGTGAACGAAAAATTACACCAATTTCGCCACTATTATCCGTTTGATATGAACAACGCACGCCAGAGCCATGGCATTGGTTGAGCTTGCTTGAATCTACGTACGAGTATGCGTGCGCATGTGCTGCGTGAGGTTCGACTTGTGCGAAAACTTGTGGCTGCAGACGGGGCAGACGTGCATCCGGATGTTTTGGTGAACAGTTTTCTTGTGAGCCTGAAATCACGGACAGGTTGAGGCGAATCAGTTTATTCACCACACACACGCACACACGTACGCACGCAGGCACACGTGCTCGCATGCATGCACACGCACACACATGATCACACACGCAAGCAAACACACACACACACACACACACACACACACACACACACACACACACACGCGTGCGCACGGAGTTCATGGTCTCCTACAAGACAACGCCCGCATCCACTCCAGATCTGTGTCTCTTTCGAAAGAGTTGTTTGTTTTGAGGTTCCACTTTTGGCTGTGTATTCCAGTCCACGTACCTCCACGGTGTACTTGTCCTTGCACTGCCGGCCGCAGATGTCGCATTGCTGCAACAGAAAATGGCAGAATTCACTCCAGTGCGAGAACATACACCACAAAAACTGGCAGAAACCCAGGTCTAACCTCCCCAACCCTCAAAAAAGACCTTGCTGCCCCTTTATGCGCTGTTGGGGCAAAATGCTTCGTGTTTCTTCTTTTTGTTACAAACACGGAATCCGCCCACGAAAAGGTCATGTATTCGTAAATCGCATGATTCACGCACCGTGACGTGTTTGTCGAAATGCACGTTTTCCTCATGGCGCTGACAGTCGAACTTCCGCCCGAAGCACTTGCCGCAGACCGAGCACGAAAACTGCTTCTCTGCGAACAGCGCGACCACAACAGGACGTTCAGTACGAAACAACACACTGAGAAACGGCTGTCGTGACCTTGCACACAATGAGACAACTGGATAGAAAAACAACGAATCGTCTTGGATCTGTAGTATCCACCCGCATGTTTGACGAACTCTTCTGGCTTGGTTTCTTGCACCCAGAATGGTGCTTCCTGCGGTTCGAGATTGCCATTACCTAGGCACCAGAAAGTCAAACAAGAGGTCTTGTACTTGGGTGCGACTTGAACGAGGGTCAATACGGGACTTCAGCTCAATCAAACAGCGAACGCAAACGTACAACTCCACGTGTTTCAGATTTGGTCCTCACCTCCATGTATGGTGGACTTGTGGTCTGTGTACTGGGTCGGGGAGGTGAACCTCTCCCCGCACTGCACGCACAGCAGCCCCTCCTTGGGATGCGCCGCCGCGTACCCCGCGCTCCGGGCCTTCTTCGTGAAGATCGGCGCTGAAAAAGGACGAACCAATCCAGTGTTTCGTCGCAGAATGGCAAAAACGGAATTTGGAAAAAGTGAAAATGGTTCTGAGTCGAAGGCCACTTTGGCTCGTGAAGAGACTCCGATTCCTGGTGTTCAAGCGACGCAAGAAACTTTCAGATGCATCACATTACGCCTCTCGGTTCTAAAACTCGGCTACTGTTCGTGTCTGTACTTACGGAGGATGACTCCATGCTCGTGACGCAGGTGTTGCTTCAGCAGGGGGCGGCTGCTGAACTGCTGTCCACACCCTGTCTCCGTGCACCTGCAACGTACACCAGTCGCTGCATCACTGCACCAACAACGAGATGGGCAAATGGCTCCCAAAAAACATGTTTGGTTCTGCCCGCCGGTTGTCTTCCACAGATGCTGTAAAAAACTTGAAGGTTTCAACGAAAACAGGATCTGTTTTATCCACACGAGTTCAAACACCAATCTGCATTGCAGCTTGAAAAGATAGCCGGGCAGACTCCCGTCCCGCACTCCCGTCCCCACTGCGTTGCCAGTCTTCTGCACCAACTCACATGCGCATTGCCTTCCCAGCCTTGCCGCCCTCCTCGCTGACGTGGATGAACCGCTCCGGGTGCTCCCCGACTTCCTTGCGCAGCTCGCTCAGCACTGTCTCTACTGCCACCTCCGTTCCGTCCGTCTTCTGAGGAGCAAATTTCGAATGGAAACTCACTCGAAATGGCAGAAGCTACACCCAGGCAAGTGAAAAGCAATACACACTCACTCCACCGGGCCCTTATTCCATTTATGACCCTATCACTTCTGTTGACAACATTCGACTCGCATGGTGGGGACCCAAACCATTGAGTTGCGCAAGAACTGCAACGCATGACGCCTTCAGTGCGAACCCAACAAACTACTGGCACAGAACGCCAACGCACGACGCATCCAGTGAGGACCCAACCGATTGACTTGCACAAGTGGGAAAGCACGACAGACCCAATGTGAACCCAACTGACTTGCACGAGACACAACGCATGACGCCTGAAGTGTGAACCCAACAGATTCACTTGCACAATGACGCATCCCGTTTCTCACCTGCGCGGCTCGGGACTGCAGCAGCTGCGCGCACACGTCCTGCCGGTGCTGCGTGTACTCAACCTCGTTATCAAACAGCAGCTCGCAGTCCTCGCACACGCGCGTCTGCAGAATGAAAACTGAGCGTAACAAAATGACAAATCATCACAGACTGAGATGCACCGTAGAGCATGCGGCCGGATGTTAAAAATATTCAGGAATGTACCACGTTTCTGTGCTCCTCTTCACGCGCGGGCGCGCGCGCATGTGTGTGTGTGTGTGTGTGTGTGTGTGTGTGTGTGTGTGTGTGTGTGTGTGCATCTGTCTGTGTGCTCGCGTTTGGTGAGCATGTGTGACACCGCACCTGCCTGATTTCACGCCAACACACCTGAGTGCTTTGCCCGATCGATTGTTTCACCAAAAAACAGTGATCCTGATCACAGGGGCAGGACGCAGCGTGTTGGCGCGCTCGCTCACCTCCTGGAGGCGCTGCCGCTTGTTGCCGCAGCGGTTGCGGTGTCGCGCCAAGTCGCTGCTCTTGAGGAAACCGAGTCCGCACTGGCTGCACTGGTGTCGGAACTCTCCTGTGGGAAGGATGGGGTCAACGCTGTGTGAGTATTTGCTGCTTACAGGTGTATTTCTTCTGTGCCCAAGCCCACTCTCCCATTCTCCCCATATGATGTCGCCGATTCACAACAATCTGAATTCTGCTAACAACGTGCGAATGCGATTCCTCTTCGACCTTTCAAAACTAAAGAATGACACCGTCAAAATTTAAATCGCACAGGTTCGTTGTGAAAGGTCGGAGTGGAGTCCCCTTCGATAAAAGTGCCAGGTGAGCGTACACTGTCTGCTTTGACGATATTCCTACGGAGACTCCCTCCTCACCTTGACAAGTACTCACTTGACGTGACAGCGAAAGTAGATCTACTCACCAACGTGCGCCTTGACGTGGCAGCGAGAGTACATCTTCTCCGAGAAGGTCTTGAGGCAGACTCTGCACTGGAACGGCTTGTGCTCAGGGTCGCTCTGCAACCAACAGATTTCACAGTGTGGATCTCAGCAGAACTTCCCCACTCTGTGGAATGCGATGTTCTTTGTTTTGAAGCGCGCGCGCAACAGAGCAAGCTCTGGCTGTGAACCACGTTCCCTTGGATTTTTCTCGAAAGTGCTTTTGAGTCTTCAGTAAAAATTGAAAAAAATCAAAAACAGGAATGCCTACTAGAAACAGAATCACCTCTGGTGTGTATGTGTGTGTGTGTGTGTGTGTGTGTGTGTGTGTGTGTGTGTGTGTATGTACGAGTTGTGGTCTGGCAAGTGCAACCATTCGGCTGATTATTGTCGAACAGTATCGGACATATTGTTGTGAATGCCCAATAGTCCTCTAAAATTATCTACCTTTACTTCGCCAAACAGAAGTTTGTACGTCTGCTCCTCAGTCAGATCCTCTTCGTCGTGCACAACAGTGACCACTTCGTCCGACGCAGCCGTTTCGTCCTCCGCTGCCTCGGCAGGCACCTTGGACGTTTCGTCCGGTGAATCCAACTGGATCCGAATCTCGACTTCACCTGATGACCCTGGAAGAGTCAGGTCACGTCTGGTCAGAAACGCTGAACGTCAAAGAAATTGAATTGTGCAAACAAATTTGAGAATGAACTCACCTTCCACCATGAAACTGCCATCCTGGGTTCTTGGAGCGTCGCGTGTTCGAGTCGGCCCGTCATCGTTCACTGCTTCGTGCAAATGTTTGTCTTTGGACGGCCCTGCTGCATCCACCCAAAAATGTTCTGCAAAGCGTGGCAAATTAGCAACACGAAACACAGGTAGAGATGGGAAACACGGAACAGTGTTCATTCATGCTCGGTCAAAACAAGAACGACTGAGACAAACCACAAAGGACCACACAAACATAAAACACACACACACACACACACACACACACACACGTGTACGCGCGCGCGAAAACTAGAGTACGCGACTCACTGCTGTTGATGAAGTCCTCGGCGGTGCTGCGGTCGAGCCTCTGTATCAGCTGTACGAGACGCGCGTTGCTTATGATGACGCGCTGTTCCAGCGACCCGTGCCACTCTCCGTGCTTCAACAACTCCACCTGCGGTAGGAGTAATCCTGTCATTGAACTTGTGATTTATGCATGCATGTGTGTGTGTGTGTGTGTGTGTGTGTGTGTGTGTGTGTGTGTGTGTGTGTGTTGCGTGCGTGTGTGTGGGTGTGTGGTCAGTACGTGCAAAGATCCGACCCCCTTTCTCCACTGCTTCAGTCAGTCTAGCAGTTGTCCCACGAAGGACACGATCAGCTGACCCTCTCCCCGGTTCAGACCAGCGGCTGACCTCAGTGCTGAACGAGCAGCAGCATTCGGTGCAGCTGAACGAGCTCGACTCGGGGTCTCCGTGCGCCGCCGCCGAGTGTTCCCTGCGAGACAGAAACCAACACTGAAACTGTTAGAAAAATCAAGTGAAAAACACGCGTGTCTCAAAATGGCTTACATTCAGCTAAAATGAGCAAAGAAGCCCTGCAAGTTGACACTGATGAAGTCTCAGTTTTGCAGTGCAACGGTATCCAGTGTTTCAGTGAGAAGTCCTCGTTCACGCATTTCGCACCGACCTGAGCGTCTTGAGTTTGTAGAAGCCCTGGCCGCACAGCTCGCATTTGAACTGAAACAGCCCGGCGTGCGCCAGGATGTGCTGCCGCAGGTGCTTCTTCAGCGCGTACACCTTCTCACCTGAGAGAAACACGTCAAAAGAAGAGTCACGAACACGCAGGAATCCTGGCTGGACACGTGGTACGTTGGACACGGAGTCCGTCCGTTGGTTTGTGCCGAGATGAAATCCACCAGCTTCAGCGTGAGCTTGATTTTGTGACTACAAACTTCTTGCAGACAAAGCGATGGAGAACAATCATTTTCTCTGAGTTCAGATTTTTGCTGCAGAGAACGCAACTTCAGTGTTCACATCTGCTCCTGCTTCCGTTTGCCTTGTTTTCTACATGCGCTGCCCCCTTATTCAGCTGCAACAAAAGGGTACAGGCACCATAGCATCCCATCAACAACGAGTTGATAAATTGACCGGGTGACTCACACACGAGACAGTAGAAAATTTTCTCAGCGCGCGGAGACCCGACGACGACCTTTCCCTCCCTCGTTCTCAATTTCATCACTTCTGCAAGGAACAATTTCTCGTGAAAGCAACAACGGCACTTCTAACGAAAGAAGGTTTTGTCTGTCGTTCCAAACTTTTCTGGAGAAGGTGCAAACAAAAAGGACTTGACCAGGCCCTCCGTGGAAATATTGGAAACATTTTGAGAGTCACCCAAACTGAATTGCGCAACGACCTTCGCGACTGACCTTCCGGTTTCTTCGCGACGACCACGGCGCTCTTTTCCGGCGCAGTGTCGCCCTCTGACGCTTCCGGCTCCGACTCCGCGTCGACAGACACGTCCTCCGAGTGGCTCTGCAAACAGAAATGTCACCAGCTGAAGATTTGCGCGATATACAAACGCCTAGAACCGCTGGAGTTCAGCAAGGATCAGCCATCGACCAAACAGAGGTGAGGTCAATTCAGAAGCCAGAAATTCGTCAACTTTCTGACGGGTCTTGGTGAAATCGTGGTCAATCAGTTCAGGGCAAACGCATCAGCGTCAGACGCGTCGCCTCGTCGGTGGGTAGATTCACATTGCGAGGTACGTGTTGTGTACGCCGGATGTGATGTGATGTGTTGTGTGTTGTGCGTGTGTGTGTGTGTGTGTGTGTGTGTGGTGTGTGCGTGCGCACCTTGGCGTGGAGGACCTCGTGGTTGCGCAACGTGCGCGGCGTCTTGTACGCGAGTCCGCAGACGCCGCACTTGTAGCGGTAGTCGCGGTGGATACTGTCCTGGTGACGCTTCAGATCGTGGCGCCGCGTGAACACTGCAACAGCATCCAATACAGGTTTGTTCAGGACAGGTCTCCTCAAGGATCATGCGAAGTTGAAAAACATTAGACATATAAGAACGTAGACAGTTGTAGCAGGCAGCAGGCTCACCTTTGTTGCAGGCCCCGCAGATGTAGCGCGCGTTGTGCCCCTCGTGGATGCTCTGGCGGTGCATTCGGAGCGTCGTCTCGTCCTTGAACTCCTTCCCGCAGTCGTCGCACCTGAAATTATCAATATCACCGCTCACGCTGAATCGTGGTTCCGAACGTTCCGACACAGAACAATTGCGACATACTTTGATCGTTCATTCGGAAAAACGCGCCAGCGCGCGCGCGCGTGTGCAGGTGTGTGTGTGCGTGTGTCAGCGAGCGAGCGAGTGCGCATGTGCGTGCGATTGTTTCAGCACATGATGAAGACGCAACGCACTTGTTGGGCGGCGGTGTCTGGTCGTGGAAGGCGAGGTGCCGCGAGAGGTCGCCCTGTTTGCTGAAGCGCGCCTCGCACAGGCCGCAGATGAAGCGTCGCTGTCGATAGCTCTGTTGCACATGCTCCTGTAAAACATAAATATGTGTTTCTGAATGCAAACAAGGACCTGTTCGCGAGGCTTGAAACCTTTTTGTTCCGCGGCTCGCGCATAGAATCAGTGTCCTCACAGACCTGTGCACAATATTCGGGGGAGAGCGAAGGGAACCGGATGAAAGTGTGCGTGCTGACCTTCCTGTGCTGGATGAGGTTGTTGAGGAGTTTGAATCTCTTGCCGCATTGTGCGCAGCGGTGCGGGAGCACGGGACTGGTCGCCCCCTCCCCGCTTGCGCTCTTCTTCGCGCCGCTGCTTCTCTCGTCCGCGCCGCCACGCGATCCCTCCCCGCCGTCCTCTTCCCCGGTCTCGTCGAGTGACTCCGCTTGAACTTCTTCCTCCTCTTCTTCACTCGCAGTTGGATCCGATGCCTCTTGCTTCTCACCTTCCTCCGACTCATCATCGCTGGAGCCGCGCTCTCTCTTCACTGAAACAAGTCAAGTCAAATCTGAACGGTGGAACTGGAGAAATCTGGTGCCAGGAAATGTTGTCTCGATTGGCCGTGGAACGGGTAAAGATGCAATACAAATGAATGTTTGGGTATGTGCGAGCGTTTTTTGTTCTCGAGGGCAACACAGCACAAACTCGTTCGGTGCACGACAGATCACTTCGTACCCAAAGACATCATTCTGTTTCCCGCGTTGGACCGACGAGATCGCCTACGCTGCACAACGGTGACTTCTAGTTCCTGTTGCGCCCTGCCTTCCTTCAGTGGAGCGGCGAGAACTCCGTCCGAATCCAACTCAATCTCAACCACAGCTTCTTCCCTGAACAGAAAAGAACCGTTTTTTACATTTTTCTTTTCAAATCCAGCCGTCAATACACAAAACAAAAACTTCAAGAAAGGGCATTTGTTTTCACCTTTCAGTGGTTTTCTCGTTTTTCTTGGATGACTGTCCCCCATCTTTCTTCGGTGTCAACGGTTTCTCTGACCTCTTCGCTGCTTCCTTCTCTTCTGGTCCAGTTTCTGGGACAGTTTCGTTTGCACTTTCGATCTTTGATGCAGATCTCTTCCTGTCAGTGACTTTCTGGCCCATTTGATCAGTTGTTGGAGCTTCCTCTGTTTCCGTGGCTGTGTCGGTTGCCTCAGATTTGGATCTCACACGATGGGACCTGGAAAAGTACTTGGCACAGTAGAGGCAGATACAAAATGAGCACTGCAAGAACAAGAGCACACAAAACCAAACGGAACACCACATCAAGCCACACACACGTGAGCGCGGTCAAGGTGTTTGCACTTGCGTGCTTCACCACTTACTTCGCCCTCCTATCATGTTCATACAAATTCATGTTGTAGGCAGGTTTGTTCTCACCTGCGGGTTGGAGTCGACGGGTCCGATGACACATCGGCCGCATGTTTCTCACTCCTCCGCATCGCAGGCTTCACTTGAACTTTTGGTCTCTCCTTCGCTTCGTCTGGAAACCGTGAATAGTCGTCCAGCAGGGTGTGAATTTTAGCGATGTGGGAATGGCACAAAAGATCAAGTGAAGACCTTTCCTGGACGGAAGTCCTCGCGAGGGCACTGACTTTTCTCTGAACACAACTTCATAGTCAACAGTTTTCATACCTTTGTCCTGTCTCTGCCGTTTCGCAGGTGGAGATACAGCTTCTTGCTTCGAGCTTGTCAACTGAAAGCGGATTCAGAAGACGCTTCCAAATCAAGGAATCGCACATGATTGACTCTTGAGCGAAACTGACTGAAGAACTGACAGGCTTGCAGCGTTGAAAAGCTACAGTTCAAAACAGAATTGTTCCATTCATTACACTCACCCGTTTGGATCTCGTGAGCAATGTTTTGATTTCGTGATCCATGGGCCTGTGACCACAGTAGTCACAGAGTAGTCTCTTGTCGAACACCTCATACTCTTTGCAGTCGCACTTGCCGCACGAACCGCGGTCGATGCCCCTCTTGTCCTTCCCCATCTTGACCCTGAGGGCAACAACAGAACAACAGATTTCTTTTTCCACACAACATTGACAAGGATGCACGAATTAACACTTGCTGGGGTGCATTCAGAGGGAAAGTTCCACAGCTCAGCCAGGTGAGGAAACAATGTGAGTGTTCCCGGCTTTGTTGAAACGAAATGCAAAAGGGCCTTGCATCCCACATTTAGGAACCAGAAATGCGATCAGGACAACACTGGAATTTGGCGTTTGCAGTGCCTGTCAACAACCAAAGGTGGCAAGAAATATTCACACATCAAGCAAGCAGCAGTTTTCGCCAAATGACACTCATGTTTTGTGACGATATATTCAAGAATACTGACTGACAGTGAAAATGTTTGTCTTGCATAACGTGCGCTTGAATTTTTTCGGTGCCGCCATTTGTGCGCCAAATAATATATTATCGCCCACATTTGACTAACATTTTACTGTGTTTAACACCGCATAAGTCACTTGTTCACCGTCGAAGTAAGAAAGCAGCCACTTTGTACCTTATCACCTGTCACACTGAGACTCTCTGCTCAATATTGACAGCAGCGCAGGACAAATATTCGGCGCAACTGATTTTTTCCCTCTTCAAAAAATTTGCCTACTCGTATCAGATGCTACAAAGAAAAAGGAAAGCAGATCAGTTCCTCGTTTCAAGTCTTGAACTGCAAAATTGGTTCACTTTGAATGAGTTACGGTGAAACAGGGACTGAAGGCAGAATTTTGGAGATATTAACTGCACTGAAAACAGGGATCAAGTGGGATGCTGAATTTTGTGGGCGCGAAAAGAATTTTCTTTTGATTATCGCTCACTATTTGGCTCTCGCTCTCGCAAGTTACAAGAAACATGTTATCGGATTTATTCAACAACCTGCAGCACGACTGTGCCCTCATGACGCAGCTTTTTTCAAAAACTCCGAAGGAGACCCTCAGCTTGGTCACCTGCATTGAAATTCTGACCGACAAAAATATTTTTCAGGTAGATTTTGTTCCATCGAAGCGAAAGCAGGGAGATTACTTTTCTTCGTAGCAGTCATCTGTGGAGTGACTGGAGAACCACTTACCGACTATTGCCCGTTGGCCACAGCCCACACCAGGTGGTCGAAACTGCGGTGGGAGGTCGGCCCCAGGTTGAAGTATGCCCGCACTGCTTGGATCACCCGTGGGTGGGTCTGGGGTAGCTTTTGGACATGAGCCTCCCAGGCCAGTCTGCATGCGACGTTTTGCCTCAGAAATCCAATCAGATCACGTTCTTCTTGGCTTAAATTGGCCTTGTGTGTCCCGCCAGTCACCATGACAGTCAAAAGAGAGCACCAGAACCACAAGGGGTCACATGATCAGCCCCTGGGGGGGGGAGGGATACTGGGTAATTTCCAGCAAAATAGCAGAATTTTGATATTATGCATCTATTTCCTGTCTAATATATATAAATATTTATTGTAAAAATATTCAGAATATTTAAAATTGTTTGTAGAGGCCAGCACCCCCTGGTGGGGGAGGAGTGTGGTGTGACACACCAGCTGTGATTTAGAACCACCTTGACAGATGGCACCACTGTATACAAACTAAATGGGGCGGCTCCCGCCGACGAGCTCAGTCTCACCCGAGATACCAACCAGTGTGTTTGTGATATCACTACAACTCTCCATGGCTTTTTGCACCACAGTAGAGTCTATCTAGATCCACGGGTGGACGACATTGAGCAGGAACAGTGAGATGAAACGCACTTTCTCCCCAGTTTGCCTCACTGAACAACCTCTGCACAAAATTGAAGCAGACCAGAAACTATTTTCCCGCGCAAACAGTGTCGTTCCGCCTGTGACCCGTTTCTCCACCGGGAACCGGGCACTGGAGGAAGAACGAAAAGTTGCAGGGGAAGAAGTTCACCTCTTTCACGAGAAATATACGTGTTCCAAGAGACAACGGTTTCCGTGGCTGAATGACCAGATGAAACCATTGTTGGGTCCATTGAAGTACGATCCTGTCAAGCGACAGATGTTAATACTGGGTCAGTTCCTGTGAGCGATAATACAAGTTCAGAATTCTTGGAATCAAGCAAAGCAGGAAATGGCATCCAGTGGTCGATCTGCCAGCAACTGCAGCCTGAAAAGTTGCACGGAGCCTTTATTTGACACAGATGGTGAGTAGACAGGGGGATAGTGGGGCCACCAACCAGATTTTTGTGCACTAAATGTCGCAATGTCGGCAGTGTAGAGGTACTCACGGTGCCCAAAACAGTCCACTGCCAGACGCTTTGAATCAAATTCCGTTTTGAATACGTATGTTTTGTTGTGTATTTGTGTTTGGGGGGGACAGATGACATCGTATCACCAATTTCGTGGTTTCTTTTGTGCAGGCCGAGTTGAGGTGTCCACAGTTCTGCCCAGAGGCTTCAAGTCGAGTCCCGGTTACCGCGTCTCGTGGCGGCGGGGAGGGGAGGCGCGCTTCCACACGCACTGCTGGGCCGCGCTCGCTAAAGCCGCCCGGAGCACCGCACGCAAACCCAAGCGAAAGGGCAGAGGAAAAGGTAAAAGCGGTTTGACACTGGATTATTGTTGAGCATTTCTTCAGACATTTTGGCTCCTCAGAATTTGGCAATGGAAAAAAAAAACAGAAGTTGTTCGCAGGATGGAAAAGGTAAAGCACTGGATTCTTGTTGAACGTGAAACAATCTCTTTTGTCCCTCAAACCTTAAACAATGCAAGAAAACTTCAATTACCGGATTACGTCTAAGCTGAAGGGCTATGTTCGCTCTCATGCCTCTGGTCTCTGACAGTGACGTCACGCTTGACTGACTTGTCCGTTTATTTCAGCTGCAGCGTCGGACCCGGGGCTGGACCTGTCAGTGGGGGAGCGCGCGATGGTGCGAGAGGCGGGAAAGACAGCGGAACGCCACGACTCACTTGAGGCGATTCAGCGAGAGGCGCGACGCGTCGCAGAGATGATCCGCAGCGCCAAACACTGCGTCGCGTTCACCGGTGCCGGGATCAGCACTTCCGCCGGTGTGTGTGTGTGTGTGTGTGTGTGTGCAGCACGGGTGGTGTGTGTGTTGCACGCGCGTGCGTGTGCTGGCTTGTCGGAACCATCACTTTCTGCTGGTGGAAATCGTTCAAACCGGGAGAAACTGATCGGAGCAACAACAACATCATCAGTAGCTCTGTCAAACAACTGGCTGGTGGCCGTTCGTGGTGGCAGCTTGCAGACCAGTGGGAACTGGCATGTTGATAAAAAGAACTCCATGGAGTTAGCGGTGATTCGAACCCAATTATCGACGAGATGATGTCATTCCCGTGCAAAAGTGGCCCAAAAGTAGCCCAAAATTTTAAACATGATCGATCTGCAAACGAACACCACCAAAGAAGTCATAAATACTTTGCCAAACTACCATAACAAGGAATTGCCAATCCATCAAAAAAATTTCCAACTTTTCACAACCCATCAGTCCAGCAAAATCCATTTTTCAGCCCATTTGAGCCATCTTTGGAG